>ERZ772958.224-NODE-224-length-24771-cov-6.222123_pt1 | contig 24771 bp, 15 predicted proteins | sample MGYA00580681_ERZ772958 | MGnify/ENA primary metagenome ERZ772958 (study PRJEB29015, sample SAMEA2738089) | human oral metagenome | biome: human oral; feature: human-associated habitat; material: saliva | place: China | collected 2275 ...
AGTCCCCCCGCCGCGTCCACGACTCCCTGACCGCCATGGCTGAGGTCCTCAGCGACGACCGCCCCGCGGCACTGTGCCGGGAGCTGACCAAGACCCATGAGCAGGTGCTGCGGGCCCCCTTGGCCGAGCTGGCCCTGGCCACGGCCGACGGCGTCCTGGGGGAGGTGGTCCTTGTGGTCGCCGGAGCCGAGCCTGTTGCCGCCAGCCCCGAGGCCGCCGCGCACAAGGCCCTGGCGCTGGCCGAGGCCGGCATGCGCCTCAAGGCGGCCGCGGCCCAGGCGGCCGGTGAGGCCGGTCTGCGCCCCAACGAGGTCTACCGCGCGTCCCTGGCGCTGCGTGACACCGCAGACTGAGCCGACCGGGCTCCTGTCGGGGCCGATCGCGCTATGGTCGTGTCATGAACACCGAGCACCGCACCGGTTCCCAGGCCCCCGCTCGACGGGCCCTCATCATCGTCGACGTCCAGCCCACCTTCTGCGAAGGAGGCGCCCTGCCGGTGACCGGCGGCAACGCCGTCGCCGAGCGCATCGCCGCCCACCTGTCCTCCCACCGGGGGGACTACGACCTGGTGGTCACCACCCAGGACTGGCACATCGACCCCGGTGAGCACTTCTCCAGCGAACCCGACTTCATCGACACCTGGCCCGTTCACGGCGTGGCCGACTCCGCCGAGGCCCAGCTCCACCCCGCCCTGAGCGCCCTGGAGGCCGACGCCGCCGTGAAGAAGGGCCAGTACGCCGCCGCCTACTCCGGCTTCGAGGGCGTTGACGAGGACGGACGCACCCTGGCCGACATCCTCAGCGCCGCTGGAATCGAGGCCGTTGACGTCGTCGGCCTGGCCGAGTCCCACTGCGTCAAGGACACCGCCCTGGACGCGGTCCGGCAGGGCTACCGGGTGCGGGTCCTGACCGATCTGACCGAACCGGTCAGCCCCGAGCTGGGGCGCGCCGCCCGCGCCGACATGAGTGCTGCCGGCATCGAGCTGGTGCCCTCCCACTGAAGGACTGCCCGCACCGGCCACCGGAGCCGGTCGCCGGGGTCGGGCCCCGAATCGCCCCGAACACCATGGGTGCCCTCACCGATTGTCTCGGTGAGGGCACCCATGCGTTGCCAGAGGTGGGCTACTGGGCCGGCCAGCCGCCGGGCTGCTGGTACGGGCCCGGCTGCCCGGGCTGAGCCTGCTGCTGCCCCTGCTGCACGGGCTGGGTGAACACCGAGGGCTGTGCGGGCTGAGCCTGCTGCTGCGCAGGTTGCTGAGCCGATTGCTGACCCGTCCACCCGAACTGGGCGGTCGGGGCCACCTGCGAGTACTGGGGCTGGGCTCCCGCCCCCGCAGCCGAAGCCGCGTAGGGGGCCTGCTGGGGGGTCGGCTCCGGCTGCTGGTACTGGGGCTGCTGGGCGTACTGCGCCGCCTGCGGCTGCTGGTCGGACTGCCAGGCCCCCTGGGTGTAGACGGTCGGAGTCCCGGGCGTCGCACCGGCCGTTGTGCTGAAGGCCTCACCTGCCGCAGCCGGGGCCGTGCCAGTGGCGGCCAGCTTGGAGCGCCAGGCCATGCCGCCGGCGCCCATCGCCAGACCCACGACCGCCATGATGATCGCGCCGACGGCCCCGAACAGTGACAGCAGGGTGGCCGTCGCCGACGAGGGGGCGATGATCTCACCGACGGAGACCCCCGCAGTGCTATTGCAGTCAACGGTGTAGGCGCCCGACTTCTTGGAGGAGAAGGTCGAGAAGAGCTTGCCGCCCTTGACCTTCGTGGACGACGAGCTGGACTTCGTGTCGACGTCGTCGCCATCAGGAGAGGTCACCGAGCAGTCCGGCGCGTCGTCGCCGTCGCTGTAGAACAGCCCGTAGGTACTGCCCTTGTCCAGCTCCACCGTGGCGGCCTGGTCATCCGGCAGGTTGGTGACGGTGGCGTTGAACTGGCCGCGGGTGACCGCCGAGCCGATTCCGCCGATGATGGCGATGAGGAGGATGGCCAGGCCGGCCACCGCCAAGGCCGTCGGGGCGGCCAGGCTCTTGGACGTCGCCGGCTGGCTCGCGGCACCTGAGTAACCGCCCTGAGGCGTCTGGAATGGTGCGGCCGGCGGGTACTGCGAAGACTGAGCGCCGGCGAGAGCCGGGTCGTAGCCGTTGGCCGACCAGCCGGCTGGGCTCGCTGGGTACTGGGAGCCGGGGTACTGGGACATAACTGGCCTTTCTGGTCCATCGTGTCCGTGTGAGAGGCGCGTGGGAACACGTCATGACGGCGTGCACGGCAGCATGGTGATGCCGGAAGCCCGCAGCGCACCCGAGACCTCACAGGAGGCGTCGATATGTCGGAACAATCACCGGGCGGGAGCCGCACGACTCGGACAGACTACCGGGTGACGGTGCACCCCCGCAGGCCGTGGACCAGATCCGCGGCCGTGGACTGAAGCGGCCGGGAACCCGATAGGCTGACCTCCATGACCCACATCCTGTCCGCAGTCGCCTGGCCGTACGCCAACGGCCCGCGTCACATCGGCCACGTCGCCGGCTTCGGTGTTCCCTCTGACGTCTTCTCGCGCTACATGCGCATGGCCGGTCATGACGTCCTCATGGTCTCGGGCACCGATGAACACGGCACCCCGATCCTCGTCGCCGCCGACGAGGAGGGCCTCAGCGCCCGTGAGCTCGCCGACCGCAACAACCGGCTCATCGTCGAGGACCTCGTGGCCCTGGGCCTGTCCTACGACCTGTTCACCCGCACCACCGCCGGCAACCACTACCACGTGGTCCAGGACATGTTCACCACCGTGCGGGACAACGGCTACATGGTCCAGCAGGTGACCCGCTCGGCGATCTCCCCCTCCACCGGGCGCACCTTGCCTGACCGCTACATCGAGGGCACCTGCCCGATCTGCGGCGCCGAGGGCGCCCGCGGGGACCAGTGCGACACCTGCGGCAACCAGCTCGACCCCACCGACCTCATCAGCCCGCGCTCGCGGATCAACGGCGAGACCCCCGAGTTCGTGGAGACCACCCACTGGTTCCTTGACCTGCCCGCCCTTGCTCAGGCCCTGGGCGCCTGGCTCGACGAGCGCGAGGCCTCCGGCACCTGGCGGCCCAACGTCATCAAGTTCTCCCAGAACCTCCTGGGGGACATCCGCCCGCGCGCCATGACCCGGGACATCGACTGGGGCATCCCGGTGCCCGGCTGGGAGGACCAGCCCACCAAGCGCCTGTACGTGTGGTTCGACGCCGTCATCGGCTACCTGAGCGCCTCCATCGAATGGGCGCGCCGCACCGGTGACCCCGAGGCGTGGCGCAAGTGGTGGAACGACCCCGAGGCCCTGTCCTACTACTTCATGGGCAAGGACAACATCGTCTTCCACTCCCAGATCTGGCCCGCCGAGCTCCTGGGCTACAACGGTCAGGGCGCGGCCGGCGGAGAGCCCGGGCGCCTGGGCGTGCTCAACCTGCCCACCGAGGTCGTCTCCAGCGAGTTCCTCACCATGGAGGGCAAGAAGTTCTCCTCCTCCCACGGCATCGTCATCTATGTGCGCGACTTCCTCCAGCGCTACCAGGCCGACGCCCTGCGCTACTTCATCTGCGCGGCCGGCCCGGAGACCGCGGACGCGGACTTCACCTGGGCGGAGTTCGTGCGGCGCACCAACGGCGAGCTCGTGGCCGGCTGGGGCAACCTGGTCAACCGCACCGCCTCCATGATCCACAAGCGCTTCGGGCAGATCCCCGAGCCCGCCGAGCTGGAGGACATCGACCGGGCCCTGCTCGACGCCGTCGAGGCCGGCTTCGCCTCCGTGGGCGACCGCATCTCCCAGCACCGCCAGAAGGCCGCTCTGGGGGAGGTGATGCGCCTGGTCGGCGAGGCCAACAAGTACGTCGCCGACACCCAGCCCTTCAAGCTCAAGGGCGAGGACCCCGCCACCCAGGCCCGCCTGGCCACGGTCCTGCACACATTGGCCCAGGCGGTCACCGACCTCAACCTCATGCTCTCGCCCTTCCTGCCGCACGCCGCCAACGACGTCGACCGGGTCCTGGGCGGGTCCGGCCGGATCGCCCCGATGCCCCGCATCGAGGAGGTCGCCGAGCTCGACCCCGAGCACCTGCCCGAGGCCTTCGACGGCCGCACCGGCTACCCGATCATCACCGGCGACTACCAGGACGCCCCCACCTGGGGACGCCACCCGGTGACCGTCGGCACCCCCGTGGCCAAGCCGACCCCGGTGTTCACCAAGCTGGACGAGTCGATCGTCGAGGCCGAGCTGGCCCGTTACGCAGGCTCCGTGCCCGACGACGTCACCGGCTCCTGAGGGCGCATGGGCTCGAGGAAGCGAGACCGCTCCTGGCCGCCGGCCGACGCCGTCGCCCCCCTGGCGGCCCCGGTCACAGACAACCACACGCACCTGCCGGTCGCGGCGGACGCCGGCGGCCCCGGCTCCGAGGCGCCGCTGAGTGCCGCTGAGCTGGTCGAGCGCGCCGCCGCCGTCGGCGTGACCCGCGTGGTGACCTCCGCCTGCGAGGTCACCACCTGGCAGGAGAGCCTGGCCCTGGCCCGCCAGCTGCCCGGCGTGCGCGTGGCCCTGGCCGTGCACCCCAACGAGGCCGTCCTCCACGCCGGGGTGCGCGAGACCGGCCCCGACGGGCTCGAGCCCCGGGCTCAGGAGCACCATGCCGAGCCGCTCGAGGAGGTCATGGTCCGCCTGGAGGAGACGCTCAGGGCGAACGCCGACGTCGTCATCGCTGTCGGGGAGAGTGGTCTGGATTTCTTCCGCACCGGTGAAAAGGGGGCCGTCGCCCAGCGCGAGGCCTTCCGGGCGCACATCGCCCTGGCCAAGGACCTCGACCTGCCCCTGCAGATCCACGACCGTGACGCGCACGCCGCCTGCGTGGAGGTCCTCAAGGCCGATGGCGCCCCCGATCGCACCGTCTTCCACTGCTTCTCAGGCGGGCCGCAGCTGGCCGCCGCCTGCGCCGAGCACGGCTGGTACGCCTCCATCGCCGGCCCGCTCACCTACCCGGCCAACGACACCCTGCGGGAGGCAGTCGCCGCGCTGCCCGAGTCGCTGCTCCTGGTGGAGACCGACGCCCCCTACCTCCCGCCCAAGCGCTGGCGCGGCCGCCCCAACGCCTCCTACCTGCTGGGCGACACGGTCCGCTTCCTGACCGAGCAGCGGGGCCTGAGTGAGGAAGACCTCTGCCGGCGTCTGCAGGCCACCACCGAGACGGTCTACGGGACCTGGTGATCGCCGTCGGCCGCCGAGGGGCGACGGGATCCGTCTGAGACTCAGACCTATGGACCCTGACGTCCTGCGGGGAGGAAGCCCGCCATCAGTGGGAAAGGAAAAGACCCCGCGACGGTCCCGGTACGGCCGGTTTTGTCCGGACGATGCCTCCCAGGTTGACATCGTTCTTCCAGGGGTGTCCCAGGTGGGTGGCAGGTGAGAATCAGGGCCTGTCTGCACGGTTCCATCACAAGCCCACAGGGTGTGAGCAGGTGCATTGGCACGCCCCTGGGTCATCGGTTACGGTGACACGCAGTCGTCAAAACGAAGGAAGTTCTATCGTGGGTCGTCACTCCCAGACCAGCTCCCTGAGTACTACACTCGCCGGCCTTGGCTCCTTGGCCACCAAGAAGCGGACCGCCTCCGGTGGTCACGGCCGTCGTCGCGCCGAGGGGCCTGCCAAGACCTCCCTGACCCCCATGCTCTTCAAGGCGGGGGGTGCCGCCGCGGCCTTCTCCCTGGCGGTCTCCGGTGCCGCCTACGCGGCCATCTCCGCGGGGGATGACGAGGGGCGTTCCTCCTCGGGCGGTTCCTTCGGGCTGATCGGTGGCGAGTCGGACGGACAGGCCAAGGCCGCTGCCACCCCGAAGGCCGGCGCCGGCAAGATCGCCAGCGCCCAGACCTCCACCACCACCGTCGACGAGCCGCAGGTTCACAGCACGGTGAAGAAGGAGACCGACTCCCTGCCCAAGGGCGAGACCAAGGTTGAGACCGCCGGCGTTGACGGTCTCGTGCGCACCACCTACGAGGTCACCACCCAGGACGGCAAGGAGGTCTCCCGCACCCCCGTCGCCCAGGTCGTCGTCACCAAGAAGGTGGACGAGGTCGTCCTGGTGGGTACTGGAGAGCAGCAGGATCAGCAGGCGCAGCAGGCTCAGCAGCAGGCCGCCCAGCAGGCCCAGTCCGCCGGTGACGGGCAGGCCGCCCAGGCCAACGGGGGCAGTGAGGGCTCGAACAGCAGCACTCCGGCCCCCGCGGCCAACCCCGGCGCGGGGACCGACCCCGACAGCGCCAAAGCCATTGCCCGCTCCATGATGGCCAGCCACGGCTGGGGGGACTCGGAGTTCTCCTGCCTGGAGAGCCTGTGGACCCGTGAGTCCAGCTGGAACTACCAGGCCGAGAACGCCTCCTCGGGCGCCTACGGCATCCCCCAGGCGCTGCCCGGCACCAAGATGAGCGAGGTCGCCGACGACTGGGCCACCAACCCCACCACCCAGATCACCTGGGGCCTGAACTACATCTCCGGCCGCTACGGCACCCCCTGCTCGGCCTGGGCCCACTCCGAGTCCGTCGGCTGGTACTGAGCCGAAGCAGTCGCCCGGAACGTCGTCGACGGCGCCCGTCTCCCAGTGAGACTGGCGCCGTCGCCATTGTCATGGGACGCAGGTCACGCGGGCGTGAGGTCGCTCATTGTCGCCGCCGTGACGCTTCCACTACCGTGGCACTCGCCGTCAACTGGAAGGACGTCTCCCCATGACTCCCCTCGCCCGTTCCCACGCCCATGCCCTGCCGGAGGAGCCGCAGGCGCCGGTCCCGCAGGAGACGGCCCATGGGGAACACGGGCAGCGCAGCATGCGCACTATCGCGCTGCGCGCCGGTGTGGCGGCCCTGGCCCTGTCAGTCGCGGTCTCCGGGGCCGCGTACGCCGCTGTCCGCGCGGGGGAGCCCTCACGCACCTCCGGTGTCGAGGCGGCCGCGAAGGGCACCGATGGCCTGGGGGCTGAAGGCGGTCGCAGCCGGGTCTCGGTCACGCCGAGCACCCAGAAGGTGACCACCGAGACGGTCGACGCCACCGACCCCCACGGCTCGGTCCAGCAGGAGAGCGGCGATCTGTCCGAAGGCGAGACCAAGGTGGCCACGGCCGGTGTCGACGGCGTCGTGCGCACCACCTACGAGGTCACCACCGTGGGCGGCAAGGAGGTCTCCCGTACTCCCGTCGCCCAGGTCGTCGTCACCCAGAAGGTCGATGAGGTCGTCCTGGTCGGCACCGGCGCGGCCAAGAAGCAGGAGAGCAAGCCGGAACAGTCTCAGGGCCAGGGCCAGTCTCAGGGACAGTCCCAGTCTCAGGGGCAGGCTCCCGCGCCCTCGGCGTCGTCGGAGTCCTCCGGAGGTTCTGGTGGTTCGGCGTCAGGCGGCAGCGCCGGCACGACCGGAGGCGAGGTCGGCGACGACGTCTGGGCCAAGCTCGCCCAGTGCGAGTCCGGAGGCGACCCGAAGACCAACACCGGCAACGGCTTCTACGGCATGTACCAGTTCACCCTGGAGACCTGGCAGTCCCTGGGCGGAACCGGCTACCCCTACGAGGCCGACGCCGCCACCCAGACCGCCATGGCCAAGAAGCTCCAGGCCCAGGCCGGCTGGGGACAGTGGCCCGGCTGTGCCGACAAGCTCGGCCTGCGCTGAGCGGCCCGAGCCGCGTCCGGGGCGTCGCGCACGCTCCGGGGCTCGATCATCCCGATCATGCAGAGAGCATGCGGCATGTTCCCAGATATCTCACAGTGACAAAAGGCGGGCGCCGGTTACTGTGTCCCCATGACGTTGCCGGCCCCCGATTCACAGGTGCCCCCGGCAGGAGCCGCCCCCACCGACGGGCCCGACCCTGCAGGAGCCTGTGAGGCCACCTCCGAGCCCCCCGCCGATGCCGCCCTCGCGGAGCACCCCCACCCGGGCCCCCGGGATCCTGAGGATCATGAGGATCATGGCGCCTCCCCGAGTTCCCGTGCCGCCGGCCTCCTGGGCCCCACGGAGGTCCGCGGCCTGTCCCAGGCGCTGGGCATCCGCCCCACCAAGACGTTGGGGCAGAACTTCGTCCACGACGCCGGCACGGTGCGCCGCATCGTCAAGAGCGCGGGCGTGCGCCCCCAGGACACGGTCCTGGAGATCGGGCCGGGTCTGGGCTCCCTGACCCTGGCCCTCCTGGAGACCGGGGCGCGAGTGATCGCCGTCGAGATCGACCCCGCCCTGGCCCGGGCACTGCCCGTCACCGTCGCCGACCGCATGCCGCCGGCCGCCAGCCGCCTGACCCTCATCCAGGCCGACGCGCTGAGCATTACCGGCCCGGACTCGCTGGGCGAGGCCGGGCCCCCTCCCACCCGCCTCGTGGCGAACCTGCCCTACAACGTGGCCGTCCCCGTCCTGCTCACCGCGCTGGAGGCCCTGCCCAGCCTGGAGAGCGTCACCGTCATGGTCCAGGCCGAGGTCGCCGACCGCCTCGCCGCCGAACCCGGCTCGCGGACCTACGGGGTCCCCAGCGTCAAGGCCGCCTGGTACGCCGCGGCCCGCCGCACCCTGACCATCTCCCGCCACGTCTTCTGGCCCGTGCCCAACGTCGACTCCGCCCTCGTCGAGCTCGTGCGCCGTCGTCCCCCCACCACGCGCGCCACCCGCGAGCAGGTCTTCGCCGTGGTCGACGCCGCCTTCGCCCAGCGTCGCAAGACCCTGCGCAAGGCCCTGGCCAAGCTCGCAGGAGGGGCCGACGCCGCCGAGTCCGCCCTGCGCGCTGCCGGCATCGACCCGGCCCGGCGCGGCGAGACCCTCGACATCACCGCCTTCGCCGCCCTGGCCGAGGTGCTGCAGCCCGTCGCCGCCGATGAGACCGCTGCGCCAACGCCTCCCACCTCACAGGAGCAGTCATGAGCCATCTGCGTGCCGTCCCCGACGGCCCCACCGGTCCGCGCGAGTCCACCGTGCCGCCCCGCAGCGGCTCGGCCAGCTCGGTGCGCGTCGAGGCCCCCGGCAAGGTCAACCTCTTCCTGTCCGTCGGCGCCCCCGGCCCCGACCGCTACCACCCGCTCACCACGGTCTTCCAGGCGGTCCGCCTCATCGAGACCGTCACCGCCCGCAGGCAGTCAGCCCAGGACCACGGCACCGTCACCCTCACCCTCGAGGAGCCCGACGCCGACGTGCCGGTGGACGAGGCCAACCTGGCCGTGCGGGCCGCCACGCTCCTGGCGCAGACCACCGGCGTGAGCGAGGGCGTCGACCTCCTGCTGCGCAAGCGCGTCCCCGTCGCCGGCGGGATGGCCGGAGGATCCGCCGACGCCGCCGCCGCCCTCGTGGCCTGCAACGCCCTGTGGGGCACGGGCCTGTCCCTGCCCGAGCTCTCCGCCCTGGCCGCGCGCCTGGGGGCCGACGTCCCCTTCCCCCTGACCGGGGCCACCGCCGTCGGGAGCGGCCGCGGCGACCTGGTCACCCCGATCATGACCCGGGGCGCCTACCACTGGGTCTTCGCCCTGGCCGAGGAGGGCCTGTCCACCCCGGCGGTCTTCCGGCGCTTCGATGAGCTGACCGGTGGCGGGCAGCCCGCCGTGCGCGACGTGCCCGAGGCCCTCACCGCCGCCCTGCGCGCCGGGGACGCCCGCGCTCTGGCCGGCTCCCTCCACAACGACCTCCAGGCCGCCGCCCTCGACCTGCGCCCCGAGCTGGCCGAGGTCATCGCCGTGGCCGAGGAGGCCGGGGCTCTGCGTGCCATCGTCTCCGGCTCCGGCCCCACCATCGCCGCCCTCGTCGAGGACCCCGGCAGTGCCCAACGGGTCTCGCGCGCACTGAAGGCCTCGGGCCTGGTCGCCGAGGTCCTGCGCGCCGACGCCCCCGTGGCCGGCGCCCGGGTGGTGGGCTGATGGCGCACCTGCTCGGCGTGGAGAACCTGCGCCTGACCGTCGGCTCCCGCCTGCTCCTGGACGAGGTCACCCTGGGGCTGGAGGACGGCACCCGCGTCGGCGTCCTGGGCCCCAACGGTGCCGGCAAGTCCACCTTCCTGGCGGCCCTGGCCGGTCGGCGCGAGCCCGACGGCGGCCGCGTCACCCGCACCGGCGGCGTGAGCGTGGCGGTCCTGAGCCAGGCCGACGACCTGCCGCCGGGCGCCACCGTGCGCACCGCCATCCACGGCCGGGCCCCCGAGCACGAGTGGGCCTCCGACCCGGCCGTGCGTGACATCCACGCCGGCCTCATCGCCGACCTTGACCTGTCCGCCGACGTCGCCACCCTCTCCGGGGGCCAGCGCCGCCGCGTCGCCCTGGCCGCGGTCCTCACCCGCCGCGCCGACGTCGTCATCCTCGACGAGCCCACCAACCACCTCGACGTCGAGGGCGTGGACTGGCTCGCCCGCCACCTGCGGGCCCGCTTCAACGGCCCGGGCGGCCGGGCCTCCGGCGCCCTGGTCACCGTCACCCACGACCGCTGGTTCCTGGACGCCATCTGCACCGACGTCTGGGAGGTCGTCCCCGGCATCGACCCCGGCGGTGGGCGCCCCCAGGTGGCCGGCCGCATCGAGACCTACGACGGCGGGTACGCCGCCTACGTCCTGGCCCGGGCCGAGCGCGCCCGCCAGGCCGCCGTGGCCGCCGTCAAGCGCGAGAACCTCCTGCGCAAGGAGCTGGCCTGGCTGCGCCGCGGCGCCCCCGCCCGCACCTCCAAGCCCCGCTTCCGCATCGATGCCGCCGAGGCCCTCATCGCCGACGTGCCGCCCCCGCGCGACACCGTGGCCCTGACCGCCATGGCCACAGCCCGCCTGGGCAAGAAGGTCCTCGACCTGGAGGACGTCACCGTGCGCTACCCCGGGCCGCCCACCGACTCCGGCGAGGCGACCCAGCGGGAGGTCCTGCGCCGGGTTACCTGGCGGCTCGCCCCCGGTGAGCGCGTCGGCGTCGTCGGCGTCAACGGCGCCGGCAAGACCACCCTGCTGCGCCTGCTCGAAGGCGTCCAGGAGCCCACTGAGGGCCGTGTCGCCCGTGGCAAGACCGTCCAGGTGGCCACCCTGTCCCAGTCCACCCACGAGCTCGACGCGCTCGCGGACCTGCGCGTCGTCGAGGCCGTGGCCATGGTGGGGGAGAGGGTCGTCGTCGGGGACAAGGAGATGACCGCGGCCCAGCTCGTCGAGCGCCTGGGCTTCACCCGTCAGCGTGCATGGACCCGGGTCGGGGAGGTCAGCGGCGGGGAGCGCCGCCGGCTCCAGCTTCTGCGCCTGCTCATGACCGAGCCCAATGTGCTCCTGCTCGACGAGCCCACCAACGACCTGGACACCGACACCCTGGCCGCCGTCGAGGACATCCTCGACTCCTTCCCCGGCACCCTCGTGGTCGTCTCCCACGACCGCTACCTCCTGGAACGGGTGACCGATCACCAAGTGGCGCTGCTGGGCGACGGCAGCGTGCGTGATCTGCCCGGCGGGGTCGAGCAGTATCTCCAGATGCGCCGCGAGGCCCTGGGCGGCGCCGGGAGTCCTCGAGCCTCGGCGGGCGCTGCGGCATCGGCGGCGACGCGGGCGGCAGCGGAGGCCTCTTCTGAGCGCAGTGCTTCCAGCGGGGCCCGCCGGCACGAGGCCCGCAAGGCCCTGGGGCGCATTGAGCGGAAGATGGAGCGGGCGGCTCAGTCTCTCGCCGCTCTGCACGCGCGCATGGAGGAGGTCTCGGCCGATCCGAATCGGGTGGGGGAGCTGGCCGAACTCGACCGTGAGCTCGTGGCCGCTGAGGCGACCCACGCCGATCTGGAGGAGCAGTGGCTCGAGGCGGCGGAGGCGCTGGAGGCCTGAGGGGCGGTGCCTCTGCGCCCTGGCGGGGCCTCGTCGCTGGAAGCGGTGGGGAGGGAACGGGGCTCGGGGAGAGGGATTGGGGAGGTCAGTGGCGACGTCGCTGCTCACGGACACCCGGGCCGTCTGCGCCGATCAGACGACGGGGGCGACCTGGCGGGCCAGCTCGACGAGATGATCCAGGTTGGGGGCGATGTCCTCAGCGGCGGCGCCCCACAGGCGCATGACCAGGTCCACCGGGACCGTGGGCAGTCCCGCCAACCTCAGGACGACGACGCCCTGGGTGGGGCCGTTGGACTCGTAGAAGGCGGAGAACCCCACCATGTCCGGGCCCGGCCGCAGGCGCACCAGCTCGGCCTCGGGCAGGAGCGCGGCGACGATCTGGCGCTGGGTGGCGCGACGTCCCTCCTTGGAGCCGTCATCCTTGGCGATCTCCAGGCTGAGGTCGATGACGAAGGGCGGGTGGGCGACGTCGTCGATATGCATGAGGCGGGCGAAGCGGCCCTGGCGCTCCATGGCCTGCAGCTCGTTGAGCAGGGACTCCAGCTCGGAGCGCCACTGCGGCCCGGTCACTCCCAGGTGGGCGCTGCGGTGCCTGGCCTCCTCCCGCGCCCATCCCGGCGGTGGGAAGGGCGGGATGATCACCCATCGCTGGGGATCAGGAGTGACCGCGATCTGCACTGTGTGTTCCTTCCGAGACCTCGTCCGACTGCGAGGCAGTGGGCTGGGCGCCTACCATGTCTGTCCTATGAGGACCCGAGAGCGACATACGACAATTATGCCTGCATCCGCACGCCGACGTGTGGTCCGCGTGCTGGTGGATGCGGGGCTCATCATCGCACTGTGTGCCGTCACGGAGCGCTGCTGTGGAATCTTATTCGCTGTCGGGGCGGTTGTGCTGCTTATTGCTGTGATGACTGCCATGATGGCAATGACAGGCGCCACACCCGGCGGGCTGGTGACGGGGGTCCGGCTGCGGAGGGTGGCGGACACAAGCAGTCCCCCCGGACGCTCTGCGGTGATTTACGTCGCATTTTTGGGCCTCTCTTTGGTGGCAACCGCAGGTCTGGCCCCCCTGGTGTTGTGGATCCTCTCACTATGGCGTGCTGAACAGCGCACCTGGTTCGACCGACTGGCTGGAACAGTTCTTCTCAGCGCCAGGCCGACCTCGGTGTCGGCCTGTTCCCTGGTGGTTGAGGGCTCAGTAATCCCAGTTCTGGGGCCGATTGTTCTCGGGCGCCGGCCGGCCCCGATCGAGTCCCACCCCGATGCGCAGCTCGTCGCGGTGCTCCGTTCGGAGGACTCCGTGTCCAAGACGCACGCCCTGTTCGTGCCCGCTTCGGATGGGGTACTCGTCACAGATCTGGGTTCGACGAACGGAACCCACATCGAGGACGAGGAGGGCGTTCACCGACTCTCACCCGGCCGACCGGAGTACGTGCACCGGGGACGGCAGGCATACTTGGGTGACGGTGTCTGTATCGTCCGTTGAGGAGAAAAATGATGACAAACAGCCCGAACAGCAGCGCGAACAACGAGGTCTGGTGGACCGAGGGTTCGTGGACAGGCGTGGTCACGCCACGTGCTGTGATGATCCTGCCCCCGTCGGTGCCGCAGGACCTCACCGAGCGCCTGTGGCGGCTGCTGCGCAGTGAGGAGGCCTCGCTGACGCGGGCCCTGGATGAGCTGGTGATGGGGATGGGCGGACGTCTGGGTGCGATCCCGGACTTCGTGCTCGCCGTCTCGGCGCCCGAGGACGTCTTCCACGTGGCGCTGCGCGGTGCCCCGCAGATGGAGGTCGACGGCAAGGCGCTGGACGCCTCCGCGGTCACCACCTGGTTCGAGACGACGGTGACCGCCCCCAACTCGGTCATCGTCAGCGCACCCGACGGCGCCGGACAGGTGCGCCGCCCGGCGGTCGACGCCGTCGTGAGCACCGGCCACCTGGTGCTGCGCGGATCGGAGAAGTCGAGCGGGACCCCGTCCCCCAGCCGTGCATCGTCGAAGGGGTCCGGTGACTCCGACGACGATGACCCTGACCCGGCTGGTCCTGACTACTCCACCGCTTCTGCCGGCTCCGCCGGAACCCCTGCTGCTGCCGTGAGGACCTCTCGGTCCTCCCGTCGGGCATCGCGTCGCGCCTCGCGCCGTCAGTCCGCCTCGTCGGACCACTCGGAGCAGGACGACTCGTCTGAAGGGGCGCCTGCCGAGACCGCCGAATCCGCCGACGTCGTCGACGACCTCATCGAGATCGCGCAGGACAACGCCGAGCAACAGGCCCTCGATGGTGCTGAGCTCGCCGCGTCCCTCGAGAGCGCTGAGGCCGCTGAAGCCGCCGGTCAGCCGGAGGACTCCGCTGAGGACTCCGATGCTGCTGAGGAGTCGGGCCTGATCTCCGACTCCGAGGGACCCGCTGACCTGCTGGCCGTCGTGGCCGGCATCTCCGAGGCCGCTGAGGCGACTGAGGTGACGCCGTCGCCAGAGCTGCCCGAGTCCTCAGAGACTCCCGACGAGACCCCGGAAGCCCAGACCCCTGAGGCCGCCGAGGCCGCCACTGAGTCCTCACCGGAGACCTCCGATGAGGATCTGCTGATCGCCCCCGTCTTCGATATCCCGGCCCTGCCGATCCCCTCCGCTCAGGAGGCAGAGGCCATGATCCCGCCCCCTCCGCCCCCGTCGAGCGAGGATCTTGAGGCTGCTGGTATCAAGGACGCTGCCGCCGAGGTCACCGAGGTCGCCCAGACCCCGGCCGACTTCGTGCCCGTTGAGGCCGCCGAGGCCGCCGTGGTCGCGGAGGCCACTGCTGTTGCCGAGGCCGCCGCGCAGGCGCACGCCGAGGAAGAGCCCGTACGCTCCGGGGACCACGATGGGCAGACCATCAACGGTCTGCCCGAGGACCTGGTCGGCGAGCTCGTCTCCCTCGTGGGAACCGGGCCCTCCAGCCCGGCCTCCCCGGTCTCGGCGAGCTCTCCCAGTGAACCCGACGCCATCCGGATCGTGCTGTCGGCGGTGTGCCCCCAGGGCCACCCCAACCCCACGAACTACACCGTGTGCCGCGTCTGCGGAGCTGAGCTCAACCGTCCGGCCAAGTCGGTGGCCTGCCCCCCTCTGGGGCGCGTGGTCACCTCCGGCGGCGAGAGCATCGAGCTCAACCGTCCCCTCCTGGTGGGTCGCAACCCTGTGGCCGACGACATCAGCAGCGTCGCGGAGGTCCCCCTCCGTCCGCTGACTGTCGCCAGCCCCAACCAGCTCGTCTCCCGCAACCACATCCTCATCGACCTGGATGCGTGGAGCGTTCTGGCCCAGGACCTGGGCAACTGCAATGGCACCGTTCTCAACCGCCAGAACGAGGCGCCCGTGCGCCTGTCCTCGGCGAATCCGGTGCTCCTGCGCAGTGGAGACGTCCTCGACCTCGGCGATGGTCAGACCCTCGCCTTTGAGAACCTCCCCTGATGCTGGATCACAAGGGACCGCCTCCGGTCATCTCCGGGTTCACGTACCTGGAGAGACTCGGAGCGGGAGGCTACTCCACGGTCTACCTCTTCGAGCAGCACATGCCCCGCCGCGAGGTCGCGGTCAAGGTCATGAACGCTGACGTGGAGGACAAGACCGCCTCCCGCTTCGAGTCGGAGGCGAACCTCATGGCGCGGGTCTCCTCCCACCCGGCCATCCTGTCCATCTACGGCGCGGGCGTCTCCGCCGACGGCCACCCCTTCCTGGTCATGGAGTACTGCCCGCCGCCGCAGCTGGGCGCCATCTTGCGCCAGGGTCCCCTCAATGTCGCTGAGACCCTGTCCACGGCGATCCAGATCGCCGGAGCGGTGGAGACCGCTCACCGGGCCGGCATCGTCCACCGGGACATCAAGCCCGCCAACATCCTGTTCACCACGTACCGTCGTCCGGTGCTCTCGGACTTCGGCATCTCCGCCATGAGCGGCCCGGAGGGGGCCGAGGAGCTGCGGGGGATGAGCGTGCCCTGGGCTCCCCCCGAGCAGCTGGTGGGGATGCGCTCGGCCAACCCGGCCTCCGACATCTACTCCCTGGGCGCGACCACCTTCGCGATGCTCACGGGGCGCAGCCCCTTCGAGACCGACGGCATCCCGGACGTCTACGAGCTCTCCCGCCGTATCGTCAAGGACCCCCTGCCGCCGCTGGGGCGGCAGGACGCCCCGCCGTCGTTGCACCGCGTGCTGTCGGTGGCGATGGACAAGAACCCGGACTCGCGCTACCCGACGGCGCTGGCCTTCGCCCGGGCGCTCCAGCAGGTCCAGGCCGAGCTCGACCTGCCCATCACGACGGTCGACCTGTTCCAGGAGCCGGACAAGGCCGCGAAGTCCGCCCGGCGCCCCAACCCCGACGAGGCCGACACCGCCACGAAGATGGGGGTCTTCAACCAGGTCGACGTCACCAGCGAGCACATCGCCATGCGGGTGGAGCCCGACAGTGAGGACAAGGGCTCGTCGTCGGACTCGGAGGCCGGTGAGTCGAGCCGCCCCAACCGCATGCGGGCCGTACTGACCGGTCTGCTGGTCGTGGCCATGGTCGCCGCCGTCGTCGCCGCGATCGTCGTCTCTCAGCACCAGGACAAGCAGAAGAAGCCCAACAACCCCATTGCCACGATCGCCCCGCAGCCCGACGCCAACCCCCTGCAGGCCTCAGTGCCCATGGTGGGCGATATCGTCGGCGAGGCACAGGGCGACGGCACGGTGAAGTTCACCTGGGGTGAGCCGGAGACGAACTGGTCCGGCAGCTACCTCTACCGGGTCAAGCTGCCCGATGAGGAGACCGAGGTGGACTCCACCCGCACCAATGAGGTCATCGTCAACGCCCAGCCGGCGCGCACCTGCCTGGAGGTCACCGCCGTGCGCGCGGACGGTAAGGCCTCGCCGGCCAAGACCGCCTGCGTCGACACTCCCTGAGGTCGCGCCCCGGCACCAGTCACTCGCCGTCGCGCCGGTGCCCGGCTCGAGTTGCTCGGGAAGCGGGGTTACGGGGAAAGGTCTGGGGTCAGTGCATCCGCGGCGTCAACTACGCCGAAGCATGCACCGCCGCAAGCTCGTCCTCATGCTCGGCGAGCAGACACCGTGTCTCACCGTCCACCCCCACCTCGACGATCTGCTCGCCAAGACCGGCGAACCAGCCCTTGAGCGTTGACTTCTTGTTGCTGTTACGCGAAAGCCACGCGTCAAAGGTCTCAGGGGTCGCCGGGCCGTAGGCGGAGAGGTATCGCTTAATTCGGCGGAAACCTCGATCAACGTCGTCCCCTCTCGTCGTTGCCGTCAGATTCTAGGCCTGCAGGGAGCCGTGACCCGGTGCACCGGAGAGCCGATGGAGGAGGCCTGGAGGGGCGTCGGTGTCCACAGCGCTGACATTAGCCCCGCACCGACGTCGTACACCGAAGAAGAACCGCGGAATTCCAAGGAATCTCGCGGAGCGCTTTGACGGCGGAATCGTTAATGTCAGCGCTGTGGACACTGGGGCCCGCACTCCCGGACAGGAGTGCGGGCCCCAGTGCTTGAGGGAACCGGTGCGGAACTTAGACGACCTCCACCTTGAAGGCGATGCGGCCGAAGAAGATCGTGCTGCCCTCCAGGGCGGACAGGGCCTTGTCCGGTACGGCCTCGACGGTGCGCCCGTCGCGGTACTCCACCCGAGTCCCGTTGGTGGAGTGCAGGTCGGTGACCCACACCCCGTCCAGCAGCGGGAAGATCGCCGCGTGCGTCTTGGACACCGAGCGGGTGGGATCGTCAAGAGCGACACGCTCCGCCCCGGGGTAGGCCGAGATGTTGTCGGGGTCGCGGCCCACCACCGTGGGCTCATGGATGACGATCGGGTTGCCGCCCAGCAGTGGAACAAGACGCACCGACAGGGCCGGGGCAGCCGAGGAGGCCGACGGCAGCGACGGTGTGGCGGTCTGGGCGCTTGTGGCGGGAACCGGGGTGAGCGGGGGCAGAGAGACGCCTGCAGCGGGGTCGGAGGCAGACGCGGCTGCCTCCGGCATGCTGCCGGCACCGTGCCTGGACGCGCCGGTGTGGGGCTGCGCCGACGCCTGGACGGAGGCGGAGCGCTCGTGATGAGCGGCGCCGGCTTCCGCGGCGGTGGCATCGCTGCGGGACTCGCCGGGGACGGCGCGCTCATCCGCGGGAGAGGGGATACCCGGTCCTGAGAAGCGGTGCGAGGCGTGGGACCGGCGCGCGGAGCTCCCCTCCGCAGCGGCCGTGCTTGCTGCGCTGCCGGCGGAGGTCCGAGCGTGGCTGCGGTGACTACGCACGGTCGGGTGCGTGTTCCCCTCAGAGGAGGCCGGCACACCACCGGGCACGGTGGCCGGGTTGGTCAGATCCATCGGGGACGCGTGCTGCGCAGGCGCCGAAACCGTCTTCGGCTGCTGCGGCAGGCCGTCGTCGGAGACGATGGCTCCTTCCGGCAGGGAGTCCACCGTGGCGGCATCGACCGAGGTGGGAACCGAGGACCAGGGCACCGAGTCGATGAGGGCCTGCGTGTTGCGGTCCCCTGAGGGCAGGATGCTGGAGGTGTCGAAGGTGTGCGCCACCTCCGGGACGGGGCCTGCTCCGGCAGCGAAGCGCTGCCGCTCGGTGGTGAAGAGGCTCTCGCGACGAGGAACGCCGGGCTGTGACACCGACTCTCGCTGATCCTCGGCAGGTGCAGCAGACGAGCCGGAGGTCTTCTTGCCGGTGTGACCGGGCTGAATCCTCCAGCGCTGGGCGTGGGCGTGTCGTGGTTCCATCGTTTGTGATGTTACGGGTTTTGTGGCTTTCGAGCGCGGGACTTGTGGTGTGGAAGTCGCATCGTGCGACGTGGAGGACTCTGATGCCTCGGAATCGGCAGCTGTTTTGGAGGATTCCGCTGAGGGCGACGTCGCTTCGGACTGCTGCTGATCGGCCGGGTGCTCAGGTGAGGGCGGTGCGTGGGACGAGGGCTTCTCTCCCTCGTCACCCTGACCGTCGGCGGCATCCGTGGACTGAGACGGCGCGTCCTCCACGACGTCGAGCGTAGCGGTTTCGGAATCCGTCTGCGAGGGCTGCTGCGACAGGACATCGTCGGAGTCGGACGATGCGGCCGCCGGCAACTCCTCGGCGTCCGCCTCGGACGGCTCGCCGGATGGTTCCTCGACGTCCGCAGCCGGTTCCTCGACCGGTTCCTCGACGTGCTCGTCAACCGCCTCCTCAGCTTCCCCTGCCGTTTCTTCGGCCGTCTCCTCGGTCGGCTCAGGGACGTCCGGCTGCGACGATGCGGCGTCGTCGTCCGCCTCCGGCTCGGTGGCCCCGGTGGGGGCGGCCGGTGCCGGCTCCGTATCCTGGTGAGCCGGGGGAGCGGCGTCCTCCGCGTCCTCGGGGGCGGTTGAGACGGTGTCCTCGTCGGCCGGACCCGTCGAGGGTTTCGATGCTCCCGCCACGGCCGGCCGGGAGTCGGCCCGGGCCGCGGCCATGGCAGCGGATGCCTGAGGGTCCATGGGGGTGGCCGAAGCGACGGCGACGGCCTCGGCGTCGGTGTCCACAATGGCCGGACCGGCGTCCGCCGCCGACTTCGCGGAGGCGGACGATGACACGGTCGCCGCCTTGGTGGCCTTGACGGTGACCTGAGGCGCGGCTGCGATCGTTGCGGCATCCGTGCTCGCGGCCTGGCTGGCGGCGGAGCCTCCTGAGACCACAGGCGCGTAGCCGTCCGAGGAACCGGCCTTCAGGGCGCGACCGGCATAGCGCGCGGGTCGGGCCGGACGGGGCCGACGGATCGAGGAGGAGACCGGATCCGACGTCGTCGGGTGCGCGTTCCTGCCGGAGGAGTCGGTGATGCCGGCCTCGGTGGCGCTCTGGGCGCCCGCGGTGGCGGCCTGCTGGGTCTCCTGTGCCGTCTCCTGGCCGGCCATGGCGCGCGTCGAGCCCGGACGGGGGCCGCGTTTCCTGGGCTTCCTGCCCCGTGCCGTCTTGCCCGCCTTCTTCTCGGTCTTGCGCACGGCTCGCTCGGAGGGCCGAGTGCGGGGGGCGGACTCGCCTGACTTCTCGGTGGCCTGAGTGGACAGTTCCGTGGCTGGTTCCTGGCCCGCGGCGCTGCGCTCGGCGGGGGAGGAGACAGACGCGCGCCTGGCGGCGTCCCAGGCCTCACCGATGTCCTGAGCGGAGGACGTCTCGGGCTCCTCCGGCGCCACGGCACCGGCGTCGGCCCGGGGGCCGAGGGAGGCGGGCTCGGTGACTGGGCGGTGTGCCGACCCGACCCCTGAGGGAGCAGGTCGTGCGGGACGCTTCGGCCTGCGGGCGTTGAGCAGCGCCATCCCGGAGAGCTTGTCGTGCCAGCCGCGCCCCTCGGGGTCGGCGGCCGCCGTGCGCATGAGCGCGATGGTGCCCAGGCCGAGCGTGGTGATGCTGACGGCCAGGATGAGATCGGCGTGGAGGAACGAGCCCAGCGGGGAGGGGGTCTGGTTGCGGGCCCCCAGCATGCGGATCCTGAGCAGGCGCCCTCCCAGGGACCAGCCGGTGGCGGCGATGGCCAGCCAGCGTGCCCCGACGACCAGACCGAAAGCGATGAGCCCGCTGGTCAGGGCCGGGCGGCCGCCCACCTTCCAGATGACTGCGGTCAGGCCCCCGACCAGAAGTGAGCCGATGACGAGGTCGATGACCCCGGCAACCACGCGTGCCCGCACCGGGGCCGGGGGGAGGCGGCGATGCGCAGCTGAGGGCGTGTGCGTGCCGGCCCGGGCCGCGTTGGGCTCCGGGCTCCGGTCGCCTGCCGTCTGCGCTCCGCCGTGCCGATCACCGGGGGTGCTCGGCGCCGTGCCGTACGGACTGACGACGTCGGTGCGCGGCGCGTCATCGGACGGACGGGAGGACGTCGGTCGGCCCGCAGCGGTCGAGGCGCTGCTACGGGCGTCAGCAGTGATCGTCATGACCGCAACCTCCTGGGTCGACGTGACCGCCTGTCGGCGGGATGGACGAGGGAGCGCGGGGACAAACGGGCCCATACCCGTCCCAGGCGCGAGCGGTCCGCCCCCATGCAGCGGACGATCGCATCTGAGGATTCCCACAACTCCCCTAGAGCGTACGATGGCGGCTCCCCGGAGCTGAAGACCTGGGTGTCAACTGCTCCGGCGAATCGAGGCAGATCGACCTGCGGGAAGTGAGGAGCCAGCTGCGCGGCCGCCTCCCTCCGAGTGGCCCCCCACCCGGGGTAGCGCCCCAGGTCGCGGGCCCGGTCGAGGATCTCCTCCCAGGCTCCCAGGGCCTTGCCCACGCCGGTGCGTGCGCGCCGGCGTCGGCGCCGCCAGGCCTTCCACCCCAGGACCGAGCCCACGATCATCGCGATCGCCAGGACGGAGCCTCCGACGGCGATGACCGCAGTCGGCAGACCTCCCTTGTCCTTGTCCTGGGGGTCGTCGCGCTGCGGGTCCTCGTAGTTGGGGGGCAGCTGGGCCGGGTCCTCATTGGGCAGCGGGGGCTGGAGGACGTTGGGCTCGGGGTTGGAGACCTTCTGGGTGGTCTGCTGCTGGGGAACCTGGTCGCGGTCCGGCGTGACGTCGAAGGACACCCAGCCCAGCCCCTCGAAGGGGATCTCCACCCAGGCCTTGACGTCCTCACCGGTGACGGTCTTGGCATCGCCGTCAGTAGCCGGGTCGAAGCCCATGACGACGCGGGCCGGAATGTTGAGCGAGCGGCACATGAGCATCATGAGCACCGAGTACTGCTCGTCGTCGCCGATGAGGGAGTCGGCCTCCACCATGGAGGCGATGCGGGCGGCCCCGTGCCCGGGCTGGGAGGGGCTCTTGGTGCCGTCGGAGTAGTAGCTCGTGCGCAGGCGCTGCTGAAGCGCCCGGACCTGCGCGATGGGGTTGGACTCGGCCCCGACGATCTCCTTGGCCAGGGAGGCCACCGACGACGGTACCTGCTCGACCGGTCCCAGCGAGGTCTGCGCCAGGGAGGCCTTGTTGAGGGCGGCCTCGGAGGGCGCGGTGTAGGGGGCGACCCGCTCGGTGAGGACGTCACCCGAGGCCAGGCCGCTGGTGGCGATCCCGGTGGAGGAGAACTTGTCGTAGTACATGCCCTCGCGCAGGGCCGACTGACGCGGCCCGGAGGACTCGATGCGGATCGTCTCGGGCATCGTGGGCACCCAGGGGAAGCTGTAGTCCTCGATGGTCAGGGAGGAGGTCTGCTTGCGCCCGTCGAGCCGGTTGGCCGTCAGCTGGGTCTTGTCGCCGATGCGCTCGAAGCGCGACTGGCCGTTCTCGTTCTGACCGATGTGGGCCGACAGGCCGTCGTAGGAGTCCAGGGCGGCGATGCGGATGCGTCCGCCCGAGGGCAGGTTGATCGGCTTCATGAGCCGGGTGTGGGCCTTGTCCGTCTCCAGGGTGCGCACCAGGGACAGGGGGCTGGCGTACTCGGTCACGTCCAGCGGCGGCTGGAACAGGTCGCGCACCACCGTCCGGGAGGCGGGGGCGGCGGGGGTGAGGACCATGGCGGCCAGGGAGGTGACCAGCAGCAGCACGGCGGCGATGACCGTTCCGCGCAGGGCCGCCCGCCCCAGGTCCCCGGTGGAGCGGGCGCTCGTGGCGCCCGAGGTCGTCGAGAAGGAGCTCAGGTCCAGGGCCTCGACGACGTGGCTGCGCCGCTGACGCAGGGAGCCGCAGGTCCACAGGGCCAGGATCCCGACGACGAACAGGACGCCCAGCACGGTGGGGCGCACGGTCTCCTGCCCGCCCCAGCCGATACCGACGGCGGGCAGGCAGGTCAGGGTCAGGCCGGCCAGGACCTCACGGCCCGCCAGGATGAGGCGGGTCGCCAGCGCCGAGACCACCAGACCGGTCATCCAGGGCAGCACCGTCATGCCGCTGAAGGAGCTCAGCGGCATCGGCACGGTCAAGGCGTCGCGCCACACGGTGATCGTGGAGCCCAGCACCATCTTGATTGCCGCGGTCCCGGAGCCGACGTCGGTCAGCAGCCACGGGGCCACCAGGACGTGGACCAGCGCCAGTGCCGCCATGCTCGGCAGCACCGACAGGCGCAGGCGCGAGCAGAGCATGGAGGTCAGGGCGCCGATGAGCGCGCCGTAGCCGACGGCGAGGCAACCCACCACGGAGGCGAAGATCGGCAGGAAGGGGACCGCGCCGATGGCGAGGATCCCGGCCATGAGGACCAGCTCGAGGGCGGCGGCGGCCGGCGTGGGCGGCTTGGCGCCGCGCCGGGGAGGCAGGAAGCGGCGGGCGGAGAGCGCCGGCCGGGAGGGACGCGACAGGAGCGGTCCGGCGCCGGTGATCGAGCGGGCCTGACGAGTCGTCTCGTTGCTGTAGAGGCTGCGCGTGCGCGACGACGTCGCCGTCGACCAGGAGGAGGGCGACTCGTCCGAGCCTCCGGAGGGTGCGGCGGTGACCTGCGAGGGGGCCTCAGCCGGAGAGGGCGCCCCAGCCGGCGAGGCGCCCGAGATCGGGGAGCCCGCGGTGCGGGGTGATGCGGTGGTGAGGGTTGTCGTGGGGGTCATAGTGCTCGCCTCAGGGCGGTGGGAAGCTGCTCAAGACGGTCCATGTCCACGACCGGCATCGTTCCGGCGTGGTGACGCGACAGGCCGTGCTGGCCCGCGCGCAGGGCAACGGTCACCATGGGCAGCGGTGCGAAGCCGCGGGCCCGGGCCAGCACGGCGCGGTCGACCTGCTGGCCGGTGACGAGGACGACGATAGAGGCATCGGGGTGCGCCGTGCAGGCGTGTCGCACCAGGAGGTCGCAGCCGTAGTCGTCCTCACCGGTGCTCAGCAGGCAGGACGTGTCCAGCATTCGCAGGGCGGAGGAGGTGGGCAGAGCCCCGATCTGGGTGATGAAGCGGACCTCGCGCCCGTCCTGGATCGCGTCCATGGCCAGTGAGCAGGCGATGGACACCGCGGTCTCGAAGTCCTCCTCACCGGCGTAGTCGTCCTGACGGGTGGACAGCAGGACGAGCAGGCTGGAGCGGCGGGTCTCCTCGAACTGACGCACCATGAGCCGACCGGTGCGGGCCGTGGTGCGCCAGTGGACGTTGCGCCGGTCATCGCCGGGGACGTACTCGCGCAGGGCGTGGAAGGCGACGTCGGAGCTGGACAGGTCCTGGGTGACGGCGCCCTCGATGTCTCGCAGGACGCCGTGCAGGACCGTGCCCAGGCGCACGGTGCGCGGGTGGATGTGGATGTGCTGCGGGGTGCTCAGGGAGCGCTCGCGCTGGAGCAGCCCCACCGGGTCTCGCTGGACTGCCAGGACCGGACCGACGGTGACGATGCCGCGGCGCTGCGTGGGCAGGACGAAGCCGCGCTCGTGGACGGCCCCGGGGGTCAGGGTGGGGACGACGAAGACGGCACGCCCCGGCCCCACCGGCATCTCCATGCGTGAGGGCAGCAGCGGCCGGGTACGGGGGTTGGTGACGGTCAGACGGATGAGGGCGTGGTCGCCCACGGTGACGCGGGACTCGAGCAGGTTGTGGTTGACCGAGTAGCCGCGGCGGGGTATGAGCCACAGCCAGGCGCTCACCGCGACGATGCCGACGGCGGCCGCGGCGCTCCACGCCTCCTGCCAGCCCATGACGGCCCCGGTCAGTCCGCAGGCGGCCAGCAGCACCAGGCTGCCCCATCCGATGGGGGTCACGGTGTGCAGCAGCCAGCGCAGCGGTCGCAGCGCCACCGCGGCCGCTGCGGCCAGTCGGGGCTGCGAGGGCCTGGCGGTCAGGGCCTCGTTCGTGGAGGTCGACGACGCAGCCGATGCCGCGGGCTGCGCGGAGGCCGGAGCCCCCGAGGAGGTGGGGGCTGCGGCGGAGGAGGCGGATACGCCGGTCCCGCCCGCCGAGCCCGGACGGGCCTGGCGGGCAGGTTCCTGCGACGTCGTCTGAGGCGTCATACGGCTCAGTCGCGGGTCGTGGGGGCGGGGACCTGGGCCAGCGCGGCGGTGATGACGCCGGAGGCGGTGGCGCCGGTGAACTCGGCGTCGGGGTCCATGACCAGGCGGTGGGCCCACACGA
>ERZ772958.235-NODE-235-length-24270-cov-44.818212_pt1 | contig 24270 bp, 20 predicted proteins | sample MGYA00580681_ERZ772958 | MGnify/ENA primary metagenome ERZ772958 (study PRJEB29015, sample SAMEA2738089) | human oral metagenome | biome: human oral; feature: human-associated habitat; material: saliva | place: China | collected 2275 ...
TCTGCGGTTCCCTCGCGTATGGCCTCGACGACCGTGCTGCTGTTGGCGGCTGTGAACCGACAAATCAGTACCCTTAGGCAAATACTGACGCAACAACCCATTCGTGTTCTCATTAGTACCACGCTGCCAAGGCGAATGCGGATCACAAAAATACACCTCAAGCCCCAACCGTGAAGCAATCTTACGATGCTGAGCCAACTCACTACCCTGATCCCAAGTCAACGACAACCGCAAAGAATCAGGCAAACCCGCAAGCTTGGCAATAACCGCGTCTTGAACTTCAGCAGCGCTATGACCATTAGGCAAATAAAGCAACAACGTATAGCGGGTAGAACGCTCTACAAGCGTCCCAACAGCACAACGCCCCTTTAGCCCCAATAATCAAATCACCTTCCCAATGCCCAGGAACCGCCCGATCCTCAACGCTAGCAGGCCGCTGGCTGATCATCACCATAGGATCTTTAAACCGAGGCCTCACCTGACGGCTATATACAGCCGGGCGCCTACGAGTACGCCCTTGACGCATAAGAGAAGCAATCTCTTTACGCAACGCCCCCTTTAGCCTGAATGAAGATGGACTGATAAATCGTCTCCACACACGGGTTCATACTCTGATTATCAGGGAAACACCGACGTAAATAGACACAAATCTGCTCCGGACTCCACCTAGCAGTGAGCTTATCCCAGATAACAGCCCACAAACGCGGGTCATCACACTTACGGTCTTTCGGGCGTTTAAGCCTTCGCTCTGCACGCATATGAGCGATATACGGGCTATAAGAGCCACGCGTGATGCTATTGCGAGCTAGTTCCCTGCTCACGGTAGAAACAGAACGCCCTAAACGCTGGGCTATCTGACGCATCGAGATACCCTGCCTGTGCCAGTCAGCGATAAGCATCCGTTCTTTTAAAGACAAAAATCGTTTGTTTACCTGGTGAGGACGACAGTTCATGTACAGACGGTACCAGTCAGCTTGCGCAGCGATACTGGCACGCTCACACCTACCACTTGAACGCGTTCTACCGTTACGCCATACCTTGCCCGTACGTTTTGAAACACCTACCGCGTGGGCTGCCTGGGTAAAGTTCAAACCCTCAGCAAGAGCTTGTACATAAGCACGATGCCTAGCTTTACAAGCATCGTGACGCAAGGGGTATTCCACCCCGTCATAAACACGCCCTAGATTAGCCACAACACACTCCAATCAATCAGACCGTGTTGCAACCACCACTAGAATCCAGCAGGTTAGTTATGCTTCTAGCTGGTTATGCGCGCGCCAAGCTTTGGGCTAGGGCGCGCCGGTCAACTTTACCGATGCCCTTATAGGGCAGCGCGTCAGCTAGCAGCACCTGCTTAGGGCATTGGGCGCCGCTTAGTTTTTGTTCCAGATAGACGCGAATTTGGGCCACAATAGCGCCTTCATCTACCCGGCCCAGGCCCGGCATTGAGGCGGGCACCACCACTGCGGTCACTACCTGTCCCCACTGCAGATCGGGTAAACCCACCACCGCGCATTCACTCACCAGCGGGTTTAGGGCCAGTAGGGCCTCAATCGGGCCGGGTTCCACCTTAATGCCGCCGCTAATAATTACGTCATCTAGGCGCCCAAGTACCTGTAGGCGCCCATCTACAATCTGGCCGCGATCAGAGGTAATGAACCAACGCTTATCCGTCTCGCCAGCGCCAGTGCTAGCTTCAACGCCTACCTCAGCCCTACCAGCCTCAGCCCTACCTGCTTCAGCGTTTTCCCCGGCCGCGCTGGCAGTTTCACTCATGCCAGCTATCTCCTGGTCTACCTGGGTTTGGGGGCGGCTAACAAAGCAGCGTCTAGTTAGCTCCTCATCACCCAGGTAGCCGGTGGCTAGCATCGGCCCAGACAACCAAATTGCCCCGGTGGCCTGATCTACCTCCATACTCACCCCGGGCAGAGGCTGACCGTCATAGACACACCCGCCACAGGTTTCACTCATGCCATAGGTGGTAACCACCTTAATCCCGGCAGCTTTAGCCTGCTCTAATAGCTGTGCATCAGCTGCCGCTCCCCCAATCAGCACCGCATCTAGCCGCGCTAAGGCGCCGCGCAGCTGCTCATCATCCAAAGCCCGGCGCAGCTGTGTGGGCACCAGCGAGGTATACACCGGGCAAGCCCTGCCGGAGTCGTCAGCAGCGAGCGCCCCCTCAGCCTCCCCGCCAGCGCAGGAACTAACGGCGTCGTCGTCAAAGGAAGAACCGGCGTCGCAATCAGCAGCAGCTACACAGGCGGCGTCGATAACCTGCGCCAAATGCTGGGGGTCAAAACCACCCTCCTTATAGGCGTTAAACACGTGCGTGCCGGCCACCGCCGCCCGCACCAAAACCTGCACCCCAGCGGCATGATAGGCGGGCAAAGCCAGCACCCAAATTCCCGGCCCACCCAGGCGTTTATGGGTGGCCCGTGCCGACGCTACCAGCGCATCCATCGACACCCCCACCAGTTTGCCAGTGCCGGTAGTTGAGCCAGACGTACGCAGCACCATATCCACCCCCACACTGCGGCCACTAGCCCGGGCCGGGATCCGCCGCGCCAAATTCGCGGCCACCTCCCGCGTGTCCTCATGGGGTGCGATAGGCACAATAATTTCGCGGCTAGGGCGCAAATACTGTTTCGCCAGCGAACGGGCCTGGGCGCGGGCCACGTCAGCAGCGCTCAAACTACTGCGGCTTACCAGCCCTGAAGCGGAGGTTTGCGGCTTACGTAAATGCCCGCCCCGGCCGACGACGTCGGAAGCGTCCGCAGACATGCGCCTAGCTAACAGCTGGGCGAACTCCTCAATTTGCGCTGCACTCTGGGTGCGCTGGATGCGAAAAAGGCTCACGCTTTCAATAGTATGACTACCAAGTCACAAAAATATGGTTAAGCTGCACTTATGCGGCTTTTCCTAATGGTATTCGTGATCGCCTTGGCGCTGTATGCCCTCATTGACTGTGTACGCACACCCGAGGAGGACATGCCTGCGCGTATGCCTAAACACCTGTGGATTACGCTGATTTTAATGTTCTCCACCATCATGCTTGGCCCCCTGGCCTGGATCATTACCTCCCGGGTAAGCGCCGCTGAGAAACGCGGCGGGCAGCTCAGTGGCGGGCTCTGGTCTGCGGAAAAAGGCGTAGATCTGCATCTGTCGCGCCACGCTTCCACCCCGGCAGCTCCCGACGACGACCCTGAGTTCCTGCGTAAATTAGATGAGCAGGTGCAAGCCGAAAAACGCCGTCGCCAACGCGACCAGCTACAGCAAAACCGCTCCCAGCACCCCCAGACCAGCCCTGACCAGGCTAGCCGCAGCCAGGCGGGCCAGTCCAAGCCTGCAGAGCCCACTAGCGGCCCCCAGCCTGGCAAACCCAATGATCCCGCCAACAGCACCAAACCCGCCAGCAACCCCAAATCTGGTAGCCCTACCCAAGGCAGTCGCGGAAAAACTGAGGACGAACAGCCCGAAAACTAAGGCCAGTTACTGGAACTAGGGCCAGTTACTGGTGTCCACCTCACGGTTATAGGCACGCGCATGCAGCAACCAATCCCCCGGCAGCCAGCTACGGCCCACCAACTGGGGATGCTCAGGCAAAAACAAAGCAGCCCAAATAACCATAACTAGCTCAGCCCACTGCCCACGCACCTTCAAACGCACGTTGCCCTGCTCATTGGTGGCCGCCAGCATCACTTCACCCACACCAGTTACCTGGCACTCGCGGATCTGCTGGTAGCCAATGAACATCACGCCGTCAGGCGTGCCCAGGTAGATGCCGTGGGTGGATACGCTCAGGCGGGCGTTGGCCAGGTGGCGCCATTTTTCAACCGCGTCACGTTCGGCGCGGCGTTTGCGGCGAGAATTAACTACCGCCTGTCCCCCAAAGAAGGCCGCCATCAGCGCCAACCCGGCAGCCCCGCCAGCTAAAAAGAAGCCGCGCATAGGCTGATAGTTGCTGTTGTCACCGCGTTTAAAAGCCAGGATTTCCCCGTCGCAAGAACCCAGAATCACTTCGCCGCTGTGAGTGGGGCGAATCGGGTCAACCACTGGGGAAACCGGGTTGGGTTTAAAACCTGCCCGCACAGCGGTGAGCACCTGCGCGGTATTCCACCAAACATAGTCTTGGCCGGTCCAGGGACGTTGGGGTTGGGGGCGCGGCTGTAGGGTGCGGCTAGCAGCTGGCACTAACTCGCCGGGAGCTGCCCCGCCGTATCTTGGCTCGGTCGAGCCGCCGTGCGTGGCTGAGCTGCCGCGCGTAGTTGCCTCACCGTGCGCGGCTGAGCCACTGGGCTCGCTCGCCCCAGCTGGCTGCGACGGCGTCGTAGCCAGCTGATCTTGATTCTGCGGATGTGGCGCCGACTGGCTCACGCACGCTCCTGGCAGTCACCGATTTTCAGCCCGGCCACGCCGCTGCCGGGCACCATATCTTCAGCTTCACGCAGCAGCGCATTCGCTGGCTCAGTGTAGGCCAAGCCCACCAGGGTGTTGTCTTCAAAAGTTAAAGAGGTCAGGGACGCTAAAGAGCATTGGCGCCGGCGCGGATCGTGGGCCAGGGGGCGCCCATGTAGGAATAGGCTCAAAGACCAGATCGGTAGTTGGTGTGACACCAGTAGTGCTTCATGGCCACGCGCGTGCACTAGGGCAGTGCGCACGGCGGCGCTCATGCGCGCCACCAGCTGGGTGTAGGGCTCGCCCCAGGAGGGGCGTAGCGGGTTGATGTAGTAAGCCCAGTGTTCGGGGTGGGCTAGGACCCAACGGTTACGGTTTACGGCCACGCCCTCAAAGTGGTTTTCGGCCTCAAGTAGGCGCGCGTCAGTGCCGGCGTTAATGCCAAAAGCGGCGGCGGTGGGGGCTCCTGATTCCACGGCCCGCTCTAGGGGTGAAGTGGTTACCACGGTGATGTATTTGCCGGTTTCCACTAGGTAATCTGCCACCATCTGGGCCATGGCATGGCCGCGAGGGGTTAGGTGGTAGCCGGGCATGCGCCCATAAAGGACGCCCTGGGGGTTATCTACCTCGCCATGACGCATGACGTGAATTGTTGTGCGCACCATAGCGCCAATTCTATGCCAGGGTCAGGGCCTGAGCACGTTTTAGTGTGCCAAGTCTGCGTCGGTAGTGATCTTTTCCAGCAGCTCAGTTAGTGTGGCCAGCTCACTGGGAGTGAAACGGTCGATTAGGTGGCGGCGCACCCCGTCGAGGTGGATAGACGCAGTTTGAGCCAAAAACTCATAGCCAGCCTGGGTTAGGTGGGCATAGACGCCGCGTCGATCCTTAGGGCATGAGGAACGCAATACGTAGCCGGCGCGTTCTAGCCGCCCTACCGTGTGGGTTAGGCGTGAGCGCGAGTAGGAGACCTGGTCAGCCAGTTGGCTCATGCGTACGCGCCCGGCTTCGCTTTCAAATAGGCGTACCAGGATCTCATACTCATACATGGAGATGGCGGCGGCCTCGTCTAGCTCATGGTTTAGGCGCGCCGACACCAGTGTGCTGGCCCCTAAAAAAGCTCTCCAGGCCCGCATTTGCGACTCGGTTAGTAGGTGCCTGTCGCCCTGGCCGCAACTGGTGGCATCGCTGGCTTCTTGCCCACACCCGGCAGATGCGACTTCTTGCCCACAGCCGGTGGCTGGCTCGCTCACTGCCTTGGTGGCTTCTTGTCCGCAGCCGACGACGGCGCCCGCAGCGGTCGTTTTAGGTGCAGCTCCCTGCCCGCAGCCGCCTGCAACGCTAGAGCTAGCGGCGACGTCGTCGCCCATACCTATTGCACCTGAAATTGCACCACTGCCGCAGCTGGAGGCCATGTTTAAAGCTCTCATTTCTTATTAGATTGTGCGGCCCAAGCAGCCAGCAAAACAAAGTAGTTCAATAATAAAGTAAATCGTGGTGTGAAGGTAGTTATTTAAATAAACGAAATGGCTGCCACCCTAGGGATAGCAGCCATCCAAGCACTCACGTGCCAGGCGTCACTTCTTATTACGACGCTGGTGGCGAGTCTTACGAAGCAGCTTGCGGTGCTTCTTCTTGGACATGCGCTTACGGCGCTTCTTAATAACAGATCCCATATGAGAACCTCACAGTCTTGCTAAGCGTGCCCAACGGCACCATGATCGGTTGCGGCCGGGCACACCGGCCACATACGTGACCAAATGAGTTTAACGCGTCTCAGGAGCCAAATGCAGCCGCGTCGCCGTGGCTCCAATCACCTAAGCCACTGGCCATGAACTCCTGGACAGCCGCCACGGGCACCCGGTAAGAACGTCCCACACGCATTGCGGGGAGCTCACCCGAGTGCACCAGGCGATACACGGTCATCTTGGACACCCGCATCATGGAGGCTACTTCCGCCACAGTCATGAAGGCGGGAGTCTGAGGCTGTGCCATCGCGCTGATTCCTGTCCTTGGGTTGGGCCCGCATTGGCGGGATCGATGTAACTATACCGGTTTAAGCTGGCAAATACAGCCGTTTTGAATCTCGTTTTAACTACAGTGACGGCGCCTATCAGCCAAATTGGAAACCTCCACATAAATTAGGGCCAACTACCCAGATGCCAACTGGGTTAAGGTAAGTAAAGAAAGATACGTGTGGGCACCTACCGGCAGACCTGGCAAGCTACCAAGCGCCCTGCCGCTAGCCCCCATGCTCCCTGCAAAACGTAAGGTGACCTTTTGTTTTCGCGTGCTGTGCGGGCGTTTACCGATATACGCACCTGGCTGGAGCGAGTTGGACGCCACTCCAGCGCCCGCCTAGCCACGTGCCTATTCGCCGCAATTATCGTCATTATCACAGGCCTACTTGAGCTGCCTATTGCCACCGCCAGCGGCGAGCGTGCCCCCTTCGTTGACGCCCTATTCACTGCCACCAGCGCGGTTTGTGTAACCGGCCTAACCACCGTTGATACCGCCACCTACTGGTCTACTTTCGGCCAGGCCTGCATTATTTTGGCCACCGCCGTGGGCGGGCTGGGGGTTATGACTATCGCCTCACTTCTGTCCCTGGCAGTTTCGCGCCACGTGGGTCTGTTCCAGCGAATGCTTACCGCCGATGAGCACCAGTCCCGTTTGGGCGACGTCGGCTCGCTGCTGCGCGCGGTAATTATCGCCTCCCTGGCGGTTGAGGCCACCCTAGCTCTAGTGCTGTTCCCGCGCTTTTTAACGCTAGGCTACCCGCTACTTAAAAGCGCTTGGTATGCCTTCTTCATGGCCTTATCTATCTTCAATAATGCGGGCTTTGTGATTATGCCCGATGGCCTAGCCCCCCACGCTAGCGACTGGTGGATGTGTTTACCTATCGCCGTAGGTACTTTTGTGGGGGCAATTGGTTTCCCAGTGATTTTAGATGTGCATCGTAACTGGCGTATGCCGCGCAAGCTGTCTTTGCACTCCAAAATAACCATTTCCACCTACGTAATTATTTCGGTAATTAGCGCCATCTCTATCACCGCTTTTGAGTGGACCAACCCCTTCACCTACGGCCAGCTAGACACCAGCGGCAAGGTTCTTTCCGCCATCGTCAACTCCGTAAACGCCCGCTCTAGCGGCCTAGCCACCATTCCCACCTCGCTGATGCGCGAAACCACCTGGTTGCTGCAAGACTTCCTAATGTTTATTGGGGGTGGCTCAGCCTCCACCGCCGGCGGCATTAAAGTCACCACCCTGGCTGTGCTGGTGCTGGCGATCGTGGCCGAAGCGCGCGGCGACAGCGACATTGAAGTGTTTGGTAGGCGCCTACCAACCTCCACTGTGCGCGTCTCAGTGGCCGTAGCCTTTGTGGGCGCCTCCATCGTGGTGGTAGCTACCCTAATGCTGCTGTGGCTAACCAACCTCTCCCTTGACACTGTCTTATTTGAAGTAATTAGCGCTTTCGCCACCGTGGGTCTCTCTACCGGCATCACGCCGCTACTGCCCATTGAAGCCAAGTATGTAATGGTAGTGCTTATGTTTGTGGGCCGCACCGGCACCATGACCGCCGCCAGTGCCCTGGCCATGCGGGATCGACGCCGCGTCATCCGCTTCCCTGAAGAGCGCCCCATGATCGGCTAGCGCCCCAAACAAGACAAAATCACAGCGAGACTTAAACTAGAACCATGTCCCAGGTAAACCATCAAGACTCCACACTCGTAATCGGCCTTGGCCGCTTCGGCACCGCCGTCGCCGCCACCCTCGACCGCCTAGGGCGCGAAGTGCTGGCAGTCGAGCACAACCCCAACACCGTGCGCCAATGGTCTGGGCGCATCCCCCTAATTGAAGCCGACGCCACCGACATGGAAGCCCTAGAACAGCTAGGCGCCACCGAATTTGGCACCGCCGTAGTAGGGGTGGCCTCCTCCCTGGAAGCCTCCGTACTAATCACCTCCAACCTGGTAGAGCTAGGCATCGGCCAAATTTGGGCCAAAGCCATCAGCGCCACCCACGGCCGCATCTTGCACCGCATCGGCGCCAATCACGTGGTCTACCCCGAATACGACGCCGGCCAACGCGCCGCCCACCTAGTGTCCGGACGCATGTTGGACTACATCGAAATGGAAAAGAACGGCTTTTCCATTATCAAAATGCGTCCGCCGCACGAATTACACGGCTTCACTATCGGCCAGTCCAAGGTGCGCTCGCGCTATGGGGTAACCATCATTGGTTTGATGAGCCCAGGTGAGCATTTTGAGTACGCCACCCCACAAACCATGGTGGGCGCTGAGGATATTTTGGTGGTAGGTGGCGACGCGAACCTACTAGAGCACTTCGCTAACCGCCCCTGAGCAGGGATTTTCTAGGCGCTAGCAAATAACAGCAGCCTGTCCACGCCCGCGCAGGCAGTTGCACGCTCGTGCGCTGTTGCATTTACAAAGTGCCCACATTGCCGTCTTTTCCCCGTCTTTACAGCCCAGCGAGCAAAATTCTGAACTGTGATCCACAGATCACTAACTGCACAATGGGGTTTGGAGTTTGCATGAGCACGGTTGCAATTCTCGGGGCAGGCATTATGGCGTCGGCGCTGACCTTCCCGGTGACTGACAATGGGCACCAGGTGAATCTGGTAGGCACCCACCTAGACCGAGACATTATTGACTCAATTCAGCGCACCGGCATCCACCCGGAGCTGGGGCTGAAAATGCCTGAGAATGTAACCGCCTTCCAGCTAGAAGAAGCTGAGGCCGCTTTTGCCGACGCAGATGTGGCCATGAGCGGCGTTAACTCTTTCGGAGTTGACTGGGCCGGGGCGCACCTGGCCACGCTGCTAAAGCCGGGCATGAAGGTTCTGTCCATCACCAAGGGTATGCAGGCCGATACTGACGGCAATCTAACCATGTTCCCTGATGTGCTGCGCGCAGCCGTGGGTGAGCCCCTAGCCAGCCAAGTTACCTGGTCGGCAATCGTGGGTCCCTCGATTGCCGGTGAGCTGGCGGTAGGCCACGACACCTGCGTGGTGTTCTGTGGTGAGGACCAGGCCAGCCTGGATGAACTGCAGCAAATGTGGGCCACCGACTACTACCACATCTGGACTTCCATGGACTTCATTGGTCACGAGGTAGGCGCAGCCACCAAGAACATTTACGCTTTTGCCGCCGGTTTCGCTGATGGCCTGCTAGCCAAAGCTGGCAAGGAAAACGACCGCTACCGCATGTACAACTACGGGGCCGCCATCTTCGCCCAGGGGCAAACTGAGCTCACCCAGTTCATTGAGTTGCTGGGCGGCGACGTAACCACCGCTAAGGGCCTAGGCGGCGTCGGCGACATGTTCGTCACCTCTATGGGTGGACGCAATGTGCGCGCCGGCAAGTTCGTGGGCCAGGGCATCCCCTTCTCTGAGGTGCGCGACACCCACATGAAGGGGGTAACCATGGAGGGTGTGGCCGCCATTCGCGTGATTGGTGGGGCTCTGGCGCCGCTGACAGAGCGTGGGGTTATCACTGAAGATGACTTCCCGCTACTGCGTGCGCTACACGCCATCATTGTCGACGACGCCCCGCTGGAGATCCCCTGGGACAAGTTCTTTGGCGGTCGCCACTAAAGAGCGCGGGGGTCTACCGCATTCAACTAGTTAACTTTCGAAGGAGAAAATCAATGACTGATTTAGCGGCCCTCTTGGATGAGGCACTCAAAGACGCCACCGACACCAAGGCCGTAGCTTTCGGGCGCGGCGCCGTGCACCGCACCGGTGAAGTATTCGCCTCCACTTTCCCCGGCGAACGCGCCGTGGTGGTGGGCGATGACAACACCTTCAACGCAGTAGGTGCCACCACCGCCGCCGGAGAGCCGGTAGCAGCCGGCCCTGCCGTCGTCGACTCCCTAAAGCAAGCAGGCGTGGAGCTGGAAGAAAACATTATTTTCCCCGGCACCCCCACCCTCTACGGCGGCTACGACAATGTGGAAATTATCCGCGAAAAGCTACGCGGCCTAGACGCTATTGCCGTTGTAGTGGGCTCGGGCGTGCTCAACGACCTAACCAAGCTAGCCAGTGGCGAGCTGGGGCGCCCCTACATGGTAGTATGCACCGCTGCCTCCATGGACGGCTACGCCTCCTTTGGTGCCTCCATCTCTAAGGATGGCTTCAAGATCACCCGCAACTGCCCCGCCCCGGCCGCCGTCGTAGCAGACCTGGACATTATGGCTGCCGCCCCCAAGCGCCTAGTGGCCACCGGTGTGGGCGACCTGATCGAGAAAATCCCCGCCGGTGAGGACTGGATCATTGCCGACATGCTCGGTGTAGAAGCCATCAACCACCAGGTGTGGCCGCTAGTGCAGGGGCCACTGCGTGAAGCTATCAGCCAGCCCGCCCAGCTGCGTGCCGGCGACGCCGACGCCACCGCTGGCCTGGCCGCCGGACTGCTAATGAGTGGCCTAGCCATGCAGGCCGCCCAGTCCTCTCGCCCCGCCTCGGGCGCCGGACACCAGTTCTCGCACCTGTGGGAAATGGAAGGTCACGGCCTGGACTGGGAGCCCCCGCTGACCCACGGTTTCAAGGTGGGCCTGGGCACGGTAGCCATCTGCGCCCTGTACGACGTCGCCCTGCGTAAAGACATCAGCGATCTCGACGTCGAAGCCCGTATTGCCGCCTGGCCCACCCGTGAAGGTATGGAAGCCCACGTGCGTCAGTGGAACCAAAGCGCCCCCAGCGGCCTGCTTGAAGCCGCCGTGGTGCAGACCGACGCCAAGTACCTGACCCCCCAGCAGCTCCGCGAGCGCATCCACACCCTGCAAAAGCTATGGCCGCAAATCAAGGAAACCTCAGCCAAGCAGCTGCTTAGCGCTGAAGAAATCGCCGACGTGCTCAAGACTGTAGGCGGCATCTACCACCCGGCCCAGATTGGTATCAGCCTGGAAAAGATGCGCGAAACCTACACCCGCGCCCAGATGATCCGCACCCGCTACACCATTTTGGATGTGCTGTGGGAGCTGGGCATTTTGGACGAATGCGTAGAAGAACTCTTTGCCCCTGGCGGGTACTGGGCCAGCGCACCTGTACCCACCGACCGCGTCAGCGGTGCTGAAAACTGAAAACGCAAGCCCCTAACACAAGGAAGTAACATGGAAGAGACTTACGTTCTAGGTATTGACTTTGGCACGCTATCTGGGCGTGCGGCGATTGTGCGCGTGACTGACGGTTTAGAAAAGGCCGCTGCTGTCTACGAGTACCCCAACGCCGTCATGGACGACGTACTGAGCGTAGCTGACGGCCAGAAGCTACCTGCCGACTTTGCCCTGCAAAACCCGCGCGACTACATTGAGGTGCTAAAGCACGCCGTACCTGAGGCTATCGCCAAGTCCATGGTGGACCCGGCCCAGATCAAGGGTATTGGTATTGACTTCACCTCAGCCACGGTAATTGCCGCTAAGGAGGACGGCACCCCGCTGTGCGACCTGGCTAAGTTCAACAACAACCCGCACGCCTACGTCAAGCTGTGGAAGCACCACGGCGCCCAGGACCAGGCTGACCGCATTGTGGCCCTGGCTAAGGAGCGCGGCGAGTCTTGGCTGGCCCGCTACGGTGGCATCCTGTCTGCAGAGATGCTGCTACCCAAGGTGCTGGAAACCTACGAGAAGGCCCCCGAGGTTTACGCAGACACTGACGTGTTTGTGGACGCTCTGGACTGGATCGTGTGGCGTATGACCGGCAACCTGGTTTACTCCGCTGGTGACTCTGGTTACAAGCGTAACTTCCAGGACGGCGCCTACCCCTCCGAGGAGTTCTTGGAGCTGCTCTCGCCTGGTTTTGGCAAGGTATTTAGCGAAAAGATGCCCGGGCAGGTATTGGCGCTAGGTGCTGAGGCCGGTAAGCTTACCGCCCGCGCCGCCGCCTGGATGGGCTTGGAGCCTGGCATTAGCGTGGCCACCGGTAACATTGACGCCCACGTAACCGCTGCGGCTGTGCAGGCTGTGGAGCCGGGGCAGCTAACCGCTATTTTGGGTACTTCTGCTTGCTACATCGTCTCTGGGCCGCAGTTCCGTGAGGTTCCGGGTATGTTCGGGTGTGTCGACGGCGGCGTGGTGGACGGGCTGTGGGGCTTTGAGGCCGGCCAGTCCAGCATGGGTGACGTGTTTGCCTGGTACCTGGACAACGCCCTGCCCCACTCCTACGTGGTTGCCGCCGAAAAGGCCGGCATCAGCATCTTTGAGTTGCTCGCCGAAAAGGCCCGCGCTCAGGAGATTGGTGAGCACGGCCTGGTAGCTCTGGACTGGTTCAGCGGTAACCGCTCGATCCTGGTTGACTCTGAGCTTTCTGGCGCCATTTTGGGTATCACCATGACCACCAAGCCTGAGGACATTTACCGGGCTCTGGTGGAGGCCACCTGCTTCGGGGCCCGCACTATTATCGAGTCTTTCACCAACGCCGGCGTCAAGATTGACGAGATTGTAGCTAGCGGTGGCCTAATCAAGGACCCGTTCTTCATGCAGACCCTGGCCGACATCACCTGTGTGCCACTGAGCGTGGCCACCACCAAGCAGGGTGGGGCGCTAGGGGCTGCTGCCCACGGCGCGGTAGCTGCCGGTTTCTACCCCACCATTAAGGAGGCCTCACTGGCCATGGGTGGCAAGATTTCGGCTGCATACGTACCCAACTACGATCGCACCGCCCGCTATGACGAGCTCTTCAACGAGTACCGTCAGCTGCACGACTACTTCGGTCGCGGCGAAAACGAGGTTATGCACCGCCTCAAGGACATCCGTCGCCGCGCCGTTGAGCGCAAGCGCGCAGCCGCTAAGAAGCCGCAGGAGTGAAACTCACCGATCTAACCCAGACCCAGCGCGCTCAAGTAGAGCGCACCAGGCAGGTAGTGGCACAGCTACACGCACTACTACCTGCCTGGGAGCTGGTAGTTTGGACTGCCGGTAACGTATCTGAACGAGTACCGGGCACAGACCTGTTTGTGATTAAAGCTTCCGGAGTTCCCTATGAGGGCATGGAAGCCGCCCACATGGTGGTGTGTGACCTGCAAGGACAGTTGCTTGACGACGACGATAGCGGGCTCGCTCCTTCCTCGGATACGGCAGCTCACGCCTACGTCTATCGGCACATGCCTGAAGTTGGCGGGGTGGTGCACACCCATTCCTCCTACGCCACAGCTTGGGCGGCAATTGGCGAACCTATCCCCTGCTGTCTAACCATGATGGCTGATGAGTTTGGTGGTGACATTCCGCTGGGCCCGCTAGCGATTATCGGCGATGATTCGATTGGGCGTGGAATTGTTGAAACCTTACGTAACTGTCATTCACCGGCAGTGTTAATGGCCAACCACGGCCCCTTCACCGTAGGTAAAGATGGACGTAGCGCCGTAAAAGCTGCAGTAATATGCGAAGAGGTAGCCCGCACCGCTTATCTAGCACGTACGCTAGGTGAAATTAAGCGGATACCTGATGACATGATCAAGCAGCTTAATGATCGCTACCAGAACGTCTACGGACAACATTAATACAGTCATATAGTCAAAACTATGACTAGTGAGTCTGCCTAGCTAGTGTGACTAGTGAGTCCACCTAGTTCATATGACCAACGAACATGACTAGCGTTGGGGCCGCGTATACCGAACGGTATACGCGGCCCCACGTTCTATTGGGCGCTGTTTATTGCGCAGCTTTGGCTAACCAGTCTCACCTGGCGTAGCCCCAGCAAACTTGGCGCAGCTTAATGCGCCACTCTGCCAGTTTTGGCTGGCGCAGCTTTGGCTAAGTGATTTGATCTAGTTCTCGGCCCAGTAGGCGTGCAGGGCACGAGCCAGGTAGGGTCCGTCCTCAACCCCGCACATCTCACGGGCAGAGTGCATAGACAATAGCGCAATACCTACGTCAACAGTGGTGATGCCTAGACGCGAGGCAGTGATCGGGCCAATGGTGGTGCCGCAAGGTACGGAGTTGTTGGAAACGAAATCCTGCGTGGGCACACCCGCCGCCTTGCAAGCACGCTTCCAGATAGCCCCACCTACCGCGTCGGTAGCGTAGCGCTGGCGAGCGTTAATCTTCAGCAGCGGCCCGTGGTTGATGAGCGGACGCACCTGCGGGTCATGCAGCTGGCCATAGTTGGGGTGAACGCTGTGTCCGGCGTCGGCGCTAATACAGCTAGAGCGAGCCAGCAGAGCCCGCTCGCCGTCGCCCACAAAGCCCATAACTGAAGCCAGGCCGTGCAAAACATCCTGCAGGAAGGGGCCGCCCGCACCTGAGCGGGTGCCACTACCTACCTCTTCGTGATCAAAGGCCACAAACACTGCCGCGTCAGTTTCTGTACCAGCCAGGTTTTCCAGGGCAACCAGGCCGGCATGAACACTAGAGAGGTTGTCTAGGCGCGAGCTGGCCAGGAACTCCTGGTGCAAACCAAAGACACTGGGAGGCTGCACCAAATAGGTGAACACATCGTGGAAAGCTAGCTGATCAGGGCTGATACCAGCCTGCTCACACAGGTAGTTTTCAATGTCGTGGCAACTTACCGCCTCGCCAGCCAGGGCGGTTAGCGGCAGCATGTGGGCCTGACGGTCTAGGTGCAAGTTTTCATGCGCACTACGGTCCAGGTGGGGAGCCACCTGCGCGGTGCGGGCAATGGGGCCAGTACGCACCAGGTGGACGGCGCCGTCGTAGGTGGTCAGACGTCCCGCCAAACCAACTTCACGGTCTAGCCAGGAGTTTTCTAGGGCGCCACCATAAATTTCGGCGTTGATCATTTCCCAGCCTTCGCGCACAATCGCACCCTGGGGCTTGAGCTTGAGCGCCGGAGAGTCAGTGTGGGCACCCACAATCCTGAAGCCAGTGCGCGCACTGGGAGCGCTAGGTAGGCACCAGGCCGCAATGGCGCCGTCGCGAATCACATATCCGCGCGCCGGAATGGAACTATCCCAAGCCACAGTCTCATCTACAGCCTTAAACCCGCGCTTTTCCAGGCGGGTGGCCACAGCCTGAGCAGCGTGGTAGCTAGTGGGAGAATCAACAACAAACTGACTGATTGCCTGCGTATAGTCAGGCACCTCAAATCCACTCATAGTTCAATTGTTGCACTTTGCGCCAGGCTACCCAAGAAAAACACCCAGGGCCGCACTCAATGAGCGCGACCCTGGAGAACCGTCATATAGACGAGAGCTAAGACCTTAGCGGCCTCCACCCCTGACCACACCAGAGAGCGGGATGTGGTTGAGGACAGGCGAGTTGTTGGCGTTAGTGATGGCGTTCTGGCTACCAACCTCACTCATGGTAACCACCGCACCCATAACGATCGGGAAGGAAGTTAGCGGGGTGTTGTTGGAGTGTACATGCAGCACTGCACCGAAGTGGGCGTTAGTCTTGGCGCGCAGGTCATTCTTCTCATAGCGCCAGGTGCCCGAGAAAGTGGATACGTAAGGCGTCCAGTTGCTGATATCCGCACCCAATTTGGCCTGGACTGCCTTAGCGTGATCACTAAAACGCGAATCAGCCAACAAGCCAGCCAGAGTATTAGCCTCCGGCTTAGACCAGGAAGCAAAGTTCAGTGAGGTGGTAGGCCAGTTGATGCCATCGGTGTTGCCAGTAACCGGCTGCCAATCGATGTTGGAGTACTCCGCCGTGTTAATCCAGAACACCTGGTACAGACCAGTTAGGTTGGCCGGCGTACCAGCATTGGGGCTAGCCAGACCGGTGTCCTTGCTGGGGTAAGTGGAGCCGTCAACGTTAGGCCAACCAACCGGACTAAACTCTTCATTACCATCGGAGCCATTGTTATAGAACCCGAAGTAATAGGTCTGATCGGCAGTGATGCGCGCGTCACGTTCCTGTCGAGGGTCGTAGCCATTAGGGATGTTGGCTGGAGCGCCCTGGTTCCAGCTATAACCGGAATAGACCGGGTTTAGCTGAGAGGTATTGACGGCTGCGGCGCTAGCGCACACCGCAATTGCTGGGGCAGCCCATACTGCTCCACGCAGCACCTGCCGACGTTCTACACCGCTAGGCATGTCTGTCTCCTATTTTTGACATAGATATAGTTCTGCTTAAGGGAGACCGACAACGGAGTCACACCGGTTTTAGGGGTGGGGGAGATATGACTTCCGTGGTACGGCTGGGAGGGGGTACCACTAGTTTAGACTGGAGTCTAAGCAGGTGAGCACCATTGCTACGGGAATTTATCCCAAATCTACATGCCGGGCAATTAGTCCCTACTTACTTGGCCATGTGACGAGCTGGGCAAAAAGTGGAGTTTAATAAAGGTACTTAATGCATTTTGTTGCAAATCTGAGACTTTTCAGGGGCCAATCTAGACGGTCTCACAATCACAAAAGACTTAGATCACATAGCATTCAAGTAGTTGAACAGGTAAAGTTTTGTTCCGGTCCCCTGGATGTAATCTCTACATATCTTCCCCTACCCATTTGAAGGATTTCTCTAATAATGACTGAAATCAAGCGTCGTACCCTTGTTAAGGGCTCTGCCTGGGCCGCTCCGGCTGTTCTAGTGGCTGAGGCTGCCGCTCAGGCCGCTACCTCCCCTAATGACATCATCCCCGTGGCCCAGATGTACATGAAGATGCGCGGCACCCCCGCCAACATCAACGCTGCGGGTGTGGCTGCCGGCCGTAAGGGCCTAACCTGTGAGGAAATCGGTGGTTGGCCTTACACCGTTAACGGCAAAATCAACTGGAACAACACCCTGGGTGGTGGCCGGGCTACTAACGACCCCAAGATTTCCCGCGTTGGTACTGCTTACCTGAAGAGGCAGGGTGTCAAGTTCTACTTCGGCGCCAAGTCTGACGCCGGCGAGAACGGTCTGGACATCACTGTTGCCCCCGGTGGCGCTGAGCTGGACCCCAGCCGCATCGTTAGCACCAAGGTTATGTTCCTGCTGCCGAAGGCTGCTTACGGTGACACCCCGACCTTCACCAACATCTCCTCCAGCAACGAGGGTGGCTACCCCTGGGACTCTTGGGCCACCAACGGTTCCTGGACTCCGCTGACCCAGAAGGCCATGACCGACCTGCGTAACAGCCCCGACACCGCTTCGGTGCTGAAGAAGGTTGACGCTGGTGACTTCACCACCCTGACTACCTTGAACGGCACCGTTGAGAACACCCTAAACACCAAGTGGAACGCTTGGGTTGGCGAGTACCACGGTACCTGGACCAAGTCCCCTGACGGCCTGAAGCTGACTGCTGACAGCCCCTTCGCCATGGCCCTGACCCTGAACCAGACCGGTCTGTCTGAGACCCTGACCCGTCTGATCTTCATGCCGGTCTTCGTGATCACTTACCGTATGCCCAACGGCAAGCTGGTTTACTTGCACCGTTCCAACGTACGTAACATGTACTGGCAGCTGACCGTGACCGGTAACCCCGGCCTGGATGACAGCCTGCCGGCCGAGGACGGCAAGCGCTGCCCGGTTAGCGCCCGCGCCAACGACCACATCTAATGCCCAGGCCTGCTGAGGCAGGCAAACTTTAAGGGGCGTATCAGTTTTAACTGGTACGCCCCTTTTTGCAAATACAGGCAAAATCATCCCTTCCCTATAATTTTTCCATGGGGTTTTATAGGGAACGGACGACTTCCCAGTAACGGACGGTTTTATAAGTAACCGCACCCTGACAGCCGCGCCCCGACAACCTCCCCCAGGCCACCACACCCCGGCAATCGCATCCTGGCAACCGTGGTGGTGGCCGTACCCTAGTGGCCGCGTCTGGCAACAGTACCCTAGTGGCCGCACCCCCAGCAGCCGCTAGTCTTGCCAGCTCTGCTTGGCAGCCACGCAGGCCACCATCACCTAGCACCGCTAGTCTTGCCAGCCGTGGCCTAGCACCTGGGCGGGTATCAGCACGACTCCCGCGCCTTGGTGCAGTTCTTAGTGCAGTTCCAACGCCACTATCTGGGCACCCTTAACGACGACGTCGCCGCCACCCCCAGCTTCAACGTCACCTTCCGGCGTCGTCCCTAACTGCACCGAAGCAGGCCGGCGACGCAAATGCACCACTACCGCCTGGCCTGGACGCAACCAAGGATCACTGTCAGGGAGTTTAGTGGCCAATTCAGGACCCATATATTCACGCAGAGTCTCAAAAAGCAGCGGCAAACAGGGCCGATGGACACACAGCGCCAGCGGATAGCTAGGTTCCGGTAGGCCCTGAGGGGTGCACCCAGGTTCCGGCTGGCCCGCAGCCCCAGGCCCGGCCTGGCCCGCAAGTGCAAGCTCAGGCTCGCGACCCTGCGGATCAGCGAACCCGCGCCCGGACAGCTCCGCAAGCGCAGACCCGCGCTCCAGCAGATCCCGGAAACTAGCCTGCATCAGCTCAGGCGCCGTCAACGCACTGACCTCGGTGAATGCCTCGTCACTGCGCAAATCCAGGCCGCAGCCATGCGCATAGGGCGCCAGAGTGTCAACACAGCGCTTCCAGGGCGAAGAAACTAGCTCCCCCACCCCATAGGCGCTAAGCAGAGCCGCCACATCCCTGGCCTGGGCTTGCCCACGACCCATAACCAAAGGCCGGGTAATCTCGCTATTAATCCCATAACCCCAGGTGGCGCGGCTAACCGCCTTGGCGTGGCGCACCAGCACCAGGCTACGCACCTGCAGCAGCCCACTCTCATACCAGTCCACCAGGCGCGCTAGCAGGCGCTTGTCGTCAGCGTGGGTGAGCTTGCGGGCAGCCTTTTCCACCTTCCACCAGCGCACCTTGTCGATTTCGCGCTTGGACGCGGGCTTTACCGCAGCTCGCAGCCCCTCCCCCGGGCCAGCTTCAGGCAATACCTGGGCGGCCCAGTACAGGGTGCGTTTTTTGCGGCCGCTTACTAGACGACGGCGAGCCTTACCCAGGTAGCGCCCCAACACAATCTGGCGGCCGGTTTCTTCGGCTACTTCTCGGATGGCGGTGAGCACCATGGACTCACCGGGTTCGGCTTTACCCTTGGGGAAAGACCAGTCGTCATAGCGTGGTCGGTGCACTACCAGCACTTGCAACTTATCGTTTTTAAGGCGCCACACCAGCGCGCCGGCGGCTAGCACCGGCGGGCGGCGTGAGGCCTTGATCCGCAAGCTTTTCTTGGGGCGCTTGCCCCGTTCCTTGCGGCGCCTGGCTTGTTTCTTGGCCGGCTGCCGAGCTTGCTGCTTGCGTTCCTGCCCGGCCTGCTGCTTGCGTTCCTGCCCGGCCTGTTTCTTGCTGCGCGCACCGGCCTTAGCTGCAAGACTCATTTAACCCGGGCCCGGGCCTGAGACATAAGCACGCTTTGCACGTCCTCAAGCTCCTGTCCGTCGTCGTCATGAGTACGCCGCTGCCAGGTGCCATCAGGAAGCAGGTGCCAGGCGCTGATGCGTCCGGAAGTTTCCAGATCAATCAGCCAATGCAGGCGCTCCACCAGATCCGGCTGGGTGATCTTAACCAGGGCCTCCACGCGGCGGTCCAGGTTGCGGTGCATCAGGTCAGCGCTACCAATGAAAATCTCGGGGTCGCCGTCGTTAGCAAAAGCGTAGATGCGCGAGTGCTCCAGGTAGCGACCCAGGATTGAGGTGACATGAATGTTTTCGCTTAGGTCTTTAACCCCGGAGCGGATCCCGCAAATACCGCGAACCACCAGGTCAACGCGCACACCCGCACGCGAGGCCCGGTAGAGAGCATCAATGATGCGCTCATCAACAATGGAGTTGACCTTGATCTTGATCCAGGCTTCGCGCCCAGCCAAGTGGTTGTCGATTTCGCGCTTGATACGCTCCAGTAACCCGTTGCGCAGGCCGCGCGGGGCTACCAGCAGACGGCGGAAACGGGCGCGCGGGGCGTAACCCGAAAGCTGGTTGAACAGCGTGGTCAGGTCTTGGGCGACGTCGCGGTCGCAGGTCAGCAGGCCCAGGTCTTCATAGCCACGGGCGGTCTTGGGGTGGTAGTTGCCCGTGCCCACGTGGCAGTAGCGGCGCAGGCCATCAGTTTCCTGGCGCACCACCAGCGACAGCTTGCAGTGGGTTTTTAGCCCGATCATGCCGTAAACCACGTGCACGCCGGCCCGCTCAAGCTTGCGCGCCCACACGATATTGGCTTCTTCATCAAAGCGGGCCTTGATTTCCACAATGGCCACAACCTGTTTGCCCAGTTCAGCAGCCTCAATCAGGGCGTCAACAATGGGTGAGTCGCCACTGGTGCGGTACAGGGTCTGCTTGATGGCCAGTACCTTGGGGTCGTGGGCGGCCTGGGAGATGAACTCCTGGACGCTGGTTGAGAAGGCGTCGTAGGGGTGGTGCAGCAAAATGTTGTGCTCACGGATGGCCGCGAAAATGCTGCGGGGCCGCGCCGATTCGCGCGGGTTGATCCCGGCCGGGGTGACCGGCACGTAGCGCTTGTATTTGAACTCAGGAATGTCCAGGTCGTGAATTTCGGACAGGTCAGACAAGTTCAGTGGCGCGGGCGAGACAAACACGTCTTCTTGCGTGATGTTTAGCTTGCGTACCAGGTAGGTGCGCACAAACTCGCTGATGGAGTCTTCTACCTCTAGGCGCACTACCCGCCCAAAACGACGGCGTCCCAGCTCTTTTTCCATGGCGGCGAGCAGGTTTTCGGCGTCATCCTCTTCAACTTCAAGGTTTTCGTTGCGGGTGACGCGGAAGACGTGGTGCTCCACGATTTCCATGCCCGGGAAGAGGTGGTCCAGGTGGTAGGCCACGACTTCCTCAAGTGGGATGAGCGCCAGGTTGCGCGGTTTAGCGTTGGTTAGCTCGCGCCCGGGTACCTGCACGAATCGTGGCAGGGAGTCGGGCAGTTTGATGCGGGCGAAGTGGTTTTTACCGCTGCGCGGGTTGCGCAACATAACCGCCAGGTTAAGCGACAGGCCCGAAATGTAGGGGAAGGGGTGCGAGGGGTCCACCGCTAGCGGGGTCAGCACCGGATAGACCCGGTAGCGGAAGTAGCGGGTGAGCTTGTCGCGTTCTTCCTGGCTCAGCGATTTCCAGTCGGTGATTTCGATGCCTGCTTGGGCCATGGCCGGGCGTACGTCGTTTTGGAATAGCTCGGCTTGGGCGGCAGTGAGTTTCTTGGCGCGCGAGGTGATTAGCTCTAGCACCTGCTTGGCGTCCAGCCCGGAGGCGCGTACGGGGGTGATCCCGGCGGCAATGCGTCGCTTTAGCCCGGCCACGCGCACCATGTAGAACTCGTCCAGGTTGGAAGAGAAGATAGATAGGAACCAGGCGCGAGTAAGTACTGGCAGGCTGCGGTCTTGGGCTTGTTCCAGCACGCGCTTGTTGAAGTCTATCCAGGTCAGTTCCCGGTCTACGAAACGCTCAGGGAATTTGTCTAGCGCGGGCAGTTTTTCTTGCAGGCGGTCGATGTCGGCCCAGTACTCCTTACTTGAGGGGTCTACTACCTCTACAGCTTCTGCTGGCTTGACGCCGTCTAGTTGCGTGCCGCCTGCGGTTTTGGTGGCGGCGACGACGGCGCCCGGCTTGGCATCTTTAGTCTCGCCAGCGCGCTTGGTTGCGTCAGTCTTAGCGTCATTGGCGGCGGTTTTACCGCCCGCCTTTACACTGTCTACCTTGGCGCTTTTAGTGCCGGTAGTGCCCTTGGCGCCAGTAGCACTGGCGCCAGCGGCGGCGTCGACTTTAGCTCCCGCGCCAGCGGCACCGTCGGCCTTAGCTCCCACGCTAGCGGCGCCGTCGGCTTTAGTCCCAGCACCAGCAGCACCAGCAGCTTTAGCCCCAGCGCTACCAGCTTTAGCCGAACCGGACCCATCAGCAGTCTTTGCACCGCTAGAGGCCTTGCCTGCTTTAGCGCGCTTGGAACCCTTAGAGGCAGCATTTTTAGCGGGAGCGGCATTTAGGGCGCCAGTTTCGCCAGCTTTTTCATCACCGGTCTCGCCGGCTTCAAGCACTTCGATAGCAGCCTCAACGCCGCTAGCGTCAGCGTCGGAGTTTACCTCCTCCTCAAAGTCCTCGTCCGCGTAAGCGGGGCCAGCATCATCCTCGAAATCTCGGGGGTCTGCGGTTTCAATAACGGCGGCTATGGCTGCGTCGGTGCGCTTGGCTTCTTCGACGTCGACATCCTGTGCAGCGTGATCTTGCATACTCGTATTCTGTCAGTGGTAGAGGTTAATTTTTCCAGCATTATTGTACTGATATTTGGGCGCTAATGCCCCTGGGGATTAATCCAGTTTCCCGACGGCGGCTTTAGCGGCTGCTTCACGTAGCTCGGCGGCGGTGGTGGCCAGGGCGCGAGCACGGGAGGTGACCACGTCGTAAAGCGGGTCATTTTCGTCAGTGATCCAACTGTCTTGCTCACTAGCGCGGCTGAGGCGTTCTAGCAGTGCGGCGCTGGCTAGTAGCGTTGGGTACAGCTGGGATCGGCGCGACGGCGTCCGTTGGCTACCAGCGGATGTGTCGCCCAGCAGTAGCTCGTTTAGTTGGGCTTGCACCTGGGCCACACTGTCTACCCGCTGCCCCTGAGATAAGGCGACCTCAAAGCGGGCCTGAGCAGCGGCGTCGTCGTCGTTAATAGTTACTGCCGTGGCGTAACGCGACTCTACCAGGGCCGGGTCGCGCTCAATCCATTCGCGCAGCAGTAGTAGGCGCCAAAGCGTGCCGGGCAAGGTGCCCGCAGGGCTGGTGGCCCACAGCTCACCAATCACATCTACGCCATGAGAGGCCACAACTTTGCGCAGCCCAGCGGCGGTTAGCGTGGTGCCAGTGTCTGCCCCAAGGTAACCGCCAATAAGCAGCTGGGCACTTTGGTGAGCCAGAGCGGAGGTGGCGGCGGTGTCTTCAGTACCGGTGTAACGCTCAGCTTCGGCGGGTTCCATGAGGGCGGGGCGGTGGAATTGGCGGGTCATACATGCCTCCTTTAGACGTAGGCTAACAAGTCCGCTATGATGGGGGCTGTCAGTTCGCTGCGGGCCGTTCCAAAAGCCCGTTAAGCGTTGCGCGCATCGCAAGATGCTAGCCGCGTAGCAGTGAGCAGGCCTGCCCCCTTAGCTCAGTTGGTTAGAGCTACGGACTTTTAATCCGCAGGTCGAGGGTTCGAGTCCCTCAGGGGGTACTTTTCAGACAGTGTGCCCTCACCAAGATTTGGTGGGGGTTTTGCTTATCGTTATTTCCACAAACTCAGCAATTATGAAATGAAGTTCAGAAGGCTGATCATAGGCGTTATTGCTTTTTCTTGCTGACATTAGGCGCACGCACAATAACTCCAACACCTACCCCAACTCCCACTCCCGAATCTGAAGCTGCACCCGCTCCCGCACCGGCACCAGAATCTGAATCTCAGTCGGAAGAAAACAGTGAGGAAGCCGAAGCGCCCGCCGACGAGTCCAGTTCTGTCTACTACAGCAACTGCACTGAAGCTTGGAATGCTGGAGCTGCCCCTATTTACCGCGGTGAGCCTGGTTACCGAATTGATTTAGACCGCGAAGAGGATGACATTGCCTGCGAAAAGCGCCCCTCGCGTCGTCACTAGCTGGTAACTAGCTAACTGGCCACTATTCGCTAGCAGCCTATGAAAGACTAGAGATTTTAGAGGCTCATGAGGCATAATGGAGGCAGCCGGCCCCCGCGAGGGGACTGACTGCTTCCAACCACTGTCCTTTAGTTCTTGAGCAGTGGCGTGAGGGCTACAATCAAAGCCGCTAGGGCCTGGATGAGAGCAGCGACACTCGCGATGTCAACGCTCTTCTTCCGGGCCTTTCTCTTGCCTTGACCAGTCTTGGACTTGCCAGACAATGAGCCCACCTCCTCTCAAACCCCCAATCGCTTCCCAGCCATAAGCCACTAGAAGATGTACTGGGAACGTTGGCCGCTTAAAAGAGGGCAAAATAGGGTTATAGGACAAAACGTGTTGGTTTTGTGGTGACTTTTCGGCTTTTTGGTGCG
>ERZ772958.239-NODE-239-length-24144-cov-8.833825_pt1 | contig 24144 bp, 19 predicted proteins | sample MGYA00580681_ERZ772958 | MGnify/ENA primary metagenome ERZ772958 (study PRJEB29015, sample SAMEA2738089) | human oral metagenome | biome: human oral; feature: human-associated habitat; material: saliva | place: China | collected 2275 ...
ATTATGTGTTTGCTGGGTGTTTTATGCGGTTGTGTGCTAAGTCTTGTTGGGATATTTTTGGCTTCTGGCGTATTAGAAGGGCTTGCATAACCATATAAGGAAGGTGTGTGTAGTTGTATAGTGAAAAGTGTTCAGTTTTGATAGGGGGATACAAAACAACTTGGATATATCAACCTGAATATGCCCGCGCAACATAGCGCCGAAAGCTATCAGAACCCACCCCAGTTGGATTATCTGCTCTTCTCTTTTTTTGTGTGACAAAGAGTGGCAGAGTGACACTCTGAGGGCGCATCCGGAAGGTGTAGCTTCGCCGCCGCTGTGCATCGTTGTGGAAAGCCGCATACGCCTACCGGCAACCACAAACTAAATACGAGAATGCCGCCGCACCCTCCCGAGTTTCGGGGGAGTGCGGCGGCATTTCTGTATCTAGCGCCGTAATTTAGCGCCGCGTTGCATACGCCACGCACGCTATAGAGTCCACGCTTCAGAGTCAGGGCATTAGAGCCCGCGCACGACCTCCAGCAGCTTGAGCGCCGAGTCGCGCCAGGAGTAGCGGCGCACATCCGAGAGACCATCAATAATCACGCGCTCGCGAACGGCGGTGTCCTCCAGGGAACGGATAGCCTTGACCCAGTCGGCGGCGTGCGCCTCCGGGGCACCGTCAACCGGCGCGAATACGGCGTGCGGAGCAATCTCACGGAAAATCGGGATGTCACTAATCACCGCGGGGCAACCGGCAGCCTGAGCCTCAACCACGGGCAGGCCGTAACCCTCCTCGCGGGAGGCAGTCACCAGGGCATGCGCCTGGCGGAGCAGCCGCTGGTACTCCTCGTCGCTCACGCCGTTGTGCACCTCCACGTTCTCACCGATGAGGCGTTCGTCGGTGAGCTGCACCAGGCGCTGCGGCGGCATCTTCGACAGCAGGTGCAGGCGGTAATCCGGCAGGGAACGCATCGCCAGCAGCAGGGTTTCAACGTTCTTGTACGGCATGAACGAACCCATGTACACCAGGTGCTTGACGGGCTGCTCTTCGCGGGTGGTGGCGCGTTCCAGCGCGGTCTGACGGGAGACGACGCTGCCGGGCTGCGGGGCGTTGGGCACCACGAACAGCGGCTTAGTGGTCAGCTCGTGCTCACGAATCAGCGAGGCGGTCGACTCAGAAACCGTCACCACCGCGTCGCCGTGATTGAGCAGGAAGCGCTGCGGGGCGTAGGTCTTGTGGAAGAGTCGCCAGCCCACGCGCACCGGTGCGGGCAGGAACCCGGGCGGGGTCGGGTGCGAGTAGTAGATCAGGTCGTGCAGGGTGAGAATCAGCTTGAATTTGCGTCCGGTGGAGCCGATGGTCTGCATAGGGGAGAACACTACGTCCGGTGCATACTTGTTCAGCTGCAGCGAGGCGGTCGGTTCGAGCGGGCCGGTGGGCGAGCAGATTTTCACGTGCGGCAGGTCGGGCAGCATCTCCAGCTGACGCTCATCGCTGATAATCATGGTCAGGTCGAGGTCGGCGGCGGCTTCGTCACCGGTGTCGATGAGGGTTTTGAGCGCGCCCAGCAGGGAGGCGGTGTAGCGGCTGATGCCGTCGTGGAAGCCGATACGGGTGTATCGGGCGTCAACCATGAGTTTCATGTTGGTTCCTTCTGTTCGTTCCCTTAGTGGTCGGCGGCGAAATCGGCGATGAGTTCCGCGGCGCGGCGAGGGGTTTCGTAGTGGATGAGGTGCCCGACTTCGGGGATTATGTCCAGGCGCTCGCGGGCGCCGGACGAAGAGACGGGCAGGTCGCGGGAGGTCAGCGTTGCGTACATGGCGCGCGCTGTTTCGGGGGTGCCCAGGTCGTCGTCTTCGGCGACGAGCATCTGCACCGGCACCCGGATTGCGGCGGCGTATTCGGCGGCGGTGTGCGTAATGGACGCTTCGTAGGCGCTGAGCACTCCGCGGCGGGAGCCGAAGGAGCCGAAGTAGGCGGCGTGCTGGCCGTTGATGAAGCGGCGCATTGCCTTGTCTTTGGTGCGCATCATGACTTCGCTGGAGGCGCGGGTAATCAGCTGCGAACGCAGTAGCGGGTAGCCGATTTTTTCGGGTAGTGCCGCGCCGGCGCGGTAGTAGAGGGAGGCGAGGCGGGAGGCGACGCGCTGGCTGCCTTCGAGGGCGGGTTCGCTAATCGGGTTGATGAGCGAGAGCAGCGTGAGCGATTTCGGGTGTGCGGCGGCGAAGGCGCTGGTGACGATGGAGCCGAAGGAGTGGCCGACCACGTGCAGCGGCAGGGGCTGTGCATTCTCGCGGGCGGGGTTGGTGTGCTTCACAAAGTTGTTCAGCCACGCCACGTACGCGTTGATGTTGTCTTCGCCCTGAGCGTCTTTGCCCTGGGCATTTTCGGGCAGGTCTGCGGAGCGACCAAAGCCGGGCAGGTCGGGGCTGATGATACTGACGTTCGGGATGAGCTTCAGCAGGTAGTTCGCGATGATTTCCAGGCCGTGGTGGTCGCCGCGGAAGCCGTGCACGAGCAGTACGGGGTAGGAGCCTTCGGGGAAGGTGCCGTCGTTCATGCCTTTGCCGTACTGCCAGTAGCGGGTCATGACCGCCTGCGCACCCTCACCAATGAGGGCGTCGTGGCGGGTACCGGGAATGAGCGGGCCGGGCACGCCTTCAAGAACTGAGGTGTTGGGGGAGTGCGGGGTAACGGTGGAGGTCATGGGTACCTTTCGGGGGTTGGGTACTGGGACGGCAAAGTCCCGTTCTTAATTCTAGGGGAGAAGCCTGAAAGGGCTCTGAAACTTGCGCCCCGCATCGTCAGCTGGGCGAGTGGTCGGGCGGGCGGTGCCGTCCATTTGGTAGTCGAGGCGGCCTCAACTCTGGCGCGGTGCGGGTTTCGCGTTACACTTGGAGGGTTAAGTTTTTATCAACCTGTCTTTATTTAAGGAATCGCTGTGTCTGCTCAGGTAGAGACCGAACGCAACGAAAATGCGTACGACTTCCGCGCTATGGAAGCCAAGTGGCGCCCCTACTGGGACGAAACGAAGGTTTTCCAGCCCACCGGTGACGCCCCCAAGGGCCGCAAGTATGTGCTGGATATGTTCCCGTACCCCTCCGGTGACCTTCACATGGGTCACGCGGAGGCATTCGCTATTGGTGACATGAACGCCCGCTACTTCAAGCAGTGCGGCTACGATGTTCTGCACCCGATTGGCTGGGACTCCTTCGGCCTGCCCGCTGAGAACGCAGCCATTAAGAACGACACTCACCCCAAGGAGTGGACGTACAAGAACATTGAGACTCAGGCTGAGTCCTTCAAGCGTTACGCTATTGCCGCTGACTGGAGCCGCCGCCTGCACACCTCGGACCCGGAGTACTACAAGTGGACTCAGTGGCTGTTCGAGCAGTTCTACAAGAAGGGCCTGGCGTACCGTAAGGACTCCATGGTCAACTGGTGCCCCAAGGACCAGACCGTGCTCGCGAACGAGCAGGTTGTGAACGGTGCGTGTGAGCGTTGCGGTACTACCGTGACTAAGAAGTCGCTGAACCAGTGGTACTTCAAGATCACTGATTACGCACAGCAGCTGCTGGATGACATGGAGCAGCTGGAGGGCAAGTGGCCCGACCGCGTTCTGCTCATGCAGCGCAACTGGATTGGTCGCTCCGAGGGTGCTGAGGTGCGCTTCGAGATTGAGGCGACCGAGGACCAGCCCGCTGAGTCCTTCACCGTGTTCACCACCCGCCCGGACACCCTGTACGGCGCAACCTTCATTGTGGTTGCTGCGGATGCGGCGTTCGCCGAGCAGATTGTGGCACCCGAGCACAAGGCTGCCCTGGAGCAGTACCGCGAAGACATTAAGGCACTGAGCGATATTGACCGCCAGTCCTCCGACCGCGAGAAGACCGGCGTGTTCACCGGCCGCTACGCGATTAACCCGCTGACCGGCGCGAAGCTGCCTGTCTGGGCTTCTGACTACGTGCTTGCCGACTACGGTACCGGCGCGATTATGGCTGTGCCCGCGCACGACCAGCGTGACCTTGAGTTCGCTCTGAAGTTCGACCTGCCCATCGTGAAGGTTCTGGACGTTGAGGGTGCTGAGGACCCGGCTACCAGCGGTATTGCTGCGGCTGGTGACGGCGTGCTCATCAACTCCGGTGAGCTGACCGGCCTGCCGAAGGCTGAGGCGCTCGCTAAGGCTATTGAGCTGGTTGAGGCTGCCGGCACCGGTGAGGGTAAGGTCATTTACCGTCTGCGTGACTGGCTGCTGTCCCGCCAGCGTTTCTGGGGTACCCCCATCCCCGTGATTCACTGTGAGGATTGTGGCGAGGTTCTGGTTCCTGAGGATCAGCTGCCGGTGCTGCTGCCCGATAACCTGCGCGGTGAGCAGCTGGCTCCTAAGGGCCAGTCGCCTCTTGCTGCTGCCGATGACTGGGCGATTGTGCCTTGCCCCGAGTGTGGCAAGCAGGCTCGCCGTGACTCGGACACCATGGACACCTTCGTGGACTCCTCCTGGTACTTCCTGCGTTACGTTTCCCCGAACTACGACAAGGCTCCTTTCGACCCGCAGGCTATGAGCGAGTGGGGTGCCGTCGACATGTACGTTGGCGGTGTGGAGCACGCTATTCTGCACCTGCTGTACGCACGCTTCTTCACCAAGGTTGTTCGCGACCTGGGCCTGATCAAGCACGATGAGCCGTTCAAGGCGCTCATGAACCAGGGCCAGGTGCTCAACGGCGGCAAGGCGATGTCCAAGTCGCTGGGTAACGGCGTGAACCTGGGCGAGCAGCTCGACAAGTTCGGTGTGGACGCTATCCGCACCACCATGATTTTCGCGTCCCCGCCCGAGGATGACGTGGACTGGGCGGATGTTTCCCCGTCCGGTTCGCAGAAGTTCCTGGCTCGCGCATGGCGTGTGGCTCAGGACGTCACCAGCGAACCCGGCGTGGACGCAACCACCGGTGACCTGGAGCTGCAGAAGCTGATTGCTCGCACCGTGCACGAGGTTCAGGGCCTGCTGGATAACGGCAAGTTCAACGTGGTTGTTGCGAAGACCATGGAGCTTGTGAACGCTACTCGTAAGGCTATTGATTCCGGTGCTGGTGCGGCTGACCCGGCTGTCCGTAAGGCTGCTGAGACTATCGCGATTCTGCTGTCTCTGTACGCACCCTACACCGCTGAGGACATGTGGCACGCTCTCGGCTACGACACCCCGGTTCTGACCGCGGGCTTCCCCGAGGTTGACCCGGCTCTGCTGGTGGATGACACCGTCACCGCTATCGTGCAGATTAAGGGCAAGGTCAAGGCTCGCCTGGAGGTTGCGAAGGATATTTCCGAGCAGGAGCTTCAGGAGCTGGCTCTGGCGGATGCCGCTGTTCAGCGTTCGATTGGTGACGCCGAGATCCGCAAGGTGATTGTGCGTGCGCCTAAGCTCGTGAACATCGTGATCTAAGTTTCTTAGATAAAGTACAAGCCCCGCTGTGCCTTCGGTTCGTTCTGTGGAACTGCCGGAGGCGCGGCGGGGCTTTGCTGTACTGCACTAGTGATGAGTGCCATAATGTTCAGGGAACGCTAGGAGAGGGTTCGTCATCGAATCATGCACTGACGAACCGGAAGAAGGGTCGGAATATGGAGCGAGAAAACAACGCAGAGAACCGCATTGCCGTGGTGACCGATAGCGCCGCCGCCCTCGACCCGCAGCTGGTGCAGCGCCTGAGCGCTCGCGGTAATTTTGTGCTGGTTCCGATGCCGGTGACTATTCGCACGCCCGGTGAGCCGGATCGTCAACTGCAGGATTTGACCGCCGCCGAGGTGGACGAGGCGATTATGCTCGCGCACGTGATGGGTCAGACGGTGAGCACTTCCGGGCCCGCGCCGGGCGTGTTTGCTGATGTCTACGACGAGCTGGCGTCGCGGGGTTTTACGCATGTGGTGTCTGTGCATCTGTCCGGTGAGCTCTCGGGCACGGTGGAGGCGGCACGCACCGGTGCGCGCCTGAGCCGCCTGGGATCCGAGGGCGTGAGCGTGGTGGATAGCCGTACGGTCGCCGGCGCCTACGGTCATGCGGTGGTGCGTGCCCTGGAGGTGCTAAACGCTGCATCTGCCGGCTCGAATGTTGAGTCTCTAACCCCCGCGCAGCTGGTGGACTACATTCAGTCCGTCTGCGAGCAGTCCACGCTCTACTTCTATATCCCGACCCTGGATGCCTTGCGCCGCGGCGGTCGTGTTTCCCCGGCGTTAGCGATGGTGGGGCAGATGTTCCAGATCAAGCCGATTGGCACAATCACCGAGGGCAAGCTGGCGTATGTGGAGCGCCCCCGCACTGCGGCGCGCGCCCTGGAGCGCCTGGTGGAGGTGACCGTGCAGACCTGCCGTGAGCATCAGCATGCAGCGGCTCTCACCTCTGCTTCAACGGGCTCTACTGCTACCAACCCTGCTAGTTCTTCGCTTGCCGCAACCCCGCGCGGTGAGGTGGTTGCGGTGCATCATGTGGGTAATGCGGCGCAGGCGGTGCAACTGTATGAGCAGGTTCAGCAGATGCTGGGGGAGAGCTCCCTCGTTCATGATGCTGCCGCTTCTTCGGCGCCGGAGTTTTTGGTGAGTGCGCTACCGCCGGTGCTATCGGCTCATTCGGGTTTGGGCGCTGTTGCGATGGTGGTGTATTAGCCGCCCCTGTTGCGAGGCGAAACGCGACACGAAAACTGTATGCCGGGGGCACGTTTAACCCGTTTTAAGGCTGTGGTGTGTCTTACGTTGGGGTCATCTGTTTTCGGGTGAGAATTTGCACTGCGTGCGGGCGCCGCGGGCGTCATTGAAACCCATTCGCAAGTGAAAGGGTATTTTTTACCCTCAGATTTTGCCTTGATATGGCGCAGTTTTTAGCAGATGTGCGTTTCATGTGTGTTTATGTTGCCACGACCGTATCGCAACATTTTCTAAGGGTGAACGCAACGCAAAACAACAGAAAACAACGGGTTTTTGCTGGTTTTTATGGCGCAACTCACAAAAATTTATCGATAGAACACACCAAAACACACACAAACTAGGGTAGGATTATTACCAACAACGGCGGAACACACCGGGCAACATAGAGCACGGACGAATCCGACTAAACCAGAGCCTGCAAGGCATCGGATTCGTACACCGCCATCAACGCACTGACAAGGAGATACTCCAGTGACTGTACGCGTAGCAATCAACGGCTTCGGCCGCATCGGCCGCACCTTCTTCCGCGCAGCTCAGACCGAGGGCGTCGGCTTCGAGATCGTCGCAATCAACGACCTCACCGATGTTGAGACCCTGGCACACCTGCTCAAGTACGACTCCATCATGGGTCGCTTCAACGCAGAGGTCGAGGTCAAGGAAGGCGCACTGGTTGTTGACGGCAAGGAAATCAAGATCCTCGCTGAGCGCGACCCCCAGAACCTCCCCTGGAAGGACCTGGGCGTTGACGTAGTCCTCGAGTCCACCGGTTTCTTCACCGACGGTACCAAGGCAAAGGCACACATCGAGGCTGGCGCTAAGAAGGTTATCCTCTCCGCTCCCGGTAAGAACATTGACGGCACCTTCGTCATGGGCGTGAACGACGACCAGTACGATGCAGCTAACCACCACATCGTCTCCAACGCATCCTGCACCACCAACTGCCTCGCTCCGATGGCTAAGGTTCTGAACGATGCATTCGGCATCAAGCAGGGTCTGATGACCACCATCCACGCATACACCGCTGACCAGCGTCTGCAGGATGCTCCCCACCGCGACCTGCGCCGTGCACGCGCAGCAGCTGTGAACATGGTCCCCACCTCCACCGGTGCAGCAGCAGCTGTTGGCCTGGTTCTGCCCGAGCTGAAGGGTAAGCTGGACGGTTTCGCAGTCCGCGTTCCCACCATCACCGGCTCCATCACCGACCTGACCTTCACCGCTGAGCGCGAGGTCACCGTTGAGGAAGTCAATGCAGCAGTCAAGGCAGCAGCTGAGGGCCCCATGAAGGGCATCATCAAGTACAACGAGGATCCCATCGTGTCCAAGGACATCGAGGGTGAGCCCATCTCCACCGTCTTCGACGCACCGCTGACCAAGGTCATCGGCGACCAGGTGAAGGTTATCGCTTGGTACGACAACGAGTACGGCTACGTTGCACGCCTCGTGATGTTCACCAACAAGGTTGTGGCATCCCTCTAAGCCCCAATAGGCTTGCGACGCTCACCGAGTGTAAGCGTCACCCCGCGTAACTAACGCATAGTGAACCCCGGCACCACCGCATCAAGCGGGGGAGTCGGGGTTTGCTGTACCAAGACTCTTTATGAGGGCCTTGAATAAAACCCCAAAAAACGTATCTACATACTGGTTTCCGTCGCCCTTTTGGGTCAAAAATACCGTAAGAAAATAGCTGATAGAGAGTGCGAATATCCGCGATATTCCGCGGAGAAACACCATATAAAAGCTATTTACTAGGCTGTCAAACACCCTAGTATTCGGTATGATGGAAACGGTATATAAACCCACCTATCCAGGAGGAATTCCTATGGCTAAGGCACTGTCCGAACTGCTCGAAGAAGGCGTCGCAGGCCGCCACGTTCTCGTCCGTTCCGACCTGAACGTACCCCTGAAGGACGGCGTTGTCACCGATGATGGCCGCGTCCGCGCATCCCTGCCCGTCATTGAGAAGCTTGCCAAGGCTGGCGCACGCGTTATCGTGACTGCACACCTGGGCCGCCCCAAGGGCAAGGTCGACCCCCAGTACTCCATCGCACCGGCAGCTGCGCGCCTGGCTGAGCTGGCATCTGTGCCCGTGAAGGTTGCAACCGACCTGGTAGGCGAGGACGCAAAGGCTAAGGCAGCAGCCCTGGCTGACGGCGAAGTTCTGGTCGTTGAGAACGTCCGCTACGACGCACGCGAGACCTCCAAGGACGACGCAGAGCGCGGCGAATTCGCTGACGAGCTGGTCGCACTGACCGGCGAGAATGGCGCATACGTGAACGACGCATTCGGTGCAGTTCACCGCAAGCACGCTTCCGTCTACGACGTTGCTAAGCGTCTGCCCGCATACCTGGGTGACCTGGTGAAGAAGGAAGTTGACGTTCTGGCTAAGACCCTGAACGACCCCGAGCGTCCCTTCGTCGTGGTCATGGGTGGCGCTAAGGTTTCTGATAAGCTCGCTGTGATTGACAACCTGATCGGCAAGGCTGACACCATCCTCATTGGTGGCGGCATGGGCTACACCTTCGCATACGCACAGGGCTACGAGGTTGGCCAGTCGCTGCTGGAGAAGGATCAGGTCGAGAACGTTCTGCGTTACCTGAAGGAAGCTCCCGAGAAGGGCACCGAGATCATCACCGCAGTGGACGTTGTTTGGTCTGACGCATTCTCCGCTGACGCTAACACCGAGATCCGCCCGATTGAGGACCTGACCGGCGGCAAGCTGGGCGCAGAGGCTGAGGGCCTGGACATTGGCCCCAAGACCGCTGAGATTTTCGCTGAGAAGATCAAGGGCGCAAAGACCATCTTCTGGAACGGCCCCGTTGGCGTGTTCGAGATTGCTCCCTTCGCTGAGGGTACCCGCGCGGTTGCACAGGCTATCGTCGACTCTGACGCATTCTCCATCATTGGTGGTGGCGACTCCGCTTCTGCAGTCCGTAACCTGGGCTTCAAGGATGAGCAGTTCGGCCACATCTCCACCGGTGGTGGCGCTTCCCTCGAGTACATTGAGGGTAAGACTCTGCCCGGCCTGGAGGCACTGGGCGCCTAATCTGGATGCACAGATTTAGTTACACGGTTTTAGTGTAGGGAACCCCCGTCGGGGCGGTATTTCGGTACCGTTCCGGCGGGGGTTTCTGCATGCCCGGCTTATCTTTGCGGGCGGGATTTTGAGGCTGCTTCCTGGCTATATGCTGTGGATTCCGCAGCGTACAGCTTGTATCGGGGACACAGAGGAATAGCTCTAATAGACTGGAAATATAGAGGACCCCGGCCGGCAACCTCAAGATGATCGTGGGGGAGTGAGGCAGGGAATGCACGCACCTCTACAGGCAAGCGAATACAGACAAGCGAAGACGGACAAACAAAGGCGGACGGGTGAAGGAGCCTAGCCGCCCGCGAGCAGCCCAGAACCACCTCGGCAACTGGCGAACTTAGCGGCTCGTGAACTCGATAGCTTGTGAATACGGAAATCCAGGGAGGGAAAGAATGACTGTAAACGCTCAAATGCTTTTTGACGAAAAAGACTACACCGGAACATACCCGTATGTTGCCGACCACGTGATCGGGCCCTACACGCCCGCAAACCGGGACCACCCCGCCTACTCGGCACCCGCCCCCGGGGTGAGGTACACGTCGAGTGCTTACGAGGTGTCAAACCTGCGTCCCTACCTGGGCTACTACTACGCCTGCCAAAACTACATGATTCTCGCCTCGGAACCTGCCGTTCTGCGGATGGACAATATCAGCGAAGAAATGTTCTTCCCCGCCATTCAGGACCTCTACGAAGAGGGCAGGGGCTGGGTCATTACTCCTAATCCCAAGATTCTGACCATGAACCTGCTGGAGGGGCAGCCGCGCCTCATCGACGAGACGCTAAAAATTGTGGAATGGAATGTGCGGTTCGATATTCTTCCCGAAGTTCAGGTGTACCGCAAAGACACAAACCAGGTGTACCCCATCACCGATTTTGATACGCGCGGCCTGATCCGTGACGGCGCAATACACGGGGCTCTACGCACACAATTCACGAATGAGTGGAGGCCCGTCCAATTCATTTCAGAAAATAGTTTGAGTTAGGGGAGGGGAGAGCAACATGACGAATAACTTTGGTGGACCAGGATACGGCGGACCCGGGTATAACGAGCAACGAGCGTACATGAGGCGTGTGATATCTCGCGCCAGGTTTATACGGGCTGGCGTGTTCGCTGGCGCCGCCCTCGTCGCGATAGCTTTTGGCTGGGGCACTCAACTGCTCAACGGGACGGGTTCGGAATCCCAGGCTGATAAGAAGCGTGACCAGGAGTTTGTGCGCCTGGAACCCACGGAGAAGTACGATGAGCTCCGTACCTTGGGCCCTTCCTCCGGGCCGCTCGTCTACACGGCGTTTGAGCGTAAGGGCCGCTTCATTCCTGCCACGGAGGCGCAGGCGGCGCAGAACGTGCCGTACCCTATTCAGCAGCCCGGAATGGATAACTACGACCGCGGCGGCTTGTACGCGTTCTTGGCGTACTTCTTTGCGTCGATGAACTACTTCTACCACACGGGCGATACGGAACCTCTATCTAAGGTCACGGACCCGGAAAAGGTGCTACACCCCGAAATTCTTCGCCTGTACAGGGAGAAGCGCGGGTGGGTTATCTCGGCTGATAAGAATGTGCTGAGCGCCAATGTTGTTGATAATCTTGTTGCGGGTGAAAAGGCTGAAAATACGAGCCGAAATATCCTGGTGAGCACCCTGTACACGACTAAGGCTAAGGACCTTGCGTTTTATGTGACTGAGACGGGTGAGAAGCAGGATATCCGCAAATATTTGAAGTATCTGGGGCGTTTCTCGCTGGCTCTGGAGCATCTGCGTGGGCAGTGGGTGATTGTGGTTGACCGCGACGGCTACAGCAACCGTAACACCTACGAGCCGATCTACCCGCGAGGATTTGGGCAGCTGTAGCTTTCTCCATGTGGCTTCTTTCGGAACCCCCGCCGGGCAGTACTTTTGGTACTGCACTGGCGGGGGTTTCGTGCTGGCGGGGGTTTCTTGCTGGACTTTCCGGGTGGGCTCTTCGCGGTTGGCTGGGGGAGGTGGAAGCAATGGGGGGTGGAATCCGTCCTGCTGGGTTCGTGCGCAGAGTGTGCGTGTGTTACCTTGAAGGGTGTGTGAGGAAGCTCGTTCACCGTCACATCAACTTCAACTTCCGGAAGCTAAATTTATGGTTACTTTTCAGGCTTATGCCGTCCCTGTGCCTTTTCAAGGTGAGTGCGCTGAAGCTCTTACAACGCGGCTCTTACAACGCGGCTCTCACGATGCGGCTCAAGCATCTAACGCCGACAAGTTAGATGCTGACTCGCTAAAGGTATGTATTCGTTTAATGATTTCATTTGTTGTCTGAACAATGAGTGTTCTTCGTAAGTTGATGCAGTAGATATTTCAACTCCCAACAAATGTAGAAAATTTATGTAACCTCAAGGATTATTGCTGTGAGTATTATTTACCCTACTTCTCGTAGAGGGTTTATGAAGGGCGTGCTTGGCGTTGGTAGCGCCTTAGCTTTGAGCGCCTGCGCAGCCACGCCAAAAACCAAAGAGAATAACCCAAAAGAAACCCCTTCGGCAACAGCTAGCGCTTCCCCGAAGCATAATGCCTACGCAAAACCATTCCATAATGATCGTGACTATCGACGAACATATGAAATCGGTGATGTCAACAATATCGGTATATATGAACCAGCAACGGAGGAACATCCCGCATATGCTGCACCGCCTCCATACTACGAGAACGCTTTTGAATGGGATATGACAGCAACCTCTTTGCGCTATGCCGTTACATATTACGCAAACTATCAGAACTATATGCTTCTAGCTGGGGATGCACGACGACTCTATCTTAAAAATATGCTAGGAGGATTGTTCTTCCCCGCCATCCAAGAACTCTACGACAAAGGTGCTGGCTGGGTTATTACCCCGGACCAACGAATTCTTGCTTTAACGGTTCTTGAACCTCAGCCCCGTATTGTGGATGAAACAAATCACGTATGCGAAATTAACGTTCGATACGACCTGAAACCAGAGGCGAAAGTCTTTATCGCGGCAGAGAAAAAGCTCTACCCGATTACTGATTTTGACACCCGCAATCTTGTTACAGGCGGTTCCATTTACGGAACTATGGTGTGCCGATTCTTGGACCCCAAGTGGGAAGTCAACTTTACCCCCACATATGGTCCTGTACAGGGGAACTAGAGGAAAGGAAGATTAGTGAAGGAAAACAATAACGCCCCTGCTTTTCGGGAACCCTCAACCAGCAACAACCCATCAGAACAGAAGAAGAACCCTAAAATCTCCCGTCGTGTTCTGCTGGCGGGATCCGTCGGGGTGGGTGTTGCCGCGGCATCGGGTCTGTATGTAGCTGGCTCAAGCTTGAAATTTTCGTCAAACGAACGAACCTCGCAAGAAGATGCCGCGTGGAAGCGAAACCAGGCACTAGCCGCAGCCGAACCCACAACAAAAATTGCAGATGAAGACAATAAGAACGCTGCAGGAGGGCTATACGGTCGGCTGGTGTATACCGCATACCGAAAGGATGGCGTCTACGTTCCCGCAACCCGTGAGAGCCCCGCACAGAATGTACCCTACCCGGTTATCCAGGAGAAGATGAATACATACGATATTTCAGGTATGTACTTGTTCTTTGCCTACTATAATGCCGCCAAGAACTACGGGTATTTGACCGGTGATCTTGAGCCCCTAGCAAAGATAGTTGACCCCGAAAAAGTTATCTTTCCTAATCTGTACGAATTTATAGCCAATAACCAGGGGTGGATTGTTTCGGATCAAGAGATTGAATCGTATATGGTGCAAACTCCCGGATACGGTAGCCGAGAGATTCAGGGACGAAAAATATACAAGTTGCAGACAGAATTGTCGATATATGGAGACGCCTATTTTGTGTATCGCGATACCGGCGAAGTGAAATATTTTCGGGATATGTTCCATACTGACCGCCACCCGACTATAGATTTCTACGGTGAATTTTTGGATGGACGCTGGGTAAGCGTTGACGAAAATCTGCAGGGTGACCTTTTATTGCCCAAGGGCGCTTCTGTTGCTGGATATACGAAATAGATTCATGAATTCAAATTAGCGTTAGATAATGAGAGACATGTTTTAGGAAGGAGAGAATATGACTGTCGACCCGGAGTGGACTCAAAAATTCTTCAACCAAGAAGACTATAGGGGAGCATACCATCTTGTCGATACTGACATGATTGGAATTTACACCCCCGCAGACCAGCAGCACCCTGCATATTCTGCGCCGCCGCCAGACTACAGCTATACGTTTACTAAATTTCTAACGTCCGCTGATTTGGAATTCTATAATATCTACTATTATCAATGCCAAAACTATATGCTTTTGGCATCCGATTCGCGCCGCCTCGAATACGCAATGACCGCAGAAGAACTATTCTTCCCCGCCATCCAAGATATCTTTGACGACGGAAAAGGCTGGGTTATTACCCCCAACCAACAAATCCTGACCATGCACATTCTCGAAGCACAACCGCGCATCCATAACGAAGAACAAAAAATCTTCGACTGGAACGTCAAATTCGACATCCTCCCCGAAGCAAAAGTCTTCCGAAAAGACACCGGGCAGCTACAGCCCATCACCGAATTCGACACGCGCGGACTCCTCCGCGACGGAGCAATCCACGGCACCCTACGCTCCCGTTTCCTCAATCCCGGATGGGACATCCACTTCATCCCCGAAAAGGAGGCATAACCATGGGACCCCAACGCAAGGAACAGGAGACGAACGGAACGCAGGGTTCCTCCCAGGAAGCCCATCCGGCACCGTCTGGTCAGCTACTTGCTCATCAGCAGGAGCCGCGGAAGCCCCGCTTTTCTCGTCGTGCCCTCGCAATAGCAGGCGTGGGCACCCTCGGCGCTCTCTTCGTCGGTCGGCAGACCGGTATCCTCGCCACCAATGAGGAAAAGCAAGAATTGCGCCTTTTCAAGCGAGATAGGGCACTAATCGCTCTAGAACCTGAAGAGAAGTTTGATGGGCTTGCCAAGCAGGGCGATTCAACTGGTCTGCTTGTCTATACCGCCTACGAGCGCAACGGCAGGTACGTGCCCGCCACCGAAGAGCATGCCGCTCAGAATGTGCCGTACCCCGTTCTGCAGCCGGGAATGAATGAGTATAACCGTGGTGGTTTCTACATTTTTCAGGCGTACTTTTATGCCGCCCTGAACTATTTCTACTACACCGGGGATACTAAGCCGCTCTCTGAAGTGATTAACCCCGAAGATATTATTTCTCCGGAGCTTTTTCGGCTGTATCGGGAAAACCGCGGCTGGCTTATCGCCAGTCAGGACGTGTATCGTGTGCAAGTCACAATTCCAGGTATCGGTAGACGCCAAAAGAACGGTCGCAATATCAGCGAATACCAGGCAAGGCGACGTATTCGCGACGAGGCGGTCTTCTACGTATCCGAAACGGGGGAGAAGCTACCCATCGATAAGTTCTTGAAGACCGGTGAGGAAGAGTACGCTTTCCTCTGTGCAGAGCACCTGCGCGGCCGCTGGGTGCTGGTGGAAGACGATAAGGACGCCACGCCGCTATACCCTCCGGGATTCTCCCTCGAAGGGCTAGAGGTCTAAGACCCCACCTTCCAGATACCCGCACGACATCACCGATAACCACACCACACCAACCACAGCTAGGAGACATATGGAACAGCAGCCCCAGAACCCCGGCGCGCCCGCGCAGGATAGCACCATGCAAGCTAGCGCCGTGCAGGGTAGCCCCATGCCGGAAAATACGGCGCAGAGCAACGCTATGCAGAGTAATGCTTCGCAAGGCTATACCGTGCAGAACAACGCTGCAGAAAACACCGCGGTAGAAGCCACCGCAGTACCTGCCGCAACCACCCTCCAGAGCCCCGAGCATGACCCGGCTCTAGCAGGCGCCGCCTCCGCAGCTCCCAGCGAGGCGGTAGCGCCCGCCCCCGCAGAGCCCAAGCGCATGGGCCTCTACTCGCTTATCTGCCTCCCCATGGGCGGATTCATGGCTTACTTCATCGCAAACATTCCCTACCTCTGGATGTACTACGCCTATTGGGAATCTTCCTCGGTAGCAACGACTACTCTCATTATTTCGTTTGTTGTTTTGCTGTGCGTCTGCTTCACCTACTGTGCTCTTGCGGCGCTCATCGTTGAGAAGATTGCTACCCGAAAACTGCCTTGGGGTCGTTCCCTCGCCATAAGTGCGCGCGCTACCGCGCTTCTTGTGATTGTTCTGACGATTGCCTTCTTCTGCATTGAAGCGTCCCTCTTCCGAAGCCGCTACTAACATGCCGCAGACAAACACCACCGGCAGAATACCGGCAGGGTAGAGCCCCTAAGCTCCACCCTGCCGGTACTTCGTATCCGGGGTTCCGCGCGACCAATGAACGCGGGGTGAGAATAGTCAAGGCACAGCATAAAACCACGCCGAACCAGTGAAAATATGCCGCCAACCCTCTAAAATAGAAAAGGAAAATTCCGAACAACAACCCCGCACGGCATACCGCGCGGGAAAGCTAAGGAGCGAACTATGTCGCGTAAGCCCCTCATCGCAGGCAACTGGAAGATGAACCTCAACCACGCAGAGGCAGTCACCCTCGTCCAGAAGCTCGCATGGACCCTCGACGACGCAAACTTCAACTTCTCCGCAACCGAAGTAGCCGTCTTCCCGCCCTTCACCGACATCCGCTCCGTGCAGACCCTCGTCGAAGGCGACAAGCTGGACATCCTCTACGGCGGCCAGGACCTCTCCGTCCACGACTCCGGCGCATACACCGGCGAAATCTCCGGCGCATTCCTCTCCAAGCTCGGCGCAACCTTCGTGCTCGTCGGCCACTCCGAGCGCCGCACCTACCACCACGAAAGCGACGAGCTGTGCGCAGCAAAGGTCCAGGCAGCATACAAGCACGGCCTGACCCCCGTCCTCTGCGTCGGTGAGCCCCTCGAAATCCGCGAAGCAGGCACCCACGTCGAGTACACCCTCGAGCAGCTGCGCGGCTCCATCGCAGGTCTGACCGCAGAGCAGGCAGAAACCCTCGTCATCGCATACGAGCCCGTCTGGGCAATCGGCACCGGCAAGGTTGCAACCGCAGACGACGCACAGGAAATGTCCGCAGCAATCCGCGCAGAAATCGCTAAGCTCTACTCCGCAGACGTTGCAGAGAAGGTCCGCGTTCTCTACGGTGGCTCCGTCAAGTCCTCCTCCGCACCCTCCATTATGGGCAAGGAAGACGTGGACGGCGTGCTCGTCGGCGGCGCATCCCTGCAGGCTGACGAGTTCGCAGCAATCGCACGCTTCGACGCATAAAACCCCGACGCACTACAGCGTCTCATAGCGTTACAGCGCCCGGCGGGTACCCACCCGACCGGGCGCTGAACCATTTAACCGCCACCGAGCAAGCGGAGGTGGCAAGGGCGGGCGCGTTCGCCCCTAACCGCAAAACCCGCCCAAAACACGCCAACCCCGCGGCCCGCCCCGTACACTTAACGGCATGTTCAGCTTTGGATTCTCCCTGGTCATTGCAGCCCTCGTCGGCATGATCCTCTACAGCTACCTGCGCAACCGCAAAGTGAGTGCCCCGCGCCTACCCGGCAACGAAGGCGGCAACATCGGCTACGCAGGCGGCGCAGAATATCGGGAACCCTCGCCCGAATACCAGTACTTCGAGAGCCGCCGAGAAGCATTCCTCGACCAGCTCTACAGCCGCACCTCCTCACCGGAAATCCCCGTGACCCTCACCCTGCGCGACTGGGTAGACCAGGGCTTCTACGCTGAAGGAGGCGCCTACTGGGCAGCCGCGCAGCAGTTCACCTACTACCTCATCGACGGCGGATACGTGCGCGCCTACGACACCGAAGGCGACGAACTCACCGCCCAGCGCGTGCTCACCGACCGCCCCGCAGCCCTGCAGCTGACCCCCAGCGAATACCAGCGCCGCAGCAACCGCGCCGCCTAAAAAGCCGCCTCAACGTGACCGAATGGCGGCGGTAGCGTATAGTTAAACCCGTCTGTCTGCGCCCCGCAGCCCAGGCACCCCACCAGAAGACAACGAAGGAAGGTCCCCATGGACGTCATCATGAACGTACTCATGGTCATCATCGCCATCACCAGCGTGATCGCAGTGATGCTTGTGCTGCTCAACCGCGGTCAGGGCGGCGGCCTCTCCGACATGTTCGGCGGCGGTATGACCAACTCCCTGAACTCCTCCGGTATGGCGTCCAAGAACCTGATTCGCCTGACCGTCACCGTGATCGTCATCTGGGTTATCGCAGTGGTCCTGTACGGCCTGGCAATGCGCTTCAACGGCCAGATTGTCGTCTAGCTAGAGCCTCTACTCAGAGCCCGCGCCCACCCCTGAAACGGGTGAGTCAATAAAGCTTCTCCCCGGCACTTCTCAACCGAGAATGCCGGGGATTTTTTATGCACCAAACGGCAATGACGAAAGCGGTAGCGGGGCGCGAATCTTTACGGCATGATAGGACGTATACACCACATACGAAAGGCAAAGAAGCCATGAGCGCCTACACCCTCGACTACACGTACACCGCCCCGTCAGCCCTCATCGACGGCGCCGACTCCCGCGCGCTCAGCCTCGCCACCAGCGGCGGCAGCACCCCCGAAGGTGCCGCCTCCCACCCGTACTTCTTCTCCGGGTTCCTCGAACGAGCAGACGTCTACGCGACCGCACTACTGGTCGTCGCCAGGGTCGCCCGCACCCGCTTCTACGTGCCGCCCAGCTCCCTCGCCGGAGCCCTACGCGCCGCAGACCCCGTCGTCACCAGCACCGCCGAAGGCCTACGCTTCGAATCCTTCAGCGCATGCTGCGGAGTGTACGCGCGCCTCGATGTTGACTCCAGCGCACTCGACGCCAGCCACAGCGCCGTAGGCGTCACCAACGTAGACGTCAACCCGCCCCTGCGCGCCGCGCTCGCCTCTCTCAGGGCAGGGGAGCCCATCCACCTGAACGTCGGCGACGACGGGCTGCTCACCACCACCCTTGACGGCTCCGTCATGGAAGAAAAAGTGCCGCTGCCCATCCGCTGGCTCAAGGGCTTTGCAGAAACGCAGATGCTCTCATCCCGCATGAGCCCCGTGCACAGCCTGGACGCTGCCGCCGCCCGAACCTTCATCCACTCCCTACCGCGTAACTCCAGCACCAAGGCGGTCCTGTGGGCGACCCGCGCCGTGCGTTCCCTGCGCCTTGCCACCCGCGCCACCGCCGGATCCGTATGCGTGGCGGGCCCCGAACGTCTGCGCGTGCTTGAGCCGCTCATCCGCCACATTCAGCGCCTGGACGCATACAGTGAGCCCGTGACCGCCGGTAACGCGCCCGTGCCCAGCGTGTGGGTGGCGCACCTGCCCGGTGCGCGCCTGAGCATTGGTCTGAGCCCCGAAAAGTCACGCGGGTTCTCCGGTGAGGGATCCGTGCTGCAGGCGCTGTCTAACCCGAACACCGCCCAGAATGCTGACATGCTCAGCGTGCTACTCTCCTTCGAGCCGCGTATTGACGTGCCCGTCATGTCTGCCCGCGCCGGCCTGGATGAGGCGGCAACCCGCGACGCCCTAGCCCTGCTGGCTTCCTCCGGGCAAGTTGGTTTTGACGCGCATGCTGGCGAGTATTTCCACCGTCCGCTGCCCGTGCATCCGGAGGCGCTGACCGCCATGCACCCGCGCCTGGTCGGCGCGAAAAAGCTTGCCGACTCCGGCGCTATTGAGCGGGTCGGGGCGGGGGAGCACGGCACCGGTGAGTACAGTGTGCGCAGCGGCGAGAATACGTACACCGTGGTGTTGCCCGCCGACCCGTACGCTGTGGAGAGGTACCTCTGCTCCTGCCCCTGGTGGTTGAAGTACCGCGGTACGCGCGGCCCCTGCAAGCACGCGCTGGCGGTCAGTATTCTCTACCGCGAACACGCCGCCGGCTAGGGTAAACGCCCCGACACACCACGCACCGCGCTAAAAGACGACGCCCCAAAAGTTCCCCTCAGCTTCCTTCCGAAAGACCATCATGAGTAAACACCCCGAGACGCACACCTTCCCCGAAGGTGTCATCACCGAGCCGCTCCCCGGCGAAGTCATTTACCCGCTCACCAGGCAGCAGAAAACCTGGAGCGACATCATGCACTTCAACCGCAACCTCGCCAACATCCTGGCGGTCGGTGGCACCCTCGAACAGATTTACCGCCGCTGGCAGTACTTCGACATTGTCACCACCCCCTACGGCTCCCAGCTCGGCAAAAACACGCCCGGAACCGTCACCCAGGACCGCGTGAAAGCCTTCGCAGAGTTCGGCTGGTTCACCGGAGGCGTTGCGATGCGCCTAGCTGAGCTCTACGGCGGGGCGCGCCTCGAACACAACGAGGAATACTACACTGCCCTCATTAACTGCGACCGCGAGCTGATCCTCCCGCTGCTGCGTGAAGATCAGCAACTGCGTGAAGAGCTCATCTGGGGCATGCTCGCCGTCGAAGGCAACCGGGACGTATCCCTCACCCAGCGCGACTCCTACAAGCCCGCACAGAAGGTCAACAACCCCGGCTGGTCCTGCGCCCTCATCGAAGCCACCGAAACCGGGCTGATTAGCCGTGACCGCCTCATTGACGCGCTCTTAAGCTCCCTCATGAGCGACTTTCCGGCGTACCGGGTCGGCTGGTTCTCACGCCTGGTCACCGGACTCAAACTCACCGCCGAAGAAATCGCGGCACGTCAGAGCGAATTTCTGACGCTTTTCTCCTCGCCCATCGGCCCGAGCGTGACCCTCGGAGTGCAGCATATTCACCGCCTCTGGAGTAAAAACCCGCAGGCGCTGGATGCTACCGCATTCGCCTACGCGGCACCCGCCGTATGCGCCGGAACCAAAGCAAACGCACTCAAAATCCTGACCATGCTCCAGGCGCTTTACCGGGCGGGCACCCTCGACGCTGCCGCCTGCGAAGACGCCGTGGTCATGGCGCTCAGCCACACCCACGCGCAGGTTCAAGCCGCCGCCCTCACGCACCTCGAAGAATGGGTGAAGGCGGGCGTCGCAGACGATGCGAGCGCCGACGTTATCGTGTTCGCCGAGCGTGCCCGTGAACTCTACCGCGACTACCGTTCCCAGCTGGATCCGCTTGTTGTGGCGCAGATTCAGGAAGATGGCTCGCCGCTGCTTGAAGAGACGCGCGACCCGGAGAATGGTCAGGGGAGCGGTGAGGAAAGCGCCCTCACCGAAGCTACAGGCATTGATGCCGCCGCGGAGGCGCTCGCCGCCTCCCGAGCCGTCATCCACCGGTACTGGGATACCCCCGTGCGCCCCGTTACCGCATCCGACGTGCAAGAACGCGCCCGTGCGCTCCTGCACCACCAGGTCGCCCCCTGCGCCACCCCCGACACGCTCAACGAAGCAGACCAACCCGAAACGCACGCCGGATGCGAGCTGGAACTGGAACTGCTCACCGCCTACCTGCTCAGCGCCGACGGTACCGCGCAGAGCCCGAACCTGCTCGAACAGCTGGTTCCTATCTGCCTGAAAAAGCTGAACCACTGGGGTCTGGATTGGTTCGACATGCGTGTGCATTTGACGGTTCTAGCCGCCGCCGGGAAGCTGCGTGAGCGCGAGCAGGCATCGGAGATGACCCAGAGGGAAGACCCCGGTACGGTGCCGAACCTGCACTACATGTACTCCCGTCACGCCGCGTTCTTCAGCACCGGCTTCAAGGACGCCCTCGGCGTATTGAAGAGCAGCCAGAGCTACACGCCGCTCGCCACCCCTGAACTGCTCGGCGGGTGGGTGCATCCGGATACCCTGGTGCGCCGGTACGCCAAGAACCTGGCTGATGGAGCCCCCATCCTGCGCCAGGATTTCACGGCGGCGCTACTGCGTGTGCGCGTGCCGGAGGTGCTGCCTCCGTACGCTACCGACGAGCAGCGACAGGATGCTGAGCACCGCCGCGCTGAGGCGCTGACCCTGCTTGAAAGCCTCGAAGAGCAATACGTGAAGAACGCCGATCAGGATGCTCCGCGCTCTGCTCCTACCCAGATTCGTGTGCTCCGCTCCGCCCTCGACGGCACCCTCGCCACCGGGCGCGTGAACCCCTACCTGGAATCCATTACGGTAACCCAGCGGGAAAAGAGCTGGGGCCTTCAGCTGAACGGGGTGATGCAGGGCGCCTCCACCCCCGAGCTGAATGCTTTCCGTGGCCTCGCCACCGCCCACCACGACGAAGAAGGACAGTACGCCCTGCTCTACCCGGCGCGGGCAGAACCGCTGGCTTTCTACTGCGCTAGTAGCAACTGGTACACCTTGGATCACAGCGCCTTCGACCGCGGGCTCTACCTGGCTTTGGCGGCGCATCCCGGCGTGTGGGGTCCCGCCTGCGCATTCGTGTTCGCCGCGGGGTTCTCGGAGCAGCGCGTCGAAATTCGTTCCCTCGCCGTGGAAATCATGCACCGCGCGCTGGACGATCAGCTCAGCCTTGAGGACGCCACGGCAGGCTTCGTGAACTTTGTGCCGCTGGCGATGCTGAACCGTTGGGCTCTCGCCCTCACCGACTTCGCCCAGCTGGATGCGCGGGCGGCTGCGCGTTTCTTCGCGCGTCTCATATCGCACCTGGATACCGGGGCGAACTCGCTCGGTAAGCTGCTCGGCGCTTTCAGCCAGGCGTTGGCGACTCTCGACTCCGCCACCCGTGCGGAGCTGGTGGATGAGCCGTTGCGTGCCTGGTTGGGTTCGCTGACCGGTTCTTCGCAGAAGGCGCGGTATGCCCGGAATATCCTCAAGCAGGTGCAGGGCTAACCGCCCCGCCCGCACCCGTTCAACACTTCCGTTCAACGTCTCCGTTCAACTCTTCACTACCTTCACTAACCCCCGAAAGCAGGTACCGATGACTGATACCGCCCAGCTGCATAACCCTAATGAGCGCGGCGCCGGTGAGCACAACCCCGGTGAGCACAATGCAGGTGAGCGCACCCTCGAAGAGCGCCGCGCTGCCCTCAAAGCCCTCATGGCGGCAGAATCAACTGACGTGCAGGAATACCACGCCGTCATCAGCGGCTCCACCGAGGAGGAACGCGCATCCCTCGCCCGAACCCTCACCCCTAAGAGCGTGATCGGTAGCGACCACATTAACCGCACCCCGCTCGCCGCCTACGTTGCCGGGGCGCTCGTGCGCACCCCCGACGGTGACCCGTGGGAATACCACCGTTCCGCCGGCCGCGCCATGCGCACCCTGCTCTGGGAGGGGCGCCCGGATCAGCAGCTGATTGACGCGTTCCTGCTCGGCGCCACCGAACGCCCCGACGAGTGGATTCTGCGTTTTATTGAGGGCCTGCCGAACTCTTGGGCGCGTTCGAAGAAGATTTGGGAAACCTGCTACACGCTGCTTCGCGCACGCAACCTGAGTTGCGATGCCCCCGAATACCTGGTCCTTTTCCTGCACGAAGCCCTGCCCTGCGTGAAGAAGGACAGCGCGAGCAACCACGCCCAGCTCAAAACCTTCTTCACCCGTGACATGACCCTGCTCGACCAGGAATTCTGGGCGGTCTTCCGCACCGAGGGGGTGCTCTTCAAAGGGTACGGCAACTACATGGGCGAAAGCGCGGAACTGTGCCGCCTCATGGGTGAATACTTCGATATTCGCGACGAGATTCTGGACGCCCTGCTACGCGGCCTGACCAGCGATTTCAGTGCGTTCAACTCGGCTGCGTTCCACTCCGTCTACACCGACCTGCAGCCCACCGACGCAGAAAACCGGGCACGCTTCGGGCAACTCATGGCTGTCCTCACCGCAGAGCCCAGCGCATCGGTTGGTTTCGCCCAGACCATGCTGCAGAACGTGCTCAAAGCCTGCGCGCCCGCCGCCCTGCAGAAGAACGAAAACGCAGAGCTGGCACCGCTCGAACAGGTCGAGCTGGAACAGCTCATCGACGCACTCGGCGCGAACCTCTACCGCACCGAAAAGAAGATTCAGCGCGGCGCCCTGCGCCTGCTCAAGCTCATCGCCACCCAGTACGCTGGTTTGAGCAAAGCCAAGCGCAAGAAGGCACAAACTGCCGAGCAGGTGGCGCTCGCCGACTACATTGCTGAGCGCGTCCTCGAAGCCTACGAGGTGCTGCCCCTAGAACTGCGCGGTGCCGCTGAAGCCTGCCTGCCCGAAGACCGTCTGCCCATGGCGGAAGCGGCGGAAGCGGCGGGCGCCTCCGTAGAGGTACCGCCGGTGCTGTTTCCCGGTGTCGAACACCGAGAACCCATCGCATCCATCGCGGATTTGGATGAGTTCTGCACTCTGCTGACCGAGGAATCGAACACCACCTCCGGTCGAATTACCGGGGACGAATCTCCCCGTACTAGGGGAGAGAACCTGGCTCGTCTTTACCACTTTGCCGCGACCGACAAGCTGGCACCGGCGGGTCAGCAGCAGCTTCGTACCCTGCGCAAGATTGCCAG
>ERZ772958.242-NODE-242-length-24080-cov-5.426056_pt1 | contig 24080 bp, 20 predicted proteins | sample MGYA00580681_ERZ772958 | MGnify/ENA primary metagenome ERZ772958 (study PRJEB29015, sample SAMEA2738089) | human oral metagenome | biome: human oral; feature: human-associated habitat; material: saliva | place: China | collected 2275 ...
TGCGGGGTGGCGGCTGCATCGGCCGGGCACCGCTGGGTTACCGCAACGTCATCACAACGAAGAATGGCCAGGAGGCGCGCATCGTGGTGGTGGATGAGGTACGTGGGCCACTGGTGGCCTGGGCCTTTAAGGCCTACGCCAGTGGGGAGTGGACACTCAGGCGCTTGGCCGAAGAGTTGACGCTGCGCGGCCTGACCACCGTACCGACCGCCTCACTGCCAGAGAAGCCGGTGACGGTGCAGCTACTCAGCAAGGTGCTACACAATCCCTTCTACGTCGGTGAGGTGGTCTACCAAGGGGTGCACTATGCCGGGAGCCACGAGCCCTTGGTGGATCGAGCGACGTACGAGTCGGTGCAGACGCTGCTGGCCACCCGTGTCAACGGTGAGCGGACGGTCAAGCACGCGCACTACCTGAAGTCGACGATCTACTGCGGCATCTGTGGTTCCCGTCTCATCGTGACGAATGTGAAGCCCCGCGGTGTGGTCTATGAGTACTTCGTCTGCTTGGGGCGGCACTCCAAGAAGCAGCCGCAGTGCTTGTTTCGGGCAACGCTGGCGGAGCAGATTGAGGATGAGATCGTCCGGCTCTATGACCGAGTGGCGTTGCGGCCTGGGCAGCGAGCTGTCCTCGAAACTGCCCTGCAGCGGCAGCTCGCCATGCTGGTAGCGGAGTCGACTCAGCGGCTGACGGAAGCGAAGACCGTGCGGCGACGGCTCGAACGGGAGCGAGACAAGCTCCTCCAAGCTCACTACGCCGACGCCATTCCGCTTGACGTCCTCAAGCGTGAGCAAAGCCGGATAAGCCGTGAGCTGCGCGGTGTGGAGCGGCAGATGACGGGGTTGGAGGGTGAGATGACAGAGCGGCAGGCCTTGGTCGGGCAAGCGTTGGACATTGCCCAGCACATGGCCACCGCCTACCGGCAGGCTCCTGAGCACATCCGGCGCATGCTCAACCAGGTGCTCTTCGACAAGGTGTACATCACACCAGACGACGAGACTGGGCTGCTCACTGCGATGGTGCGCTACCAGCCACCGTTTGATGGGGTGTTGGGGGTGAGAGGAGGAGAGTCGTGCCTGAGCAGAGAGGGTGTGGAGGTAGGAGATAGCGACAGCCTGGAAGCCTCTGGAGACGACGAAGTCACATTGAGCCAGCCAAGTGACATCGTCGTCTCGGCATCAGAAGGGCCAGGCTTGCACGGTCTGCCAGATGATGGCATTCCTGCCCCAAAACCCAGCAAAAACAAGCAAAAACCCACGTCATGGGGCTTCCATGACGTGGATTTGAGTGTTGACTCAATGGTCGGGGTGGCGGGATTTGAACCCACGACCTCTTCGTCCCGAACGAAGCGCGCTACCAAACTGCGCCACACCCCGTGTGCAGCAGGCGACAGCATAGCCTCCACCCACCGCGGGGAGGAAATCGGATCCGCTGAGTCCTCCGTCACGTCAGTGTTCGCTCCCCGTGGGAACCCGGTTGGCCCGAGGCGCCCACCGTGACAGGCTGCTCACGGCGGGTCCACCTGCTGGCCCGCGCCCCGGAGCGCCCTGACTGGCTCGAGCCCGCTCATCCTCGGGCTTCATTCCGCCCGAAAGGCGTAAGGGCTGACGAGATGCGAGGACGCCCGCTGAGCACCCGCCGCAGACAAGGAGTTCCCATGCGCATTGAGGCCGTCGTCGGCGACATCACCACCGAGAAGGTCGACGCCATCGTCAACGCCGCCAACAGCACCCTCCTGGGCGGAAAAGGAGTCGACGGCGCCATCCACCGCGCCGCCGGCCCCGGCCTGCTCGACGCCTGCCAGAAGGTGCGTGACACCGAGCTGCCCGACGGACTGCCGGTCGGCCGCGCCGTGGCCACCCCCGGCTTCGACCTGCCCGCCGCCTGGGTCATCCACACCGTGGGCCCCAACCTCCACGCCGGCGAGGACGACCCCGCCCTGCTGCGCGCCTGCTTCGACAGCTCCCTGGAGCTCGCCATCCAGCTCGGTTGCACCGGCATCGCCCTGCCGGCCGTCTCCGCCGGTGTCTACGGATGGCCCATCGCCCAGGTCGCCGAGATCGCCGTGGCTGCGGCCCGCGCCGTCGAGCAGCGCTCCCACACCGATCCCGACGCCGTCGGACGCCTGGAACTCATCCGCTTCGTCCTGTCCTCGCCGGACAACCACGAGGCCTTCGCCCGCGAGCTCGCGCACACCGAGCACTAAGACGCCGACCCGCCAGGGTCTTCCCTCCGCGCTCTCCACTGCACCCTCTCCTCGAACCAACGGGGACAAACGACGCCGTCGGGGACAATCCATCGCGGCCGGGGACCATCTAGTACGGCCAGGGACGCCTGACGCGGCGGGGGACCGGAATCCTGTTCCCGGACGCGCGGACTGTCCCCGCCCGGAGGCAACGGCACCCGCCCGGAAGAAAAACTCCCCGTACGCGCGGGCCGTCCTCCTACACTCGCCTGCATGACCACCGACGCTCATCACGGACACCCCTCCACCACTCTGGGCGACCCCGGCGGCCCCACCGGCACCACCGGACCTATCGGCCCGGCCGGCCGCGACCCCCTGCCCTTGGCGGGGCGCACCGTCCTGGTGACGGGAGTCAGCCGCCGCATCGGCATCGGCCACGCCATCGCCTGCCGCGCCGCCGACTACGGGGCGAGCATCGTCGCCCACCACTACCGCCCGCACGACACCTCCCAGCCCTGGGGCGCCGACGACATCAATGCCGTCATGGACTCCATCCGCACCCACCTGGTCGGCCCCGCCCGGCTCATCGACATCCCCGCCGACCTGGCCGCCCCCGGGGAGCCGGCCCGCGTCGTCGAGCAGGCCGCGGCCGCCGCCGGCCACCTCGACGCCCTCGTGTGCAACCAGGCCATGAGCAGCCCCGACGGGTCGCTCAGCGAGATGACCGAGGCCGTCCTGGACGCTCACTGGGCCGTCGACGCCCGCGCCTCCATCCTCCTGGCGCAGGCCTTCGCCGCTCAGGAGGGCTTCGCCTCGCCCGCCCCGTCCGGCTCCGCGCGCCGCCGTGGGTCGATCGTCTTCCTCACCTCGGGCCAGGGCTTGGGTCCCCTGCCCGGGGAGATCGCCTACGCCGCCGCCAAGGCCGCCATCGCCGGCCTCACCCCGACGATCTCCGAGGAGCTCATCGACGCCGGCATCACCGTCAACACGGTCAACCCCGGCCCCGTCGACACCGGCTACGTCACCGAGGCGGACCGCGAGGCGACGGCCGTCATGTTCCCCCAGGGGCGCTGGGGCGAGCCCGACGACGCCGCCCGTCTCATCACCTGGCTGCTCACCGATGAGGCCCGCTGGATCACCGGGCAGGTCATCAACTCCGAGGGCGGCTTCGCCCGCTGGCGCCGCTGACTGCCGCGCCCAGGCGCCGGCGCACCTGTGCGCTCTGCATGCCCCGTCCCACTGTGCGCGCCCCGCGACTCCCACACACTTCGACCGAAACTTCAGAATCGACCCGGAGCCGCGTCGATTCTGAAGATTCTGTCGAAGTGTTGCGTGGGAAGGGTGTCGGGGGAGGTGCGGTTCGGACGAAGTGTTAGCGGGGCACGGGTCGAAGTGTTAGCGGGGGAGCGCTGAGGTGTGCCGCCTCAGGCCGGCAGCAGGCGCAGCAGCGTGGCCTCGGGCCGGCAGGCCAGGCGCACGGGCGTGTAGGGGCTCGTGCCGAGCCCGGCGGAGACATGCAGGTACATGTGGTCGGCGGCCCGCGGGTCCCCGAGCCGGCCCGGCCACTGCGACAGGCCCGAGGCGCGCCCCCGGTCCAGGTCGCAGTTGGTCACCAGTGCCCCCATCCCGGGCACGCACAGCTGCCCGCCGTGGGTGTGGCCGGCCAGGACCAGGTCGACGTCGTCGGCTGACATCGCCTCCAGGACCCGCCGGTAGGGGGCGTGCGTGAGCCCCAACCGCAGAGCCCGGCCCTCGTGGTCGCGGATCGCCGGCAGGGAGGTGGCCGACTCCGCTGAGTCGGCGGCCTCGGGGACGGGCAGGACATCGCGGTTGGCGTGCGGGTCATCGACGCCGACCAGCTCGATGCGCCGCCCGCGCACGGTCAGCGAGCCACGCCGGTTGGTCAGGTCCACCCAGCCGCCGGCGGCCTGCAGGTCACGGACCTCCTCCCAGGGCAGGGCCTCGATGTCCTCGTCGCGCACGCGGCTGGAGGCCTTGCGCGGGTCCCGGTGCAGGTAGCGCGTCGGCAGGCGGAAGACGGTGGAGCGGTAGTCGTGGTCGCCCATGACGAAGGCCCCGGGCAGACCCGTCAGCGGCTCGAGTGCCCGCCGCAGCGGCTCCAGCCCGGATGCCAGGGAGAGGTTGTCTCCGGTGTTGACGACGACGTCGGGCTGCAGCTGCGCCAACCGGCGCACCCAGGCGACCCGCGCCTCGGTGCGGCCCGTCAGGTGAAGGTCGGCCAGGTGCAGCACCGTGAGGGGCTCCTCGTCGGCGGCGAGCACCGGCACGTCGATGCGCCGCAGCACGGGGCACCTGGCCTCAATGAGGCTGTAGGCCAGCGTGGCCGCCCCCAGGGCAGCGGTGGCGCCGATGACGGACAGGGCGGCGCGGCCGGCAGGGCAGGGCGTCATGGGGAGTCGGGTCCTGTTCTGTGCAGTTGTCGTTCTCGCGGGGAGAGTCGCTCACCCGTGGGAGGGAATGGGCAGGGCAGGATCGTTCGCCACGGCCTGGGACATGTAGTCGCGCCACATCGGCACGGCCAGGTCACTACCGTAAATCTTCCCGAAGTACACCCCTCCGATCGTCCTGCCGACAAGGCTCCTGCCGCTCTCCGTGGCGTCACCGATCCAGACCGCGGTGGACAGCTGCGGGGTGAATCCCACGAACCAGGTGTTCTCAGCCTCATCCGTGGTTCCGGTCTTGCCCGCGATCGGTCGGCCGAAGACGGCGTCCTTAGCGGTACCTCCTGGTTCGGATGTGGCCCGGAGCGTTTTTGCGGTCTCGTCCGCGGCACCCTGGTCCATGGCCTGGGTGCAGTCAGCGCCGGGTACGGCCATCGAGGTGCCGCTGGCATCCAGGATCTGGTCGATGGCGATGGGCTTGCAGTACTTGCCGCCGGAGGCGAAGGTTGCGTAGGCGTTGGCCATGCTGAGCGGCGGGACGGGAGTGCTTCCCAGGGCGATGGAGGGGTCAGGATCCAGCGGGCTCCCGTCCGCCTTGGTGATGCCCATGGAGGCGGCGAGCTTCGTGACCTCACAGACATCGAGGTCCCTGAGCATCTCGGTGAAGCCCGTGTTGATGGACTGCTTCGTGGCTTCTCTGACGGTCATCATGCCGGCGTTGGTTCCGGCGACGTTGTTGACGGGCCAGGGACCGGCCGCACGGTCGGGATCGCAGGAAACTGTGAACGTATTGGGCCCGTAGTTCTTCGGCGCGGACGCGTTCAGCATCTGGTAGGGCGTGTGGCCGGTTTTGAGCCATTCGGCCAGGATGATTGCCTTGAAGGTCGACCCCGGCTGGAAGCCGACGTTTCCGTCGGGGAGCTCGATTCCACCGTGCTTGGCGTCCGCTGCGAAGACGAGCTGGGAGTCCTCGTAATTGGTGTTCTGAGCCAGCGCCTGGATTCGTCCTGTGCCGGGCTCGATCGAGACGATGGTGGAGTTGGCTCCGTCGGAGCCCCCGATCGGAGTTCTGGCCTGAATGACGGAGTCGGCGGCACTCTGACGCTCGAGGTTCAAGGTGGTGGTGATCTTCAGGCCACCGCGCGTCAGGAGCTGGCGGCGGGCGGCGACATTAGGTCCGAAGTTCTCCGAGCCGAGGATCTCATTGACCACATAGGTGCAGAAGTAGGCGTAGCTGCCCGCAGCCCCACAGCCCGCGGGCGAGTCCTGAATATCGAGCTTGATCTCGGAGTTGACGGCCTCGTCGTACTGCTGCTTGGTAATGAACTTCTCTTCCAGCATCTTGGCCAGCACCCAGTCCCTACGGTTCTTGGCCAGTTCCGGCTGGGACTTGGGGTCGTAGGCGCTGGGTGCGTTGGTGGTTCCGGCCAGCAGGGCGGCCTCGGCCACCGTCAGATCCTTGGCGTGCTTATTGAAGTAGTGCAGCGAGGAGGCCTCGACCCCGTAGGTGGAGGGACTGAAGGCGGCGATGTTGAGGTAGCCCTCGAGGATCTGCTGCTTGGAGTACTTCTGCTCCAGGCTGAGGGCGAACTTCATCTCCCGCAGCTTGCGGGCCACGGTGCTCTCGGTGGCGTCCCGGATGAGCTTGTGGTCGTCGTTCTTCAGACCGGTCTCGATGAGGGTGTTGCGCACGTACTGCTGGGTCAGCGTGGAGGCGCCCTGACGCGAGCCGCCGGCGTTGTTGGACACCAGGGCCCGCACCATGCCGGTGGGGTCGACGCCCTGGTGCTGGTAGAAGCGCTGGTCCTCGACGGCGACGATCGCGTTCTGCATGTTGACCGAGATCGAGCTCAGGGGCACCACGATGCGGTTCTCCGCGTAGAACTTGGTGATCTCGGAGCCGTCGGAGGCCAGGAGGGTGGAGATCTGGCTGGGCGGCTGAACGTTGAAGTCGCTGGGGAGCTCCTCGAAGAGCTCGGCGGATGCCTTGGTCAGCGCTGCTGTGGCGCCCACGAAGGGGGCGGCGAAGCCCGCGGACAGGACCCCGCCGACGCACGAGAGAGTCAGGAAGACCACGAGCATCGAGACGACCTGGGGTGGTGTCAGGGAGCGCCCGCGCGCAGAGGATTTCGCCATGGCGTCAGCCTACGTGGAATCGCTTGGAGGATGCAGTGGCGTAGACCCTCTTCGGGCTGGGAAGACCCTTGGAGACCGGCTCTGCGCCCTCTGTTCGGCGGGACTGTGGGGTAACTCGACGGCGTGGCGGGCGCTCGACGACGGGGCGGCTCGGTCACATAGCGAGACAGCTCCGACACACAGATAATTCTTAGGAATTGTCCAGGTGAGAGTCACGGTGACGTCACGATCTTTTGAGGAGAGGTGTGGTTCGGAGGTGTCCTGCCGTCCGTGAGAACCGGAATCCCCAGCCGTGGGAAAGGCTCGGGGCGCAGCGGGCTCGATGTTCGACAATCGGCTCGCTATCAGAGAACTCTCCTTGTTGGTGCTGATCTTCGGCGCGCTGTCGGGGATCTGCGTCGATCGGATTGCCCAGGCCTCGAGGGGAGGATTTGGTGAGAGACACTCGATTGCCATACGGTAACGACTGTGACGTGACCGACAACGGCGTCGGCCGTTGAATGGATCGGGAGTGAGCATGATTCAAGACGACCAGACCTGGGCGGCCCAAGCGGCCTGCGCCACCGTCGAGCCTGACCAGCTCTTCGGCAAGGGCGCTGAGCAGCGCGACGCGAGATCACTGTGCTTCGCATGTCCGGTTCGTATGGAGTGCCTGGCCGAGGCGCTCAACTCCGAGTCCAGCTTCGGCGTCTGGGGCGGGCTGACCGAGCGGGAGAGGCGGGCGCTGCTGCGGCGCTTCCCCGAGGTCGACGACTGGGGCCTGTGGCTCGAGCGCGAGGATGACGAGCTCGTCGCCGAGATCCACGCCCGCCGTGCCCCTCGCATCCTGGCCCGGGTGCGCTGCGCCTCCTGAGGGCCGCCCCGCGTTGCCGGCTTCCGGCGTTTGGCGACGAGCTCTAGGCTGAGACCCATGACTGCATCTTCTGAGCCTGTATCCGCCGCGCCCACCACCTGGGAGTACGTCACCGTCCCCCTCATCACCCATGCCACCAAGCAGATCCTCGACCAGTGGGGTGCTGACGGCTGGGAACTCGTCCAGGTCGTGCCCGGCCCCTCCGGCACGGACAACCTCATCGCCTACCTCAAGCGCCCCCGGTCCTGACGTGCCGCCCGGCGAGGCCGGCACGCACGACGCCGCGCCTGCGGCCGGTACCTTCCGGCTGCAGGCGCGGCGTCGTCTCTGCGGTTGATGTGGGTGTCAGCGCCCGGCGGCTTCTCCGGTGCGCTGCGCTGAGGGCTCGCGACCCGAGACGGGACCTCAGCGGGCGCGACGGCGCAGGCGGTCGACGTCGAGCAGCGTGACGGCCCGGCCCTCCAGGCGGATCCAGCCGCGGGAGACGAACTCGGCCAGCGACTTGTTGACCGTCTCACGCGAGGCGCCCACCAGCTGGGCGAGCTCCTCCTGAGTGAGGTCGTGGGGGACGTGGACGCCGTCGTCGGTGGGTGAGCCGAAGCGGTCGGCCAGGTCCAGCAGGGCCTTGGCCACGCGGCCGGGCACGTCGGAGAAGACGAGGTCCGCCAGCGCGGTGTTCGTGCGGCGCAGGCGCTGGGCCAGGGCGCGCAGCATGTCCTTGGCCAGCTGCGGGTGGGACTCCACGAAGGTCATGAGCTGGTTGTGGTCCAGCGTCAGGAGCTCGGTGGGGGCCACGGCGGTGGCGGTGGTGGAGCGCGGGCCCGGGTCGAACAGGGTCAGCTCGCCGACGATCTCGCCGGGGCCGAGCACCGCGAGCAGGTTCTCGCGGCCGTCGGCGCTGGCGTGGCCGAGCTTCACCTTCCCGGAGAGGAGAATGTAGAGGCGGTCGCCTGAGTCGCCCTCGTTGAAGAGGGTCTCGCCACGGCGCAGAGTCGTCTGCGTCATCATGGCGCGCAGTTCCTCCTGCTCCTCCGGGCTCAGGCCCTCGAAGAGCGGGATCCTGGAGATAATGCTGTCTTCCACGGAGATCCTCCTGGTGGTTAGGGGGCTGGCATCCCGCATGCGGGAGCCCTCGGGTCTATCCTGCCACGGCTTGTGACCTGTGGCACGCCGTCGAGCATTGTAGCCCCCGTGTGTTGCAGGTCAAAGGGAAGTGAGCAACATCGGGTGCGTCGTGCGACACGGTCCTATCCGTGAGGTTGCGGGCAGGCGGCGGGATCGACTGCAATGGCGGTTTGCGGAGGACGACCCGTTCAGAGGTGGACCGGGGCTCGCAGGAGGAACCCTCCGGCGCGGGTGGTGCTGGGGCGCGGGTGGTGCCGCCGATGAGATCGCTGAGAGAGGACACAGTGCGCAGGGCAGTGAGTAGCGAGGTTGAGGTGGCGCTGACGACCGAGACGGCCCGGCACGCGGGCGCCGTCGACGATGAGCTCATGACCCTCTACCCCGACGCCGCCTGCGCCCTGGACCACGACGGCCCCTTCCAGCTGCTCGTGGCCACCGTCCTGTCGGCCCAGACCACTGACGCGCGCGTCAACACCGTCACCCCCGAGCTCTTCGAGCGCTACCCCGACCCTGCCGCCCTGGGAGCCGCCCGGCGCGAGGACCTCGAGGCGATCCTGCGGCCGCTCGGCTTCCAGCGCGCCAAGGCCGGCCACCTGCTCGGCATCGGTCAGGCACTCACCGAGCGCTTCGAGGGGCGGGTGCCGCGCAGCCGCGAGGAGCTGGTGGCCCTGCCGGGAGTGGGGCGCAAGACCGCCAACGTCGTGCTCGGCAACGCCTTCGGGCAGCCCGCCATCACCGTGGACACCCACGTGGGCAGGCTCTCGCGCCGCCTGGGGTGGACGACGTCGAAGGACCCGCTGCGCGTGGAGAAGGACATCGCGGCCCTGTGGGAGCCGTGGCGCTGGACCGACGGCTGCCACCGGCTCATCGAGCACGGGCGCCAGGTGTGCTCGGCCCGATCGCCCCGCTGCGGCCAGTGCACACTGCTCGAGGCCGGGCTGTGCCCGCAGGTGGGGGTCTGAGGGCCGAGCCCGTGTAGGCCGGCGCTAGGCCGGCGCCGAGCTGACGCCGAGCCGGGCGGACGCTGCGTCGTCCTACCGTTTCTGCAGGGATACGCGAAGAATGCGCTTCTCGGAGACGTCAGGTGGAGGTGTCGGACCGGTGTCGGGCTAGCCCCACCTTCGATTCGCCAGATGGCCGGATGGGCTGGGAGGGCCGGCGCCGTCAGGCTGGAGGCATGACTGCTCACTCGCCCCTGGCCTCCTCCGACCCGACCGCCGCCCCCGCCTCATCCCTGCCGTCCGCCACTCCGCCTGCCGGGCCGGGCCCGACGTCGCCGGTCGCCATCCGTCTGCGCGGCCTGACCCGTGTCTACGAGGTCCCCGGACGCCAGGACGCCCGCGTCACTGCCCTGGACCATGTCGACGCCGACCTGCCCGAGGGCAGCTTCACCGCCGTCGTCGGGGCCTCCGGGTCGGGCAAGTCCACGCTGCTGCACTGCATGGCCGGCCTCGATGAGCCCACCAGCGGACAGGTGACCATGCTCGGCGCCCTCACCTCCGGGATGCGGGCCGCCGAGCGGGCCCGGTTCCGCGCCCGCCACGTCGGCTTCGTCTTCCAGGAGTACAACCTCATCGCCTCCCTGAGCGCCGCCGACAACGTCTCCATGCCCTCGCGCCTGGCCGGGCGTCCCCTGAACGGCACCCAGACCCAGGAGGCCCTTGACGCCGTCGGGCTCGCTCACCGCGCCGGCCTCAAGCCCCACCAGCTCTCCGGCGGGGAGCGCCAGCGCGTGGCCATCGCCCGCGTCATGGCCAGCCGGCCCCGGATCGTCTTCGCCGACGAGCCCACCGGCGCCCTCGATCTGGACTCCGCCGCCCTCGTCCTGGACTGGCTGTGCCGGCTCACCGAGCAGGGCACCACCGTGGTCATGGTGACCCACGACGTCGAGGCCGCCGCCAGAGCAGACGCGGTCGCCGTCATGAGTCAGGGCCACCTGGTGCAGTGGACCGGCTGCCGTGACGCCCGCCAGATCGCCGAGCTCGTCCACTCGGCGCGAGCCGCGCGCGCCGCCTGACCGGGACAGGAGCAGGAGAGGATCGGAGAGGATCATGGTCACACTCATCTGGAACGACCTGCGCCACCATGCCCGCCAGTGGCTGTGGTCACTGCTCGTCGCCACGGTCGGCGGCGCCATCATCGGCGTCATCATCACCGCCTGGTACAGCGCTCTGAGCTGGGCCCAGGCCCAGGGCTCGGCCGAGCTCATCAACGCCGCCCACATCATCGGCTCCAGCCTTGTCTCCTACGCGGGGCTGGCCACCGCCGTCATCCTGTCCACAACGCTGGGTCTGACCGTCTTGGCCCAGCAGCGCTCCCACGCGCTGTGGAAGGTCCTGGGCATCCCCGGCAGCCGCATCCGCCGCATCATCCTGGCGCAGGTCGGGGTGATCGGGCTGCTCGGAGGCGTCATGGGGGCGGTGGTCAGCCTGCCGCTGGTCCGCGTCTACCTGCTTACCTGGCGGGAGTTCGATGTGTTTCCTCAGAATCTGCCCATCATCATGCCGGGCTTCGGGGTGCCGTTGACCATCGCCGTGACGATGCTGTTCTGCGTCCTGGGCGCAATGGGGCCGGCCCGGCGGGCGGCGTCGGTCCCCGAGATGCAGGCGCTGCGGGAGGCCACGGCTCCGCAGACCCGGACCCGGTGGTGGCAGTGGGTGGTCGTCGGCATCATGCTCCTGGGGCTGGTCATGACCCCCTTCGAGAGCTCTCTACCCATGAGTGACGCGGAGAGGGCGGAGATGACCACGTCCGGTATGAACCTCAACGACCCTGGGGATCGCGCGATGGCCGGCGCCTCCATGGGGCTCCTCGCCGCGATCGCCGCCCTGAGCGTGCCGAACTGGACGCTGCGGCCACTGCTGACCTGGTGGACCGCCCTCATCCCGGGCCGCAGCCCCGCCTGGTTCGCCGCCCGCGCCAACGCCCGCCACCGCGCCTCCCTGTCGATGACGACGATCGTCCCCTTCGCCATCGCCGTGGCCCTGACCGGCACCGTCTACGCCGCCGTCGGGGCCGGCCAGGCGACCGGCGCGCAGGGCTCGGTCAGCGGGTTCCTCTCTGTCGGGGTTCCAACCTTCTTCATTTCCGGCGTCGGCGGGATCGCCAATATCGCCATGGTGGGGCGGGCCCGACGCCAAGAAGGGGCGCTGCTGGGGGTCATCGGGGCGCGCACCCGCACGGTTCTGGCCTCCACAGCGCTGGAAGGTGTCATCTACGCCGTCACCGGCATCCTCTTCGGGCTGGCGGCCACCGCCTTCAGCGCCGTCTACGCCGCGCTGTACTCCGGGGGCGGGATGGCGGTCCTGGTCGCCTCGGTCCCGGTGGGGCTGCTGGCCCTCGTCAGTGGGATCTCGCTGGCGCTCGCGGTGGCAACCACCTGGCTGCCCGCCCAGCTCGACCGGCGCTCCCTCATGGACAACCTGCGCCAGCCGGTGTGAGACGGTGTCGTTCCGCGCCCGGCTCGCGGCCTCAGGCGGAGGCGGGCGGGGCGACGTCGGCCAGGAAGGGCAGCAGGGCCCGGACGAACCCGGCCGGGGTCTCCTCCTGGGGGAAGTGGCCGGAGCGGTGGACTGTTACCTGACGCAGGTTGCCGGCCACGTGGTGGGTGTCGCGCGCGTAGGCCTGGGCGGGCTGGACCGGGTCGAGCTCGCCCTGCACCGACAGGACGGGCACCGTCACCGGCTTGTCCAGGGCCGCCGTCTCCGCCCGGGACAGCACGAGGTTGCGCAGCGGCTCCAGGGCGCTGCGGGCGGCGCCGGGTCGGGACAGGAGCTCGGCGTAGTAGGGGGCCTCCTCGGCCAGTGCCTCGCGCGTGTGCGGCCCGGCCCAGGAACGCAGCAGGCCCTCCAGGGCGTTGCGGCTGCGCAGGCGGCGCTCGGCCAGGCCCGGGATCCGCAGGCTCGCGTACTGCAGCGCCGGCCCGGACAGGGCCCGGGTCCGCAGCGAGCGCAGCGCGAGCGGGTGGGGGGCGCCGACCGGGACGATCGCCGTCGTCAGGTCCGGGGCCAGGCTCGGCAGCGCCCAGGCGATTTGACCGCCGAGCCCCGCGCCGACGACCACGGCGCGCTCGTGCCCCAGGGAGCGGACCACGGCGGCCAGGTCCTGGGCGAGCGTCACCAGGTCGTAGCCCGACGGCGGCCGGTCCGAGCCGCCGAAGCCACGCAGGTCGAGGGCCGCCACGCGGTGCCCGGCCTGTGCCAGGGCGGGGATGACGTGACGCCAGGTCCACCAGCACTCGGGGAAGCCGTGCACCAGGAGGGTGAGGGGGCCGGCTCCGGCCGGGGCCTCGGGGCCCGCCAGCGCGACATGGAAACGAGTGCCGCGGGCGGTGAGGTTGCGGTGGGTCCAGGGGCCGGGGCGATTGACGTCAACAGGCACGCCCGCAGCCTACTGGTCGGCACCCCGTACCGGCGACGGGGCCGCCCGGCACCGCCCACATTGTCCTGCACCGCCTCAGGGGCGCCCGCCGGGGACATTCTGCGCGGCTGGGTGCGTGTCGTCCCGGCCGGGGACAAGACGTGCGTTGGGGGACAGGTATTCGGTCCCCGGCGGCGTCGATAGTCCCCGGCGGTACTGGAATGTCCCCGCGGGTGCAGGTGTGTCCTCGTCGGCGCAGAATGTCCCTGTCCGCGGAGGGAAGGAGAAGGCATGACTGCCCAGAGCCACCATGACTCGGCTGATGGTTCTGCCGATGACCTCGCCGAGGGTGCCCGCACTGACTCCTTCGGGTGTGCGCATGCGGATGTCGGGGCCACAGACCCGGCTACTGACCCGGCACCCAAGGACGGGGCGGCCGCTGGGGCCTGCGGCGCTCAAGGGGAGGAGGAGTCGGCGCCCGTCTCACCCGGACGCCTGGAGGCCTTCAGCGACGGGGTCATCGCCATCGCGATCACCCTGCTGAGCCTGGAGATCAAGCTGCCCGACGGCGGCGGGAGCCTCCTGCACTCCTTGGGCTCCCTGTGGCCCAGCTACCTGGGCTTCGTCCTCAGCTTCCTCCTGGTGGGGCAGGTCTGGCTCAACCATCACGCCATCTTCGTGCGGGTGCGCAGCGTCGACCAGTGGATGCTCATCTGCAACCTCTTCCTCCTGCTCGACGTCGCCTTCCTGCCCTTCGCCACCTCGGTCCTCACCCGGTCCCTGGAGTCCGGCCACGACGAGCGCACGGGCGCCGTCTTCTACGGGATGGTCATGGTGGTCGGCGGGTTGTTCTTCAACGCCCTGTGGCGGGCCTCCATCCGGGACCGTGGCCGCCTGCGAGCAGGGGTCTCCGAGGCGGAGGTGCGCTCCATGACCCGGCGCTTCGCGATGGGGCCGTGGCTCTACGCACTGGCCGCGCTGCTGGGGATGGTCAGCGCCTGGCTGAGCGTGGTCACCTACGTGGCCCTCATCGTCTTCTACATGGTCGGCCACCGGCCGCGGCGGGTCAGCCCAGCAGGAGGCTGAGGGCGACGTACACGCCGGTGCCGCCGATGAGTGACAGCCCGATGGAGCGCCGCCACAGGTGCAGGCCCGCCGTCGCCCCGATCCCGGCGGCGGCCGGCAGCCAGCTCGACGGCGACAGACCCACCCCACCCAGCGTGTAGGCCACCAGGACGATCATGACCCCCAGCGGCATCGCCCGGGACAGGAAGGCCAGCAGCGCACTGTCCTGACGCCCGCGCAGCAGCACGAAGGGCACGATCCGGCACACGAAGGTGATGACGGTGACGACCACAACGGCGACTGCGATCTGCGAGTTGGTGAGCATCAGCTGTCCCTCCGCCCGGGCTCCGGCGCGCTTGCCCCGGGGCGGCGGCTGCGCCAGGCGTACAGCCCCACCAGGCCGACGGCGAGGATCACCAGCGCGGTCAGCAGTGCCGCCGAACCACCGATGGCCAGGCCGACCCCGCCGGCCACCAGCCCCACGCACAGCACCCCGATATCGGGATGATTGCGCCAGTTCTCAATGGCCAGGACCACGAACAGGGACGTGAGCACGAAGCCGAGCAGCTCGATGCGCTCACCCACCACGGAGGCCAGCGCGGTGCCGGCCAGTGCCCCGACGGTCGTGCCCGAGACCCAGGAGGCGTGGCTGATTGCCTCCACGCCCACCAGGTAGCGCCCACTCATGGCCCGCTGGTCGCGCGCCGCCAGCAGCGCGTAGACCTCGTCGGTGATCGCGTGGACGGCGTAGAGGCGCGTGAGCGCCCTGCCCCGCACCCGCTCCAGGGGGAAGCCCAGCCCGTAGAAGACGTGCCGGCCCGAGACGAAACCGGTGGACAGGGCGATGGCCGCCAGTGGCTCGCCGGCACCGGCCAGTGGCACCAGCAGCATCTGCATGGTCCCGGAGTAGATGACCAGGCTCCACACCGGCGCCCACCACCAGGCCAGGCCCTCGGCGACCAGCAGCATCCCGGCCGCCAGCCCCAGCGTCACGTATCCGACGACGATGGGCACTGCGTCCCGGGCCGCATCGGCGAGGGTCTGCATCCGCCGAGCCGACGGCGCTCCTGCCTCTTCGGCCCCGGAAGACGGCGAGGTGGTGTCGGGATCAGTCACGCGGGCCGCGACCGTCGTCCTGCGTGCGCTGCCCGGACCGGCGAGCCACGTGGCCGACGACGGCGACCATGATCGTGAGCACGCCCATGAGGATGAAGCGGCCCGAGAGGCCGTCGTCCATGACGTAGGTGGACAGGGCCTTGCCCAGGTCGGAGTGGGCCTGAAGCCGATTGACCGTGGGCCCCAGGATCGACTTGGTGACCCCCGGCATGAGGATGAAGGGCAGGCCGATGACTGTGCTGAGGGCGCCGACGACGAAGGCCCCCAGCGAGGAGCGCGAGATCATGAACAGGGCGGCGGCGCAGGCCGCGGTCCCGCCCAGGATCTCCAGCGCGCCCATCGGGGAGGCGGCCGACGGCCAGGCCGAGGGGTTGCCACCGGTCAGGGTGGCGGCGCCGTCGTGCACGAGGAACCAGGCCAGAGGGAACAGGACGATGGCGACGAGCACCCCGGCCCAGTGGGTCTCGACTCGCGAGCTCGGGGCGCTCAGTGCGCTGGCGCCCTTGAGGAGGATCGCGTCGTCCTCCTCCTCGGCACCGGTCATGGCCATGGCGGCCTGCCGGGCACGCGAACGGCCGCGCTCCTCCGGGTCGTCGCTCTGACCGGCGTCGGCGCTCGCGGACAGCCCCCGGGCGGTGGGGGCGGCTGCGAACCAGTCGGGCGTCTGCTGCGGGGAGGGGGCCGACGGCGAGGCTGCCGGGGTCGGGCGGTAGTCCCGGGCGCTCGTGGCGGCGGGGGCAGGCTGGGTAGAGGGGGTCGCCTGGGTTGAGGGGGCTCGCTCGGGTTGCGGAGCGGCCTGCACCGGGGAGGGGGCCGGTGTGCTGGCAGGCACCTCGGGGCGGTCACTGGAGTGCCCGATGTACGGGGAGGCGGCGGCCCGGGGGGCTGCTCCCAGCCCCGCGCCCATCCCTTCCGTTGAGGCGGTGGGGGCCGGGGTACCGGAGGAGAAGGCGGGGTGAGCGGAGGGCGCCGACCCGGTGGAACGCGCCGAGGGGGCGCTGGCGGCGGAGCCCGTCCGGGCCAGCTGAGCCGCGGGGGTCGCCGGCCAGGACGGAGCCGAGGGGCGGTTGTCCGCCGTGGCGTTCACCGGTGCTGCCGCCTCCGGCTCGGCCGGTGACGTCGATGCGGGCACCGATGGCGCCGAGGTTGCTGACGGCGCTGACGCCGGCTCCTGCGGCTCGGAGCCGGGCCGGCTCGGCGAGGCGGGCTCCGGCGAGTCCGCTGACGGGGCGGCCGGTGTCGTCACGGCTACCGACGGCGCTGAGGGAGCCGCGAAGGCCGCCGAGACGGCAGGGGCCTCGATGGGCGCGAAGCCGTCATCGGTGTTATCGACGTCCTCAACGTCCTCGACGGCGGCTGCGTCGGTCGTGTCGGCGGGACTCTGGGAGCCGGGGGTCGGCGGGGTGGCCTCCGCGATCCCGTTCGAGGATTGAGCCGCACCGGTGGCCACCGAGACGGGTACAGCCCTCACGGCCGGGGAGCCGGTCACGGGGGTGGGGATCGCCGGAGTCTCGGGGGTGCGGTCGTCGTCCACGTCCGGGCCGTCGAGGTCATCGTCCTCAGCTGAGTCCTCAATGTCGTCGACGTCCTCAAGGTCCTCGACGTCGTCGAACGCCTCGAAGTCCTCAACCTCGATGCGGCCCTCCGACACTGAGGTGGTCTCGGCGATCTCGGCGGTCTCGGTCACGGAGGCGGGTCCCTGCGCGACCGCGGCCTCTGTGGTCGCAGACGCGGTGGCGGCTGCCGTGGTCGGTCGGTCGGCCGGCCGACTGAGGGTCTCGGCGCTGACCGTCGAAGCCGGCGCCTCAGCCTCGTCATCCACATCGTCCACCGGGGCGGGCGACGACGCCTCCGGGGCGGTGACAGCCGAGCCGGCGGAGACCGTGGAACCGGTGAGGACTGCCGCAGGCTCAGGAGCCGTGGGCGTCGTGGCCTCGACGGCGACCGGTGTCTGTTCATCGTCCACCTCGTCGCCCACCTCGCCGGGCTCCGACGACGGCGGAATCGACGGCGGCATCCCGGCGGCCTCAGCGGTCCTGACCGCCGGCGCGACGGCCTCGTCGCTGCGCGTCACGGTCTCGGACGGCGTTGGAGCTGCCTGAGCGCCCGCGGTAGTGGTCTTGGTGGTCTCAGCGGACTCAGTGCCCGCAGCGGCCTGGTCCCCGGCCGCGGGGAAGGATGCCTGCTCGCGGAGGTTGAGGGTGTCGCCCCCGTCGTCAGTGGCCTCGGCCCCCTTCTCTCCGGCCCCGTCGTGGACTGCGTCATCGACCGTATCGACGGTATCGGCGTCGTTGGTATCGGTGCCCGCACCGGCCGCAGTGACATCTCCGTCCTGCGCGGCCGTTGCCTGAGGCGCGGGGGAGGAGGACTGGGAGACCCGGTTGGCCTTGCCGATGAAACTCGCGAGGGAGGGCGAGGCGGCGGGCTGATCGGTCGGGTTGGCCGTCACCTCTTCTGAACACTGGTCCGTGGCCTGTGTCCGCGCGGTGGGCGTCGACGTCGTTGGGGAGGACGGGGCGGCGTCGTCGGAGGCGAGGGGCGCCTGCGGCGCGGTGCGGTCTGTGTTGTCGGTGCTCACGAGGTCTCCTTACGCATGCACACGGTAGTAGGAGGGGGATGCCGGATGGGGCCGGTCATCTCCAGGACACGAATTCGGGCATGGGCCCCTCAGACGCCGGAACGCAGCCTGGCCAGTGCGTTGGCACGGCCCTGCCGGCGAGCCACATGTGCTCCCCAGCCGATCGCCATGAGCTCGATGCCGATGGCGGCGAGCACGACGGCGTTCGGGCCGTGCGGCAGGAGCCTGGAGACCAGGTGGCCGCCAGGGATCATACCGTTACTGAGCGTGGGCACCGCCGCAAGCACGAGAACCGGGCCGATGACGCGCGCGCCGAGGGTGGAGCGGGCCGTCGAGGCGCCGGCCGCGGCCAGGGCCAGGAGGGAGACGAGGACGGCTGCGATCAGCAGCGGCCCGGTCTGGACACCGGGGGCGACTGCCCGCAGGTAGGTACGGGGCAGCAGAAAGGCCGCCAGCGCCAGCCCGGCGATGACCCAGGGCAGGGACAGGAGGTGGTCGCGGCGGCGCGAGGGCGGCGGCGTCGGAGTGGAGCCCACGGTCCGGTCGGCCTCGGTGAGGCGGAAGGCGGCGTGCCCCTGGGCCTGGCCGGCGCGGCGGGCCTGGCGCATCCCCCAGGAGCCACCCAGCCACAGGCCCGCCAGGGTGAGCATGAAACCGGTGCTGACGAGCCGCTGCAGCCAGGGCTCAGTCAAGGAGGCCGCGTGAATGGGGGCCAGGAAGACCATTGACTGGGCGGTCAGCGCGGTCAGTCCGGTGACGAGCGCGCCCAGCGAGGAGCGGCTGGCGAACAGCACGGCGGCGGCGGCGGACAGCAGCAGGAGGGCCCCGAGCAGCAGGCCGGTGCGCAGGATCGAGGTCTGGTCGGCGGCCAGGCCCAGCAGGGCCGAGCCACCCAGGGAGAAGAGGACTCCGACGACAGCGGTGAGCACGTAGTCGGGTCGGCGACTGCGCGGTGGCCGACCCGATGCGCCAGGGGTCGCGGGCAGCGGGCCGGAGCCCGGGGCGTCATGGGAGGGGGAGTCACTCACCTGATCGAGTCTAGGGGGTGCGCCCGCCTCGTGCTGGTTTCCTCGGGATACGGGGCCAGGGGGCGCCTGAGGGCGCCTGTGGCCGGCGATGACCGTGGTGTGCCACAGTGGGGGCGTGGTGCGAATGTCTGTGGGGATCGGTTCGTCGGAGCCCAGGGGACCCGGGAGTCCCGTGGCGCGGGGCGTGACGGGTCGAGCCGGCATGACGACCGAAGGGTTGAATATTGGTGGGGTCGGCGCAGGTGCGCGGGCCGGGGCGGCCACCGACGGCGCCCCCTCGCCCGAGGATCCGGCGCTGGAGGCGCTCAGGGCCGTGGCCGCCGATGAGCGAGTGCGCGCCGCCGAGGCTGTGGTGCGTGAGGCCTGCTCCGAGCTGCGCTGGAACGAGGCCCTGCGACGCCGGTGGCGCGAGGCCCGCGCCGAGGCCGCGATCCGGGGCGCCATCGCCTCGGGCGGCGTCGAGGGCGCGGTGGTCTCCGCTGAGGTCCTGCGCGAGCAGGTGGTCGCCGGCTCCCTCACCCAGGCCGCCACCGGAGACCCGGGCCTGGACGCCGTGGCCGGGCTGTGGCGCGCCGGGACCCGCCTGGTCGGCTGGATGCCGGACCTGGTGGGCCGGGGACGGCCGGTGGTGCCCCCGGCGCGCTCGCTGCTGGCGGCGCTGCACCGCGACGTCGTCGGCCCCCTGGCGGCCGGCGGCCGGGTGGGCCTGGGGGAGGTCGGAGTGCCGCGCGCCCGGCAGGTGCGTGCCCGCGAGGGCGGTCCTGGGGTCGCGCCGCAGGGCGAGGAGCTGGTGGCGAGGCTGGCGGGGCTGGTCGATCTCATCGAGGCGCCGCAGGCGCCGGCGCTGGTGCGGTCGGCCATCGTGCACGCCGAGATGCTGGCCGCCCGCCCCTTCACCGCCGGGAACGCCGCCGTGGGGCGCCTGCTCGTGCGTCACCTCCTGGTGCGTGACGGGCTCGAGCCGACCGGTACGGCCGTCACCGACCTCTACCCCGGTCGGGTGCCGGCGGCCTACGCCGAGGCCGCCGGGGCCTACGCCTCGGGCACCATGGACGGGGTGGTGGCCTGGGTGGTGTGGCAGGCCGAGGCGGTGCTCGCGGGCGTTCAGGAGGCCCAGCGCCTGTGCCGGGCGGTGCAGGCCGGCACCTGGCGGGCCGGGTGAGTCGGGCCGCCCAGGTGAGCCAGGCTCACCCCTGCTTGAGCCCGGCCGGAGGACTCAAAGGCCGCGGGCGCCGCGCGGGCGGCGTCGGGCCATGAGCCAGGCAGCGGTGCCCCCGACGGCCAGCACGCCGGTCACGTGGGCGATGACCGAGGCCCGGGTCGACAGGCTCGGCGGCTCCCAGCGCGGCCGCAGCCGCACCGGGCGGGCGAAGTCGCGCACCGGCCAGTCCCGCTCCTGCGCCAGGCGCCGCAGGTCCCTATCGGGGTTGACGGCGACCGGATGGCCGACGGCGCTGAGCATCGGCTCATCGGAGATGGAGTCGGAGTAGGCCCAGCACCGGGCCGGATCGATGCCGTGGGCGGCGGCGTCCTCGTGCAGCGCCACCACCTTCTCCGAGTGCAGCATGGAGCGGGAGATGCGCCCGGTGAACAGGCCGTCCTCACCGACCTCCATGTGGGTGGCCACCGCCCGGTCGGCCCCGACGAGGCGGGCGATGGGGGCGACCATCTCGGAGATGGAGGCCGAGACCACCACGACGTCGTGCCCGGCCCGGCGGTGGCCCTCAATGAGGTCGAGGGCCTCGGCGTAGACGGCCGGCTCGATCGCCGTGGTCAGGGCGCCCTCGACGACCTCCACCAGGTCCCGGCGGCTGATGCCGGCGGACATGAGGGCCAGGTGCTCCATGAGGCTGCTGGAGCGCTGGGTGCCGGCGCCCACCAGGAGGTAGGGGATCTGGGCGATAAGCCCGTAGGCCAGGGCGCGGGAGGAGATGAGACCGCTGCGCCGCATCGGGGTCCCCAGCGCCCAGGTCGACGACGTCGCCAGGATCGTCTTGTCCAGGTCGAAGTAGGCCGCCGCACGGTGCCCGGTGGGGGCCGGCCCGGCAGGCGGGAGCTCCGGCGCAGCCGGTGGGGCGGTCGGTGCCGTCACTGGTGACGTCGCCGGCAGTCGGGAGGGGGCGCTTGCGCGGTCCTGCGCGCTCATGGACCCATCTCATCACGAGGGGAGCTCCGGTGTCAGGCGTGTGAGCCCCTCGGTTGCCTGCGTCGTCGCCGAGGCTGCCGCGCTGGGCGGCCCCGGGCCACGGTGAGGCGCGGCGGGGCGCGGTGGGCGCGGGGCCACAGGCGCGTTTCTGCGCCCCGTCTCCACAGGGCCGACGACGTCGCTGGGCGCAGCCGCGGACGGGCCCGCACCCTGGTGGAGAGCCGCCGGCGGCGCCGCAGTACCGCCGTACCACTCGTGCGGGGTACCGGCCGGGGAGCCGGGAGACGGCTGTGGCAACGGTCGTGGCAACGGCCGGCCGTGGGCAGGACCGGGGAGACAGTGAGGGAACCGAAAGGAGAGGGCGATGCCGGTGGAGATGCCTGTGAGGCAGACGCCCGTTCCCGCAGGGGACGGCGCATGGCAGCCGGGGCAGCTGCAGCTGCAGCTGCCTGGGACATCGGCGCAGTCGGAGGAGACGCTGACCATCCCGGCAGTGGCGGCGTCCGGGGGCGCGGCGGCTCCAGAGCCGGAGGAGAAGGACCCGACGTCGGAGGCCACGGAAGGAGCCAGGGCGAGGCAGGCGGCCCGGGTCAGACCGGCGACGGGGCGCAGGCCGGTGTGGGACGGCCGAGACGTCTCCTTCCCTCCCCTGAGGCCCTCCGCTGGTGAGCCTGCGCAGTCCGGTGCTGAGACGCAGCCGGGGGAGAGGAGAAGGATCCCGGGGGCGGCGCGCTCGGGGCGTCCCGCCCAGGTCCTGGCCGTCACCGGCGCCCGCGGGGGCCTGGGGGCCAGCGTCCTGTTGCTGCACCTGGCGTGGGCGCTGGGCCGCGCGGGCAGACGGGTGGCGATGATGGACCTCGACCCCACCGGCGGCCTGGACCTCCTGTGCGGGCAGAGCGTCCTGACCGGGCTGCGCTGGGCGGACCTGCCGGCCGAGGAGTCGGCCTTCCGGCCCGGTCACCTCGTCGGAGCCCTGCCCGTGTGGCACGCCATGCCGGTCCTCACCGGGGATGTGCGCGGAGGCCCCCTGCCGTGTGCGGCGGCGGTCCTGGAGGCCATGCGGGCCGAGCACGACGTCGTGCTGGTGGACCTGCCCCGCGGGGCGTCCCCGCCGCCGGGCGCCGGGGTCCTCATCGTCACCGGGCTCGACCTGCGCTCGGCCGTCGCCGCCGAGAGCATCGCCTCGCGACTGCGGGGCACGGCGCCCGCCGCTGTCGTGGCCGCCGATGCTGAAGCCGCCGCGGCCGCCGACGCCGCTGCTGGGGTGCCGGTCTGGCTCGTGGCGCGCCAGGTGGGTGAGGACGTCCTCGCCGAGGACCTCGAGCTCATCACCGGCTGCCCGGTCCTGGGGCAGGTGCCCACCGACCGGGTCCTGGCCAAGCGGCTGGCCTTCGGGGAGGACCCGGTGCGGTCCCGCTCGGCCCTCCGGCGCGCCGCGAGCGCCCTGGCCCGCGAGCTGCTGCCCCGGCTCGCCGACGCCGCAGCGTCGGAGACCCGCACAACGAACCAGTTGGCGAATCAGTCGGCGAGCCGGCCAACGAGCCAGTCAGTGAATCAGTCAGGCGATCAGTCGAGGAGGCGGTCATGGTCCCGGTAAGTCCCGGTCAGCCGGGTGCCTCCGGCGGGGGTGGGGCAGACGGCCCCGAGCTCGCCCGTGTCCGCAGCGCCCTGGCTCGCGGCGTGGGTCTGGAGGAGGCTCTCAACGATGCCGCCGCCCCCGCCACCGGACAGGTGGGGATGGCGCGCCTGGGCCAGCGGGTGCGCGCCGACGTCGACGGCGCCGGGCCGATCCTCCAGCCCCTCATCGAGACCGAGGGCGTCACCGACGTCCTCGTCAGCGACGGGCGCACCTGGATAGACCGGGGGCGCGGCCTCGAACCGGTCCCCGCAGCCGCCATGGATGAGCCCGAGGTGCGGGCCCTGGCCGTGCGCATGGCCGCCTCCGCCCACAAGCGCCTCGACGACGCCTGCCCCGTCGTCGACGCCACCCTGCCCGACGGCACCCGACTCAACGCGGTGCTGCCGCCCCTGAGCGCCGATGGCACTCTCATCAGTCTGCGCACCAAGCGCTGCCGCGGCTTCACCTTGGACGAGCTGACCGCCGCCGGCACGATCGCCCCCGGCCTGGACGAGGTCCTGGCCGCCCTGGTGGCCGGCCGCGCCAGCTGTCTGGTCACCGGCGCCACCGGTACCGGCAAGACCACCCTCCTGGCCGCCCTGCTCTCACTCGTCCCGGCCACCGAGCGCATCGTGTGCATCGAGGAGGCCAGTGAGCTGCGCCCCCGCCACCCCCACGTCGTCCACCTCCAGGAGCGCGGCGCCAACGTCCAGGGCGTCGGGGCGGTCGCCATGACCTCCCTGGTGCGTACCGCCCTGCGCATGCGGCCCGATCGGATCGTGCTGGGAGAGTGCCGCGGCCCCGAGGTGCGCGATGTCCTCACCGCCCTCAACACCGGCCACGAGGGCGGCTGGGCCACCCTCCACGCCAACTCTCCCGCCGACGTCCCTGCCCGCCTGACCGCCCTGGGGGCCCTCGCGGGACTCGACGAGGCGGCTGTCGCCGCCCAGGTGGCCAGCGCCCTCGACGCCGTCGTCCACCTGCGCCGGCAGGCCGGGGCCTCCGGTGCGCGCCGGTACGTCGCCTCCATCGGCGTGCTGCGGCGCGGGGTGAGCCCGGCCGGAGCGGTTCTCATCTGCGAGGAGGCCCTGCACGTGACGGGCGACGGCCGACTCAGACCCGGCCCGGCCGTATCAGCGTTGCGGGAGCGGATCGGCCCACAGGCCCTGGCCCGCACCGGCCTTGACGGACTGCCCGGGGCGGGGGAGAGGAGACCGGTATGACGGGCGTGACCAGCTGGGTGGGCGTGGCCTGCGTGACGGGCACGGCCGCGATCCCACCCCCGGCAGCCCGCCTGGCCGGGCTGGTGGGTGGGACGGCGGGAGGCCCGGTGCCGGGCGCCTGGATCGCGGCGGTCCTGGTCGCCCTGGCCGCCGCCGTGCTCCTGCTGCCAGCCCGCCGAGGCCTGCCCCGTAGCTGGATCACGGGCACCCCCGTGGCCCAGGCTCGCCCGCCGATGCGGCAGGCGG
>ERZ772958.245-NODE-245-length-23966-cov-5.970892_pt1 | contig 23966 bp, 19 predicted proteins | sample MGYA00580681_ERZ772958 | MGnify/ENA primary metagenome ERZ772958 (study PRJEB29015, sample SAMEA2738089) | human oral metagenome | biome: human oral; feature: human-associated habitat; material: saliva | place: China | collected 2275 ...
TTCTCACGAGAGGACTAGTACAGTTTTATTGTGAAAATAAACAATTTCGTTACTGAAAATAAATGAAAACAGAAAAACGATTGAACAAATAAGAATAAAAAAAGACTTTATTTAGCGTAAGATAGTGGAAGTTTTTTCACAAAGTTAACAGAAACGCTCTATAAAGTCTTCTTTACTTGCATAATTCACAAAAGTTTGTTAAATTATTATACGATAGCAGACGAAATAGTACAGTTTTTACTACCTGTTTTTTCTGTTAAGCACAATTTCTTATAGAAAAGGGGAAAAAAGAAGTATGGCAACGAAGAAAAAATTCAATCTCGATGCACTTTTCACACCAAATAACACGAACTTTGAAATGGTTCAAGTGTTAGACGCAGAAGGAAAAGTTGTAAATCCTGACTTAGTACCAGATTTATCTGATGATGAATTAGTTGAATTAATGACAGACATGGTATGGTCACGTATTTTACACGAACGTTCAACTGCATTAAACCGTCAAGGACGTTTAGGTTTCTACGCTCCAACAGCTGGACAAGAAGCTTCACAATTAGCTTCTATCAAAGCTATTGAGAAAGATGACGTTCTATTACCTGGTTACCGTGATGTTCCACAATTAGTAAAACACGGTTTACCATTATCACAAGCATTCTTATGGTCTCGTGGACATGTTGCAGGTAACATGTACCCAGAATCATTAAAAGCTTTACCACCACAAATCATTATCGGTGCACAATATGTTCAAGCAGCAGGTGTTGCATTAGGTTTACAAAAACGTGGTAAGAAAAACGTTGCTGTAACTTATACTGGTGATGGAGGATCTTCACAAGGGGACTTCTACGAAGGAATTAACTATGCTGGTGCGTATAAAGCTCCTGCAGTATTCTTTATCCAAAACAATGGTTGGGCAATTTCAACTCCTCGTGAGTTACAAACAGCTGCTCCAACATTAGCTCAAAAAGCAGTTGCTGCTGGTATTCCTGGTATCCAAGTAGATGGTATGGACCCATTAGCAGTTTACGCTGTAACTAAAAAAGCTCGTGAATACGCAGTTGCTGGAAACGGTCCTGTGTTAATCGAAACAATCTGCTTCCGTTATGGTCCACATACATTATCAGGGGATGACCCAACTCGTTACCAACCAGAAGGAATTCAAGACGAATGGGCTAAGAAAGATCCATTAATTCGTTTCCGTAACTACCTAACAGCTAAAGGCTTATGGTCAGAAGAAAAAGAAAACGAAGTAATCGAAGCAACTAAAGAAGAAATCAAAGAAGCGATTAAAGAGGCTGACAAACAACCTAAACAAAAAGTTTCATTCTTCTTAGAAACAATGTTTGAAGAACCAACAAACGTTATTAAAGAACAAATCGAACACTTTAAAGCAAAGGAGAATAAATAATTATGGCACAAATGACAATGATTCAAGCCATCACAGACGCTTTGGCTGTTGAATTAAAACGTGATGAAAATGTCCTAATTTTCGGGGAAGACGTTGGTAAAAACGGTGGGGTTTTCCGTGCGACTCAAGGGCTTCAAGATGAATTCGGTGAAGACCGCGTGTTCAATACTCCTTTAGCAGAATCTGGTATCGGTGGTTTAGCTATCGGTTTAGCATTAGAAGGTTACCGTCCAGTTCCTGAAATCCAATTCTTCGGATTCGTATTCGAAGTAATGGATAGCGTGGTAGCTCAAGCAGCTCGTACACGTTACCGTATGGGTGGAACTCGTCAAATGCCTATCGTATTCCGTTCACCATTTGGTGGTGGGGTACACACTCCAGAATTACACTCAGACAACTTAGAAGGTTTAGTAGCTCAATCACCAGGTTTGAAAGTGGTTATCCCTTCAAACCCATACGATGCAAAAGGGTTATTAATCTCAGCTATTCGTGACAACGACCCAGTTGTTTACTTAGAACACATGAAACTATACCGTTCATTCCGTGAAGAAGTTCCAGAAGGAGAATACACAGTTCCTCTAGGAGTAGCTGCAGTAACTCGTGAAGGTAAAGACGTATCTGTAATTACTTACGGTGCAATGGTTCGTGAAGCAGTTAAAGCTGCTGAGAACTTAGAAAAAGAAGGAATCTCAGTAGAAGTTATCGACTTACGTACTGTTTCTCCATTAGACTTAGACACAATCTTAGCGTCAGTTGAAAAAACTGGTCGCGTAGTGGTTGTTCAAGAAGCACAACGTCAAGCTGGTATCGGCGCAATGGTTATGTCTGAAATTGCTGAACGCGCAATCTTAAACTTAGAAGCTCCAATCGGACGTGTTGCAGCTCCAGATACAATCTTCCCATTTGGTCAAGCAGAAAACGACTGGTTACCAAATGCTAGCGATATTGAAGCTAAAGTTCGCGAAACAGTGAACTTCTAATTCAACAAATTTCATTCTAAAGAGCCTCTCACACGAGTGTGCTCTTTAGAGCTTTATAAAAATAAGAAGGGATGTACAAGCATGGCTTTCCAATTTAAAATGCCTGATATCGGTGAAGGTATCGCAGAAGGCGAAATCGTAAAAATCGACATTAAAGTCGGAGATACAATTCAAGAAGATGATATTTTATTCGAAGTACAAAACGACAAATCTGTAGAAGAAATTCCTTCTCCAGTAAGTGGTAAAGTATTAGAAGTTAAAGTTCAAGAAGGTACAGTAGCACGCGTAGGCGACATCATCGTAGTTATCGACGATGGTTCTGGCCCTGCAGAAGCATCTGCACCAGCAGCGGCTCCAGCGGCAGCACCTGCACCAGCAGCATCAAGCACTTTCCAATTCAAATTACCTGACATCGGTGAAGGAATTGCAGAAGGTGAAATCGTTAAAATCGACATCAAAGTAGGCGACACAATTGCTGAAGATGATATTTTATTCGAAGTACAAAACGATAAATCAGTAGAATCTATTCCTTCTCCAGTAGCTGGAACTGTTACAGCAGTTTTAGTTTCTGAAGGAACAGTAGCTCACGTTGGTGATGTAATCGTTGAAATCGCAACAGAAGGCGGTTCTCACGCACCTGCAGCAGCGGCTCCAGCTTCCCCTGCAGCTTCAGCACCAGCATCAGCTCCAGCGGCGCCTGCAGCTCCAACAGGAGTTCCAGCAGCAAGCAACCCTGGTAAATTAGTATTAGCAATGCCTTCAGTTCGTCAATATGCACGTGAAAAAGGTGTTGATATTACAGCAGTCGTTCCAACTGGTAAAGGCGGACGCGTTACTCGTGAAGACATCGATAACTTCGGTGGCGCACCAGTAGCAACACCAGCAGCACCAGCAGCAGTAGAAGCTCCAGCAGCATCTACACCAGCAGCTCCAGCTCAAGCATCTGCACCAGCAGCGGCTCCAGCTCCAGCTAAACCATTCGTTGGATCAGCTGAACGTGAAGAACGTGTTAAATTAACTCCAATGCGTAAAGCAATTTCTAAAGCAATGGTTAACAGCAAACACACTGCACCACACGTTACATTACATGACCAAGTTGAAGTTTCTAAACTTTGGGATCACCGTAAGAAATTCAAAGATGTTGCAGCTACACAAGGTACTAAATTAACATTCTTACCTTACGTTGTTAAAGCTTTAGCAGTAGCGATGAAGAAATTCCCAGTATTGAATGCTTCTATCGACGATGCATCTCAAGAAATTGTTTACAAAAACTACATCAACATCGGTATCGCTACAGATACAGATTTAGGTTTATTCGTTCCAAATATCAAAGATGCGAATACTAAGAGCATGTTCGGTATTGCAGATGAAATTAACGCATTAGCTGCAAAAGCTCATGAAGGTAAATTAACAGCTGCAGAAATGGGACAAGGAACAATTACAATTTCTAACATCGGTTCAGTAGGTGGCGGCTGGTTCACTCCAGTTATCAACTACCCTGAAGTTGCGATTTTAGGTGTTGGTACAATCGTTCGCGAACCAGTTATCAACGAAAACGATGAAATCGTAATCGGACGTAACATGAAATTATCATTAAGCTTTGACCACCGTATCGTGGATGGAGCAACTGCTCAAAAAGCAATGAATGAAATCAAACGTCTATTAAACGATCCAGAATTATTATTAATGGAAGCTTAATTCATTAAACGGTTAGGAACGGCGTAGACATAGGTTTACGTCGGTTCCTTATTTGAAAACTTTTAAGAGGTGAAAAAAATGGTAGTAGGCGATTTCGCTATTGAACTAGATACAGTCGTAATCGGTGCCGGCCCTGGTGGATATGTTGCAGCAATTCGTGCAGCTCAAGAAGGTCAAAAAGTTGCGATTATCGAGAAAGAATATTTTGGTGGTGTCTGCTTAAACGTTGGATGTATTCCATCTAAAGCGTTAATTTCAGCTGGACATCATTACCAAGAAGCACAACACTCAGAAGTATTTGGTGTGACTGCTAAAGAAGTTGTTTTAGACTTCGCTAAAACTCAAGAATGGAAAGATAACCAAGTTGTTAAGAAATTAACTGCTGGTGTTGAGTACTTATTAAAGAAAAACAAAGTTGAAATTATTAAAGGGGAAGCGTTCTTAGTGGATGAGCACACTTTACGTGTTGTTACTGAAGACAGCGCTCAAACTTATTCTTTCAACCATGCTATCGTAGCTACAGGTAGCCGTCCAATCGAAATCAAAGGTTTCAAATTTGGCGGACGCGTTATCGATTCAACTGGTGGTTTAGCACTTAAAGAAGTTCCTAAAAAATTAGTTGTTATCGGTGGTGGGGTTATCGGTTCAGAACTAGGTTCAGCATATGCTAACTTAGGTTCACAAGTAACAATCCTTGAAGGTGCTCCAAGCATCCTTTCAATGTTCGATAAAGACATGGTTAAACTTGTTGAAGACAACATGGCTAAAAAAGGCGTTACAATCGTAACAAGTGCAATGGCTAAAGAAGCTATTGACAATGGTGATAGCGTAACTGTTAAGTATACAGTAGACGGCAAAGAAGAAGCTGTTGAAGCTGACTACGTAATGGTTGCTGTAGGTCGCCGTCCTAACACAGACGAAATTGGTTTAGACGTTGCTGGTGTTGAAATGACTGAACGTGGTTTAGTTAAAGTTGACAACCAAGGACGTACAAATGTTAAATCAATCTTCGCAATCGGTGATATCGTTCCTGGACCAGCTCTTGCTCACAAAGCAAGCTACGAAGGAAAAATCGCTGCAGAAGCAATCTCAGGTAAAGCAGTGGCTGTTGACTACCGTGCAATGCCATCTGTTGCCTTCACTGATCCAGAATTAGCTTCAGTTGGTTACACTCAACAACAAGCAAAAGATGCTGGTTTACAAGTTAAAGCTTCTAAATTCCCATTATCAGGAAATGGTCGTGCATTATCATTGAACGCTACTGAAGGTTTCGTTCGTTTAATCACTACTAAAGAAGATAACGTTATCGTTGGTGCACAAGTTGCCGGCGTGAACGCTTCAGACATTATTGCTGAATTAGGTTTAGCAGTTGAAGCTGGAATGAATGCGGAAGATATCGCATTAACAATCCACTCACATCCATCATTATCAGAAGTAGTTATGGATACTGCTGAATTAGCATTAGGTATGCCAATTCACGTATAATTCTATTGAAGTTGACAAAGGACTCGAGTTTTCGAGTCCTTTTTTGTTACTATAAAAAAAGATGAAGTAGTTTATGTTTTAAATCCGAACAATTGTCTGAATGAACTTTGAAATATTTGTGGTTTTCTCCTGGATAGCTTGATTGGAGTAGGGGTTATCGCGTATAATGAAGCGTATAAGACCGAATGAAGGAAAAGCTTCATCATCCTCCATTCAATAGAACCTTTATGTAACGAAGGGGGATGTTTCATGTCAGAAGACAAGAAATTTAAAGATTCCTACGTGCTTTGTATCGGCGGAATGAACGTGGATAAGAAAGTTCAATTGCTCGAAAATCTCGTTCTCGAAACAAGTAATCCCGTAGTATCGTCTCTAAGTGCTGGTGGTGTTTCAAGAAATATCGCCGAAAATCTTGGCCGTCTAGGGCTGCCTGTGAAGATGTTATCGGTAGCAGGAGATGACGAAAGTTTTACGTGGCTTGAAAAAGAGACGGAAGGCATTATCGATTTTTCACTTGTAGACCGATTAAAAGGGAAAACAACGTCGAATTATACAGCGATTTTGGACCTTCAAGGAGATATGTGTCTGGCTTTGGCTGATATGTCCATTTGTGAGGAAATGACGCCTTCGTGGCTTTCTTTGCATAAAGAAGCTGTGAAAGAGGCAGCGCTAGTAATTGCGGATCTGAATCTTCCGCAAGAAACAGTACAAGCGCTCATACAGCTGACTAGTCTTGAGAAGATTCCACTTGCGATTATTCCAGTGAGCGGACCAAAGATGAAACGAATCCCAGATAATTTACAAGGAGTGACTTGGATTGTCGTCAATGCGGATGAGTCCAAAACGAGGTACGGAGAGCATACGCTAGCTGAATTAGCTACTTTATGGCAGAAAGATGGCGTAGAAAATATCGTTATTACTAAAGGAACCAAAAATGGTGTCTTTGCGGATGCTACAGGGGTCGTAAAGACTTTTACACCAATCAAAGCAGAGCAAGTCAGTGATGTGACAGGAGCAGGAGATTCATTTTCTTCTGGAGTGCTCTATGGAGCTCTTAAAGGAGCAAGCTTGGAAGAGTCGATTGGTTACGGATTAACGAATTCGTATTATACAGTCCAAGCCATTGAAACAGTTCGAAAAGACTTAAACGCTAAGTCATTTGAAAAAGAATATCAACAATTAAAGGAAAGAGGTTTATCATGAATCCATTATTATCAATCAGCAAGGAAGTACAACACGCATTAGACAACAACCTACCAGTCGTAGCGTTAGAATCAACAATCATTTCACACGGAATGCCATATCCACAAAACGTTGAAATGGCTAAAACGGTAGAACAAATTATCCGCGACAATGGCGCTGTTCCAGCAACAATCGCTATCATGGATGGAAAATACAAAATCGGTCTAGAAGAAGCAGACTTAGAACGTCTTGCAAAAGAAAAACCAGTTGCAAAAGTATCTCGCCGTGACTTAGCAGAAGTGTTTGCTAAAGGTGTGTTAGGAGCAACAACAGTAGCGACAACGATGATTGGTGCGCACTTAGCTGGAATTAAAGTATTCGTAACTGGCGGTATCGGTGGGGTTCACCGTGGCGTTGAAGAAACAATGGATATCTCAGCAGACTTAGATGAATTAGGACAAACTCCAGTAACAGTTGTCTGCGCTGGTGCAAAAGCGATTCTTGATTTACCACGTACTCTTGAATATTTAGAAACAAAAGGAGTGCCAGTTGTAGGCTATCAAACAGACTACTTACCAGCATTCTATACTCGTACTTCTGAGTATAAATTAAACAGCCGTGTTGACTCAGCAAAAGAAGTAGCGGAAATGATTCGTTACTCTGAATTACTAGGCCTTAAAGGTGGTATCTTAGTCACAAACCCAATCCCAGCTGAACACGAAATCCCACACGAAAAAATCGACGCGATTATCGATCAAGCAGTTCGTGAAGCTGACGAAAAAGGCGTTCATGGTAAAGATAGCACACCATTCTTATTAGCGAAAATCGTTGAGTTAACAGGCGGGGAGAGCTTGAAGACAAATATCCAGCTTGTTTACAATAACGCGAAACTTGGTGCGCAAATCGCAAAAGAATACCAAGAAGGAAAATAATCAAAAGCTTTATGGATTTCGATGAATCCTTGCGGATTTGTTTGTAGTTGCTGTGACAAGGCACCGGTTCGAGCCGCTGTCTCTCACCTTCAAAGCCTCAAAGAGGGCGTATGGATTCAAAATCCTACGTCCTCTTATTCTTTTTGATGCACTTCCTGTCACTGTAACTACAAAATCCGCGGATTCTCTCTAATCCATAAATGAATGATTTTCTTTTGGGATTTGTGCCCAAGAGGAAAAGGACCTGTGATACTCGAGTTAGAGAGTGCAGGAACTAAGGTTGAAGGATTTGCTATCAACAAATCGAACTGAAAAGCAGTGATGAAGTTTGAGCGGATTTCTCTAATTTGCGAGGAATCAACCTATTTAGTAAAGTCTGGAAGAGTTGTATTAATTCATATATAGCACCAAGAAGATGATGACGAAGAATCTGGTGGATTTTATTGTTGTAGTAATGGGAAAGTGCATTAAATGCGAATTAGCAGGAGTTAGAAATGTTTTTCTTACTCCTGCTTTGAGGCTTTAAAGGCGAAAGACATAAGGCTTGAGCCGGTGCCCCATTACAACGACAATGAAAAAATCCGCAAAGATTCGAAGTTATCATCTTCATTACTAATTTTTTTGCTTCATAAATGGAAACTCTTGCAGAAAAAGTGTATACTAAATAGGTATGATTGTGAGGTGGCGAGATGGCCAATTATAGTTATCCAATTGATTTGGAATGGTCGCATGAAGAGATGAATAAAGTCATCAAACTTTGGAATGCGGTCGAAGAGGCTTACGAAAAAGGAATCCAAGTAGAAGCTTTTAAAAAAGCCTACCAAGAATTTAAAACGGTAGTCCGTAGTATCGGTGAAGAGAAGAGACTCGGTCGTGAATTCGAGGAAGCATCTGGATATAGCCTTTATCGTGTGGTCCAAGCAAGTAAAAACGCAACAAAAATTATTCGTATGGAAGGATTGAAAAAATAATGGATTTATTAGCAACACATCTATTAGTAAATGACTGGATTATGGAGGCTGGAGATAAAATTCGTTACAGCTTTGGTGAACCACTTTCTGTAGATACAAAATCAAGTCGCAACGACTTAGTAACAAACGTGGATAAAGAAATTGAACAATTCTTTATCGCAAAAATTCGCGAACAATTCCCAACACATAAAATCATGGGAGAAGAAGGTTTCGGTGACGAATTAACTTCAATGGACGGTTACGTTTGGTTAATCGACCCAATCGATGGCACATTGAACTTCGTGAAACGTCAAGAAGACTTCGGTATTATGATTGCTCTATATAAAGATGGAGTAGGTCTATTAGGCTACATTTACGATGTGATGCGTGATCGCTTCGTATACGGTATTAAAGATTATGGTGCATATTGCAATGGCCGTCGTCTTTCAACTCCTGAAATCAAGAGCATTGGAGACAGCTCTATTAACGTAAATGGATTTATGTTATTAGAAGCGACTGAAAAAGAAGCAGAAATGATTCGTAAAGCAATGGTTACTCGTACTTACGGTGCTTCTTCAATTGAGCATATTCAAGTGATTTTAGGAAAATCAGTAGCGTATGTTTCGACATTATTAGCTCCTTGGGATATCGCACCAGGAATGGTGATTGCGAAAGAATTAGGATTACACTACAGTACAGTGGACGGAAAAGAAGTTGACTTCTTAGTTCCTAACAAAAAGACAACAGGTGTTATCTGTTCTAAAAATATTGCTGACGAAATTATCGCAGCATTTAAATAATGTTCATGGAGGCGTAAGAGATTACGTCTCTTTGTTTTAAAGGAGAACGTATGAATATTGCAGTTTATTGTGCGGCAAGCCAAAGTAATTGCCCAGCATTTGACAAAAAAACAGAAGAACTAGGGAAGTGGATGGCAAAAAATCACCACACGCTTGTCTATGGTGGTGGAAATACAGGACTAATGGGAGTGGTAGCGACTGCCGTGATGAACGAAGGCGGCAAAGTCATTGGCGTGATGCCGCAGTTTTTTGTAGAGCGAGAAATTGCCAAACAAGATATCACGAAACTTCATATCGTGGAAACGATGTCCGAGCGTAAAAATCAGATGATTGCACTCAGTGATGCATATATTGCGCTCCCTGGTGGTCCTGGTACCCTTGAAGAAATTGCAGAAGTGGTTTCTTGGGTACGTGTAGGTCAAACACAGGGGATTTGTATTTTCTACAATATGGAAGGTTACTACGATCATTTAGAAGCCTTTTTCGACAAAATGGTAGAGACGAACTTACTGAGCACGAAAGACAGAAGCAGGATTCATTTTGCGAAAACTTTAGCTGAAATTGAAGAGTTGATTGAAGCTTATAAAAAGCGTTAGAAGTGATTCTAGCGCTTATTTTTAATAGCGAAAAGGGTAGAACTTTGCTATAATAAAAGATATGAGTTTAAGGGAGGGCAATGAATGGAATTAGAAAAAACAACGCAAATGAACTTGCTTGTAGAGTTCTATGGCAGCCTTTTAACCGATAAACAACTCGAATATATGGAGCTCTATTATGGGGATGATTATTCGCTTGGTGAAATCGCCGAAGAATTTGACGTGAGCCGTCAAGCAGTATATGATAATATCCGCCGCTCGGCAAAACTATTAGAAAACTACGAAGAGAAATTACATCTAGTCGCTGATTTCTATAAACGCCAAGAGCACTATGATGAATTAGAAAATGAAATTCAAAAGAACTATCCTGAGGCAACACAGCTTGCTTCAATCGTTTCAAAATTACAAGAGATGAATAAATAAACTCAAGGAGTGAAATTATGGCATTCGAAGGATTATCAGATCGCCTGCAAAATGCGATGACTTCCGTTTCTCGAAAAGGAAAAATTACGGAAGCTGACTTAAAACAAATGATGCGTGAAGTGCGTCTTGCGCTTTTAGAAGCCGACGTTAACTTCAAAGTTGTAAAAGACTTCGTACGTAAAGTTAATGAACGTGCATTAGGGGCTAATGTGCTTGAAGCATTATCACCAGCGCAACAAGTCGTTAAAATTGTTAACGAAGAATTAACAGAATTAATGGGTGGCGAACAAGCGCCGTTCCGTTTCGAAGCAAAACCGCCAACGGTAGTGATGATGGTCGGTCTACAAGGGGCCGGTAAAACAACGACTGCTGGTAAATTGGCTTCCTTCATGGCAAAACATGAAAAGAAACGTCCATTACTCGTTGCTGCCGACGTGTACCGTCCAGCCGCGATTGACCAATTACAAACATTAGGGAAACAATTAAACTTCCCAGTGTTCTCACTTGGAAATCAAGTAAGCCCAGTGGAAATCGCAAAACAAGCGATTGAAAAAGCGAAAATCGATGGTCGCGACTTAGTCATTATCGATACGGCCGGTCGTTTGCATATTGACGAAAACTTGATGGAAGAATTACAAAACATCAAGGCAGTCGCAAATCCAAGCGAAATCTTACTCGTTGTCGACTCAATGACAGGGCAAGATGCCGTAAACGTGGCTCAAACATTTAATGAACGTTTGGACATCTCAGGGGTTATCCTTACAAAACTTGATGGGGATACTCGTGGTGGTGCGGCTCTATCGATTCGTTCCGTTACAGGAAAACCAATTAAGTTTACAGGTCGTGGGGAAAAATTAGAAGACTTCGAAATCTTCTACCCAGAACGTATGGCTTCTCGTATTCTTGGTATGGGGGATATGATGACCCTTATCGAGAAGGCGCAACAAGACTTCGATGAAGCAAAAGCGCAAGAGATGGCGGATAGAATTAAAGCAAACACTTTTGACTTTAATGACTTTATCGACCAATTAGACCAAGTGAATAAGATGGGACCACTGGAGGATATCTTGAAGATGATTCCAGGTTTGAATAAAATGGCTGGTCTAAACGACTTAAAAGTGGATCCAAAAGATACAGCACGTATGAAAGCTATTGTCTTATCAATGACTCCACAAGAACGCGAAAATCCAGATATCTTATCACAAGCTCGTCGTAAACGGATTGCGGCAGGTTCGGCTCGTCCTCTTGCTGAAGTGAACCGTTTAATTAAACAGTTTAACGAGTCTAAGAAAATGATGAACCAAATGTCCAACGGTAATATGAAAGGCTTAGAAGGCATGATGAACCAAATGGGCATGGGCGGACGTGGAAACAAACTCGCTCAAATCGGTATGCAACAATACGCACGCCGTCAAAAACAAAATAAATTGAAAAAATTAAAGAAAAAACGTTAGGAAACAGCGTTATAAAATAATTTAAACCGCAACATCTTACTGTCTAGTAAGGTTGCGGTTTTTTTATGCCGATGATAACGCAAAGAAAGGAGAACAAAATGGGAAAAAAAACTAAAACATGGCATGTCATTCCAGCAGTAGTCGCAACGGCGATTATGAGCTTTTGTGGCGTGTTGATTGAAACTGCAATGAACGTTACCTTCCCGACCCTTATGACAGAATTCAATACAGATTCTTCAGGGATTCAATGGGTCACAACAGGATACTTATTAGCCATTGCGATTGTCGTGCCAATTACGGCATATTTAACAAGAAACTACACGATTCGTCAACTCTTCTTGGCAGCAAACCTTTTATTTATTGGTGGGGTCTTAATTGACTGTATTTCACCAAACTTATTTATTTTATTACTCGGACGCTTTATGCAAGGGATAGGAACAGGGATTGCACTTCCGCTAATGTTCCATATCGTATTATCCCAAGTTCCGCTTCATCAACATGGAACAGTCATTGGAATTGGAGCGATGACAACAGCACTAGCTCCACCAATCGGTCCAACATTTGGCGGGGTTGTCTCAAGCGCATTCGGATGGCGTGCGATTTTCTACGCATTGATTCCATTTTTAGTATTCTCGTTAGTGATGGGGCTTTGGGCGATTCCAGCAGAAGAATCTCCGAAGAAACAGCCGTTTAATTTAATGGCGTTTGTGACATTAGGGATTGGACTTGCAAGCTTACTAATGGCGATTGAACATTTATCAGTTATCTATCTTGGAGTAGTGGTCGTGGCTTTTGCAGCATTCTTCTACTTTAACCGAGAAAATGCACTCTTGTCGTTCAAACCGTTCCAATTTGCGACGTTTAACGCGACATTATATATCGTCCTAGCTTTCCAAGGAATGGTACTCGGATTATCGTTTATTTATCCAAACTACATTCAATTAGCGTGGGGCGAAACAGCCACAGTGGCAGGGCTCTTTATGTTTCCTGGAGCTGCGATGGTAGCCGTTCTTTCAGCCTTGTCTGGTCGCTGGTATGATAAATCAGGTCCACTAAAACCACTCTTAACAGGCTTAATCTTTGCAGTGATTGGGGGAGTATCCATCAGCTTCTTCTTCCCAGGATTAACGATTTATCCTTTATTAGCCCTCAATGTCATCTTTATGACAGGGATTGGATTTGTAATGGGAAGTAACGTAACCTATTCATTAGCACAACTAAATTCTGACATTCAAGCCGACGGAAATAGTATCGTGAATACCTTACAACAGTTCACTGGTGCGATTTCTACAACGATTATCGCTCGTATTTTCAGCTCGTTTGATTCCAATCTAGTAACAGCAGGACAGACAAGTATCATCTTTGTAACGACTTTAGGAGTTTTGGCACTTGTTGTCTTCTTATGGATTTATCCACAAACACAAAAGAAAAATTAAGTAAAAGGCAATCCTTTTCCAACAAGAGAAGGATTGTCTTTTTTAGAACTTATTGTATGAAATAGATAGGGGACTATAGTACAATAGATTGACGCGTGAAAGGAGAGAAACATGTATTTATTAAAGAAATTATCGTGGTTTTTTAAATTAGAGTGGAAACGATACACGATTGGAATTATTGCATTGTCGCTCGTCAGTGTATTCAATCTGATTCCGCCAAGAGTGATTGGGGAAGTCGTCGATTCCATCGACCTCAAGACGCTAACAACATCGTCTTTATTATGGAACTTACTGATATTGCTCCTTTCAGCAGTAGCCATGTACGGGCTTCGTTTTGTATGGCGGCTCTTTATCTTCGGGACTGCGAACTCGTTAGGCCAGAGACTGAGAAATCAATTATACGAACACTTTACAAGCATGTCTCCAAGCTTCTATCAAAAGTATCGCTCTGGAGACTTAATGGCGCATGCGACCAATGACGTGAGTGCTATTGTCATGACTGCTGGCGGAGGTGTAATGTCGGCAGTCGATGCCTCGATTACAGCGTTAGTGACGCTGGCGACGATGTTCTTTATGCTGGATTGGCGAATGACACTCGTTGCGATTATTCCATTGCCACTACTTGCGATTGCGACGAATATCGTCGTTCGTGCAGAGCATCAGAGCTATAAGGAATCACAAGAAGCTTTCTCCTTACTGAATAATCATGTGAACGAGAGTGTTTCTGGAATAAAAGTGACGAAATCTTTTGGTTATGGTGAAAAAGAAACAGCGTCGTTTTGGAAAACGAACGAAGATGCATGGAAGAAGAATAACCACGCTGCAAAATATAATAATCTATTCGATCCAATTGTTCTTATTTTCGTGGGTCTCAGCTACTTAATCAGCCTTGGGTATGGTGGTTATTTAATCCAACGCGGAGAATTCACGGTTGGGGAAATGATTACCTTTATGACGTATTTAGATATGCTAGTGTGGCCGCTTCAAGCCATTGGTTGGCTCCTGAATATCGGTCAACGTGCAAGTATCTCATATCGTCGTATTGAAAAATTAATGGAAGAAACAAGCCAAGTAGAAGAATCTCCACACGCACTTCCCATTACAGAAGTTCGTGAGATGGATGTTGCTATTCACAACTTCCAATACGAAGATGTGCCAACGTTACAAGATGTAGAATTTAGTCTTCACAAAGGGCAAACGCTGGGGATTGTGGGCCCAACAGGTTCTGGAAAATCAACGCTCTTAAAATTATTCCTACGTCAATATGATGCAGGAAAAGAAGAGATTTTGATGAATGGACGTTCCATTCAAGACTATCGCATTAAAGACTTACGTGCGCTGATTGGTTATGTGCCACAAGAACAGATTCTATTTGCGATGTCAATTAAAGACAATATTCGTTTTGGAAATCCAACGCTTTCTGACGAAGAGGTCGTAGAAGCTACTAAAATCTGCGGACTCTATGACGATATCATGGCGATGCCGGAAGGGTTCGATACGTTAATTGGGGAGAAGGGTGTGCTTTTATCAGGCGGTCAAAAACAACGTCTATCGATGGCACGCGCACTTATTGTGAACCCTGAAATCTTAATGCTCGATGATTCGTTATCGGCTGTTGATGCCAAGACTGAGCATTTAATTTTAGAAAACTTAAAACGTGAACGCAGCGATAAAACAACAATGATCACGGCGCACCGTCTATCAGCGATTGTGCATGCGGACCTTATCATTGTGCTCCAAGATGGACGTATTGTTGAAAAAGGAACGCATGAAGAATTAATGGCGCTTGGGGGCTGGTATGCGAAAACCTACGACCGTCAACAGCTTGAAGCGACACTTGAGGAAGGGGGAGACGCAGTTGAACATGAAGACCTTTAATCGACTCATTGCCTACTTATGGCGTTATAAGATGGCTAGTACGATTGCGATTTTATTTATCCTCTTATCCAGTGTGACTGCAACAGTGATTCCACTAATGGCCCGTTATTATATCGATATGTATATTGATAAGGGCACATGGAATGAGGGGTACTGGCTCCTTATGGTTTACTACTCACTGTTCTTACTTCGAGTGTTATTAACGTATATTGGGACCTATGCCTTTAGCTATGTATCTAATAGTGTCGTACGGGATTTACGTCAAGAAGCCTTTTCGAATATGCAAAAACTCAATATGACGTACTTTGATACAACACCAGCTGGAGCCATCGTTTCCAGGTTAACCAACGATACACAGGCGGTCAGCGATATGTTTAGTTCGATTTTCTCGACGTTTTTAAGTACCTTATTTATCGTCGTGGCCACACTGTCTGCGATGTTTAGTATGAATGTAGGACTTACGATATTAATGATTCTCTTTATTCCGGTGATGTTTGCATCCATTAAAATCTATAACCGTCTCTCTCATAGCGTGATTCGTAAGACGCGTGAGAAGCTCAGCGAGATTAACGTCAAGCTAGCAGAAAGCATTGACGGGATGAAGATGATTCAGGCATTTAACCAAGAAGAACGTTTAAGAAAAGAATTCGAACAAATTAACGAGGAGCATGTGCAATTCTCGAATCGTTCGATTAATGTGAATAGTCTGTTCCTTCGCCCAGCAATGTCGCTGTTGAAGCTTGTTGCCTATGCGGTTATTATTTTATACTTTGGCCTTACGTGGGAAGTAGCAGGAGTGACAGCAGGGGTGATGTACGCTTTTATTCAATTCTCAAATCAGTTATTTAATCCATTAATCGATGTGACGCAAAACTTCTCGATTATTCAAACATCGATGATTGCAGCAACTCGTGTCTTTGAAGTAATCGATAATACGGATTACGAACCTGAACAACTTGGGAAGGTGACTGAGATTAAAGACGGGAAGATTGAGTTTAAAAACGTTACTTTCTCTTATGATGGAAAACGGAATGTATTAAAGAATATTAACTTTGTGGTGAATCCAGGAGAGACTGTCGCCTTTGTTGGGTCAACTGGGTCAGGGAAGTCTTCTATCATGAATCTCTTCTTACGATTCTATGATTTCAAAGAAGGAGAAATCTTGATTGATGAACTCCCAATTCAACACTATTCACAGGAAGTCCTACGCGATAAAATCGGACTCGTGCTTCAAGATCCATTCTTGTTCCATGGAACAGTAGCTTCCAATATTCGTATGTACCAAGACATCACGGACGAAGAAGTCAAACAAGCAAGCGAATTCGTGGATGCGCATCATTTTATCGAACAACTGCCACAAGGATATGACAATAAAGTGTCTGAAAAAGGCTCAACGTTCTCAAGCGGTGAGCGTCAATTAATCGCCTTTGCACGAACGATTGCAGCCAATCCGAAAATCCTGATTCTGGATGAAGCAACCGCTAATATCGATTCGCAAACGGAAGAAGTCATTCAAACCTCTCTTAAGAAAATGAGAAACGGGCGAACTACTTTAGCGATTGCGCACCGATTATCGACGATTCAAGATGCTAACCAAATCTTTGTGTTGGATAAAGGAGAAATCGTAGAGAGCGGAACGCATACAGAACTTCTAGAAAAAGAAGGGCTCTATTATAAGATGTATCAACTCCAAGCAGGGATGATGCAAGAATAAAACAAATAGGAAAGACATAGCGAAGAGATTCGCTATGTCTTTTTGCGAATGTCACATTTTTGTTACGGTTCATAATTGTTACATCCTAAGTTAAAAAGTCAGTTGTATCAAAAATGATACGTATCATTTTTGATACAAAAGAAGTTGAAAAGTTAAAGTGTATCATCTGTGATACGGTTCATGCATGATACAAAAGCATAAAAAAATACCTTTGAGAAAATTTCTCAAAGGTATTTTGCGTTATTATCTACGGTTTTGTTTACCAGCGTTACGGCCACCAGTTTTGTTTTGACGTTGTAAGAACGTTTCTTGTTGAGTCGCTTTTTGAGCTGTTTTACGTGGTGTTGTACGTTGTGGTAACACAATGTTTTCATGGTTTAATTCTTCGTCGATTTGAGCTTTAATTTTTGGACGAATATATGTGTTTTGAATCCATGATTGTAAAATTTGGATAAGGGCAGAGATGAAGAAGTAAATACCAACCCCAGCTGGTGATTGGAAAGTCATCATGAACATCATTACTGGAAGAATGTAGTTCATTGAACGACTTTGTTTTTTCGTTTCTTCGTCCATTCCCATTTGGCTGACTACTGATTGAATATAGTAAGCCACCATTGTTGCAAGAGCAATTGGTAAGAATTGTGCTCCAAGGTTGATTCCCATGAAATCACTGCTTGAAATTTCGTTTGATAAAAGAATCGCGTTATACAATCCACTCCAGATTGGCAATGTAATCAAGATTGGTAAACATCCTGAACCGATACCGCCCATTAATGAGACATTGTTTAATTTGTATAACTCCATTTGTTCTTGTTGGATTGCAAGTTTCTCTTCAGGAGTTGTCGCTTGTTCTGCACGAGCAGTAATCTCAGAAATATAAGGTTTTAATACTGCCATTTTTTCTTGTTGGACAAGCATTGTTTTCATTTGATGGAATTGTGTTGGCATCAATAGGACACGAACAAGTATTGATACAATCACAATTGCAATCGCGTAGTTTCCGTTAAATACAGAAGCAATTTGGTTTAATAACCATTGTGTTGGGACTACTAAATAATTATAGAGCCAACCAATTGGTTCCTTATTTTCATTATATTGAACGGTACATCCCGCAAGTAGTAGGGGAAGAACTGTTGCAACGAATAGCAGTTGAGCTTTTTTTGTTAGTTTCATAATCACTTTCCTTTTCATTTAATAACATGATTTATTGTACACGTGTTTCGTTGAAATAGCAACGTTCTTTATATAATTTGAAACTTTGTGTATAGCGGGGCGTCATGGACTTCACTTTCTTCATAGCGATCCACACGTCCGTAAGGGGAAGTAGAGGCTTTAACTCTTTCCATAAAACGAGCGACAGCTTTTTCCTCGCCTTGCGCTACCGCAAATACAGAGCCATCCATTTTATTTTGAACGGTTCCGCACAGATCGAGTTGAATCGCTAATTGTTGCGTGAAAAAGCGAAAACCAACCCCTTGAACACGTCCCCAGACGCGAATTTGTCTTGTAATCATGGAAAGACCTCCTAAATCATAAATTATTTCTCATCTCTATGAAACAAGATTACCATGATTTCGCAAAATTTGGTATACTAATAGACGAGGTGAAAACATGTTTAAAGTAATTGAAACAGTAGGTCAGGATGAACCATGGTGGTTTTTTGACGACTGGGAGAAAATGATTGTTTCGACTGAAGTTTTTAGTACATTAGAAGAAGCGTACGAAAACTTTAAGAAGCATGAAGCAAGACTTGAATCAAACTATCCAGAAAAGCGTGCAAAGGGAGAGAGTGCTGTTGCCTTTTGGACAAAAGAAGAAAAAGAATATTGTGTGTCGTGTGAATGTGATGTTCAAATATTCCACGGGCTCATTTTAGTCGATGAGAAGAATCAATTAGTAGAGTTGAAAGGAGAAGAACGTGGCTAAACAAACGAAGAAAAAAACACAACGAAAAAATACAAAGAATACAAATCCGTTTTTATCCATTGAAGCTGTTGCAGTATTTATTATTGTCTATAGTTTATTATCAATTTTTCAATTAGGCTTTCTTGGAAAATTCTTTGCGAATCTGATTCGTTTCTTTATCGGAGATTTATTTGTTTTCGGTGGAGTATGCGGCGTTCTAGCTGGATTTGGAATGTTATTCCGTGGAAGAATGCCTAAAATTATGTGGAGATGGACTGCAGCTGCAATCTCTTCAAGCGTGGCACTCCTTCTGTTTGTATCTGTGATGACGTATAGTAGTTTCACTAGTTCAGGTTCTCCAGTATTCCAAGAGATGATGAGTCGCTTTATGGTGGACTTTACTTCTAATACCGTTTCTCAACGTCTCGGTGGTGGGCTGTTAGGAACACTCCTATATTCATGTACATATTTCCTTGTTTCGCAATGGGGAACGTATTTAATCGTCTTCTTATTAATAGTATGTAGCGGACTTTTAATCTTCAACGTGCATTTAAGTGACGTGATGGATTTTGTTCGTACGCAAACAGCGAATGCTTCTGAAAAATTAGCCGAGCGTAAAGCCGAACGTGAAGCGAGCCGCTTGGAAGAAGAACAAGAAGCCGAGGAGAAAGTTGTGGCAACACCTGTAGCACCAGCTCCTGCTCCAGTACAAACAGAAACGCCTGAAAAAATAAAAGAACCAAGAAAACCTCATTCTTTATTAGACCGAATGAAAGATGTGTTCTTTGATGAATATGAAGATGAAACCTTAACAGAGGAAGAGTACGCAACTTCTCCAATGGTAGAACCTATTGAACCGATTCCTCCAGTGGAACCAGTAGCACCAGTGGAACCAGTCGCACCAGTGATGCCTGTGCAACCAGTAGCTCCTGTAGCCGTTCAAAAACCAGAAGAGCCTGAGTTTGAGGATGATGGGGAAGATATCGGGGAACTTTCAATGAGTGGTGAACAAAATGATGAAGATTATCAATTACCACCAGTAACCTTATTAAATCCCGTACAACAATCGGATCAATCGAATGAACGTACGATTGTAGAACGGAATATGCGTATTTTAGAGCGTACCTTTGCAAGTTTTGGTGTGGATGCTAAAGTAATGCCAAACCCAATGCTAGGACCAGCTGTTACAAAATACGAAATTCAACCAGCGATTGGTGTGAAAGTAAGTAAGATTGTTAACTTGAGTGATGATATTGCACTTGCACTAGCCGCAAAAGATATTCGTATCGAAGCTCCAATTCCAGGAAAGCCTTATGTGGGAATTGAAGTTCCAAATAGCCAAACAAGTTTTGTTTCCTTTAGCGATGTGATTCAATCAGCGATTCAATCGCCAAAACCTTTAGACGTACCATTAGGAAGAGATATCTCTGGTAATGTTCGTCTTTGCGATATTACAAAAATGCCGCATATGTTAATTGCCGGGTCAACAGGTTCTGGTAAATCCGTATGTATTAACGGCATTATTACAAGTATTTTAATGAAGACAAAACCACATGAAGTGAAATTAATGATGATTGATCCGAAGATGGTAGAGTTGAATGTGTATAATGGAATTCCGCATCTATTAACTCCGGTTGTAACGAACCCTCGTAAAGCGGCTCAAGCCTTACAAAAAGTAGTAGCTGAGATGGAAAAACGTTACGAATTATTCGCTTCAATGGGAATGCGTAATATCGATGGATATAACGCTCATGTCGAACAATATAATCGTGAAACTGGCGAAAATAACCCAACACTTCCTTATATCGTCGTGATTGTAGACGAGCTTGCGGACTTAATGATGGTTGCAAGTAATGAGGTGGAAGATGCGATTATTCGTCTTGCGCAAATGGCCCGTGCTGCCGGAATTCATATGATTCTTGCGACACAACGTCCATCTGTTGACGTTATTACAGGGATTATTAAAGCCAACGTTCCTTCTCGTATCGCTTTTGCAGTATCCAGTGGTACAGACTCTCGTACGATTATTGACGCCAATGGTGCCGAGAAACTTCTAGGTCGTGGGGATATGCTTTATATGCCAATGGGTGAAAACAAACCAATTCGTGTACAAGGGGCGTTCCTAACAGACGAAGAAGTCGAACGTATCGTTGATTTCGTTAAGAATCAACAAGAAGTAGAGTATGATGAAGCGATGATGCCTTCAGAAAACACAACTTCTGCTGGTGGAAGTGAACCAGAAGACGAACTATTCTACGAAGTGATTGAACTATTAAAAGAACAAGAAACGATTAGTACGTCTTATTTACAAAGAAGATTCCGTATCGGATTTAACCGTGCAGCGCGTATAATTGATGATTTAGAAGCGCGTGGCTATGTTGGACCTGCTGATGGAAGTAAAGGAAGAAAAGTTAATGTTCATGTTTTCAATGAAAATGACGCTTCCGAACCCGGTGAAACCAACGTATAAAAATGCAAAATCCGAACGTTTTTCATAAAAGTTACCTCCAATGAAAAGATTTAGCTTGATTTTCATTCTATTTATGTTAGAATGACTGTAGTAAATCATTTATTGGAGGTTTTTATTGTGAAAACTAAAAAGAATTTAGCTTTATTTGCATTGACACTAGGTGCGACTGCACTATTAGCAGCATGTGGCGGATCAAAATCTGACAGCTCACAAGCATCTTCTCAAAACGCTGGCACTTCAGACAACTTCAAAGCGGTAATGGTTGCAGACACTGGTGGTGTCGATGATAAATCATTTAACCAAGGTGCTTGGGAAGGATTGCTTGAATGGGGCAAAAACAATGGTGGTAAAACTAAGGGCAATGGTGTAGATTACATTCTTTCAAAAGCTGAATCTGATTACGCTACAAACCTCAATACTGCGGTATTAAATGAGTACAATATTATTTTCGCAATCGGATTTAAATTACAAAAAGCTGTTGACGAAGCAGCAAAAGCAAATCCAGATGCTCACTTTGCGATTATCGATAGTGTGGTTGAACAACCAAACGTTGCTTCAATCAACTACAAAGACCAAGAAGCAGCTTTCCTTGCAGGGGTTGCAGCTGGTTTAACAACTAAAACAAATAAAGTAGCTTTCATCGGTGGTATGCACGGTCCAGCATTAGACAAATTCGAAGCTGGTTTTAAAGCAGGGGTTCAAGCAGTAAATCCTAAAGCAACTGTTGAAATTCAATATGCTGAATCATTCTCAGATGGTGCTAAAGCAAAATCTCTTGCAGAAGCAATGTACGCTTCAGATGTTGACATTATTTATGCAGCAGCTGGTGGTGCAGGACTTGGAGTATTCGCAGCAGCTAAATCAATCGTTGAAGCTAACCCAGATCGTCAAATTTGGGTGATCGGGGTTGACCAAGACCAACAAGCAGAAGGTAAAGTGAACGATTCTCGTAACGTAACATTAACTTCTACACTTAAAGGTGTAAAACAAGCGCTAATCAAATTTAGTGAAGATGCTTCTAAAGGTAACTATCACGGTGGTGAACAAGTACTTTACGGACTATCTGATAACGGTGTTGGTTTAACAGACGGCCAATTAACAAATGAAGTTAAGGCAAAAGTTGCTGAATACAAAAAAGCAATCATCGAAGGAAAACAAGAAGTTCCTGCGAAACCTTAATTTTAAATAAACGAACTTGAATTGAGAGGAGTAGGAGCTGAAGAGAATACGTATTTCTTCGCTCCTACTTTTGTATACATAGAACACTTTGTGGGGTGAGACGATTGGTAGAAGAAACATTTGTGATTGAGATGAAGGGCATCACGAAGAAGTTTGGCGACTTTGTAGCGAATAATCAGATTGATTTAACATTGAAAAAAGGAGAAATCCATGCGCTTCTTGGAGAAAACGGAGCAGGGAAATCGACGTTAATGAATATCCTTTCAGGGTTATTAGAACCAACGGAAGGAGAAATTAAAGTCAATGGGGTACCGACAAAGATTGATTCGCCAAATACAGCGAATCGATTAAAGATTGGAATGGTTCACCAACACTTTATGCTTGTTAAGAAATTTAGCGTAGTGGAGAACATTATCCTCGGTAAGGAACAAACAAAGTTCGGTTTTATCGATAAAAATGCGGTAAAAGCAGAAATTATGGAACTTTCTAAAAAGTACCATCTTGCTGTAGACCCTGATGCAAAGGTAGAAGATATTACCGTTGGGATGGAACAACGTGTAGAAATCTTAAAAACACTCTATCGTGGTGCGGATATTTTAATCTTTGATGAACCTACTGCAGTGTTAACTCCGCAAGAAATCGAAGAACTGATTGTGATCATGAAGCAATTGACTAAAGAAGGAAAATCCATCTTCTTAATTACTCATAAGATTAAGGAAATCCAAGCCGTTGCGGACCGTTGTACCGTTATCCGTCGTGGAAATGTGATTGGAACTGTTGAGATTGGTAATGTTACGGACCAAGAATTAGCAGATATGATGGTAGGACGTTCCGTATCCTTCAAGACGCAAAAAGAAGCGGCTAAGCCAACAACAGAGGCATTAGTGATTAAAGATTTGGTTGTGAAAGACGGTCGTGGTATTGAAGCTGTTAAGGGACTAAATTTAACGGTGAGACACGGTGAAGTTGTCGGGATTGCTGGGGTTGACGGAAACGGCCAATCAGAACTCATTCAAGCCTTATCTGGATTACGTACCATCGAAAGTGGAACGATTGAATTAGATGGAAAAGACATCACGAAGTTACCTACAAGACAACGTACAGAAGGGGGCCTAGGACACATTCCTGAGGACCGTCATAAACATGGTCTTGTTCTTCAAATGGGACTCGATGAAAACATCGGACTTCAAACATACTATAAAGAACCTTTATCAAAGAATGGCTTCTTAAATAAGAAGGCTTTTGTAGATTTAGCAGAACGTTTAATTGAAGAATTTGACGTGCGTACTCCTAGTCCTACGGTAGCTGCTGGAGCTCTATCTGGTGGGAATCAACAAAAAGCGATTATTGCTCGTGAAATTGATCGAGATCCTGATCTCCTTATCGTCAGCCAACCAACTCGTGGTTTGGATGTCGGTGCCATTGAATATATCCACAAACGCTTGATTGAAGAGCGTGATAATGGTAAGGCTGTCCTTGTTG
>ERZ772958.246-NODE-246-length-23939-cov-5.165425_pt1 | contig 23939 bp, 20 predicted proteins | sample MGYA00580681_ERZ772958 | MGnify/ENA primary metagenome ERZ772958 (study PRJEB29015, sample SAMEA2738089) | human oral metagenome | biome: human oral; feature: human-associated habitat; material: saliva | place: China | collected 2275 ...
GCTTGAGTTCGAGACAGCCCCAGGCGGGCCGATAGCAGGCAGGTGGTGTTGAACCTGCGCTCCTCAAACCCCACCACCGGTGAGACCGCACCGTCTGGGCCCCACTGATCCGGATGACTCGACAGCTCGGCGCACCCGGTCAGGCACGCCGCCGCCAGGGACTGACCCCACGACGCCCACGCCACCAGCCGGCGACAGGCCGCCGCCAGCTCCCCCAGACCCCACGCCCCCAGACCCATGATCCCCGAGACGCCGGCCTCCTCCAGAGACACGACCCTGTGTCCCTCAGCGGTGGCCACCAGCGTCGCGTCAGCGTCCGAATCGCCTGCGAACAAGCCCTCACCATCAGCACTGCCGGCGCTCTCAGCATCAGAGCCCTCACCACCGACGACGCCGCCGCCATCGCCGTCGTCGTTGGGGTTCTGGGCGGCCACCAGCAGCCGGGACAGCAGCCCCTCGACCACACCGGCCAGCGCTCCACCGCCGGCCAAGGACCCCAGCAGACCCACCACATCCTCAGCGCAGGTCACAGCCCCCGCCGACGCGTCCCCGCCAGGCGCACCCAGCACCCCGGCCGCGCCACCGGCCGGGACACAAGGAAGCACACCACCTTCGAACATATGTACAGTATAGCCCGATCCTCCGCACCCTGCACGCTGAAGCAGCCACCCAGAATCACCGGCACAGCAACGAAAACCCAGGGCGTCAACCTTCTTATCCGGAGGCGCACAGAGACCGGACGGCCCTCACGGCCGGGCCTCACACCCACACCCCGAACCAACCGAACCGAAGCAAACCCCCCAAACCCACCCGCCCGAACCGGCCAACCGGTTTAGGTAAGCCGGTCCAGGACATCCGGTCCGGGTGGGCTAGTTCAGGGACACAGGTTCGAGAGGTCTGGGTGCGGGGATATAGGTTCGGGTGAGCAGGTCCGGGTGGACTAGTTCAGGGATGCGGGTTCAAGGCGTCCGGTTCAGGCCGGCCCAAACCCGCCTACCCGAACTCGCTCACCCGAAACGACCGGCCCGAATCCACCCATCCACCCCCACCTCCTCCCCGACGTGACGCGGCTCAGGCGAGGTGAATGGTCACGGCACCCAAGACCGCCAGGATCCAGGAGACGAAGGAGCCGATGAGGAACTCCTCAGCCTTCTGCCCCGCCTTATCCTGACTGATCTCGGGAAATCGGATCACACCCTTGGCGGCGACAATTGCGGCGATGGCAGCGGGCGCCTCAACGGAGGCGAGCAGGAGAATGAGGATTCGCTCAAGCGGACCTATCCAGCGACCGCCGCGCAACGTTCCCTCCACCTCATCCTGCTTTCCACTCTCCTGCGAGGGCTCGCAACCAGCAGCAACAACTTCTCCATTCCCCTGCGTGGAGTGGCGCGCAACAGCAAGAATGTCGGCGACGACTCGATTAGCGGAAACAGTCAGGAGGACAACGACTCCGACGACGGCGCTCATCTTGGCAGCCCGAGACCCAAGCGGCTGCGACGCGACGACGCAGAGCGCCACGGCGAGGAGCAACAGACTCGCGCAGGCAAGGCGAATGAGCGGTTCCAGCCGATCCGTACCGTTCTCGGAGGCGCCCCGACCCACTCGCACCCACTGACGGATCCTCAGCGACTTCTCCCACTGGGCCTGCGAAACCAGGCCACAGCACAACCATGCAGTGGCTACCAGAATGACGACGACGACGCCTCCTGCCCCAAGATGAAGAACGGGCCACCCGACCAGGACGCCAAGAGCAACGACTGCAGACACTCCCACCAGAAGTCTCACCCTGGCGGACCTCCGAGACAATCCACCACTCACCCGGCCGGAGCCACCAACCACAGAAGCGACGGCAAACAGAAGAACAAGAAGGGCCGTCACTCTCCTTCACCTCCCCCACTCAACCCATCAAGAAGCTTTTGAACCTCCAGCAAGGAGGAACCGGCACTGCGAGCGAATTCAGAGACGGCTTGCTGACTCACCTTCTCCTGACGGGCGATCTCAATCTGGGTCACTCCCATGAGGAGTCCGGCCATAATGCGGCGCTGACGGGGCTGAAAGCGGAATACCGTCTGGTCTCGCAGGATGAGGACGGAGTTGACGACCCTCTCACGCTCACTCCACTCCCCTCCGGATCCGCCGACCGCATCCGGGTGGATGCGCAGCCAGGTGCGAATGAAGGCCCTCCCCGCATCCTGGAGATGATGAGCCTTCTCGATGGCTTCGCGTGCGGCCCACCATGCCGAGCCGTCCTGGATCGGACGTCCTGGCGCACCGTCTGCACCGCTTCCCGCCGCCCCCTCCACCTCGGAGATCGCTCCGACTCCGATTCCGAAGCGCAGGCCCAACCCATCAGGCAGAAGAAGGTGTGTACGCATGGTGAGAGCGAGAGCGTCGGCGAGGGTCGCCGAGACCGCCTGCAGCTCGTCGCCGACCGTGGCGTACGGGCGCTGCGTCAGCGCCAGACCTTCAGCGGCCCGCTCCAGAGTCTCGTGAATGACGCGCTGAGCACGCCTGCGATCAGGGAGCTCGCGCGAGCGGATGATGTCTGCGATGAGTGCGTAGGAGACATTCACAGTTTCACGATAATGCTTGTAATACCCAGAATACAAGGATCATCTCGGAACGAAGGCCGTCTCCTCGCTCCCCATCGCCCTCGGTCAGCCTTGTACTCCCGCCAGCACAAGCTCAGTCCCGGAGCGAGGCTCACCGGTCGGGAAGCCTCCCACCGGCGGCGAGGTAGCACTGGCCGCACAGCGACTCGTACGTGACATCCCCGGAGTCGATGGCCACCTGATCGCCGTCGAAGACGAAGGACTCCCCCACCTTGCGGGCATTGAAGATGGCCTTGCGCCCACAGCGGCAGATGGTCTTGAGCTCCTCCAAGGAGTGGGCGATCTCCAGCAGCCTGCGCGACCCGGGAAAGCTGACTGTGCGGAAGTCGGTGCGGATCCCGTAGGCCAGGACGGGCACGTCGTCGATCAGCGCGATCTCCATGAGCTGGTCCACCTGAAGGGCCGTGAGGAACTGAGCCTCGTCGATGAGCACGCAGTCAAGAACCTCACGCAAGGTCGCCGCCTCTCGCGGGACGCCGTCCTCGTCGCGGACGGGCCGCGCACCGCTCAGGGCCCGCCGGTGCACCAGGGCGCGCAGGTCGTCGTCGGCGTCGACGAGGAGGTCAACGCGGCGCGACACCCCGAGCCGGGAGACCACTGAGTCCTCACCCTTGGTGTCGACCACCGCCTTGAGGAGCAGGACGCGCTGATCGCGCTCCTCGTAGTTGTAGGCGGTCTGGAGCAGCCCCGTGGACTTACCGGAGTTCATGGCGCCGTAGCGGAAGTAGAGCTTGGCCACGCGGGTCCTCCTGAGCCGGATCGAATCACTCGGGCCGGATGCTACCCGCCGAGCGCCCCGGGCGCGGGCAAGACGTGACGACGCCGCTCAGCCACTCCATGGCGCACGCATAGCCTCATCCAGACCAGCCCGGATAACCTCCCCCTCATGCTCTCACTCGACCACCTGCCTCACACTTGGCGCACCAGGCAGGCCGGCACGTTGGCCGCGACCGCCATCATCACGCTGTCGCTGTTCTCCTGGCTGGCTCTGACCACGAGCTCCGGGACGGGGCTGGCGCCTCATGACCAGAGCGTCACCACCTGGGCCGTGGATGAGCGTCACCCTGCCTTGACCGTCATCATGCAGGTGTTCACCGCCCTGGGTTCCACCGTGGGGCTGACGATCCTGACCGCGATCTGTGCCGTCCTCCTCTTCATGAGGGGCCACCACGTGCGCGCACTGGTCCTGAGCCTCACGATGATCGGCTCCAGCCTGCTGACGGTGGCGCTCAAAGAGATCTTCAGGCGTGCACGCCCCTCAACCGACACCCTTCTAGGCGAGCCCGCCTCGACCACCTCCTTCCCCTCGGGGCACTCCTTCAACACGGCCGTCTTCGCCGGCATGCTGGCGGGAATGGTTCTGACATCCACTGCGGTGACCTTGTACCGGACCTTGGCGATCATGGCGGCGGCGGGGGCGACCCTGCTGGTGGGGACCTCCCGCGTCTACCTGGGCTACCACTGGATGACCGACGTCCTGGCCGGCTGGTCCCTGGGGCTGGCCTGGCTGTGCCTGGTGACGCTGGCGCTCCTGTGGCTGAAGGGACGACGGCGCCAGCCCCCATCCCTTGCGGCCACGCCATCGGACAGCTCCTCAGGAGTAGAGGGCATCGAGCCACCACCGGCCTGATCGCACCAGCAGGCGGGGCGGCCCGACATCGGTGACCACCTGGAGGTAGGCGCGTCGCGACGGCCCCTGGGAGGTCCACCACCCCTCGTCGACCGGCCAGGGCCCGGCCCACAGGAGCACGGACTCCATCTGGGGCACAGTCCCCACAGCACCCTCATCAACGCCATCCACGCCGTCGTCGACACTGAGGAAGCCGGGGACACCGTCGAGCTGACCGTGGATGTCGACACCGAGCTCTCTCCCCTCAATGTCGGTGAGGCGCGCGGGAACCGGTCGGGGCAGGACGATGGAGGGTGAGGGCTCGGGCAGAGCGCCGCTCCAGGGCGCCATCTCATCATCCGTGGACTCCCCTACGCCTTCGTTCTCACCCCAGGGGATGAGGCGAACCCGCGAGCGCGGGTCGCGCCCGGGAACAACCCTGGGAACCTGGATGCTTCCGGCCCCCAGGAGTGACTCCACGCGTTCGGCGGCACGGCGGGCGCGCGACTGGGCCTGGTGGCCCGGCGCTTGCCACAGTCCTGTCTGGGAGGTCGTGGCGGGGCTCAGTTCGAGGGCGGTCAGGCTCAGGTGGGTCAGACCGGAGGAGGGTGGGCGCCCGGAGCGTCCGGAGAGCCATCCCTCGAGCTGCCAGCGCACGCGGTCGGTGAGCTCGGCGGGGGTGGGGGTGTCCTCCAGCATCCAGCTTCGGGACAGGTCGGTGCCGTCCTCGCAGCGGGCGGCAACGCAGAGGCGTCCGACGGAAAGGCCTGCGGACAGCAGGCGGGCCGCCAGGTTCTCGGCGAGGTGGCGGGCGGCGAAGGCCGCGGTGTCCGCGCGCTCGACGGGAGGGTCGAGCTCGGAGGTGACGGTGATGTCCTGAGCCGGCCGGGGCATGGCGGGGGCCTCGTGGTGGGTGCCGGCGGCCAGGTGGTGGAGCCTGTTCCCCAGGGGGCCGAAGCGGGCGGTGACGTCTTTTCGGGGCAGGGCAGCCAGGTCCGCCAAGGTGCGCAGGCCGAGTCGGGAGAAGCTCTCCAGCAGGGGGCGGGCGTCGCGCCTCAGGCGGCTGAGGGGCAGGCAGGTCAGGAGTGCGTCCAGGGGCCAGGGGGCGAGGAACTCCGGGGTTCGTCCCGGTTCGACGATGATTCCTTGGCGGGCGGCCAGGACGGCTCCGGGCAGGGAGTCGGCGATGCCGACCTGGCACTCGACATCGACCTCCTGGGTGACGGTCTCCACGAGTGCTGAGGCGAGGGGTTCTTCTCCGCCGATCCAGGCGGCGGGACCTCTGACGTGGGACAGGGCCAGTCCGGGGCGGGCCACCATGGGGTCCGCCAGGAGGGAGGTGAGGGCCTCCATGACGGTTTCGAAGGCGCGGGCCTGGCGTTCCTCCTGGGGAGGCAGGACGGTGAGCTCGGGACACAGGGAGCGGGCGGTGCGCAGTCGCATGCCGGTGGTGATGCCGGCGCGGCGGGCCGGGGCTGAGGCGGCGAGGACTCCGCGAGCGCCGGCGACGGCGACGGGTTCGGTGGCCGGGTCCGGCAGGTGGGGGGCTCCTTGGAGTGCTCGGGGGTGTCGATGCTGTTGGCGGGCCTCCATGGTGAGGGCGACGACGGGCCAGTCGGGGACCCAGATGGCCACGAATCTGGAGGCGGGTGGGCCGGGCGGCGAGGGTGGTTGTGGTGGGTTCATCCGGCCACCTCCTGCGGTTGGGAGGTGGGGTCGGCGGTGTCGTCGGCGTTGCGGGAGCCTGTGCGCAGCCCTTCGGCGGACAGTGAGAGCGTGAGCTCTTCGGTGGGGGCGAGCCGTGGGCGTTGAGGGTCGGCCAGGGTCCAGGTGAGGCGTCGCAGGTATCCGGCCGGCATCTCGATGGCTCGCACTGGGGCGGGTGAGGCTCCTCGCCCGATGGGGATGACGACGCCGTCGGCGGAGGGCTCTGCGGGGGGCTCCACCGGGGCCTGGGCGGGAGGCGTGTTGCTGGTTCCGGTGTCGGGGGCCAGGGGGTCGGCTTGGAGGATGCGGGCGCCTTCCCAGCGGGCGGGGGTCAGGATGAGGTGGCCGCGTTCGCGTGCTCGGGACAGCAGGCGTCTGCGGTGCTGGGGGCGCAGGCCTTCGGCGATGGTGGCGCCGATGAGGAGGGTGTCGACGCCGTCGAGCAGCGTGGAGGTGACTGTCAGGGTCGAGGCGTCGTCGAGGAGGGGTGCTGGAACGGTGAGGACCCGGTTGAGGTCGAGGCCGATCTCGGTGGCTGCGCACCAGCCCAGCTCGTCTCCCCCGATGACACCGCACCAGCCGGTGGCGCCCTGGCGCAGGGCGAGGGCGGCCAGGAGGAGGGTGGTGGATCCGTGGAGGGTGAGGACGCCGGAGTCCTGCCAGGCCGAGAGCGCCGTGGGGTATGCCGGGGATGCAGCCTGAGGCGAGTCGGCTGATGTGCTCAGCAGGGCGTTGGTTGATGCCGAGGACAGGGCGCGCTGCACCGTCAGGGCTGCTGAGTCACGCAGTCCGGTGCGTTCCTCGGCCAGCCTCAGGGCGAGGCGGGCCCGATCGAGACGGTTTTGAGCGCCCACTGGCGCGCGCGTGGTCGAGGTTCCCATGACACCCCCTCTCTGTACGTATGTTCGATGGGCGGGTTTCAGGATAGCGCTGCGCTGTGACATCAATCGGGGGCGTAGGCAACAAGGGGGTCTCAGGGTGCGACGAACCCACGGACCTCCCCCACAGGAGATCCACAGGGACGGGTCTGCGCAGGGGCGTCTACAGTTGGAGCTGTGCCCTCATGGAAGGCCACCTTCCCTATCCATCACCTGCCTGGAGGTACACCTATGACAGCCGACCTCACTCGCCCTCGCCCGCCAGCCCCTACCGGCCTCCTGCCCTCAGTCCCCTCCTTCACCCTGACCTCTGCGGACCTGACCGAGCAGGGGCGGGTCCCGGACATCTTCACCGGCATCCATGACAACGTCTCCCCGGCCCTGAGCTGGTCGGGCTTCCCCGAGCAGACGCAGTCCTTCGTCGTGTCCTGCTTCGACCCGGACGCTCCGACCATGTCGGGCTGGTGGCACTGGACCATCGTGGACCTGGACGCCTCGGTCACCTCGCTGGAGCGGGGTGCGGGGGCCAGCGACCTTCAGCTCGACGGCGCCGCCTTCCACCTGGCCGGGGACTCCGGCGACCACGCCTGGTTCGGTCCCTACCCACCGGCAGGCGACGGCGACCACCGCTACGTCTTCACCGTCTCCGCCCTGGACGTGGACACGCTGGGCCTGGATGACGACGCCAGTCCCGCCATGGCGGCCTTCACCCTGGCGCCGCACTGCATCGCCCGGGCCACGCTCACCGCCACCTACTCCGTACCCGGGGAGCCCGGGGTCGCCGCCTTCCTCAAGGACGGCCAGTGAGCCCACAGATCGCCCAGGTCGACGCCTCGTCCTCCAAGGCGGGCCGGCGTCGTCGTCAGGGGGAGTCCGTCCCCTTCACCCCCTCCCACGGTTTCACGCGCGCCGGTTCCGGCCGCCACCAGCGCCGCCCCATCGCCCTCATCACCGGGGCGACCTCCGGGATCGGACTGGCCGTGGCCAGAGACCTCGCCCAGGACCACAACCTCATCCTGCTGGCCCGCTCCGTCAATGATCTGGAGGAGCTGGCGCTCGCGCTGGAGGAGGAGTCCCAGACGGCGGTTCTCATCTGCCCGGTCGACCTGACCGACGACACGGCCCTGGCCAGGCTGGTCAGCCGGATCGACATCGAGAGCCTCGACGTACTGGTGCACAGCGCCGGCATGGAGGCGCCCGGTGCTATTGACAAGATCACGCCCACACGTTGGCGGGCGGTCCTCAACCTCAACCTGGTGGCGACGGCCTACCTGACGAGCCTGCTGCTGCCGGCGCTGCGGGAGGCCCGCGGGCTGACGGTGTTCATCAACTCCGGCGCCGGAGTGAGTCCTCGGTCGGGCAACGCCCTCTACTCAGCCTCCAAGGCGGGGCTGAAGTCCCTGGCTGACACGCTGCGCCAGGAGGAGGCGGGCAAGGTGCGGGTCACCTCGATCTATCCGGGCCGGGTGGACACCCCCATGCAGGAGAGGATGCACGCCTTCAATGCGGCGCGCCTGCGCACCGAGGGGATCATGGCCACACCCGCCTACCGGGCCGCGGACCATATGGCGCCGCAGTCGGTGGCGGCGGCCGTGCGCCTGGCCGTGAACACCCCGATGGACGCGGTGGTGGAGGATCTGGCGATCCGCCCCGCCGGCATGCTCTGACAAGGCGCAGTTCAGGCGCGGGCTCAGGCCCCTCCGGCGAAGCCCAGGGACCGCCAGGCCTCGTACAGGCCGATGGCGGCGGAGTTGGCGAGGTTGAGGGAGCGGTTGCCCTCCACCATGGGGATGCGCAGGTGGGCACTCACCCGCGGGTGGTCGAGGATCTCCTGGGGCAGGCCGGTGGGCTCGGGGCCGAACAGGAGGGCGTCGTCGCCGCGCCAGTCGACCTGGGTGTAGAGGCGCTCGGTGTGGGAGGTGAAGGCGTAGATGCGTCCGGGGATCTGCTCGAGGCACTCCTGCCAGGTGGCGTGGACGCGAGTGTTGGCCAAATCGTGGTAGTCCAGGCCGGCGCGGCGCAGCTTGGCGTCGTCCATGTCGAACAGGGGGTCCACGAGGTGGAGCATGGAGCCGGTGTTGGCGCTCAGGCGGATCGCCGCCCCGGTGTTGCCCGGGATGCGCGGCTCGAAGAAGATGACGTGCAGCACGGGGACAATGAGACCACATGCCGAGGGAGACCTCCTCCTCAGACTCAGATGGTGTCGGTGCGTTGGCCCTGACGGAGTCGGGTGACGGCACGACGGGTGACGGCCAGCCCGATCCCGGCCCATACGGCGGCGACCGCGAGGTCGCGGCCCAGCAGGGCCGGAACGGCGGCTGCCGGTGCGTCTAGGACCGTCACGGTGCCGCTGAGCGGAACCAGGTGGGCCAGAGCCTGCAACCAGATAGGGCACTGCTCGAGCGGCACGATGACGCCGGTCAGCAGCGGCAGGAACGTGGCGATGATCGTGGCACCCAGATAGGGGTCGGGCAGGTTGACGCCGACGCCAGCAGCCGCTATCCCCATGAGCAGCCCGCACACGATTGCCAGCGCCGCCAGCGCGACAACACGTCCTAGCACTCCGACGTCGTGCTGCGGCGACAGCGCGAAGACGGCGCCGATCGCGACGGCGGCGGTCAAGGCGGCCAGGAGCCCCGGTACGACGGCAACGGACAGCCAGTAGGCGACGTCGACGCGCCTGCGGGTGTGGACCTCCTGGAAGACTCCCAGCATCCTGTCTGTGGCCACGGTGCCCACCACCCCGGAGGCCACCGAGACGGCCAGCGCCACCAGGGCCGCTGCGTATCCGGTGCGCACCAGGTCGGGTGCGGACAGGTCTGAGCCCATGAGGACATCGAAGAGTACGTCCAGCAGCGGCAGCACCAGCAGCGTGACCACGGCCGTGCCCAGGGTCGCGAAGGCCGTCGACGAGGCCCACGAGACACGCACCCCTGAGGAGAACCGGTAGGCGAAGGCCAGAGCCCGGGCGCGCATCAGACCACCTCCAGGGTGCCGGTCCGTGTCGCCAGACGCAGCGCCCGCCGGCCGAGGAAGGCAGCGAACCCCAACCACGCGGCGGCGCACACCAGCCAACCGACTAGCGCTGCCACCGACGTCACTCGGCCCAGCAGCAGCTCGAAGGGCACCGACAGCGGGAGGAACCGGCTCACTGTGGCCAGCCAGACGGGCGGCGTCGTCGAGGTGAACACGATGCCTGAGACCACGAGCACCGGCACCAGCAGCAGCCCCTCGTACTGGATCGCGTTGGGGGTGAGCACGAACAGCGCCGCGATGACCAGACTCAGGGCAAGGCAGCCGACCAGCAGCATGACGGTGCCCAGCGCCAGGCGCACCCAGACCTCCCACCCCGCCCCCGTGAAGGAGACTGACGTCGACAGCAGCGCCCACGTGCACCACGCCACCGGGAAGGCCGCCAGCCCGAAGGACGCTGCCGCGCACACCACGGCCGCCAGCGACCGTAGCGCCCCCACCGGAGCCATGACCAGATGGACGAGCGTGCCCTTGTACCGCTCAAAACCGATGATCCCCGCCGCGCAGGTCGTTGTTGTCCACATCCCCACGACGCCCCCGCGCACCCAGCCCTGCGTCGGGGTGATCCCGCCCCAGGCCGAGGCCGCCAGGAACTGCACCAGCGTGGTGGCAGTCGTGGTCATAACCATGAGCTGGATGAAGTAGGGCACCGAGACGAACTGACGGACGTGAAAGGCCGTCATCCTCAGCTGACGCCTCATCGGGCGAGCCTGTCGGCCAGGGCCAGGTAGGCCTCCTCCAAGGAGACTGGCCGTGTCAGCAGGTCCGACGGCGCTCCCACGCCGGCCTCGGCCAGGACCTGGCGAACCCGCTCGTCGGCGTCGGTAGTGCCGGCAGCCTCGGAAGCCCAGTAGATGGTCACGGCCCACCGGGCCGAGGAGGCGCGCTGCTTCACCGTCGCCGGCGAACCCAGACCACTGCGAAGCGCCTCGACGGCGCCACCGTGGCGGGCCGGCAACGTGAAGGTCGTCGTGGCACTCACCCCGGCGAAGGCGGACACATCGCCGACGCCACCGCGCACGACGATCCGCCCCGCCCCGATCACCGAGATGATGTCAGCCAGCTCCTCGACCTCCGGCATCGAGTGCGAGGTCAATAGCACCCCCGTTCCCCGCTGCGCCAGCTCACGCACCAGATCGCGTACCTGCAGCGCCACGTCCGGGTCCAAGCCGGTGGTGGGCTCATCCAGCAGCAGAAGAGCCGGCGACCCGAGCAGCGCCCGGGCCAGGTGCAGACGCTGCCGCATCCCTCGAGACAGCTCGCCCGCCTTGCGGGACGCCGCCTCGACCAGCCCCACCCGCTCCAGGGCGTCCATGACCGCGCTGTGTCGCCGTCGGGCGTCGAGACCCTGAACATCGGCGAAGAACAGCAGGTTGTCGCGTGCCGTAGCCCTCGGGTAGAACCCCAGCTCACCACCCAGGACCAGGCCCAGCCGGGACCTGGCCCGCTCCGGATGGCGCACCGCGTCGATGCCATCGACCCAGACCTCACCCGACGTCGGAGCCAGCAGCGTGGCGCACATCCGCACCGTCGTCGTCTTACCGGCACCGTTGGGCCCCAGCAGACCATGGACCTGCCCCGCCCCGACGTCCAGGGACACATCCTCCACGGCGACGAAGGTTTTATCCTTTCTCCCGAAGGAGCGAACCAGGTGGGAGGCGCGCAGCAGCAACAGATCCTCATTAAACAACGCCATAGATTCCCTCCACACTCAAAGGATCACCTTAAAGAACTTCAGTCGCTCTCAGCCTTATCCTCTGCCCCTCACTTAAAACGACACGCAGCTATAGCTTCACGAACCGTTTTCATGGCACCTAAAGATCGGATTCGCCGCAATCGCCAGAGCGCCTCTCATCCGCCATCAATCACAGCATCGTACTCTTCACACAAGTACATCACGTAACAATACTCGGCCAAGGTAATCGCCCAACGATCCCCCGACCTGCACGATGTCCTGGACGGGCTCAGACGTGACGGTGAGCCCTGCCTGTGATCCGACGGCACCCTGGCCCGCACCGGCAGGGTCGCGGCCCGCTCCAGAAATGAGACCACATGCTGAGGCGTCTGGGCGGCGACTGCGCCACGGCTGCCATGATTGACGCCATGAGCACCACTGAGTCGCACACCACCTCCCCCGTTCTGACCTGCGGCGTGCTGGCCGGCAACATCGTGCGTCTGGAGCCGCTGACGCCTGAGCACGTGCCGGGGCTGCAGATGGCCGCAGAGGCGGCCGCGACCAGCCCCTTCGCCACGGTGCCGACGCCGGAGACGGTCGAGGACTACGTGGACCGCAGTCTGGCCCGCCGGGACACGGGTACCTACGCGCCCTTCGCCCAGGTGGAGGTCGCCACCGGCCGCGTCGTCGGGCACACCGCCTACCTGACGCCGCGATGGATGCCGGACGGGCGGCTCTTCGCCGTCGAGGTCGGTTCCTCCTGGCTCTCCCCCACTGTTCGTGGCACCGCCGTCAACCCGGCTGCCAAGCTCCTGCTGCTCACGCAGGCCCTCGAGGACTGGGGCGTGGACCGTGTGGACATCAAGACCGACGCACGCAATGAGGTGGCTCGCGGCGCGATCGCAGCGCTGGGGGCGATCTTCGAGGGGGTCCTGCGCGCCTGGCAGCCCTCCCTGGCTCCCGGTGAGGAGGGGCGCACGCGCGACACGGCCATGTTCGCCATCACCCCGGAGCAGTGGCCCGGGGTCAGGACCCGTCTGGCCGAGCGCATCGAGAGGCGCTCGACGTCGTCGAAAGGATGAGAAGGAATGACTGAGCTGCGTGATCCGGCTGAGGTCTTCGCCACGGAGATCGGCTGGCAGCCGGCGCTGGAGCGTACTGACCTGCTCGCCGAGCCCGTGGCCGCCGCGCTGCGGGCGCTGGAGGCGGCCTCGCCCGAGGGCGCGGACCTGGCCCGTCAGGCGCAGGTGGTGCCCATTGATCCGTCCCACTCCGACACCGACGCCCTCAACGCTCACTACGACCTGGATCCTGAGGCGACTGGGAACTGCGTACTTGTGGCCGGTAAGCGGACCGGCCAGGAGCGCATCGCCGCCTGCGTCGTGCGTGCCACCGACTTCGCCGACGTCAACCACGTCGTCAAGAAGCGCATTGACGTGCGTAAGGCCTCGTTCCTGCCGGTGGAGCGGGCCGTGGAGATGAGTGGCATGGAGTACGGCGGGATTACCCCGGTCGGCCTGCCCGAGGACTGGCGGCTCTTCATCGACGGCGCTGTGGCGGAGCGGGCCACGGTGCTCATCGGCTCGGGCGTGCGCCACTCCAAGCTCCTGGTGCCCGGGGCACTGCTGGTGGCGCTGCCGGGGGCCGAGCGCGTCAAGGACCTGGGGGTACGCCCCGCCTGAGTGGGTCGGTCGAACCGTTCAGGCGGGGCCATCCCTCAAGGCTCTCAGCCCAGGGAGTCCAAGACGATGTTGAGTCCCTCGCTCATGGTGGGGTGGGTGATGACGGCGTCGCGCACCTGCTGCCACGTCAGGTCGCCCAGCATCGCCATCTGGATGCTGGTGACGACCTCGCTGGCCTCGGCGCCGATGATGGCGGCACCCAGGATGAGGTCGGTGCGGGCGTCGATGATGACCTTGAAGAAGCCCTCAGTGCGACCCAGGGTCTTGGCGCGCGGGACGGCCGCCGTCGGGGTCTTGGCGACGCGCACCTCGTAGCCGGCCTCGCGGGCCTCGGCCTCGCTCATGCCCACGTGCCCGAGCTCGGGCGTGGTGAAGACGGCCCACGGGATGAGGCGTCCGGCGGTGGATGCCTCCTTGCCGGCGAAGAGGTCACGCAGGACGCGGAAGTCGTTCCAGGAGGCGTGGGTGAACTGGGGCGTTCCGGCCACGTCACCGGCGGCGTAGACGTTCTCGGCGGTGGTGCGCAGGTGGTCGTCGACGCGCACGAAGCCGCGCTCGGTCAGCTCCACGCCCGCGGCCTCCAGGCCGAGGCCGGCGGTGACAGGAGTGCGTCCCAGGGCGACGAGCAGGTGGGATCCGCTCACCTCGTGACCGTCGGCGGTGGTGACGACGACGCCGTTCCCGTCGGCGGCTGCGGCGACCTTCGAGGCGCGCGCTCCGGTCAGGACCGTGACCCCCAGGGCCTCCAGGCCGGCGGTCACCTCAGCGGCGACGTCCTCGTCCTCGCGGTCCAGGATGTGCGGCCCGGCGTGGACGATGGTGACCGGGACACCGAGGAGCCCCATGAGGGAGGCCATCTCGACGCCGATGACCCCGCCACCCAGGACGATGAGGCTGCTGGGCAGCTCGGGCAGGGTGAGCAGGTCCTCGCTGGTCCAGTAGCGCACGTCGGACAGGCCCTCGATCGGGGGGACCGACGGCGTGGTGCCGGTGTTGATGAGGACCTTGGCGCCGCGCACGCGCCGCAGGCCGCCGTCGTTGAGGGCGATCTCGACGGTGCGCTCCCCCACGAAGCGGGCGGTGCCCTTGACGAAGTCCATGCCGGAGGCGGGGAACATCTTCTCGTGGGCGGCCACCATGCCGCCCACGACGACCTCCTTGCGGGCGCGGAAGGAGGCCAGCTCGATGCGGGCCTGGGCCAGGGCGTCAGCGCCACCGTCCTGCTCGGACAGGGTGACGCCGTAGGTCTGCGAGCCCTGGACCTCCCGGAGGACGCGGGCGGCGGAGATGAGGGTCTTGGTGGGGATGCAGGCGACGTTGATGCAGGTGCCGCCCACCTTGTCCCGCTCCACCATGACGACCTTGTCGCCGGCCTTGGCGCGCAGCATCGCCAGGGACTTGCCTGCCTTGCCGCCTCCGACGACGAGCAGGTCGACCTCCTCGACCGGGACGTCTGTCTGGTTGGTCGCGTCGCTGTTGACGGTGGACTGTGACATGAGTGCGCATCTCCTTCGGCGGTCGCCGCTCGGCATGATCTGAACGCCAGGGCAACGGGAAGCGAAGGGCCGCTATTCCGGGGCGACTGCGCAAGGTCTCAGTGGATCACCGACAGCAGCCGGGAAGGCCTCACGCAGCTCTCCCCTCCCAACCGGTCATTGGGGCGACTTATCCTTTCGTCCTCACTGATACCTGGCAGCCCTACTGCTCGCCGAGAGCAACCAGGGCTGCATCCAGAGAGTCAACGAGCGTGGCAAAACTCACGTCAATGGGGGCATTCATGGCGAAGCCACCGTGGACCTCGATATCCACGAAGCCATGGAGTGACGCCCGGGTCATTCGCACAGCGTCGATGATCCGATCCTCGGGGATGCGGTAGCCGCCCAGCGCCGCGGTGACGATGTCAACCGTGCGTTGAGCCGCTGATGACCGTAGCGGACTCAGGCTTCCGTCCGAGGCCTCGGCGGGGACCTGGGTCATCGGATAGAGCCCGGGGTGCGCATGAGCGAAGCCTCGATAGGCGTCGGCAAGGGCTCGCAGGGCATCAGGCCCGGCCAACCCCATGACGGAGGCCGCCAGACGGTCGGCGAGCTCGTCCACCGCCCGCACGGAGACTCCTCGGACCAGGTCGCTCATACCGGAGACATGCTTGTACAGGCTCGGCGGCGCGACTCCCAGATCGGCAGCCAGCCGGCATCGGGCAGGGACAGCCCCGTGACCGTGGCCAGAGCAAGCACCAAAGCACTGACGAGCATCTTGCTTCGGAGTAGGTGCCAACCGCGATCGCGAGCACAGGCGTAACACAGGCCAGTACTGGTCGGTACCAGATGAAAGTACTGGTCGGTGCCAGATGAAACCGGGGCGCGAGCGCCGTTGCATGTCGCCGCCATCCCCTATCGTAGGCAGCGAACACATGAACGGAGTTCCCGATGCCCGATCCATCCTCATATGCTCAAGGCAGCGCGCCCGTCACTCCAGGCCCCTTCAAGCAAGCCACCGGCGCCCGAGGCTGGATCCTATGCTTGGCGGCCTCAGTTATCGGCTGGCTCCTGGTGCAGCTGTTCAATCTCCTGAACCAGTCCAGCTCGCAGACCTCGAATTCGTGGAACGTGGGAACGAGGCTAGCCGTCGTCGCCCTGAGCTCGCTCAACTACATCCTCCTCATCACCGCTATAGTTCTGTTCATCAACCATATGCACCGGGTCTATGTGGCCCATCGGAGGCGTGCAGGCCACTTCACCTTGGAAGAACGCCGTGAGATCGCACGACGCGATGATCTGTACAAGTCCTGGGATCACGCCCGCGCACTGGCGATCAGCCTCCTGTCCGATGACCCTGGTGGCAGGTTCCGGCCCTGGGACGTCGTGCTGGATCCCGGCGAGGCTGCGGTTGTGGACTGCCCGGCCGGCTACGCGCGCTTCTACGGAACCACCGTGTCCTACACGCAGTCCAGCGGTATGTTCTTTGGATCGCCAGCCTTCGTCCTGGCAGGTATGGGCGCCACCGCGATCAGCAACAGCGCCAGACGTCGAGCCGCCGAACGACTCGCGGCGGATCAGTGGCGCGAGCACCAGCAGGTGCGTTGTCTGGTCACCGAGCAGCGCATCCTGCTGCAGCGTGCGGACTACCAGTGGCTCAGTTTCTACTTCTCCGCCATAGTCTCTATGCATCCTTTCCCCGCCAAGGGCCTGTTCTTCGCCGAGTTCGAGGACACGTCCCCCTTGCGCCTCGAGGGCGCGGCCGCAGTGATCGCCTCCGTGGTGACGGTGTGGTACCGCTTCGGAGCCACAGGACTGCGCGATCATCCCGGATTGCAGTGCTTGCGCCTACCTCAGCAGGTCCTGACAGCAACCGATCCAGTGGAAGGCGCCCCGCCCCCGGAGGTGACGAAACCCTAGCCTGTCCTCCCCCGTCCGCTTTATTCCGCTCCGGTGCCACTGGTGGCCCAGTGTCCCCAGTATGCCCGCCACTCGGAAGCGGCCCAGAAGACATCAGTGGTACTGAGCCACCGGTTGTGCTCCCCACCACCAGTGCCACAGGCTCGGCTCGCCCAGTGCTCGGTCGGCGAGATCCTGCCCCGTGAGGGTGCGGGAGGGTGCCGGCGCACAGGACGACGTCATCCCGTCATCAACCAGTTCGGCCGCAGTCGCCAGTCCAAGCCCGGTCGAGGCGCCGGCGACCGACGAGTACCGTGCACGTTCCTTTTGCCGGTCAATTCGCTCGACGCCGGGCCAAGCCGGCTCAGGAGCTGGCGAGCTGGCGCAGCACGTACTGCAGGATGCCGCCGTGGCGGAAGTAGTCGGCCTCGCCGGGGGTGTCGATGCGCACGACGGCGTCGAAGGAGACCGCCGAGCCGTCGGCCTTCTGCGCCGTGACCGCGACGGTGCGCGGGGTGGTGCCCTCGTTGAGCGCGGTCAGGCCCGTGATGGAGAAGGTCTCGGTGCCGTCCAGGCCGAGCGACTCGGCGCTCTGTCCGGCCGGGAACTGGAGGGGGACCACGCCCATGCCGATGAGGTTGGAGCGGTGGATGCGCTCAAAGGACTCGGCGATGACGGCCTTGACGCCCAGCAGGGCCGTGCCCTTGGCCGCCCAGTCGCGTGAAGAGCCCGAGCCGTACTCCTTGCCGCCCAGGACCACCAGCGGGATGCCGGCGGCCTGGTAGGCCTGGGAGGCGTCGAAGATCGACTCCTGCTCGCCGGTGAGGAAGTTGCGGGTGTAGCCGCCCTCGACGCCGTCGAGCAGCCGGTTGCGCAGGCGGATGTTGGCGAAGGTGCCGCGGATCATGACCTCGTGGTTGCCGCGGCGCGAGCCGTAGGAGTTGAAGTCCGCGCGGGCCACGCCGTGCTCGGCCAGGTAGCGCCCGGCCGGGGAGTCGGCCTTGATGGCGCCGGCCGGGGAGATGTGGTCGGTGGTCACCGAGTCTCCCAGCAGGGCGAGCACCCGGGCGTCCTCGATGTCGGTGACCGGGGTGAGCTCCATGGACAGGCCCTCGAAGAAGGGGGCCTTGCGCACGTAGGTGGACTCCTCGTCCCAGGCGAAGGTGTCCCCCTCGGGGGTGTCCAGGCCCTGCCAGCGCTCGTCGCCGGCGAAGACGTCGGCGTAGTCGCGCGTGTACATCTCGCGGTCGATGGTGGCGTCGATGACGGCCTGGACCTCGGTGGGGTCGGGCCAGATGTCGGACAGGAAGACGTCGCGGCCCTCTGGGTCCTGGCCCAGCGGCTCGGTGGCGAAGTCGATGTCCATGGTCCCGGCCAGGGCGTAGGCGATGACCAGGGGCGGGGAGGCCAGGTAGTTCATCTTGACGTCGGGGTTGATGCGCCCCTCGAAGTTGCGGTTGCCCGAAAGCACCGAGACCACGGCGAGGTCGGCGTCGTTGACCGCCTGGGAGACCTCGGCCGGCAGGGGCCCGGAGTTACCGATGCAGGTGGCGCAGCCGTAGCCGACGACGTTGAATCCCAGCTCGTTGAGGGCGGGCCACAGCCCGGCCTTCTCGTAGTAGTCGGTGACGACCTGGCTGCCCGGGGCGGTGGAGGTCTTCACCCAGGGCTTGGAGCGCAGGCCCCGGGCGACGGCGTTACGGGCCAGCAGGCCGGCGGCCATCATCACCGAGGGGTTGGAGGTGTTGGTGCACGAGGTGATCGAGGCGATGGCGACGTGCCCGTGGTCCAGCTCGGTGTCGGTGCCGTCGGCCAGGGTCACCGGCGTCGGCTTGGATGGCTGGGAGGCGTAGGCGGGCAGGACCTCCTGGAAGGACTCCTTGGCCCGTGACAGGACGATGCGGTCCTGGGGGCGCTTGGGGCCGGCGATGGAGGGCACCACGGTGGACAGGTCCAGCTCGAGGTACTCGGAGTAGACGGGCTCGCGGGCCGGGTCGTGCCACATTCCCTGGGCCTTGGTGTAGGCCTCCACCAGGCGCACGCGCTCCTCGGAGCGGCCGGTCAGGCGCAGGTAGTCCAGGGTGACCTCGTCGATCGGGAAGATCGCGGCGGTGGAGCCGAACTCGGGGCTCATGTTGCCGATGGTGGCGCGGTTGGCCAGCGGTACCTCGGCGACGCCCTCGCCGTAGAACTCGACGAACTTGCCCACCACGCCGTGGGCGCGCAGCATCTCGGTGATGGTCAGGACCACGTCGGTGGCGGTGGCGCCGGCGGGGATGGCGCCGGAGAGCTTGAAGCCCACCACCTTGGGGATGAGCATGGAGACGGGCTGGCCCAGCATGGCGGCCTCGGCCTCGATGCCGCCCACGCCCCAGCCCAGGACGCCCAGGCCGTTGACCATGGTGGTGTGGGAGTCGGTGCCCACGCAGGTGTCGGGGTAGGCCTGGGTGACGCCGTCGGCCTCGTGGGTGAAGACGATGCGGGCCAGGTACTCGATGTTGACCTGATGGACGATGCCCGTACCCGGGGGGACGACGCGGAAGTTGGACAGCGCCCCCTGTCCCCAGCGCAGGAACTGGTAGCGCTCGGCGTTGCGCTCGTACTCGCGCTCCTTGTTGCGCTCCAGGGATCCGGGCAGGCCGAAGGAGTCGATCTGCACGGAGTGGTCGATGACCATCTCAGCGGGGTTGAGGGGGTTGATGACCTCGGGGTCACCGCCGAGCTCGGAGACCGCCTCGCGCATGGTGGCCAGGTCCACGATGCAGGGCACGCCGGTGAAGTCCTGCATGACGACGCGGGCCGGGGTGAACTGGATCTCCGTGTCGGGCTCGGCGGCCGGGTCCCAGGCGGCCAGGGCGCGCACGTGGTCGGCGGTGATGTTGGCGCCGTCCTCGGTGCGCAGCAGGTTCTCGGCCAGCACCTTGAGGCTGTAGGGCAGGCGCTCCAGGCCGGGGACGGCGTCGAGACGGTAGATCTCGTAGTCGCGGCCATCGACGTCGAGGGTGCTGCGGGAGGCGAAGGTGTTGAGGCTGGTCACCGGGGCTCACTTCCAGTTGTCGTACCGATCCGCCCGTCGCACCGCCTCGGGTCTGTCACGCGGACCTGCGGTGACAGCCGGGCGGAGGCTGCGCGGATGCTCCGGTGTGGACCGTAGCCCACGGCATGTCATCCGTTGTCAATACGTAGGGAAGGCTGGCCAAACCCGGCACGCCGGCCGACGCCCGTAGACCACATTTGGTGACGCCGGCCGCACGCAACCCCGCTGACGCCCCCGTTCAGGAGCGCTCGAGCACCGCGATCGTCTCGAAGTGGTGAGTGTGCGGGAACATGTCCAGCGCGCTCATGGAGCCCAGCGCGTAGCCCGAGCGCAGGAGGGTTTCCAGGTCCCGGGCCAACGCTGCCGGGTCGCAGGCCACCAGGACGATCCGCTCGGCCCCCAGGGCGCCGACGGCCTCGATGACCTCGCGCCCGGCCCCCTGCCTGGGCGGGTCGAGGACGACGACGTCGGGGCGGCCACCGGTGAGGGAGCCGGCGAGCTCGCGCACCGAGCGGGCGCTCACGCGGCCCGAGGCCAGGCGTGCAGAGGGCTGGGCGTGAAGCGTGCGGCGGGCGTCGCGAACGGCCTGCTCATTGCCCTCCAGGGACACGACCTCGCCGCCGCTGCCCACCAGGGCGGCCAGCGGCAGGGTGAACAGGCCGGCCCCCGAATAGAGCTCCAGGACGCGGCTGCCCGCGGCACCATCGAGGTCCGCCCCCAGGGCGCCGCGCACAACGCGCTCGACGAGCACCCGGGGGGCGTCGACGTGGACCTGCCAGAAGCCCTCGGCGTGGACGGAGTAAGTCAGCTCCCCCAGCCCCAGGGCCGAGGCGTCCACGACCTCCCGGACCCGGCGCCGCCCGGTGCTGCGGGCCTGGGCGGTCAGGAGCCGCTCGTCGAGCAGGACGACGGGCTCACCGCCGCTGGGTGCGATGGCCTCGATGCGCATGCCGGGTCGGTAGTGGGCGCGCCAGCGGGAGCGCTCCAGCAGCCCGATCTCGGTGATGGCCTCAACCGCCAGGGGCAGGCGGCGCAGGGGCAGGACCGTCCCGGAGCGGAAGGCGTGCATGCCGGGCCTGCCGTCCTCACCGACCGTCAGGCTCACGCGGGTGCGGGTGGCGGTTCCGGCCAGGGCACGCCGCCGGGCGCTGTTGGAGGCCTGGGCCGCGGCGTCGGTGGGCATGGGCTCGATCGGCACGGCGGCTGCGGCGGAGGCCTCGGGCAGGGCAGCGACGGCGTCGGCCACCTCCTGCCCGCCGATCCGGCGCAGGCAGTCGGCCAGGACCCAGCGCTTCCAGGTGCGCTGGGCGTCCAGGGCCACATGGGCGAGCTCTCCCCCACCCACGCCGGCCGGGCCGGCCTCGGGCCAGACGGACTCGACGCGGTCCGGGGAGGCCTGGAGGATCTCAACGGCGTCGGCACGCCAGGTCCGCGAGGTCATCTCGGTCAGGCGGGCCCGCACCGTCTCACCGGGCAGGGCGTGGCGCACGAAGATGACGCGACCACCCGGGTCGTCCACGGGGCGGGCCACGCAGTGCCCGCCGTGCGCGGGAGCCCCCACCGCCAGGGTCAGCTCGCGCGGCTCACCACGGCTGGGGGCGGGCTGGTCTGCGCTCCGGCTGGGCTGGGGGGTCATCGATTCTCCTGGGGGTCGGCACCGACGCCGCCGGTGCCGGCGGGGCTGTGCTGGTCGAGGTGGCTGAGGTGGCTGTCGACGTGACGACGCATGGCGACGTCGGCGTCGATGATGCCCTCGGCGGTGCGGGCGCGCACGCCGTGGTGGATGTGCCGCTGACCGGGCAGTCCCAGCTGCCAGGGCACGGAGGCCACGACGACGCCCGGGGTGAACAGCAGGACGGTCTTGAGGCGCAGGGCGGTCTGGTTGTGGAGGATCTGCTCCCACCAGTGGCGCACGATGTACTCGGGCAGGAAGACGACGATGAGGTCGCGGGGAGACTCGCGGCGCACCGAGCGCACGTAGTTGATGACCGGGCGGGTGATGTCCCGGTAGGGGGAGTCCAGGACCGTCAGGGGCACGGCGATGTCGGCCTCCTCCCAGGCGTCCAGGAGGCGCTCGGCGCCGCCGTCGCCGGTGTCCACCGTCAGGGCCTCCAGAACGGTGGGGTGGGTCGACTGGGCGTAGGTCAGGGCCCGCAGCGTGGGCTGGTGGAGACGGGAGGCCAGGACGATGGCGTGGACGTGGGCCGGCAGGACGCGGGCGTCGTGGAGGTCGGAGATAGCCACCTCCTCGCTGACCCTGCGGTAGTGGCGGCGGATCCGGTTCATCACCAGGTAGAGCAGCGCCATGATCGTCAGGGTGATCCAGGCTCCCCGGGTGAGCTTGGTGAGCAGGACGATGACCAGGACCGTCCCGGTGCCCAGCACACCGATGGAGTTGATGATGCGGGCGCGGTGCATGCGCGAGCGGTCCCTGGGCTCGGTGGCGATAGTCAGCTCGCGCGTCCAGTGACGCACCATGCCCACCTGGGAGAGCGAGAAGGAGATGAACACGCCCACGATGTAGAGCTGGATGAGACGGGTCGTGTTGGCCTCGAAGCCGATGAGGAAGGCCACGGCCCCCAGCCACAGGACGATGATGCCGTTGGAGAAGGCCAGGCGGTCGCCGCGCTGGGAGAGCTGGCGGGGCAGGAACTCGTCACGGGCCAGGACGCTGGCCAGCACCGGGAACCCGTTGAAGGCGGTGTTGGCGGCCAGGACCAGGATCAGCCCGGTGACGGTGGCGACCAGGTAGAACATCGGGCGGAAGCCGGAGAAGACGGTGGCGGCGATCTGTCCGATCGCGGGGTCCTGGTGGTAGCCGTCCCCGACCGGGACGCCGTTGTGCAGGAGCTGGTGGGCCGGGTCCTCCACCATGCGCACGCCGACGGCGCCGGCCAGGTGGATGACGCTCATGAGCATCAGCGCGGCGATCACCCCCAGGAGCAGCAGCGTCGTGGCGGCGTTGCGGGACTTGGGGCGCTGGAAGCTGGGCACGCCGTTGGAGATCGCCTCCACACCGGTCAGGGCCGCGCACCCCGAGGAGAAGGCCCGCAGGACCAGGAAGCCTCCGGCCAGGCCGGTCAGGCCCTGCTCCCAGCCGGCGTGGGTGACGACGTCGAAGCCGGCCGACTCGGCCCGCCCGAGAGTCCCGGTCAGCTCCTGGACGAGCCCGACGACGGCCATGATGCCGATGACACCCATGTACAGGTAGGTGGGAATGGCGAAGGCCCGGCCCGACTCGCGCGAGCCGCGCATGTTGAGCACGGCCAGGACGGTGACGACCGCGACGGCGATCTCCACCTTGTAGGGGACCAGGGCGGGCAGGGCGGCCGCGAGGTAGGAGGTGCCCGAGGACACCGAGACCGCAACGGTCAGGACATAGTCGCTCAGCAGGGCCGAGGCCACCAGAAGCCCGGCGTGGGAGCCGAGATTGGCCGAGACCACCTCGTAGTCGCCGCCGCCCGAGGGATAGGCGTGGACGGTCTGGCGGTAGGAGGCCACGACGACGGCCAGGACGCCGACGACGGCCAGGGCCACCCACGGCGACAGGGAGGTGGCCGCAACGCCGGCCACGGCCAGGGTGATGAGCACCTCATCGGGGGCGTAGCCCACGGAGGACAGGGCGTCGGAGGCGAATACCGGAAGGGCGATCCTCTTGGGCAGGAGCGTCTCCCCCAGAGCTCCGCTGGGAACAGGACGGCCGACGAGAAGCCGCTTGATGCGGTCTGCGAAGTCACGCACGTCTCCAGATGTTACGTCCGCGGCCCGACAACGGAGTACCGTCCTCCTCGTGCACTTCGTCATCATGGGTTGTGGGCGCGTGGGAGCGTCCATGGCTGTTCAGCTCGACCGTATGGGGCACTCGGTGTCCGTCATCGACCGCTCCGCGGACGCCTTCCGCCGCCTGCCCTCGGACTTCAACGGCCGCAAGGTCAAGGGGGTCGGTTACGACCGCGACGCCCTGGAGCAGGCGGGCATCGACGAGGCCTACGCCTTCGTCGCCGTGTCCAACGGGGACAACTCCAACATCGTGGCTGCGCGGGTAGCCAGGGAGAGCTTCGGCGTGGACAACGTCGTCGCCCGGATCTATGACTCGCGGCGGGCCGACGTCTACGAGCGCCTGGGCATCCCCACCGTGGCCACCGTGCGTCAGACGGCCGACCAGATGATGCGCCGTATCCTGCCGGGTTCCAGCGCCCGCGAGCTCGAGGACCCCTCGGGCACGGTTGCTCTCATCCAGCCCAACGCCTCCCCGCAGTGGGTCGGTACGACGATCGGGGTGCTGGAGGACCGCCTGAGGGTGCGGGTGGCCTGGATCTCGCGCGGTGCCAC
>ERZ772958.248-NODE-248-length-23852-cov-42.690885_pt1 | contig 23852 bp, 16 predicted proteins | sample MGYA00580681_ERZ772958 | MGnify/ENA primary metagenome ERZ772958 (study PRJEB29015, sample SAMEA2738089) | human oral metagenome | biome: human oral; feature: human-associated habitat; material: saliva | place: China | collected 2275 ...
ACCAACGTTGACCGCACCATCTCCTCCGTCAAGCGCCACATGGGCACTGACTGGAAGGTGAACATTGACGGCAAGGACTACAACGCCCAGCAGATTTCGGCCTTCATCCTGGCCAAGCTAAAGGCCGACGCCGAGGCTTACCTGGGCGAGCCCGTCACCAACGCGGTTATCACCGTCCCCGCCTACTTCAACGACGCTCAGCGTCAGGCCACCAAGGACGCCGGTACCATTGCCGGCCTCAAGGTTGACCGTATCGTCAACGAGCCCACCGCAGCCGCCCTGGCTTACGGCCTTGAAAAGGGTAAGGAAGACGAACTCATCTTGGTATTCGACCTCGGTGGCGGTACCTTCGACGTCTCCCTGCTTGAGGTTGGTAAGGACGACGACGGCTTCTCCACCATTCAGGTGCGCGCCACCGCCGGTGACAACCGCCTCGGTGGTGACGACTGGGATGACCGTATCGTCAAGTGGCTGATCGACCGCGTAAAGTCCAACACCGGTGTAGACCTGTCCAAGGACAAGATCGCCATGCAGCGTCTGCGCGACGCCGCTGAACAGGCCAAGAAGGAACTGTCCAGCGCCATGAGCACCACCATCAACCAGCAGTACCTGTCCATGGGCCCCGACGGCACCCCGATCCACCTGGACGAGAAGCTAACCCGCGCCCAGTTCGAGGAAATGACCGCTGACCTGCTAGAGCGCACCAAGCTGCCGTTCCACAAGGTAATCGAGGACGCCGGCGTAAAGCTCAGCGACATTGACCACGTGGTGCTGGTGGGTGGTTCCACCCGTATGCCCGCCGTCAGCGACGTTGTCCGCCAGCTGACCGGTGGCAAGGAGCCCAACAAGGGCGTTAACCCCGACGAGGTTGTGGCCGTTGGTGCCGCCCTGCAGGCCGGTGTTATCCAGGGTGACCGCAAGGACGTGCTGCTGATCGACGTGACCCCGCTGTCCCTGGGTATCGAAACCAAGGGTGGCATCATGACCAAGCTGATCGAGCGCAACACCGCCATCCCGGCTCAGCGCAGCGAGATCTTCTCCACTGCTGAAGACAACCAGCCTTCCGTGCTGATCCAGGTCTACCAGGGTGAGCGTGAGTTCGCCCGTGACAACAAGCCGCTGGGCACCTTCGAGCTGACCGGTATCGCCCCGGCCCCGCACGGTGTGCCCCAGATCGAGGTTTCCTTCGACATCGACGCCAACGGCATCGTGCACGTGTCCGCTAAGGACAAGGGCACCGGCAAGGAGCAGTCCATGACCATCTCCGGTGGCAGCGCCCTGCCCAAGGAGGACATCGACCGCATGATCAAGGAAGCCGAAGCTCACGCCGCTGAGGACAAGAAGCGTCGTGAAGAGGCTGAGACCCGCAACGCCGCTGAGCAGCAGGCCTACGCCATCGAGAAGCTACTGCGCGAGAACAAGGACAAGCTGCCCGAGGACGTCCACTCCGAGGTTTCCGCAGCTGTTGCCGACCTGAAGAAGTCCCTTGAGGGCGACGACATCAACGCCGTACGCACCGCTCAGGACAAGCTCAACGAGGTAGGCCAGAAGATCGGTCAGGCCCTGTACGCCTCCGAGCAGGCCGGCCCCGCCGCTGGCAGCGGCTTCCCCGGCGCCTCCGCTGGCTCGCAGCCCAAGGCCGACGACGACATCGTTGACGCCGAAATCGTTGATGACGAGGAAAACAAGTGAGCACTGAGCCCTCAAACGAGGACCTACAGGCCCTAGCTGACCAGGTTAACGAGGCCTTCGCTGAGGCTGACGTAACCGACGCCGTCGACGCCGCCAACCAGGCCGCCCAAGACGCGGCTGACGCGGCCCAAGACGCAGCCGACGCCGCCCAGGAGGCGGCCGAGGCTGGTCAGGTCAGTGCTCAGGAGTTACAGGTCAAGCTAGACGAGACCACGGACCAACTGGCCCGCGCCCACGCTGACCTGTACAACCTGCAGCAGGAGTACAACGCCTATGTGCGTCGCTCTCGCGAACAGGCTGCCTCTCACCGCGAAGCCGGCGCCCAGCAGGTCACCGAAGCACTAATCCCGGTCTTGGATGAGATCGAACTAGCCCGCCAACATGGGGACCTGGTTGGTTCCTTTGAAGCGGTGGGCAGCAAAATTGAGAACATCTTGAAAGACAAGTTCTCACTTACCCGCTTTGGCCAGGCCGGGGACGTATTCGACCCTAACCTGCATGAAGCCCTGATGGCAGTGGATTCCACTGAAGTCACCGAACCTACGGTGAACCTGGTGATCCAGCCCGGTTACATGCTCGGCGAGCGCGTGGTCCGCCACGCTCGCGTGCAGGTCGCCAACCCGGCCTAAGCACCATGCAAATAACGACGGCGCAGGTGAGCTTTTACCTGCGCCGTCGCTATAAAAATAAAGCCGCTAAAGAAAAAAGCGGCAACCAAAAAAGAAACTATTAATGACTTTCCCCTTATTTAGGAGGTGGGGACCACATTATGGCCAGTCAAGACTGGATGACTAAGGATTTTTACGCGGTACTAGGCGTTGCTAAAGACGCTGACGCCACCGCCATCAAGAAGGCTTACCGCAAGCTAGCCAGGCAGTACCACCCGGATCGTAACGCTGACAATCCCGAGGCTGCGAAGAAGTTCAAAGAGGTCAGCGAGGCCTATGCGGTGCTCTCTAATGAGCAAGACCGCAAGCAGTATGACGCTATCCGTTCCATGGCTGGTGGCGGTGCGCGCTTCACCTCCGGTTCAGGTGGTGCCAACGCAGGCTTTAATGACCTGTTTGGCTCCATGTTTGGTGGCGGCGCGAGCTCAGGCGGTTTCGCTGGCGGCACGGCTGGCGCAGACATCAACCTTGATGACCTGATGAACATGTTCGGCGGCTACTCCTCGCCTACACGCGGTCGCGACGGACGCCCCGGGCCTTTCAACTTCAGCTTCTCACGCCCCAAGCGCGGCCAGGACGTGGTTACCGACGCCACGCTAGAATTCCGTGACGCCGTCAACGGCACCATGGTGGAAATTACTGCCGATGGGCGGGCCGTTAAGGTGCGTATCCCGGCGGGCGTTAAGGACGGGCAAAAGATCCGTCTGCGCGGTAAAGGCCGCCCCGGCACCGACGGCGGCGACGCCGGCGACATGGTGGTTAACATCAAGGTTCGCCCCCACCCGGTGTTCAAGCAGGACGGTAAAGACCTGCGCCTGAGCGTACCGATCTCCCTGAAGGAAGCTGCCCTGGGCGGCGTCGTTGAGGTACCTAACTTTGACGGCACTTTCAGCAAGATTAAGGTCAAGCCGGGCACGTCGTCGGGAAGCGTGGTGCGACTGCGCGGAAAGGGTGCCCACACCCCCAAGGGCAACACTGACCTGCTGGTCACCTTGGAAGTTGCGGTGCCTAAGCAGCTATCTGCCGAGGCCCGTAAGGCTCTGGAAGAATTCGACGCCGCCATGGGTGACGCCGACCCGCGCGCTAAGCTCAAAGAAGCGGTATCCAAGTGAAACGCCGTGGCCAGGGGATCGGCTCACTAGAGCCTGACGCCCGCCACCGGGCCGTATATGTGGTGTCTGCGGCCGCACAAATGGCCGGGATGCACCCACAAACGCTGCGCCAATATGACCGTCTGGGCTTAGTTAGTCCCAGGCGGTCACGCGGGCGTGGACGGCGTTACTCCTATAGCGACGTCGAAAAACTGCGCTATATCCAAACCCTCAGCCAAGCTGGAATTAACTTAGAGGGAATCCGCCGGATTTTGCTGCTCGAAGAGCAAAACGCTGCCCTGCAAGCCGAAAATCGCATTTTGCGTTGGCGTATTAACGCAGGTGCGCGCGTTTTCGCGGCGGGTAGTGATGGTGAAGTACAAGTCACTGTGCAACGCGGATCCAGACGAAACTAAGGTTTTCGAGTTAGGCTAAGGGGGAGTCCATCAGGGCTAACCCATAACTGGGTGTTAAAAGCCCTAAGAAAATCTAACTGGAGGCAGACTTTTATGACTGACTACAACCAGGTTCCCCAGCCCCAGCAGCCCTACGGCGCCCCGGCTCCCGCTACTGACATCCCTGCCCCCGCAGGTGCTTACTACGGCGCCCCCTCTGCTCAGACCGCTGCCGGTGGCGTACAGCTAGACGCCTACGGTAACCCGATTGTGGCTGCCAGCGCTCCGGCTGTTGGCTACGACCCCAACGCTTACGCCGCTCAGCAGGGCTATGGTGCTTACCCGCAGGCCGGCCCGGCCCAGCCCAGCCCGATTGGTGCGCTGTTCGACTTTGGTTTCAAGCAGTCCTTTGCCCTAACCGGCGCCAAGCTGGCTAACCTGACCATCACCGTCACCGCCGTCTTCGCCTGGCTGATCTGTGCGGGTGCTGCTGCTAACTCCAAGATCGTGTCGGTGTTCTTCAACAGCTACATTTACGGTGGCTACGCCAGCGGCGGCGACTCGAACGGCTTTGTGGCCTTCCTGATCTCTTTGCTGCTGGGCTTCCTGCCCACCGTGACTGTGATTGTGCTCGGCCGCCTGTTCGTGGAGAACGTGGTTGCTAACGTCAAGCAGGAGCAGGTTGCTAGCGAGACCCTAGAGCTGCTGCGTCAGGCCAAGTGAGCGATTACCAAACTGAGGACGGCCAGCCCAAATACGGGGTTCGTTTGAACCCTCAGGAGCTGGCCGTTCTGCGTGAAAAGCAGGCTCGCGAGGCTGAGCGTGAGCGTGAGGCTAAGGCGCGGCGTCTGGCTGAGCGTCGGGCTAAACGCCGCGCTGCTAAGCGCGATTTTGCTGCCGCTGAGGCGGAGTATGTTAGGCGGGCCCGTGAACGCGAACGTGAGCGCGAAGCTGAAAATGAGGGCCACTTTGAACATGAAAGCCTGGCCGGACCCGAGGGGCTGAGCGATCATGAGGCTGAGCATGGCCATGAGGGCCAGGCCGGGCGTGAAGGCCAGGCCGGGCGTGAGGGGCGCTCTGACCACGTTTATGACCGCTATGACAACATAACCGGAAGCTATAGTTACTGGTCTGACGATAAGGATCGCGCTGACCATGAGGGGCGCAAGTCTTCTCGTGGTGAGGGGACGCGCGCTCCAGGCCGCTCGGCTGTCCGTGAGGGCTATAACGTTACTAACGACGACGACGAACCGGCTGGGCACTACCGCCTGGCTCCCGGGGGGCGTTTTGTCTACCGGGCTGTACCCCGTAAGAAGAAGCAACGCGGCCGCTGGCGTCTGTTTATTATCGGCGTGTTCATGATGCTGGTGGTGCCCATGGTGACCCTGGCTGGCTCTTGGTTGTACCTGACGGGAGGCCCTGGTTCCTTTAAGGCTGGGCAGCTGCTGCCCGAGTCTGGGCAGGTGGCCTTGGAGGCCAAGACTAACTACATGCTCTACTCTCTGACCACAAGGGACGTTGATAGCTGTAGCGTGAGCGATCCAGCTGGCAAAGCGGTGGCCTATAAGGAAGGTAGTTCGAAGTTCCCGCCGGGAAGTTTTACCTCAACCACTGCTGGCACCTATGTGATTAAGTGTCAAAACACTAAGGACACCAAGGTGGTGGGGCCCCCTATGCACATAGAGCGCTTAGATAGTTTGTCTATTGTGACCAACCTGGGCTTTGGCGTGGCCATAGCTGGCGTTTGGGTGACTGTTGTGGGCTGGCGTAGGGCCCGCGCCCGAGGGCGCAAATAGACGCCAATAGATACGCCTGCGCCCGCCAAAATTTGGCGGGCGCAGTTTTGTTGGTATTGGCTGCTGCATTAGTGCAGGGGCTCTGTGCTAGTGCGGGGCCAATTTGGTTAGGCGGCGGCTAGCTTGGGATAGCTTGGTCAGCGGCCGGGGTCGAAATCGTCGTGGAAACCGATCGTGGCTAGCTCTACGCTCTGGTCTGGTAGCAACCAGTAGTACAAGCGTGGCGCCGCAGGGCTGTTCTGCTTGACGTTAACCTTGCGTGAGATAGCGCCATCCTGCTGACGGGTTACTGCCGGGCAGTTGTTGTTGGGGCCGTTGTGGTTGACGCGGTCAACTTCCACAATGCCGGACTTGCTGGATCGGCGCGAAATACCGCAGATAATCTCGGTGCAGATACGTACCAGACGAGCATATTCGTTTGGCAGCGTCTCTTTAGCGTCCTCAAGGAACCCATCCTTAATGGTGTAATCCTTAAGTGGGTAATTTTCACGTAGTTTGCTGTCGATAGTATTCCAGCAAATCTCAATATCGAGCTTAAACCTAGTGTAATCGCTAAGCTTTAGGCCAGGGTGGGTAAACCAATCTTTAGTGAGCTTAGAGTTTGACTCAGCTACAGAATTGCCAGATTTCTTAAGGCGGTTAACTTGTTGCCTTAATTTACGCATCTCATTTTGTGCGTTATCGCGTTCTTTTTCCGTATCAAGACGTTCCTGGTCAGCAACCCTGGCTTGGTCTTGGAAGTAGTCCTTCTGGCTTGCAGTTTTTTCTAGTTCTTTCTGCATTTCAATTAGGTCGTTTTTGAGGCTATCGAGCTGCCCTTGCGCCTGATCTAACTGCTGGTTTAGGTGCTCGTTTTCCCTAACTAGAGCCTCATCAGATGCTTGGCTGGTAGCTAACTCCTTGGCGTCAGATAGCTCCTGTTTTAGTTCTGCTAGTTCCTGTTCAATCTGGTGTTTTTGGCTATCTAGCTTGTCGATGTAATCTACGTCGAGCTTGTGAGCTTCAGCCTCTTCCTCAAGCTCTGCGCTCCGCTGCTTAAGCTCCTGGGCCTGCTGTTTAAGCAGTTGGTCCTGTTGCTTAAGCTCCTGGGCCTGCTGAATCAACTGCGCAGCCTGACCAACAATGGTCTGCTTAGCAATTTCCAGGCTGATGTCTGGTTCGCTAGTAACGCTGGGTAGATCCTGACTGAAAGTGGGTGAGGCGTTACTTGTGGCAATGTTTAGCCTAGGCCGCGCCTGCAGCCATTTTGAGAAAGCCTCTAACACGGATACACCTTCCTTGATGATGTGAGTATGTAAGTACCTCCACTTAGCTAATAATTGGAAAGCTTCTTAGGGGAGGTCTGATCAGTCTATATCTTTAGGTTGCTACGCGAGGCGATTTTGCCCAAGTTTCGCGCACAGTAAACAAACTAATTTAGGGTAAATATTTAAACCCATAACGAAGAACTAATTTAAAAATCTAAAGTTAATCTTGAGGTGTAGAATTGTTCTGGTGTGACTGGTGTGAATTGAATAGATTAATGTGTGGTTGTGATACTAATGGGTGGGTAGTGATAGAAATAGACACTAATTAAACCGGTGCTGTCTAGAATTGCTGGTGGCGGCGCATTTGCTGGGTCTCGTAGATGGGCAGAGACCGCGAGAGGGGCAGTAAGAGGGTCGAGAGCGGGCGTCGTCGTCGCTAGAATTTAGCCATGGCTAAGAGCAACAAGAAGCAAGACCTCACCTGGAAGCTGACCGCAGCGGCGGCCACCTTCGCCTCCGGCTACGTGGCTGACAAGGTAGTTTCCCTAAGCTGGCGGGCAGTGACCGGCCGCCCGGCCCCCAACGACCAGACCAAACTAGCTACCTATGCGGTGGCTGAGCTGGCTGCATTCGCCATTATTTCTGGCGCAGTGCTAACCCTTACTCGCGAGCTCACCCTGCGTAGCGCCGCCGTTTGGTTCGAGGGGCACAACCAGCCCAAGCGGATCGAAGCCTGACACTCGCTGCTGGACTCTCTGCTGGCTGGGCTGGCACCAAGGCTTGTTTGGCTGGCCCGACAAGCCCCGCCTGGCAAGTCTTGCTGGCTCGGCAGCTGCTTGACCCGGCATCCGCTTGGGGTGCATCTGGGGCGGGTGGTGACGCGGGCAAAGCTGCTGACGGCCCGGCGAGCCTTGTCGGCCTGGTAAGGGCTGCTTGGCCCGGTGAGCCCTGCCCGACCAGCTGTGGGACCTTAGGTTGGCAGAGCCTAAGCGCGCGGCCCTTGCCACACCAGGGGGCGGGCTTAGCTAACAGTGCACATAACTAGCTGCCGGTAGGCTATAAGCATGAGTGTTTGTGGGCCTGGCATGTTGGCATACCGCCTAACGCAATCCGGCGAAGCAATTGGGCTGCGTTTTACAGCACCCTTAACCGGGCTGCGTTTTGTTCGCCAATACTGGCAGGGGCTGGGCGCATGAACCATATTTCTGTAATCCAGTGGGTCTGCGGCGCACTAGCCGTCATCGCCACCCTGGTAGGCCTGGGTTTCTTCACTCGCGCCTGCCTAACTATCGCTAACCGCTTCCGCCTGGGTGCCCCGGTAGACCGTCAGCGCCTGCACCCGGTGGGCAAACGCCTTAAAACTTTGCTGGTGAAAGTCCTATGCCACCAGGACTTTAAAGGCCGCCCCTGGATCCGCCTAGCCCACTGGCTAGTGATGGTGTCCTTCCCGATCCTGTTCTTTACGCTGGTCACTGGCTATGCGCAGATTTTTAGCCCCGACTGGGCGCTGCCGCTAATCGGGCATTTTCCACCCTGGGAATGGCTTGTTGAATTTATTGCTTTAGCCTCCACGATCGCCATTATTGGCTTGATTGTGGTGCGCAGCGTTAACACCGCCCACGGCCGCAAGTCGCGTTTTACCGGCTCAACCCGCTGGCAGGCGCGGTTTGTGGAGGCCACTATTGTGGCCGTAGTGGGCTGCGTAGATTTGCTGCGCGTGGCCGAATCGGCTTGGCTTAGCGCCGCCCAGCACGAGCAGTCGGCTAGCTGGGTGCATTTCCCGATTTTTGGTTGGTTAGGCCGCCCGCTGGGTCAGGGCGCCAATCCGGATACGCTGGCCAATGTCATTGCGGTGTTGGCGCTGGTTAAGATCCTGTGCTCCATGACCTGGTTTGTGATTGTGGGCTTGCAGCCGTCTATGGGCGTGGCCTGGCACCGTTTCCTGGCTTTTATCACCATCTACGCCCGCAAGCACGACGACGGCACCTCCGCTTTGGGTCCGCTTGAGCCCATGATTGTGGACGGAAAACCCTTAACTGTCGATTTACTCGATGAGCTTGAAGAGTCCGACGCTGAACCTAACTTTGGGGTTAGCCGGATCGAGCAGTTTCATTGGAAAGCTCTAGCGGACTTTTCTGCCTGCACTGAATGCGGCCGCTGCCAGGATCTATGCCCGGCCTGGAACACCGGCAAGCCGCTTTCACCCAAGCTTTTCACCCTGGCTTTGCGTGACCACCACGCCGCCGTGGCCCCCTTCATTGCCGCTGCCCAGCAGCTAGGGGTGGAACCTGAAGAGGTCAGCGATGAGCAGCTCGCTCAGCGCCCAGTGCACCTGGGGGTGCGTGACGGTTTGAGCGTAAACACCTCCCTGGGCCTGGCCGAAAACAGTGCCCACACCCAAGACATTTTGGGGGCGCTGCTGCAGGCCAAAGCGGCGCCGTCGGAAACTGGCGTGGCCACCAAACCCGCCCCACTGGTTGGCGAAGTCATCGGCGAGGCTGCGCTGTGGGCCTGCACCACCTGCGGGGCTTGCGTGGATCAGTGCCCGGTGGATATTGAGCATATTGACCGCGTGATTGACCTACGCCGCAACCAAGTGCTGATGGAGTCGGCTTTCCCCAAGGAACTTGGGCAAATGTTCCGCAAGCTTGAATCTAAAGGCAACCCCTGGGGTCTGCCCCCACGCAAGCGCCTAGAGTGGGCTAAGGGCCTGGAATTTGATGTGCCCGTGGTGGGCGTGGATGTGGAAGACGCCAGCGAAGTGGACTACCTGTTCTGGGTGGGTTGCGCTGGTGCCTATGAGGACCGTGCCAAGAAAACTACCCGCGCGGTGGCTGAGCTGCTGCATGTTGCCGGGGTTTCTTTCGCGGTTTTGGGCGACGGCGAATCCTGCACTGGTGATCCCGCCCGCCGTGCCGGTAATGAGATCCTGTTCCAAACTTTGGCTGCGCAAAACGTTGAAACCTTAAACGAGGTTGGCGCCAAGCGCATTGTGGTTACCTGCGCCCACTGCTTCAACACTATTTCGCGTGAATACCCGCAGGTGGGCGGCAATTATCAGGTGCTGCACCACACCCAGCTGCTAAATCAGTTGGTGCGTGAAGGTCGCCTAAAGCCGGTGGCCCCCACAGCGGCGACGGCGTCCGTGCAGCAGGCAGCGACGGCGTCGGAAACTGTCCCGGCGCAGCAGGAACCATCCGCAGCGGCAAGCACCCAGGCGGACTCTGCGGCGTCGTCGGCAAAACCCACTGCAGTGCAGGGCCTGCAACTGACCCCCAAAGTCACCTACCACGACGCCTGCTACCTGGGACGACACAACCGGATCTACTCTCCGCCGCGTGAACTGCTGGCCGCAACCGGAGCCGAACAGGTGGAAATGCCACGCAACCACGAACGTGCCTTCTGCTGTGGTGGCGGTGGCGCGCGCGCCTTCATGGAAGAAACCATCGGCACCCGCATCGCAGCCACCCGCGCCCGCGAAGCCCTAGACACAGGGGCCAAAATCGTGGCCACTGCCTGCCCCTTCTGCACCACCATGCTTTCCGACGGCGTGGCCAGCCAAGGCGCTGAAGACGTGCGGGTTATGGACGTAGCCCAGCTGATGCTAGAGGCAGTAAAACGCGGTAATAACTAGTACCATGTAAATGCAAACCCCAGGGGAGCACCACAGCGGTGCTGAGAGTGCGCTTGGCGCAGACCCTCGAACCTGATCCGGGTAATACCGGCGTAAGGGAGTCGGGCTCTCTTCCCCTCCAGCTCAAGCAGGAGGAAGTAATGCTAACTGGTCACGTTCTAACCCGTCGTGGAGTAATTGGTGGCGCCCTCGCCCTGGCCGGCGCGGCCACACTGGCGGCATGTGGGCAAGACACCAAGGCTGACGCCAAAAAAGTCACGGTGGTAACCCACAGTTCTTTCCAGGTTTCTGACAACCTCAAGAAAGAATTTGAGAAAACTAGCGGTTTCAAGCTGGAAATTGTGGACGGCGGCGACGGCGGCGAGCTGGTCAACAAGCTGATCTTGTCCAAGGACGCCCCCCAAGGTGACGTGTGCTTCGGCGTGGACAACACCTACGCCTCCCGCCTGCTATCTCAAGGCGTGATCGACAAAGACCGCACCGTGGACACCATTTCGGAAAGCGCCGAAAAATACCTGGTAGACAACAACCGTGCGCTGGTGCCCATCGACATGGGTGACGTGGCCATCAACATCGACAAAACCTACTTTGCCAGCCACAACCTGGCTGAGCCCAAGACTTTCGAGGACCTGGCTAAGCCTGAATACGCCAAGCTGTTGGTGGCCATCAACCCCACCACCTCCACCCCTGGCCTGGCCTGGATGTTGGCAACGGTAGGCCACTTCGGCGCCGACAAGTTCAGCGACTACTGGAAGACCCTGGTTAAGGGCGGCGCTAAGATCGCCTCGGGCTGGACCGAAGCCTACAACACCGATTTCAGTGCCGGTGAAGGTAAGGGCGCCTATCCGATCGTGGTTTCCTACGCCTCCTCGCCCTCCTACACGGTCAGCAAGGACGGCGCCTCCACCACCACCGCAGCCCTGTTAGACACCGCTTTCCGCCAGGTGGAATACGCCGGTGTGCTTAAGGGTGCCGCCAACCCGGCAGGTGGTCAGGCTTTCATTAACTGGATGCTGTCTAAAGATGTGCAGGCAGACATTCCCAAGAAGATGTACATGTACCCGGTGGACTCATCCGTGCAGCTGCCCGAGGCGCTGGCCAAGTTCGGCCCGCTGGCCAAAAAGCCGGTAGAGGTTACCCCCGACAAGATCGCGGCGGAGCGTGAACAGTGGCTCAAGCTATGGGCCAGCGCCGTCGGCAAGTGAGCGGCACGCCAGAAAAAATCCAGAGCGGGGACCACCATGCCGGGACCCAGCGCATCGGGCCGCGCATAACCTTCAGCCAAAAACTGGCTTGGAGCCTGGCAATAGCTTTACCGCTAGGCTTCCTGGGACTGTTTTTCGCCTGGCCAGTGGCCAGTTTGGTGATGCGCGGCCTGGTTAATAACGGCCGCCTTGACCTGGCCGGGGTGGGCGAAGTGTTCCTGCGCGAACGCACCAGCCGCGTGGTGGGCCAAACCCTGTACCAGGCCGCCTGGGCTACAGGAATTAGTGCACTCGCCGCCCTGCCCGGGGCACACCTGCTTTACCGCCGTCGTTTTGTGGGGGTGGGGTTGCTAAAAGCGCTGGTGATTGTGCCTTTTGTGCTGCCGAGCGTGGCTGTGGGGGTGGCCTTCCATTCGCTGTTAACCAAGGGCGGCTGGCTAGAATCACTGGGCTTAGATGGCACCTCACAGGCGGTTATTGCCGCCATGGTGTTTTTCAACTACGGCTTCATGCTGCGCCAAGTGGGTAGCTTCTGGGCGCAGCTGGACCCGCGTCCCGCCCAGGCGGCAGCCAGTTTAGGGGCCGGGCCGGCGCGAGTGTTTTTCACTATCACCTTGCCGCGCTTGGCGCCCATGATCGCGGCGGCCGCCTCAGTGACCTTCCTGTACTGCTGCACCGCTTACGGGGTGGTGCTGGTGCTTGGTGGGCGCGGGGTGAGCACGATTGAAACTGAAATCTACGTGCTCACCGCCCAGTTCCTTGATTTGCGTGGTGCCGCCGTGCTTTCGGTTGCGCAGATTGTGCTGGTGGCGGCTTGTTTGCTGGTTGCTGAGCGGGCCCGACGGCGCTTTGGGGCGCGCAGCGACTGGGTGGGTCAGGTTCCCGCTAGTGCCCTTACCTGGCGTGACCTGCCGGCTATTGCAGTCACGACGGCGCTCATTGGTGGCCTGCTGGTGGCCCCGATAGCCTCGCTGCTGGTGCGCTCATTTAAACGTAGCGGCGAGTGGACCCTAGCCAACTACCTGGATCTGTTTAACCCACAAGCCACCCCAGCTTTGCTGGTGAGCGTAGAACAATCCGCCTGGTTCTCGCTGCGAACCGCCCTGACCGCCGGGGCTATCGCCCTGGTGGTGGGGGTGTGTATTGCCATAGTGGTTTCACGCCAACCCCGCTCCACCTGGGCTAAACGTGGTCTGGTGTGGCTAGATGGATTCTTCATGCTGCCACTGGGGGTTAGTGCGGTAACTGTGGGTTTTGGTTTCCTAATCACCCTGGCGCGCCCACCGCTGGCCTTAACTAAATCTTGGTGGATTGTGCCGCTAGCCCAAGCTGTGGTGGCAGTGCCGCTGGTGGTGCGTACTTTGGTGCCGGCGCTGCGAGGAATTGACCCACGTCAACGCGAGGCTGCTGCCTCCCTGGGGGCTGGGCCGGGGCGGGTGATAGGCAGCGTGGATGGGCCGGTGTTGTGGCGTAGTGGCGGTTTAGCCGCAGGTTTTGCCCTGGCCACAAGCCTGGGCGAGTTTGGAGCCACCTCATTCCTGGCTCGCCCACAAAGCCCCACCCTGCCGGTGGTGGTGGCCCAGCTAATTAGCCGCCCGGGTGCCGTAAATCAGGGTATGGCGATTGCGGGCGCAGTGGTATTGGCTCTAGGTAGTGCCTCAATCATGTTGATCTGCGAGTATCTGCAAGGCCGCGCCACTACCCGCAAGCCAGGCACCCGCAAGCCAGGCAGTCGCAAGCCAGGCGTGGGCGCAAAAAATTGCGCCAGCGCCAAGGGGATGGTCGGCCAAAAGACTGCCAGCAGCCACAGGCCAGGCGTGGGCAGGAAGCGCACCACCAGCGCAATTAATAAGGATTGATTATGAATCTAAAAGGTATTTTTTCGCGGCGCAGCTCTGGCCAGCTAGAGTCCGACCAGCCCGACGCTCTACAGGGCCGCCAACAAGCTTTACCGCGCGCATCCAAAGACCCGGTATCTGGGTCCTCACCTGCGGCTTTGGTGCCTGCGGGATCGGCGCCGTCGGTCTCCAACAGTTTTGCGCCCACTTCCACTAGCGCGCAGCTAGAGATAAAAAACCTACGGGTGCGCTACCTCGGACGCGACGTCGACGCCGTCGCCAATGTGAGCCTAAACCTAGCCCCCGGACAAACCCTGGCCCTGCTGGGAGACAGTGGCAGCGGCAAATCCACGCTGTTGCGCGCGGTGGGCGGGCTGGTGGACGTCAGTGGCGGCGATATCTGCTACGCGGGCGAATCAGTGTTGCAAGTGCCGGTGCATCAGCGCGGATTCGTGTTGATGTTCCAAGACGGCCAGCTGTTCAACAACCTGAGCGTGGCCGAAAACGTGGCCTACGGGGTGGGGCGCCACTCTGAAAAGGTAGTGGCCCAAATGCTTGAGCTGGTGGGCATGAGTGCTTACGCAAACTCGCCGGTAACCGAGCTTTCAGGTGGTCAAGCCCAGCGCGTGGCCCTGGCGCGCGCCCTGGCCCCCAATCCGCGCCTGCTGCTGCTAGATGAGCCGCTCTCGGCGCTTGACCGCTCGCTGCGTGAAGGCCTGGCGCGCGACATCCGCAGTATTTTGCGCGAGCGTGGCACCAGCGCCATTTACGTCACCCACGATCAAGACGAAGCCATGCGAGTAGCTGACGTGGTGGGCATTATGGCTGGTGGGCGCCTGCTTCGCCTGGACACTCCTGAGGGGTTGTGGGCTGATCCTGGCGGCGTGCAGGTGGCTCGCTTTTTGGGTTTTGGTCCCTTCTTGGATGCCGACGCCGTCGCAGCACTGGAACTGCCGCTAAAGCTAGAGTACGGGCAGATCCTCGCCCCCGCACCAGGGGCCTGGTCGCTAGCCCCCGCTGACGCAAGCCTAGGGGATGGGGTTGCGCAGGCCGGCGTCGAATCAGTGACTATGAGCCAAGGTAGCTACCTGGTACAAGCCAGCTTGGAGGCGGCCGCAGCTGACCCGCTCACGCTACGTACTAGTCAGCGTCTAGAAGTAGAACAGTGGATCAATGTGCGCCTAGATTTAAGCCGCTGCCCGCTCATTGACATGCGCAAACGGGCCTGATCGCGGGAAAACTAGCCTAAATACGGGAACGCGCCGGAGCGGACGATAGGAAAGGGGTGAGGCACAGTCCGCTCCGACGCAAGTCGGGGATGGCCTGCAATTTAATGGATGGCAAGCCTCATCCAGTTGAAGGCCGCAGAGCAGCTTTGCTTGACCTGGATACGCACCTGGGGAAAGATGCGCAGCCGCGAATCAAAGCCTGTCGCCACCGTAAGGGCACGATGTTGACAACCTAAGCTGATCTGATGTCTTAACTCCTATCAACACCAAGAACTATAACTGAGCCAAAGAAAAGCGGCAAAACTTGTATGATCTCTATAAAAGGCGCGAAATTTCGCGCAAAAATGACCTTTCCTTAAAATATCCTGAGAAAATTGTGCACATACTCTCAAAGTCGGATTTGGTCAGCTTTACATATTACAAATGACGCAGGCAATACCCAAGAAAATCTTGAGGCATTGCCTGCGTCGTCGTAGAAAGGAAGAAGGTGTCTTTTAGAAGATACCGTCAGCGTTCTGGCCGCGAACTACGCCGATGGGGCGCATCTCCGAGCAGAAGTTACCTACTTCGGTGCTCCAGAAGGAGTCTCCCTCGCTCCAGCGCAAAGTGCCGCCGGGTAGGTTGAAGGAGTCGCCGTTGTTGCGCCACACGGCCTTACCAGCCTGAGCGTGGTGGTCGTAGAGGTGGAAGTAGGACTTGGGCTGAGCCTTGATGGCGTTGGCGTAGTAAGCGCTTTCGCCGGCCAGGGACACGCCCTTAACAGCCTCGATCTCCTGCAGGCTCGGGTAGAGCACCGGCGCCTGGCTTAGGGTAGCGCGAATCTTGATGCCACCCCAGGTGGTGCCGGTAGAGAAGGCCATGTCCGCGATGTTGTCGCCACCGCGACGACGAGCCGCGGGTACGTAACCCTTGCCGTTTAGCCCCTTGGCGGTCCAAGTCCAGGTGCGGGCGGCCTGCTCGTCGACGGCGTCGTTACGGTTTACGCGGCTGGTCTTACCCCAGGAGGTGGACGCTAGTAGCGGACCGTTGGGGCGAGCGGCGGTGCCGTCAGCACGTACTGCGGAGAAGGTGATCATCCACGGGCTGGCTACGGTTAAGGCGTAGTCGCTGAGGTTGATCAGGTTGAAGCTGGGTACCTTACTAAAGCCGTTGGCCAGGCCGTCGCTCGGCTCGGTCCAGTAGGCGGTCAGGCCATCCCAGGCGACAGCAGAGAGAACCTCGTCGATAACCTTGCGGGCTTCGGTAGAGGAAACCTTCTTCTTGTCTGGGGAAGGAGCCGCAAAGGCACCTGCCGACAGTGACACGGCCGCCGTAGCGGTGGCGGTGCCAATGATTAGTTCGCGACGCGAAACCATAATTCGTCCTTAAAGTATGGGGCTTCTTAGAATCAGAAACGACCGTCGGTGGACTCGGAGCCACGGCTACCGCGCGGAGGCAGGGTGTCAGAGACCCAGTTACCAACCGAGCAGCTCCACCAAGACTCACCCACGTTCCAAGAGTGGGTGCCGCCGGGAATTGTGTAGCTGCGCCCGTTGGTCTTCCACAGAACACCGGTAGAGCTGCTCAGCAGCGGGCCGCCGTAAATCATCTTTACGGTGGTGGTCTCGTTCTTGATCTTGATGTATTCCTCGCAGCCCTTGAGGTCTACGCGGCGGACCTCTTCGATAGCCTCGCGCCTGATGGTCACCTTAGGCAGGGACATCAGGGTGGCCTGAACGATAATGCCGCCGCCCTCGGTCATACCGGTGCTGAAGGAGAAGTCAGCCTGGTTGTCACGGTCAACGGCCCACTCGGCAGAGCGAATGGGGGTGCCGGCGTGACCACCCTGAACCTGGTTGAAGGTCCAGTTCCAGGAGATGCCCTTCTGGTTGCCCTTGTCGCCGGTGTAAACATTGACGTTGCGGGTGTAGTTGTCAATGTAGCCCCAGCTGGTGGTGGGCTTGGCCGGGCCCTTAGGCACGAGGCCAGAGCGCGAGGTGCGGATGGCCTCAAAGTGAATCTTCAGCGGGTTCTTGATGCTGGCGTTGACCTCGTAACGGCTGAGGTTGATGACGTTGAAGCTAGGCACCTTGTCGCAGCCGTTACCAAGGCCCCAGCAGGGCTCGGTCCAATAGGCCATCAGGCAAATGCAGTTGAATGCCTCGTCGATGATCCGCTTCTTGTTAGGGGTGCAAGCACTGGTTGCAGCCGCAACCGCAGGGCTGGCGATCGCAATGGCTGGTACCGACCAGGCAGCACCCTTGGCGATGTTACGCCGTGAAATTTCCTGTGCCACGTCTACTACTCCGATAACTCTTCTTGGGAACTCAAGTGGTGTCAGAATAGGTCTTAATTTGGCCAGAATTAAAGCCCAGTGACAGGCGTTATAAAAGCTTAATTTTATTAGTTGTTATCTTTTATATTACCTGGGAATATGCTGAAAGTGCAGGTCAGAGGCACTTTTGGGGGCAGGGTCTGGGGTTGGTGTGACAATACGTTAACTAAGCGTGATCATTCCTTAAGTGGAACCCAAGAATACTTTCAGGAAACTTTAAGGAAAAAGCCTCGAATTTAAGTTAAGAAGTTATATTAAAACCATATCAGTTGTTAACCTAAAGTGTGATAGCGGCACCCCTGTGGCCTCATTTGTGCGCATGACTGCACGTCACAATCAGTTTGTCAGGCGTTGTTTCAAAGTGATTGGTTAAGCCTTGTCAAGAGGGTGGTGTTGCAGCTTATTTAACAAGGCTGGATGGCTGAAAATATGTGCATATTCGCAGGTAGAAGCCGGTTTGTAAACTGGTTGATGCCGATCGGCTTTGGTGTTTTGTGAGTGTGAGCAGTGGCTTTTGGGTTTGAAGTTTAGGGCTGGGATGGCTTGAACGGGAGGGCTGGCGAGCTGCGCCCTACCATTAAAACGTGTTAAACCCGAATTCTCTCCTGTTGCTTCCTTGAAGGTCTGATGACTTGCGTTGCTGATATTTGGACTCGACGGCACCCATAGGGTCTACCTGCCCCGATGCTGGGTTGTGGGGGTTGGCAGACAAGATATGGAGACGCTGGCACGCGGCGTCGAGAAAGGCTAACGAGCGGCGTCGTCGTTGTTGCACCTATATATAAGGAGGCGTGACACAAAAAGGGGTCGGTGCGAAAGGAGACTCGGGGGCTGTGCAGCCAAGAGAAATAGAAAAGGGGCCGACGTACCACGACGTCGACCCCAAATGCCCGGTAAATAGGCGTTAGTGCTGAGCGCGGCGCGTCAGCCAGCGGTCAAAACCGGCGAAAATCAAGATGCACACCAGTGCAAAAACCAGCGTGAAACCAATAGCCATCAGTGAGACCGCGTAGCCAAGCACCTCCACGTTCAAAAATCCATAAGGATAAGTGTGGGTGACGGCGCCGCGAATCAGAATGAAAGGCACCCACACCACCGGAATCACTAGAGAGCGCAAAACCACGCCGCGATCAATGCCCCCACGTGGGCCGATGACAAACCAAGCCAGCACCATGGCGAGGGGGACGATGATGTGCTGAATCGGGTTAGTTAGGTAATCCCAACCCGAAAGCTGCTTGTAAGGGCCAATAAAACCAGCGTAAACAATGCCGGTCACGGTGATCATCATGGTGGCGCACAGTTGCAAAGCTCGCCACCAGTTACTGGCCGGGCCCTGATGATGTGCCAGGTACGTGGCCACCACTGCAACCAGGATGTTTGACCATTCCGTGAAGTAGCTAAAGGTTTCAAACAGTCGGGTAGGGGCGCCGGACCAGCCCGGGGCGCTGGTGCCAAACATGCCGGGGTCCACATTGCCGCGCGCGTAGCCGTCGCATGCAGTAATAATTACAGTGGCACTGAAACCGAACCAAGTTATTGCTGCAATCGCACCATAAATCAGACGTGCATTTCGACCCAGCGCCGAGGCGGGGGTGTAAGCCGAGGCTGGGGTATAAGTCTTACTCACGCACTTCAGGGTATACAAACCCAAACACAGGCAAAATCATCCCTTCCCTATAAAAATTCCATGGGGTTTTATAGGGAACGGACGAAATGTCAGTATTTGTGAGGCATAGGGTTGGACTGTGAGACAAATGTCTGGGGTCTGAGACTAGGGTGGTCGGTGGCTGGGCACGGCACGCTCGGCGTGTTGGTGACTGGGCGGCGGCACTAGCGATGGTGGGAGGAGTGGCGCACCCTGTGCGGCGGTGGCTGGTTGCTGGTGCTAGCTGCTGTGAGAGGCGAGGACGGCGAGCGTCCCCTGTGTGGCGCGGAGCCAACGCAAGTGGGCCGCCAATGCGGCGTTGTCGTTAATGTGGGCGCCACCCTCAACGCAGCGGCACCCTCAACGCAGCGGCACCCTCAACGCAGCGGCACCCTCAACGCAGCGGCACCCCAATAACGCCGCTATCCCTAATAATGAACCCGCGTTCGCACCCGAGGTGATGCTGCATAGACTGAAGTCATGCTTGAGCTCCGCGAAATCTCGAAATCCTATGTCACCAGCGCATTGACGCAGGTGGCACTAGATGACGTGAGCGTAACTTTCCGTGACAACGAGTTTGTGGCAATCCTGGGCGCCTCGGGCTCGGGTAAAACCACCATGCTGAACGTGATCGGCGGGCTGGACCACTTCGATTCAGGCGATCTGGTGATCGACGGCGTTTCCACCGCCCACTACAAAGACCGCGACTGGGACGCCTACCGCAATGCGCGCGTGGGTTTCGTGTTTCAAAGCTACAACCTGATCCCGCACCAAAGCGTGGTGGCCAATGTGGAGCTGGCACTTACGCTTTCGGGGGTTTCGCGTGGGCAACGACGACGCCGCGCCTTGGCTGCCCTGGAAACTGTGGGTTTGGCGGAGCACTCGCACAAGCGGCCCTCCCAGCTGTCGGGTGGGCAGATGCAGCGCGTGGCCATTGCACGTGCGCTGATCAATGACCCTGAAATTGTGCTGGCAGACGAGCCCACCGGCGCGCTGGACTCCACCACGTCGGTGCAGGTGATGGACCTGCTGCAGGAGGTGGCCCGCCAGCGCCTAGTAATTATGGTCACCCACAACCCCGAGCTGGCCCACCAATATGCCACACGCATCGTGGAACTGGCTGATGGGCGCATCATTGCCGACTCAGATCCGGTTATCGGGGAACTCGATGATGCGGGCGCTCCTGTCCTGGATGGCGCTGTTGAAGATGACGGCGTGGCTGGGGCTGAGGGAGCGGCTGGGGGTGACGACGACGGCGGGGCTGAAGGTGCAGGCGGGGGTACTGCGGGCGACGGCGGGGCTAGGGCTGCGCGTGAAGCTGCGGCCCTGAATGATGACACTGCGCAGATACCCGCCGTAAGTGCTGGTGAGCAGGTTGATGGTAGCGGTGCTGAGGGTGACGAGGGAGATGCTGAGGACGCTGGCGGCGCGGCTGGTGTGGCTGGCGGCGTCGTCGCGCGTAAGGAAAACCAGCACAGAATGAGCAGGCGCAGGACAGGTGCGGGCGCAAAACGGTGGGGACGCAACAAAAACCGCGCGGATGCCAGCCGCCCCGGGCACAGGCCGCGACGAGTCTCCATGGGGCCGCTGACTGCGCTGGGGCTCAGTTTTACCAACCTGATGACCAAAAAGGGGCGCACAGCCATGACCTCGTTTGCGGGGTCGATTGGCATTATTGGTATTGCGCTGGTGCTGGCATTGGCAAGCGGGGCGAATAATTACATTATTACCACCCAGGAACGCGCTATGGCCTCTTATCCGCTCACTATTGAGCGGGTGGGAATGGATTTAACTGGCGTATTATCTTCATCGGCGTCAGGTGAAGCGGCGCCAAATGACGGAAAAATTCATACCGCCTCGCAGTTATCTAATGTGACTGCGTCAATGAAAACTAATGATTTAACTTCGCTGCAAAGCTATTTAAAAGGTAATGGTGGCAATATAAATAAGTATGTGCGCACCATTGAATATAATTACGGTATTAACCCGCGCATCTATTTACCAAAAAGCTCTAAAGGTCCGGTGCAGGTAAATCCGGATGTGACCTTCACGGAAGGGTCCACTAATTTTGGAGCTTTCCAATCTATGACTTCTACAAATATTTTCAAACAGTTAGCTAATGATCGTTCACTGTATGAAAATAGCTATGATGTGGTTAGTGGGCGTTGGCCGACGGCGGCAAATGAGCTGGTGGTGGCGCTAGATTCTAATGGGCGCTTGCCTGAGCGGCTTGAATATACGCTAGGTTTGCGTGACTATGGGCAGTTGCAAAATGCCATGGCTAAACTACGCCAAAATGAGGGGGTAAAGCTAAAAAACTCTGCTGCTACATGGGCGCCTCAGCAAATTATGGGCGCTAAATTCAAGCTAGTTAACGTACCCGATCTTTACAAATATGATGCTAAATATAAGGTTTGGAGTGCTCGTGATAATGATGCTGCTGCGCTCAAACAAATTGTAGCTGCCGGCACTGACCTAAAGGTTGTAGGTATAGTTAAACCAGCTTCTAGTGGCGGCGGATTTGGGCAGTCGAGTGTACTTTCTCCGGGTATTTATTACACCGGGGAGCTAACCCAGCAGGTAATTGCTAAGGCGGCGGCGTCACCAATTGTTAAGCAGCAGTTATCTGACCCTAAACGCAACGTATTTACCGGAAAGACTTTCGAAGAGGAAGCTAAAGAGCAGGCCAACCCGCAAATTGATTTGTCTTCGCTGATCACTATTGATCAAGATAAATTGACTGCAGCGTTTAAGTTTGATCCGTCGTCTATTAATGCGGGGCTGAATAATTTAGACTTCTCTGGGATGGATTTAAGCGGGGCTGTGGGAAATGTACAGCTGGACTTAAGTAGCCTGGATTTAAGTCAGATGCCTGCGATTGATTTAAATGGTTTAGATGCCTCTAAGCTGGATTACTCAGCTTTGCAGAAACAGTTTCCGCAACTGGCCAACATCGATCTAGCTAAAGTGGTGCAAGCCGCGCTGGCTAATGGGGCTATTAAGCCCGGTGGTGGCGAGGCGTTAAGCAATATCCTCACCCAGGTGGTGGGTGGTTTTATACCCTGGTATGCCCAGCATGGAGGCGACGACGGCGGTGGCGGCTCGGACACGCCAGGCCAAGCCGATCCTGCCAAGATTGCTGCGGCGGTGACAAAGTATCTGCAAACCGAACAGGTGCAAAAGCTCTTGGCGCCAATCTTTAGCGGCGACACCATAATTGACCGGGCTAAACTTACCTCGAACCTTACCCAGGCTCTAGGCAATGATCCGGCAGTGCAACAAATTGCTGAAAATGTTTCTGCTGACCTGGCCGCTCAGATCTCCAGTAAAGTGGCTAGTGCGCTTAGCTCAACGGTTAGTACTGCGCTAAGTAAAGCAGTTGGGCAGTTGCTGCAAAGCTCACTTAACCAGCTGATGACCACCTTGCAAACCCAATTGACTGCTCAGGTGCAAAACGCCATGGGGCAGATTATGGGCAACCTTTCCAGTGCCATGCGGGTAGATGCGAATAAACTTAAAGACGCATTTAAGTTTAATATGAAGCCGGAAGAAATTGCGGCATTATTGACTCAGCTACTTAATCCTAAGGCCACTACGGCTCGCGCTAATTTAACTACTTTGGGTTATGCGCGCGCTGATCAGCCGGAACGTATTGATATTTATCCGAAGTCTTTCGCAGATAAAGATCATGTTAAATCTATCCTCGCTAGTTACAATGCGGAGGCTAAAGCTGCCAAACAAACCGGCAAAGTGATTGTTTATTCAGATCTGGTAGGGATGCTGATGAGTTCAATCACCAACATCATCAATATTGTGACCGCATTGCTAGTGGCATTTGTGTCTATTTCGCTGGTGGTGTCTTCAATTATGATCGGTATCATCACGTTCATTTCCGTGTTGGAGCGACGTAAAGAGATTGGGATTTTACGTTCAATTGGCGCGTCTAAAGCCGATATTCGCCGTGTGTTTAATGCGGAAACCCTGATTGTGGGGGCTCTGGCAGGTTTGCTGGGTGTGGGTGTGAGCGTGTTGGTGACTATTCCAGCCAATATTTATGTGGCAGACCGCTTTGGGGTGCAAGACATTGCCACGCTGCCGGTTGCTGCCGGAGTGATTTTGGTGCTCATTTCTATGGGCTTGACCTTCTTGGCTGGTTTGCTGCCGGCCTCCAAAGCTGCGCGTGAAGATCCTGTAGAGGCACTGCGCGGAGAATAAACACACACAAACACAGGCAAAATCATACAAATACAGGCAAAATCATCCCTTCCCTATAAAAATTTCATGGGGTTTTATAGGGAAGGGATGAAATGTCAGTATCTGTGAGCAGGTATATAAGTTGTTGACCAAGGGGTGGGTTGCGAGTCGAGGCTCTACGGTGTGGATCAGGATTTGCGGCGCGAGCCAAAGACTTGCGCAGTGAAGTAACCTAGATGTGCACTTCGGGCCTGACCTTCCCAGCAATCTGACCTGCCCAAACGATCTGGCTCGGTAGGCTCTTGCGGCCAGCCTTAGCTTTGATCGCACCGCTTTGCGGTCGGCCTCTTTGCGGCCAGCCTCTTAGTATCCCTTCAGTCAGGTCCACTTCCTGGACACTGTAAAAGCCTGCGTCACCTGCCACTTTGAGTGTGAAACTCCCCAATTTTCCTCAATGTCTAGGCAATTTTAAGGTGAATTGGATATTTTTGAACCAGTCAAATTCTCAGATCAAGGTGGTCTAAAGTGCTTAAAAACAGCGGATTCGGCAAGCGAATTTTGCGTCGCACCAACACTTTCCTGCTGACTGCGGCTGTGGCTGCAGCGACTCTTGGGGGTGGTGCGGTTGCAGCTCCGGTGGTGACGACGTCGTCCGTGGCGGCCCCGGTAGTAGCGGCGTCGTCGGTAACGCGGCTAACCCAAGCTGGCGTCGTCGGCAAGATGGGCGCCCCGGGCACCGGCGTTATCGACTCCAGTAACGGTTGGGTGGACAAAACCTGCACGGTTAAAGGCGGGGACTGGGTTTATCGGGGCGGCGACTCCTGGTGGTACCGCAATTCTGACGGCTCTTACCCCAGCAAATGCGTAGCCACAATTAAAGGCGTTAAGTATCTATTTGATGCAA
>ERZ772958.250-NODE-250-length-23811-cov-9.436690_pt1 | contig 23811 bp, 16 predicted proteins | sample MGYA00580681_ERZ772958 | MGnify/ENA primary metagenome ERZ772958 (study PRJEB29015, sample SAMEA2738089) | human oral metagenome | biome: human oral; feature: human-associated habitat; material: saliva | place: China | collected 2275 ...
TATCTTAACCTTTTGTCCTAAGTGGTGTGAGAGCAAATAACGAATATGTGCTAACGCTCCGAAACTGGACATGCCATAAGGCTTGTCAATTGCAATAATCTCGCCTTGTATAAAGTTCATTATTCAAACATAACAAGTGAGTGACCCGATAACAGCAGTGCAAGTATAATGGTACCAATGATAATACGATACCAATAAATACAATGCAAATAAGGATTCCCAAAAATAAACTAGAGAGTTCAATTTTATCACCCCCTCGAAAAGAATATTGCTTCGAGTTGATTATAATGGCCAACCATAGAAAAAATATAAATAGCGCTACAGCGACTCTTAACTTCTTTCTAACAAGGATTGATGTAAAATAAGCTAGGTATAGAAGCACCTTAATGAAACCAAGCACGTCGTTTGATTTCCTGGTTGTATATCCGCTCGCCTGATTTGCTCGATTATTATTCCAAAGAGATTCAGAAAATAGCACTTTTCGGGATGATCCACCCTTTAAAATCTCGACCTCTTGTGAAATATTTGTTGCGCGCGAGTATATTTCTCTAAAACCTGCTTTATTGGAGGATTTAAATTCTTTTTTAATTGGCCAAAACATCTGTTCAAAAGGTTTTCCAGATTTTTGATTGCCAATTCCATGGACAAAGAGAACACCCAAATCATATTTTTTATTTTTCTGATTAGCATGAACTCGATTCCTCTGACCTTCCTGCGCTACTGCAGTATCTTCTGCTGAGTTAACCGTTTGTTCCCCAGCATTGACGTCGGGGCCTTCCGACGCCTCTTGATATCCTGATGAATTCTGTGGCGACTCTTCTGCCATAGCCTTCCTCCTTGAAACTAGATGTACGTGTGTCGTCATACCATGGCGCTGACCTCCTGCGGCCAGCCTCACCCATTATATAAAAATGTGAAGCAAAAACGGTCATAAAGCCTTATCAACCCACATTCAAAAGCCAAAAATAATCAGCCCTTTCCCTACAGTGAATACAGAAATGCCGCGGCACTCCCCCGAAGCTCGGGAGGGTGCGGCGGCATTCTCATATTCAATTCGGGGGCGCCGGGCGGCGTATGCGGCGCACAGCAACGATGCACAGTGGCGGCCGAGGCTACACCTTCCGGAAGCGCCCTCAGGGTGCCCGAAGCGAAGCGAGGGCGGGTTCCCTGCGTAGGCGCGGAGGAAGTGTGTAGCGAACCGCCACGGAATCACACCGAAGCAAAAATCCTTATACGTAAGCTCCGCGGGCCGCTTCCTTCGCAGCCAGCTCATCCGCGTGACCGTACGCGTAGAAAATCTTCGCGTCATCCAGCTCAGCAAAACGAGCCAGGTAGCGGCACACCGCGCCACGCTGGGCCTTCGTCATCGAGGACAGCAGAACAGGATCCGGGTGAGTAATGCCGTTGTCACGGCTCGGTGCCGATTCGCCAAATTCCGGCTCGTAATCATAGGCAATATTGGTGAAACTCATCGGTGAGCACCTTTCCTTGGGGCGTTTCTGAGTGGAGCGCCGCAACAATGCAGGCACTGCCGGAGGTAACACCGCGAAAAGAACCTACGGAGATCACAGGAAGTCTCTTCGCAGTAGCGGTTGTGATACCTCTAAACTACCCAAGAGCTAACCAATGTTCAAGAACCATCGGGGAACGCCCCCATAGTGGACGCTTCCCCGGTTGTCAGGAAGAAATCGGCGGCACCATAGCGGCGTATGACCGCCACGTTCCCCACCGCGCTAAACCCCGCCCGAAGCCCACCCGAAGACAGCCCAAAACCCAGCCCGAAAAGCAGAAATGCTGCCGCACTCACGCGGAGTGCAGCAGCATTTCTAAAAACTAACGATGCGGGCTACGCCATAGTTGCGTAGAGGCCGCGCTCGGCATCCTTACGAGCCAGCTCATAAGCGTGACCGTACGCGTAGAAAATCTTTGCGTCATCCAGCTCAGCGAAGCGCGCCAAGTAGCGGTAAACAGCTCCTCGTTCTGCGCTGGTCATGTCGGAAAGCAACACGGGGTCCGGGTGCATGACGCCGTAATTGTGTACAGAAGCAGACCCGCCGCATGCAGGTTCGTATGCGGGGGTGATCATAGTCTGAGTCACCAGTATTCATCTTTCGTTGGTGCGCACGGTTGTGAGGCATGCGCGAAGTTGAGTGATAGATACTGCCAACACCACCTCGACATGCGCCGAAATAGTATCCGCAGTGGTGAATATTTTACCGTGAATACGGCGACTACGCTAATTAGGGGCGCCTAGAGCTATTATCAACCACTAAATGCACATGGTGCATAAAATGGCGGATGTGCGCCACACCGAGCGAGACTAATCTACACCCCGTTCGCCTGTGCCGCGCTGGCCTGGGCTGCATAAGTTTGAGACGCACCCTTCTCCCCTGCGCTCACTACGGCTTCGGCCTCCTCATCGTTCTCGTCACCATCAAGACCCAGAAGAGCCGTCACCATCGGCAGAGGATTGAACTCGCCCAGCTGACCCGTGCGGTCCACCTTGCGCATCATGAACGCACGCTGCAAACGCCGCTGAGTCCACGGCGAAAGCACCATCATCAGCAGCGCCTCCACCACAAAAATGCCGACCAGAACCCATAGCAACAGATCCGAAGAACCCGCCTGCTCACGCAGCTGCTGAGCATCCGCCGCCAGACGGTCGAAGCCCTCCGAATGCAGGTGCGAGGTATCCAGCCCCGTCAACGCGGACAGGCTCACCGGCGACGCCACATTCAGCAGCACCGACAGCATCAGCAGAAGCACCGCATACAGCCCGTAATGCATGGTGCGCATCAGCTTCTTCACGCGCGCAAAACCGCGGTTCAGTTCCGCGCCAATATCGGTGAAAGCCGCCGCCTTCTGCGCCTGCTCACCCGCCGGCATCATGTGCGGCACCAGGCGGTGCGAAAGCATCAACGGCACCGGCGAACACGCATCAAAATACTGCATGTGGCTATTCACCGACGGGCCCGGCAGGGTCACAAACGTAACATCCACACCGGCGGGCTGAGTAATATTCGACCTGCCGATACTGTCTCCACGAGCGGAAATCTCGCACCGGTCAGCCACGTCAAGCTCCTGAAGCATCGGCGCGTAGGCGCGCACATACAGGTGGCAGGCGCTACGCACCGACATCATGAGCACCAGAATCAGCACGCCCCAAAACGCCACGGAGGCGGCGGTCAGCTCAGGGACAGCGCCCTCAGCACGCACCTGCGCCAGCAGCAGCATGAACACCGCGTACAGTATGAAAACGCCGTGCACGAAGAGCACCGGAATCAACCACTTCACGTAGGCGCGCGTGCCGTACGGGTTGACCAGGCGCGCATCCGCCAAGCGCACATTAGCCGGACTCTGCATGGAGGCGTTTTCCCGGCTTTCCCCGGCGCTCTTGCGGGCAATACGCGCCCGCCCCCGCGTCGTGCTCCACATACTCGCCACAACCGGTACCACGCTCAACACCAGAGGCACCAGCATCGCATGATGCAGCAGCGAACGGTACGGGCTTGCCAGCAGGGACGCCTCCACCAGCCAGGAGAACGCCGCGACCGCGCTCACCCACAGCAGCATGGCGCGGTTACGGTAGCCGCCCGCGGCATCCAAAGACTCCGGGATGTCGTTGCGGTCACTAGCGATAATGCTAATCGGAACCACGCCACTACCCAGGCCGTAGAAGAAACGAATCGGTTTCTTACCCGCCGCCGCACGGCGACGCAGCAGCTCATAGCTCAGGTAGCCACCCTGCGAATGGGCAATAATACCCACCGCATCGCTACGGGAACTCAAATCATCCAGCTGACGATCCAGACGCGCATAAATACGTTCCAAATCGCGTGAATCCGGGCTGGTCGCCGTCTGAATCAGCTGCGTAGGAATAGCCTTCACCAGCGCCCACAGCTCACGGGCACGACGAGCCAAAACCCAGCCCACAATACCCAGACCGAGCACCGCTGCAAGAGCCGTAAACGCACCCTGCGCAGTGCCCAGGGACGCCACAAAAGCATCACGGAAGGTCATCACAGCCATCGCCGCCAGCACCAGCCACAGCGCCACATTCACAAACCGCGCCATAGAGCGCAGCAGGTGCCCGGCACGTTCACGCCAGGTCACGCCGGGGCGCTCATAGTAGAAGCAGAACATCAAAAATAGCGGCAAAACCGACGCCAACCAGGGCAAATGCTCCTTCAACGGGCGGTAATGCCTGGGCCGCCAGAAACCCTCCTGAAAGAGGAGGCTGCGGCGAGTGACCGTGCGAACCGGGCGCGGCTTCGGCTGAGGCAGGCGCGGAAATTCAAGATTAGGCTGCTCAATATTCGGGAAATCGATGTTCGAGAGCTCTACCTTGGGAAGCTCAATTTTTGGCAGATCAATCTTAGGGAGCTCCACTTTAGGAAGCTCCACCTTGGGTAACTCCACTTTGGGCAACTCAACCTTCGGAAGTTCAATTTTCGGCAGACTGATTCTTGTAGATTCTTTGGGCTCGGAGGCTTCGGCGGGTTCTTCCTGGGCGGAGTTCTCCTCAACCGGGTCGGCGGGGTACTCCGTGCGCTCAATCGTCAACGAATACGTCAACTCGCTGTGGTGGCTCAGCGGGTTCACCTCAGCGGCAGTCGGGAGGGTATCACCGTCAGGAATCACCTCAACACAAACCCGCGCAGAAGCCTCCGCCGCGGGGTTCTCTTCAGAGTGGGCAGCAGGGGAAAGGGCTACAGAATCCGCACCCGTGTTCAGCGCCAGCAGAGTCTGCACACTATGCGCCACCGGCTTGCCAAAATACGCGAGCGTCTCGCCGTGATTCTGGTAGCCGATGCCGTGAATCAGCAGCACCGCCGCATCATGGTGCTTACCCTTTCGATGCAGGGCGCTCTTTGGATGCACAGAAGCATACTCAGCCAGCCGCCGCTGCTCACCGTCAGGCAGCGCACTACCTTTCAGCAGATGAGGCACCTTAGACATGCCTCTCACCTCCTCGCCTCTGCGCACAACGCGCCCGCAAACCCACTCACAGTACGCATTATCGCCGCTGCTCGGTGCATCTCTTTCGGGGGCGAACAACGCCCCTCACCAGAACACTACAGCACGACTAGAAAATTACAGCACGTCCAGGCCGTCACAACGAATCTGAACCGGCCGCTCCCCCACATTCTTCTTCAACGCCGCAATCGTTGCACGCGTCGCACGCAACTCGCGGGTCACCTGCCGAGCAATGCCATACGAGAAGAACATCAGGGTACGCCAATCGCCCTGAACCGGCGCCTCCTCAGAATCCTCCACAAGAGACTCCGACCAGGCAAAATACCCCTGATCCAGAGGAACCGGACCCACAATACGCAACTGCTCACGCACCCGCTCATCCAGTGCAGAAGAGCCCAAGAACTCCTCCATAAAGGCGCGAACATCCGCCTCCGCACCGGTCACCGCAGCCGTACGAACCGCCGGAGGCAGACCCGTCTGAGCGCGCTCCTCCAGCTCCTGGCGAGCAAACCACGCCGGATCCCAACGCACCAGCGCCTGCTCCACCGGCGACGGCGAAGCAGTCGTCACCACCGTACCCTCAAGAGCCGCCGGACGAACCAACGCCGCCGCATTCAACCAGCGACGCAACGCCGCCTCCGGGGCACGCAACGAATCAAAACGAAGCATCTTATCGGCATCCAACAAAAGCGCCGCCGCATAGCCGCCAAAAGCCACCGGCTCAGCACCCGGAGTCGCCACCACCAACGCAGGCTCAGGCCCAACCGACGCGCGCACATGGTCTCCCGCCGAAGAAATCACCGGAACATTCGGGAACGCACGACCCAGCTCCTCAGCAGTACGAGTCGCACCCGCCGCCGAATAACGCCAATGCGTAAAACCACACTCAGAACAACGCCACTGCTGCGCCAAATGACCGCACCACGAACACGACGGAACCGACGACCCCGAAGCCACCGACAGGGGCCCGCTACACTCGCCACAACGCGCCGGCATGCGGCAACGCTCGCACGAAAACGACGGAATATAACCGCTACGCGCCACCTGCACCAACACAGGACCACGCGCCAACGCCCGACGAGCATGCTCAAACGCCAGATGCGGAATACGCGCCATCGCCGCCAACGGGTCACGCGCCAGCTCAAACTCCGAACCCGTCGAAAAAATACGCGGCGAATAATCACGCACCAGCGCACGCGGCGCACGCACATGAGACGCCCAGCGGGTACGCACCAGACGCGCCGCCTCACTACTCATGCTGAACCCGGCAAACAGCGCCGCAGTATTCTCAGCAGAAGCACGCAGAAGCAACACATCACGGGCATGACAATACGGGGCGCGCCGCTCCACCAGCGAAGAATCGCCGTCATCCCAGCACACCACCAGACCCAGATTCGCCACCGGCGCGTAAGCTGCCGCGCGGGTACCAATCACCACCGGAACCCGGCCCAAACGCGCCTTCACAAACCCGTGATAACGCGTATGCGGAGTCGAATCAGAACTCAAACGCACAAACGAATCGGCGGGCAGACGCTCGGCGAGCGCCGCCTCCAGAAGATCCAGGTTCTTGGCGGTCGGAACCACCGCAATAGCGCCGCGACCACTTGTCGCGGCAGCGGCGAGTGCAGTCGCCACAACATCCGCCCAGGTGTGCTCCAGGTGGCTAGGAAGAACCGTCATCACGGCGCGGGTCGCGGCACCGGCGGCAACATCCTCAATGAACTCCGCACCGTTCTCGTAATCGGAGAAGACGGAGGCGGCATCGGGGGCGTCCGGGTTCAGCACCGGCGGGTCCAGCACGAAGGGCGCGGGCGCGCCGGGGGTGGCAAGCCAAGCGTACGGGTCGGCATGAGTGGAGGTATCGGAGGCGGCAGCAGGCTCGGGTTCCGCATGCCAGAGAGCCGCATGCTCAGATTCCACATGTTCAGATTCCGGGGCAGAATCGCCCAAATACGCCGACTCGTAACCCGGTAGAAGGGGCGCGTACTTCTTATCCAGCGCGGCAATGCGCGGCGGCACCGCCAGACGCAGCACGTTCGCCACCGTGGAGGCGTAACGGTCAGCAAGCGCCTCGGCAAGCGCAAAAATTTCGGGCGCAACAGCCGGTACACGCGACAGCACCGACTTGAGCGGTAGCAGCGAAGTGCGCGTCCAATCGGTCGTGGCGGCGCGCTCCTCAATGTAACCGGTCAGCTCGTGACCGTTGAACAGCACGCGCACGCGGGCGCCGGACACCGCATCCTCGCTCAGCTCAGCGGGCACGCGGTAATCAAACGTGCGGTCCACCTGCGGCAGGGTGCTATCCACGCGCACACGCGCCACAGGGTTCGGCACGCCGCTCGCCTCCAGCTCAGCGGCAACATTCACCGGCTCCGGGGCAGCCGGAATCAGGGCATCACGAAGAGCAGGAAATCCCTGCAACAGGTCAAGCTGTTGCAGGGATTCCTGCTGGGCACCCAACGGTGCCGAAGAGTTCGATTCAGAACTGCTCTGAGTCACCCGAATCAGCGTGCTCCTCTACCCTGACAGATATTAGGAGGAGGACACTGCCGAACGCAGTGCGTCCACGCGGTTCAGGCGCTCCCAGGTGAATTCCGGCTCGGTACGACCGAAGTGGCCGTGAGCTGCGGTCTTCTTGTAGATCGGGCGGCGCAGATCCAGTTCGTTAATGATTGCCAGCGGGCGCAGGTCGAAGACCTCACGCACAGCCTTCTCAATCTTAATCGGGTCGACCTTCTCGGTGCCGAAGGTTTCAACGTACAGACCGACCGGCGCTGCCTGGCCGATAGCGTACGCAACCTGAACCTCGGCACGGTCAGCAAGACCGGCACCCACAATGTTCTTCGCAACCCAACGCACTGCGTACGCTGCGGAACGGTCCACCTTCGAGGGGTCCTTACCGGAGAACGCGCCACCACCGTGACGAGCCGAACCGCCGTAGGTGTCCACAATGATCTTGCGGCCGGTCAGGCCCGCGTCACCCACGGGGCCACCCTGAACGAAGCGGCCAGCGGGGTTCACAATGAACTTAGCGTTGGAGGAATCCAGATCGACGCTACCCAGAACCGGTGCGATCACGTGCTTCTCAATGTCTGCACGCAGGTCAGCCAGGTCGTAGCTTGCGGTGTGCTGGCTCGAAACAACCACGGTGTCCACGGAGACGGGGACGTTGTTCGAATCGTAGCCGAGGGTCACCTGAGTCTTGCCGTCGGGGCGCAACTCGGTCAGCAGGCCGTCCTTACGGACCTTGGTCAGACGCTCAGAGAGGCGGTGCGCCAGCCAAATCGGGGCGGGCATCAGCACGTTCGTCTCGTTGGATGCGTAACCGAACATGATGCCCTGGTCGCCCGCACCCTGGCGGTCGTACTCGTCAGCAGCGATGCCCTGACGAACCTCGAGGGACTCATACACGCCGGCGTTAATGTCCGGGGACTGCTCGCCAATGGAGACAGACACGCCGCAGAACTCGCCGTCGAAGCCGCGGGTAGAGGAATCGTAGCCGATACCCAGAATGGTCTCGCGCACGATGGAGGGGATTTCGACGTAGCTGGAGGTAGTCACCTCGCCAGCAACATGCACCTGCCCGGTGGTTACCATGGTCTCCACAGCAACGTTCGCTGCGGGATCCTGGGCAATGATGCCGTCAAGGATGGCGTCAGAAATCTGGTCACAAATCTTATCGGGGTGGCCTTCAGTCACCGACTCGCTGGTGAATAGGCGCAGATGGTTAGTACTCACGGTTTCCACTCTACTGGTTGAGGGCGCGCGAAGATAGCGCGCTCGTAATGATGACGGTTTCCTTCAATTATGACACGTTTGTTAAGCGCTATTACGAGGCGGGGCGCTGCGTTCACACCCCGGGCGGGCTTTCACCCGGCACCACCGGGTGCTTAGGTCAGCACCGCTTAGGTCAGCGCCGCCAGAATCTTCTGAGCCAACGCCGGACCAATACCCGGCACCGCCGTCAGCTCCTCGGCGCTCGCCTGCTTAATCTGAGCCACCGACCCGAAGTGCTTAATCAGCGCGGCGCGCTTCACCTCGCCCAGACCGGGCACCTCATCCAGGGCGGAGGCGACCATCGCCTTACCGCGCTTAGAGCGGTGGAAGGTGATAGCGAAACGGTGCGCCTCATCGCGGATGCGCTGCACCAAGTACAGCGCCTGCGAGGTGCGCGGCAGCACGACCGGGTAGTCGTCGTCCGGCAACCACAGCTCCTCCAGGCGCTTAGCGATGCCGGCAACGTACACATCCGTAATGCCCAGGTCGCTCAGCGCGGCGGAGGCGGCAGCCACCTGAGGCGGGCCGCCGTCCACGAGTACGAGGTTCGGCGGGTAGGCGAACTTCGCCGGCTCGGGCGTGGATGCGTCAATCTCACCGGAGTGCACGGGCGCGGCTTCGCGTTCCGCCTGCTGCGCCAGGTGCCTCTTGAAGCGGCGGGTAATGACGTCGTACATGCTGGCGGTATCGTCACGCGCGGCGTCGCCGGTAATGCTGTAGGTGCGGTAGGCGTTCTTCGCGGGCATGCCGTCCTCAAAAACGACCATGGACGCAACCACGTTCGTGCCCTGCACATGCGAAATGTCGTAGCACTCGATGCGCAGCAGCGGGTCGGGCAGTTCGAGCGCCTCCTGCAGCTCCACGAGGGAGGCGCTGCGGGTGGTCAAATCACCGGCACGGCGACTCTTGTGCAGGGTCAACGATTGGCGCGCGTTCTCGGCAACCGTCTTCATGAGTTCTGCCTTGTCGCCGCGCTGCGGGACGCTAATTTCCACGGGGCCGCCGCGCACCTCCGCCAGCCAGGATGCCAGCTGCTCCTTATTCTCGGGCTCCACCGGCACCAGCACGGAGCGCGGAATATCGTAGCTGTTCAGGCTCTTCTCGGCGTCCTTCTGGGAGGCGAGGCTCGCCGCAATATCGCTGTACACCTGCGCGATCAGCTGCTCAATGAGCTGCGCGTCGGTGCTGTCGTTGACTTTCTCCACGATCCAGCCGCGCTGGCCGCGGATTCTGCCGCCGCGCACAAAGAACACCTGAACGGACGCCTCCAGGTCATCCTCAGCGTAGGCGAACAGGTCGGCATCCACGGTCGCGCCGAGCACCACGGCATTACGCTCAAACGCTTTAGTCAGCGCGGCAATATCGTCGCGAAGAATAGCGGCGCGCTCAAAATCCATATCAGCCGCGGCGGCTTTCATTTCCGCGGTCAACTGGGCGATATGCTTCTCAGCACCACCCGCCATGAACCGGGTCAGCCCGCGCGCCAACTCGCGATGCTCCTCCGCGCTAATCTTGCCCACGCACGGCGCCGCACACTTATCGATATAACCGAGCAAGCACGGTCGGCCACTATTCTTCGCGCGGTTAAACACGCCATTCGTGCAGGTGCGCACCGGGAACACGCGCAGCAGCGCATCTAGGGTTTCACGAATCGCCCACGCCTGCGAATACGGGCCAAAATAGCGCACGCCCTTACGGCGCTCACCGCGAGTCACCATCGCGCGCGGGTACACATCGCTGACCGTAATCGCCAGGTACGGGTACGACTTATCGTCACGGAAGGCAATGTTGAACCGCGGCGAAAACTCCTTAATCCAGGTGTATTCGAGCTGCAGCGATTCCATCTCGCTCGCCACCACGGTCCACTCCACACTCGCCGCCGTATGCACCATCGCATAGGTCTTCGGGCTCAGCGTCTGCGGGGACGCAAAATAGCTGTTGAGGCGGTTACGCAGGTTCTTCGCCTTACCCACGTAGATGACGCGGCCGTCGGCATCGCGGAAACGGTAAACGCCCGGGTCGGTGGGGATTTCGCCGGGGGCGGGGCGGTAGCTGGAAGGCTCTGCCATGGGTACTTTCTCCTCGCTCTACTGGGCTTTACGGTGCTTCTCTACGGGGGTCGGCGCGGGCTTTCTGCTGGGCTGCCGGGGTCATCTCGGGCTCGCGCATACGACAAACCGCGCATCCTGCACCGGGCTCCCCTCTGCAGGGTCCCAGCGCGTGAATGCGCGGTTTAAGTCTACGCGGTACAGGCGACGCGTGCCCTAGCCTGCGTCACGTGCGGCTGAGGGCGAAACATTGTATTCGTGCTTTCGTGCCTGACCGGATAGCTGAGCAATCTCATCCATGATCGCGTCGGTGGTAACGCGGCGCTGCTTGCCGGTCATCTTCTCGCCGGTCTTCTCAAAGTAGAGCGGCTTACCCACACGAATCGTGAAGCGGCGCGGGTAAATCATGTTCGAACCGGGCTTCTGCAGGCGGTCGGTACCAATCAGACCGACCGGAACCACGGGCGCGCCGGTCATGTGCGCTAGCCACGCCACACCAATCTTGCCGCGGTACAGGTAGCCGTCGCGGGAGCGGGTGCCCTCGGGATAAATGCCGAAGACCTTACCCTCCTGCAGCTTCTCCAGGGCGATGTCGAGCGCCTTGAGCGATTCGGAACGGTCGGAGCGGTTCACGGGAATGATGTCCACGGCTTCGAAGAATGCCTTCATCATCTTGCCGCGCGGGCCGGGGGTGTTCACGTACTCAGCCTTGGCGAGGAACGCCACGCGGCGCGGCATCATGGCGGAAATAATGATGGAGTCCAGGAAGGACAGGTGGTTGGAGGCGACAATCACCGGGCCGGTGGCGGGGAAGTTTTCGAGTCCGGTCACGCGGGCGCGGAAGACGGTGCGTAGGATTCCGGTGACTGCTTTCTGGGTGGATTTGTAGAGAAGCACGTGAACTCTCCTGATGTGCCGATAGATTGCGGGCTGTGGCGGCGGTCCGCCGTGGATGCGGGGTGAGCGACCCCTTCAGATGGTGCGCCGTGCGGGTGCACAGAATCTGTACTGAAAAAAATTTGTACTGTGTTTAGTAGTACCGGGTTTTATTATTCCACACCCGAGTGTAGGAACGTGAGGGGTGCCGCACTCCCCTTCCACATGCTGGGATGCGCCAGCCTGCATCCCTTCCGCACCGGAACACCCTGGAATACCCTGGAACACCGAAACCTTCGCCTCCCCCTCCGTTACAGGCGGTGAGGCAGCGCAGGGCGGCAGCGCGAAAGCTAAGGGTTCAACCTCAACGTAATATTTCAGGTTTTCCGCCGTGTGATTGCAGATTTTCCAGAAAAGTAGCCGCGTCACATTGTGACGCTACGTCAGCAAAGTTTCGTAAATGCGTATTTAATATGCAAGAATAAAAGGCAGGGTGGGCTGTCGCACCTCCCTCAAGGACGATTCACCCCGAACATAGTGAGCCGCCCCTCCAGCGGATGTGCGTCGGAGCCACTCCACATACAAATTCCACGCACACTGGAGACATACACTATGGCTACAAAACCCGTCTCGCGTGCGCAGGCAGCAAAGATTGCCCGCCGCTCAGACACGGTCGGTGCCTATGCCGGAAAAGGCTGGGTACAGGCTGTTGCGTTTGTGATGCTCCTGGGCTTCACCATCATGGCAGTCCTTGCAATGCGCACCTACGCACTCTCCATGCCGCTCCCCGACAAAATTGTCGGCAATGACGGCAAAGTCATCGCGACCCAAGAACAGATTCTGCACGGTCAGGAACTGTTCCAGGGACGCGGCCTGCAGCAGTACGGATCCGTGCTCGGTCACGGCGCCTACCTCGGCCCCGACTACACTGCAGAATACCTGCGCCTGACCACCGATGCCGCCGTCAAGGAGTACCGTGAGCAGGGCAAGCAGGACCCCCGTGAACTCGTCAAGAACGAGTGGCGCAAGGAGAACAAGTACGACGAGCACACCAAGACCATCACCTGGTCCACTGGTGAAACCAAGGGCTACCAGCTCATGCTCAAGCACTACCGCGACACCCTGATGAAGGGTGACACCTCGCAGGGCCTGTTCCCCGACGCCATTAAGAACGACGAAGAACTGCACGACCTCGTCGCATTCTTCGGCTGGACCGCCTGGGCATCGGCGGCAGACCGCCCCGACCAGCCCTACTCCTACACCAACAACTGGCCCTCCGAACCCAACGTGGACAACAAGCCCACCGCGGATCTGATGGTCTGGTCGGCACTCTCCCTGATTGCCCTCATCGGTGGTACCGGTCTGATGTTCGCCATCTACGGCCGCTGGTCCCGCGCTATCGGCTGGCACGCGGAAGAGGCACCCGTCCTCGACTTCCGTCAGCCCGACGAAGTTCGCCTGACCCCCTCGCAGAAGGCAGCCTGCCTGCTCTTCGCAACGATCCTGGTGCTGTTCCTCCTGCAGGCTCTGGTGGGTGCACTCACCGAGCACTACCGTGAAGAACTCACCGGCTTCTTCGGTATCGACATGGGCCAGCTGTTGCCCTACACGGTATCTCGAACCTGGCACCTTCAGCTCTCCCTCTTCTGGACCGCAGGCGCGTTCCTGGCGGGCGGTATTTTCATCGCCCCGCTGATTACCCGCCGCGAACCCAAGAAGCAGGGCCTGCTCACCTACGTTCTCATCGGCGCTGTGGTCTTCGTGGTCCTCGGCTCGCTACTGAACGAATGGTTCTCTCAGAAGGGCCTCATCCCCAAGGAACTCACCGGCTTCTTCTCGCAGCAGTGGGAGTTCCTGGACCTGCCGCGATTCTTCCAGATCCTGCTCACCGCGGGTATGTTCATCTGGATCGTCATCGTCTGGCGTACCCTCTCCTCCCGTCTGAAGGGCTCGAAGAAGACCTCCCTGCCGTGGCTGTTCCTCTTCTCCGGCCTCGCCATCCCCATGTTCTACGCGGTCGGCCTGCTCGCAGGTCAGCGTACTCACGTGACCGTCGCCGAGTTCTGGCGATTCTGGGTGGTTCACCTCTGGGTGGAGGACTTCCTCGAACTGTTCACCACCGTCATGGTGGCGTACATCTTCGTGCTGCTCGGCGTGGTTCGCGAGCGCATCGCGATCTCCATCATCATGATGGACGCTGTGCTCTACTCCGTCGGTGGTGTGATCGGTACTCTGCACCACACCTACTTCGTCGGTACCCCCTCCGAGCAGATGGCATTCGGTGCGTTCTTCTCGGCAGCTGAGGTTATTCCGCTGACCTTCCTGACCGTTGAGGCGTGGGGCTTCATGCAGCTGGGTGCTCGCCAGTACTCCAACCGCACCAAGCCTTTCCCGCACCGTTGGGCTGTCATGTTCCTGATTGCTGTGGGCTTCTGGAACTTCCTCGGCGCTGGTGTGTTCGGCTTCCTGATTAACCTGCCGATCGTGTCCTACTTCGAGATTGGTACCGCGCTGACCGCAAACCACGCACACGCCTCCATGATGGGTGTGTACGGTATGCTCGCGATCGCGTTCGCGGTGTTTGGTCTGCGCTACCTGCTCCCGGAGAACAAGTGGCCTGAGAAGGGTCTGAAGTTCTCCTTCTGGACTCTGAACATTGGTCTGCTGTGGATGTCCTTCATCTCGCTGCTGCCGCTGGGTATTGCTCAGCTGTACAAGTCCGTGGGTGAGGGCTACTACGAGGCTCGTTCCTTCGCGTTCATTCACGACGGTGCTTCCGCCGTGATGGGTTGGATGCGTATGCCCGGTGACGTGATCTTCCTGGTCGGCATCATCCCGCTGATCAAGCTGGCTCTGCTGGGTATCAAGGAGATCTTCTCCAAGAACGCTAAGGAAACCGTCCTGGAGCTGCCCGAACCGCCGCTGTACGAGGTGGTCGAGGACGCTCGCATCGCAGAGTTCGCCGGCGCTAAGGCTGCCGAGGAGCTGCCCGAGCAGACCAGCCCCTACCGTAGCGATCGTCGAGGCTAACCATGCCTGAGCAGATTGCTGGAGTTTCTTTCCTCGTGTGGCTGGCCTGCGTGTATGCGCTCGGCCTGGTCGCCGTGGGTTGGGGCTTCGATATTCTCGCCAAGCGCACCAGTCAGCGCATGGTGGCGGCGCGAACCTTCGGGTTCACCTACCACCAAGAGAGCGACGCGTGGCTCTGCCCCGAAGACCAGTGGCTGTGGGCGACCGCATTCGACTCGGATAACCGAGTGATGCGTTACCGCGCCAAGCCCAGCGTGTGCAACACCTGCCCGATTAAGGACAGCTGCACCGTCTCCGCGAACGGCCGCGAGCTCACCCGCGAAGTGGATGAATGGCCCTACTCCGAGTCGGGTCGTTTCCACCGCGGGCTGGCGGTTGCCGTGTCGCTGCTGGGTGTGGTCATCCTGATTGGTGCCGCCATCGTCTGGCACTCCCCGCTGGAGCTTCTGGTGGAGGGTGCCGCCGCGGTAGTCTGCCTGTCGCTGACCTACCCGCTGGCTGTGAAGCTCATGCGTTCCCCCGCGAACTTCGAGAACGATCCGAAGCATATTCACGCATCCACCGCTGACGAATCGGTGAACGTGAAGATGGACCGTTTCGCGGCGAAGTGGGGTGGCGTGTCGAATGAGCGTAAGCGCCGTACCGAGCAGACCCGCAAGCAGATGATTGCGGATGCAACCCTGCCGGTTCGTACCTCCGTCCTCGACCCGGACCGCCCCGCCTGGAGCGGTACCGGCACCTCGGTTAAGCGACTGCACAAGACCACGAACGAGGTCTTGCAGGAGCAGAACCTGGCTGAGGTTGAGGCCGCGGAGGAAATGGCGAAGAAATAGCGCTGCATAGGTTTTTCCGTTCCGGCGGCTGACCGGCTGGCTGGTCCCGTCTGTTAGCTTCGGTGGCTACCCCGTGTGGATTTCTCTTGTGAGTTTCCCTGCGGGGTGCCGCCGGGGCGCCGACCACCGCATGCCACCGGAACGGAAAATTCCCCTCCCAAACTCCCACACACAGCCCGGTACCGGGCAACCCCTACTACACACCCCTACTACCTGCACCGTACGAGGCGCGGGCAGGTGGGCACACATACCGTCCTCCCCCAATACTTGTGAAGGAAAACCATGGATCCCGTCACTTTGGCAACTATCCTCATCCCAGTTGCCGTCATTGTTCTTTTTATTCTGATTCGTATGTTCCGCGTCATCCCCGAATACGAACGTGGCATCTCCTTCCGCTTCGGCCACCTGCGTTCGGAGCTGAAGCCCGGCCTGAACATCGTCTTCCCCCTCGTTGACTCCCTGCAGCGCGTTGATATGCGTGTCATCACCCTGACCATTCCCCCGCAGGAAGTCATCACCAAGGACAACGTTCCTGCCCGTGTGAACGCCGTGGTCCTCTTCCGCGTGACCAACGCCAAGAACGCCGTCCTTGAGGTTGAGAATTACCCGATTGCCACCAGCCAGATTGCGCAGACCACCCTGCGTTCCCTGCTCGGTCGCGTTGACCTGGACACCCTGCTCGCACACCGCGAGGACCTGAACGAGGACCTGCGTTCCATCATCGGTTCGCGCACCGAGCCGTGGGGTATTCAGGTGGAGCTCGTCGAAATTAAGGACGTTGAGATTCCCGAGGCTATGCAGCGCGCCATGGCTCGCGAGGCTGAGGCTGAGCGTGAGCGCCGCGCAAAGATCATTTCGGCACGCGGTGAGCTGGAGGCTTCGAGCGAGCTGAAGGAAGCATCCGACATTCTGAGCCAGTCCCCCGCCTCCCTGCAGCTGCGTTACCTGCAGACCCTGCTGGAGCTGGGTGCCGACCAGAACTCGACCGTGGTCTTCCCGCTGCCCATGGACGTGATTGGCCCGCTCATGGGTGCGCTCAAGGGCGAGAGCAAGTAGGCTACTCCCCTTCCCTGATGTACTAGCCTGAAGTACCCGCCGCGGCGGCTGACCCGCAGCGGTGAACATAGAAATATCCCGTGCAGATGAGAGTATCTGCACGGGATATTTCTATGCGGAATTTATACGCGAAACGCTTTCAAACCGAATGCTTTCAAACGGAGCCCCGGGAATAAAACCCGGGAGGAAAACCCGGGAGGAAGGCGTTTGGCCCGCCGCGGGGGTTGGATGAGGTGGTTGCGGCGGGCCAAACTTTCCTAGGTCGGTTACACGCCGTAGAGGTGCGGGCGCGGCAGGTACATCAGCCAGTTGGGTGAGGGGCCGGAATCCTACCGCAAACGGTTTTCACCGACGCCTTAAGCATAACCGGCACACACCCCGAACCGGCGGCAGTCTGAGTGAAGCATCAATCACCCATCTCACACCATGCCGGGGCGGTATTCAGCCCAGAATCGGCGCCTAAAGCATCGGTACCTCAAGCACCGGCGAGCTGGCTGCAGCGCAACCCCTAACGTAGCGCCCGTCAGCTAGCGCAGCGCCCAGCAAACTAACGCAATGCTCGGTGCGCCTGGTCAAAGAACTCACGCTCATACACGCACGCCGACAGGTACGCCCGCGCCGCACGCACACGCTGAGCCGGTGAAGCCGCCTCAAACGCACGCTCCACCTCCGCGAGGCTACGCGCCACATCCGCGGCGAACTCTTCACCACCGTACATGCTCAGCCACTCCGCGTACGGGTGGTCCGCGTGATTCTGCGAGGAGAGCACAGCGCCCACCTCTTCGTACAGCCAGTAGCAGGGCAGAATCGCCGCGGCACCGACCACGTAATCATCACCGGCGGCGGAGGCACGCAGGAAATTCGTGTACCCCATCGTAATCGGCGAGGGCCCACCCAGACGCGCACGGTTCGCCAACCAGCCCTCGTGCAGCTGCGATTCAGCGGCAATCGCCTCGTGCGCACCGGCTGCCCAGTGCACCTGCGCCTCAGCGGTATCAGCACGCGCCGAGAGAGTCGCGAGCGCACGCGAATAATCACGCAGGTAGAGAGCGTCCTGGTCCAGGTAGAAGGCGAAAAGGTCCTCGTCGAGGGTGCCGTCGCCGAGGGCACGCACGAAGGGCAGGTCTAGGATCTGGTGCCAGGTTTCGCCACCGGCGGCCCAGAGGGCGGCGGTCCAAGGACCGGCAGGCTTGACGACGGCTTCACCGGCGGGCACGGGGCTGACCGGCAGCAGACGCTCCGGGCTGGTGCCGTCAAGGGTATTGCCCTCAGAATCGGTGGTGGCGAGCAGGTGATGCCACGGGTACGCGGAGGCGGCAACCTCCAGGCGGCGGGCACGAGCGGCGTGATCCACCGGGCCGTGGCCCTCGCCGGAGCCGACCTGCAGCCCGGCACCTGCGGCAATGGATTCGTGGAGCCAGCGGGTGCTCCACTGCAGGGCGCGGTGGGTGTCTTCGCTGGTCAGCTGCTGGTCTGCAGTGTGCTCTGTGGCTTCGGCATGCCGGAGCAGTTCCACACCCAGGCGGGTTGCCAGCGAGGAGGACAGGGAGCATCCGGTGCCGTGCGTATTGCGGCTCTCCAGACGCGGGGTGCGCACGTGCGCGCAGGTGCCATCCGGGAAAACCGCGGTGTTACCGGCGTCCTGACCGCACAGGTGGCCGCCCTTCACAATCACGGTGGTTCCAGTCGCCGCTGCAAGGTTCGCCGCCTGCTCATGCGCCTCATCAAAGGTCTGGGCGGGCTCCTTCTGGCAGAGCACGGCAAGCTCCGGAATGTTCGGGGTAATCACATCCACGAGCGGCACGAGGTCGCGCAGCGCCTGCTCCGCCTCCGCCTGCAGCAGGCGGTCACCGCTAGAAGCAATCATGACCGGGTCGAGCACGACCACGGGCACGGGGTGCTCGCTCAGCCAGGTGCGGACGGTACGGATCGTATCTGCGTCGCCGAGCATGCCGATTTTTACGGCGTCAACCGTGACGTCATCAAAAACGGCGGCAAGCTGCGCGGTCAAAAATTCCAGGGGCGGGATGAATACTTCACGCACTCCGCAGGTGTTCTGGGCGACCAGTGAGGTGGTCACGCACATGCCGTAACCGCCGGATGCGGTAATGGACTTCAGGTCCGCCTGAATACCTGCACCGCCGGAGGGGTCGGTTCCCGCAATGGACAGAACCCTCGGCACCCTAGAGGTCCCAGGTGCCCCGGATACACTCGCGCTGGGTGCAGGGTTGGAGGGGTTGGTGGGTGCGCACGCGGGCGCGGTAGGCTGCTCTGCCATGATCGATAATCCCTTCGCTAGTTCGAACTAGAGCAGGTTCAATGGGTGATTCTCTCAGCCTTGAGTGTTCTTACGCCGTTTCGTGCGCCCGCTGTGCCGTATGCCCCGTATACCCTTCATTGGGCGGGGTTGGGTGCGTGTTGGGCGGGTGAGCGGGTTGCGGGCGTCTCAAGGCACCCCATATCGCTCTGCCAGGTTATCACAACGATTCTCAGGAGCTGAAAGTTTTGCGGGCGGCAAGTGAATCTCCCCGAAATTTTCGTTTGAGCATTGCGTTGCTGCACCCCACTCCGACCCGGGTTTTCCAGCGCAGGTTTCAGCACACATCCCACCCAAAACTCGCCCGTTAAACAAGCAGTGCCCGGCACCGCTTTAGACGGTGCCGGGCACTATCAGCCGGGCATATCCTATCCACCGGGCTTAGGCTAGAGGGCTTAGGTCAGGGCGAAAATCTCTGCCGGCGAACCCTCCGCGATGATTCTGCCCTCGTGTAGCAGGACCGCGCGGTCAGCCAGGGAGGCGATACGCGCATCGTGCGAAATGATCAGCACCGCACGGTTCGCCAGCACGGCACGCAGAGACTCGGTTGCGTCCGCGAGTTCCAGCTGGGTGGTGGACTCGTCCAGAATCACGGCGTGCGGGTCAGCAAGCACGATACGTGCCAGTGCCAGCTGCTGAATCTGGTCGCGGGTCAGAGGCGAATCCGCGCCGCTGACGACGGTGTCCATGCCCTGCGGCAGGTCGCGCCACCAGCGGGCACCGACAGCGTCCAGTGCCTCGCCCATCTGCTCGACGGTTGCATCCGGCACGACCACCGTAAAGTTATCGGCGAGGGTACCGAAGAAGACGTGCGCTTCCTGGGTGCAGACCAGCAGGCGCGGGCGGCCGTCGGCGGCGGCATCGGTCGGGAAGTCGCCGTGACCCACCGGGCGACCCATCACGTTAATGGTGCCGTCCAGGGCGGTCAGCGAACCACCAATCAGACGTGCCAGGGTGGTCTTACCCGAGCCGGAACGGCCCACCAGGGCGAGCGCTTCACCGCGGCGAATCTTCAGGTTGATGCCTTCCAAAACGAGGGCGTCCGGCGAGTAGCCGTAGGAGATGTCGGTGCAGTCAATGGCGTACTCCGGGTTCTTCACGGCTTCATCAGACACGGCGGCGAACGCTTCGGCACGGTGCTGTGCACGCGCCTCACGCTGCTTCTTCGCCAGGGACACCACGCCGAACACGCGGCCCATGTTCACGAGCATGATGCGCAGGTTGCTGACGTGGTGGTTCAGCATGTCGGTGAGGATTCGCAGGCTGAACACCATGACCGAGGCGGTCGCCACGGCACCCCAGCTTGCCCAGCCGAAAGCCACGCAGGCGGCGCCCCAGAGCATGCACAGAATCGTGGGCATCCAGGAGTTGATAGCGTCCACGGTGAAGTACAGCTGGCGGATGCGCACCATGCCCAGCTGCGCGGCGAACTGGCGCTTGTTCTCACCGGCGAAGGCGTCTTCGCGGGCGGTGTGAACACCCAGCTCACGGATCGTGGAGGTGCCGCGAATGTTCTCAGTCAGCACGCTGTTGAGGTCACTCACGCGCTCCTGGGCGGTCTGGTTGCGTGCCGCCATGAGCGGCAGCATCTTCGACATGATGAGGGCAAGACCGGCAATCATGGGCAGCATAATCAGACCCATTGCCGGGCTCACAAACGCCAGAGAGATCGTGGAAATCAGGAAGTACAGCAGCACGTAAATTGCGCCGAGCAGGTCCTCGCTGACGGACTTAGCAGCCGAAGAGAGGTCGTCGGTCACGCGGGTCAGCAGGTCGCCGCTACCGGCTTCTTCCACGGTGCGCGCGTCCAGGTCGAGGGTGCCGTCGAGGGTGTCCTGGTTGGCGTCACGGGTGACGAGCGCACCCAATCGCGCCGCACTGTACGAGGAGACCATGAGGGTTATCGCCTGCACGATGAACGCCGCTAGGATAATCAGAATCGGCTGCCACGGGTAGCTGGAGAACTTGCCCGCCACCACGTCGTCCACGGTGGCACCAATCTGCAGGGGCACCACCGCACCCATGAGGGTGCTGACCATGTAGATGACGAAGGTGTAGAGGGCTCGCCCCTTATGTGCCGCGAGGTAGTTCCACATGCGGCGTGCCACGTAGGCGGGGGTTTCGATGGGGAGCTGCTTTGCCATGCTAGTTCACCTCCTGATTCTGAGTGGTTGAGGGAGTTTCCGAGTCGGTGACGGGGTAGCCGTCGCGTTCCATGCGACGGGTTGTCTCCGCGGTCGTGGAGACAACGTAGACCTGCTCCAAATCCTGCAGCAGGCCGGGGTAGCCGACGGGCAGGCGGTCGCTACCGATCTGGGTTTCCATCGCATCGTAGATGTAGCGCTGGCTGGGTTCGTCCACGGAGTTCAGCGGCTCGGTCAGGATGAGCACCTGCGCATCCTGTGCGAGCGCGCGGGCGAGTGCCAGACGCTGACGCTGACCACCGGAGAGGTTTGCGCCTTCGCTGGTGATGCGGGCGGCGAAGTAGTCTTCGGGGTTGCGTCCGCCCAGGCGGTAGGCGATTTCGCGGGAGTCGGTAATCTTCAGCAGCTCCTGGTCCTTTGCCTGTGCCAGCTCCTCGTCGGGGTTCGGCACGGTGCCCAGGCGCAGGTGCTCCTGCAGGGTTCCCGCAAAAATCATGGGGTTCGGTTCGCTCAGCAGCACGCGGCGGCCGGTAGCGTCCTTGAGGTCCTCTCCCCCGCGGCGCAGGGTGCGGGCGAGCGCCTCGGCGTAGTCCTGCGCGGTGAGGTTGTAGTCGCGCGGGTTGACGTACACGATGCGCGGGTTGCTGGCACCGGCGGGGGCGACGGGTACGGGCACCTCAAGGGTGCTCGCCTCGACCGCCTGTTCGGCGCGTGCCAGCTGCGCCATTTCTTCGTCGGTACGCGGCTTCTTCAGCACGCCCTGACGCACGCCCGCGTGACCTTCGAGGCGGGCAATTTTGGCGAGCGCAATCTTGGCGTAGCGCCATTCCGTCAGGAAGTTCTGGGTAATCCAGATGGGGCCACCCATCATCGCAATAATGGAGGCGACGGTCACCAGGGACGCGGCGGGGGTGTCGGAGACCCAGCGGCCGTTTTCGACGTGGCCGGTGAGAGCGAAGCCGATGCCGAGCAGGGTCACGACACCGCCGAGCAGCGCGCGGATGAGGTACATCCAACGGTGCGTCTTTTCGTAGCGCATGTAGCTGTCGAAGACTTCGTCGGTGGCTCGGTGGTAGCGTCCACGCATCTGCTCTTCAGCGCCGAGGCCGGCGATGGTGCGCAGACCGGTGGCGATGTCGGAGGCGCGTGAGGAGGCTTCACCGTCCTTCTCACGGTAGTCGCCAATCTTCGATTCAAGGAAGGACGAGTACCAGGCAATCACGCCCACCACGATAAGCGTACCGATGAGGGTGACAATCGCGGTGACGGGGTTGATGAGCCAGAGTTGCACGGCACCGAGGGATGCGATGATTATGGCCTCGACGAATAGCGGCAGTGAGAAGTAGACGTTGGTAACACGTCGTACGTCTTTGTTCATAACGGTGACTGCTTCACCCGCGTCAACGGTTGTGCGGGTGCGTCCCATGAGCCGGTTAATGTAGGCGCGCCAGTCGCGGCCGAGTTCCGCGCTGAGGGTCATGGAGGTACCCCAGCCGAAGAACTCGTTAATCACGATGAAGGTGATAGCGGCGACGACGACCCAGAACATGGGCCAGGCGTCGGGGGCCTTACCGGCGATGTGCTGGTTGATGAATTGACCCACCATGACGGGGATCAGGATTGCGCCGATGCCTGCGGTGGTTTCACCCGCGATGGGGATTGCCCAGCGGTGCCAGGGGTATTTGTGTCCGGGCGCGGTGACTCGCAGGGCGAGGCGCTTTTTGAGGGCTTCTTCTTCAGCCTTGCGCAGTTCGCTGCCGGTTATTTCCGGTGCAGCTTTTTTCTGCGCAGTTTTCTTCTGAGCGGCTTTTTCCTGCGTGGTTTTGTTATGCATGGATTCTTCATGCGTAGCGTTTTCTTGTGCCTTGTCAGCGTTGTATTCAGTCATTCAACGTCTCTCCTTTCTCTTACCCTATTCCTTTATCAATGTGGCACGCAACACTATGAGTGCATTAGTGGGGCGTGTCGTCATTTTGTGCAACGTATCTGGGGCGTGTATCAACCGCGCAATATAAGCCGGCATCAATCGGCGGACTTGAACCTACGCGGTCATTTATGAGGTCTGGCGTCCTGTGGCGTGTAGCCCTACAGCCTGGAGCCCTACGGCATGGAGCCCTGTGCGTTCAACCTTCTGAACGCAGACTTTCTGAGTGCAGACTTTCTGAGTGCAGGGTTGTGCATCGCTGCACCTAGCCTGCACCTAAAGCGCTTTGTTCTACCCTACCTGAACTTTAGGTTTTCCCGCATTAGAGCACGCGCCTTCGCGCCTCCGCCGAGTTGTTCCCTCGTAACGATAACGCCCCCGCGCCCGCCCTATTCCCGATAGACTGGAATTCTCATGAGTATTTTGAATTTTCTTTCTCCCTCGCTGGGCGAGAACCCCGGCGACTACAATCGACGCGATTTCAAGGGCAACCCCCTCACCGCCGAAGAAATCTATGAGGCGTTCACCGAGTGGATTTCGACCCGCGGCATGACCCTGTACCCCGCGCAGGACGAGGCTGTTCTGAGCATTGCCGCCGGACATAACGTGGTGCTGGCAACCCCAACCGGTTCGGGTAAGTCCACTGTGGCTGTTGCCGCGCATTTTACGGGCCTGGCGACCGGTCAGCGTTCCTACTACACCGCCCCCATTAAGGCGCTGGTGTCTGAGAAGTTCTTCGACCTGATCAATATTTTTGGTGCCGAGAACGTGGGCATGATTACCGGCGACTCCGCCATTAATACGGAGGCGCCCATTATCTGCTGCACCG
>ERZ772958.253-NODE-253-length-23757-cov-6.313518_pt1 | contig 23757 bp, 28 predicted proteins | sample MGYA00580681_ERZ772958 | MGnify/ENA primary metagenome ERZ772958 (study PRJEB29015, sample SAMEA2738089) | human oral metagenome | biome: human oral; feature: human-associated habitat; material: saliva | place: China | collected 2275 ...
GTTCCGACACCTTAAAAATCAGCTATATTTTTGACTTTGAAATAATTATTTTTACATCATTTTACGGAGGTTTACGGCATTTTTGCCCCTTTTTTGCCCCTTTTAAAACAATAAAACCGCAGGCAAATAACCTGCGGTTTAGTGTAATCTATTTTGAAATTCTTTCTGTTTTTATTTCGTGGTGATCAAGCCGTTTGGCTCAACAGTAAACTCTGGCTTGTCTGCCATTGTTCCATCTGGTTTGAGATAGTACCAGCCGTTTCCATATTTGACAAACTGATTGGATTTCATGTCGCCATCTTTTTCATCCAAGTAATACCATGTTTCACGGTATTTCACCCATCCTTTAGCCATACGACCGTCTGCCTTGAAATAATACCAGTAATTACCAATGTACATCCAGCCTGTGACCATAGCACCACGCTTATCAAGATAGAACCAGTCTTTACCATCGTTAAACCATCGATTGATTAGGCAATAGCCACGTTCATCAAAGTAGAACCATTCGTTGTTGATTTGCTTCCAGCGTTTTGTTGGATAAGAGCCATCTGACTCTTCCCACCACCAGCCTGTCTCATTGTGTTTCCAGCCAGCTTCAGTAGAGATACCACCTTCGATATCCTTCTTGAATTGTTCACGGCTAATGCCCCATTTGGCCAGATAAGGATAAGGGTCAACGTGGTCGCTCGCATTCCGTGGTTGATTGTACGTACAATACTGATGTGTCTTAATACCTGCAAGGCTGTCGGAATCAAGAGTTTTCGGAATTCCTGCTTCATCGGCTAGATTTCTCAAAAGTTCGACGTATAACCAGTAATCACGATCAAATTCTTCTTGAGTTTCATGGCTCTCAATCAATTCAACGTGCGCATATCCTTCAACGTTCCAGCCACCACCTACATCCCAGGCACCGCGGTCAGTAAGCCATGTCTGCATTACACGACCATTACCAACAACGTGCGAGAAGAAGCCAGATTCAGCTGGTCTGCGCATATGGTAATCTGCTTCATTTTGAGCAGTGGACCGTGAATTCCCAGTCGAATGAGCGTGAATCTGACGATAGGGTTGCTCTCCAACCTGCGGAAGATTGGTTCTTAGCCTACTTGTATCAATATCCATTATTGTTCTCCTCTCCAAACATTGTTCATCTGCTTAACGGCTGACTCGACAAATGTATCAAGGTCTTTGTCAGTCATGTTGATGTTGTATTTGCTAAGCTCTGCACGGATTTTAGTTCGTGCTTGCTCCAACTTCTCTTCGCCTTTGTAGCCTGTTTCAGAGGCTACCTGCTCGACTGCGTTGACTGCGTTCTTAGCAAGGATTTCAACGATCTTGATGGTCTTTTCTCCACCCTTTTTGACAAGAAAATCCTTAATCGATTTGACTACGATACCAGCTAGGATAGTCAAGATTCCAGTTGCTGAAGCAATAATGATTTCAGTAATTTGTTGCATGTGTTATTCTCCTTTATTTTTATCTTCATCTTTTTCAAGCAAGCGTTGAAACGCTTTTAAAATCGGCTGAAAAAGAGTGACATTTCCTTTTAGTTTGCGATAATTTTCAATGAGCGATTGAAAAGTAAATGCGATGTACCCCAGATAAATTGAGTATAAGAAAGCGAAGCCTGTCTTTTCAGGCAGCAGAACGGACATAGGAATGAGGATCATCAGCAATAGGACCCCTAAAATTTTGCGAAGTAGCCCATTGATGCCTATTTTACTCTTGTACTCAATTTCTTGGTTTACGATAGCAGCAATAGTTCCTGTCACAAAATCAATAATTTCCATTGAAACAATTAGAGCTAGAGCATACAATACCAAACCATCTTCTGTTTGGATGAGGCTTCTAAAAAAGTTAAACAATTCGATTTTCATATATTCTCCTTTACTGAACAGGTTTTGTCTCTAACTCATTAGATGTTTGAGTCTGTTTGTCGTTTTTTGTTCCATCCCACTTCCAGATTGCAAGAAGGCCATTTTGAGATGGTCCACCTTCAAGTTGCTTGATAGATTCGCCTTTGTAAGCGAAAGCCTGATTCGTTTGAATCAAGATACGTTTACCTTCGCCGTTCAATTCGACATGCTCAGGATCTTCAATCACAAACATATCACCTGGTTGATAGACCTTACCTTCTTCTGCAAATGGGAAGAGTTCGACAAGCTCCTTGTAGGTTGTTCCGTAGGCAATTTTCTCACCCATGATGGAATCTTGAGCCATGACACGCACTACTTTATCGATTTTATTTGCAAGAGCAGCAAGTCTGTTCTGCTCGGTCTTGTTTTGGGCAATCTGCTGCTCAGCTTGTTCAAGCTTATTCTGCGCCTGCACAATCGCAGAGCTTGGGTCCAATTCAGACTTGAGAACATCCAACACCGCTTGAATCAAAACGTCTTCTGATTCATTTGTACGGTCTCCGGGGAATGATCGTGAGTTAGTGCTGTAGCGGTTGCCTTCTGATAGTTGAATTTCTACCACCGTCTCAACGTTCGAGCCAGAAATTCTTAAGTACGGTTTTGTTGATAAGTTATAGCCATTGATTGCCATATCTATTCTCCTTCTGCTGGTTTAGTTTGTTCATCAAGCAGAGCTTCCAGCTCATCCACTCGTGCTTGAAGTCTTTGATTCTCTGCTTCTTTTTCCCCTAGTTGAATCTTCAACAGATTATGTCTGAGCATTGATGCCTTTGAATCAACTAACATGTCATCAAGTGTCATGCTTAAGACTTGGTTAAGCTGTTCTTCGTTCATTTTCTAAATTTTCCAATCTGTGTGTAAGTTTTTGATTTTCAAGAGCAAGCTCCTGAATTGCTTTAAGTGCGATGTTTGTTAGTCTGAGGTTGTCAAGGTTCAGCGTGTCGCCATTTTCATAGACGAGTGTAGGATCCACTGCTTGAACCTCTTGAGCAATCAAACCAATCTTCGTGTGTGCTTGTCGTGGTCTGTCGTCTTGCTTCTTCCAATCGTATTCCTTGAACTGGAATTGTTGGATATAATCAAGAGCCTTGTGCTTACAGTCAACAATATTTTCCTTCAGACGGCTGTCCGAGAAGCTTTGTTTTATAATGGCCCACAAGCCATATGCAGTACCATTATATGTGTAGTAAATGTCGTTTGGTGCGTAATCTAACGCAACGGTCGACTGCCAGAACCCTAATGTTCCTGTTGTCACACTTCCTACTTTGCCTTTGCCTGTTTTCAGCCAACCAATCCCTTTTGTATTGATGTACCCTTGAACAGTCATGATGAATTCATCTGTATCGCGAGCTGTACCCCCTCGTGTTATATCATCGTCCTTGTAAACGAATAATCCATAAGGAACATTCTCGCCTCGGCCATAAGAACCAATGAACTGAACTCCCAATCCATCTTTTGTATTATAGTCTCGTGGTACATTAATCTGCAAACCACCATTTATAGTATCAAACGAGCCATAAGCACCGATATTAATTTTTGTATGGCCTGTCAGTGTAGTACCTGATATGGTCCCTCCGTAGATTCTATCTCCGCTTAGTGTTCCTGTTGTTATTTGACTCGCATCTATCGATATACTACGAACACGATTAATGAATGCTTGCTTGGCAAATAGTTGACTCAAGTAAGCTTCGTTTGATACAAGTTTGTTGAAAAAAGCTTGGTCTACTCTCAATTTGTCAGCGGTCACTGCCTCAGCATCCAAAACAACCGTGGTCACTGAACCAGCTTCAAAATTGGCCGTCTTCAGCTTATCAACCATGGCTGATTTTATAACAGCTTTATCAATCAAGGTCTCGCCCGTAATATGAGTCAACTTACCAACAAAGCGGTTATGTCCATTGGCACCAAGATTGATTCCAGAGATGATATCTCCAGCTGAGTTGATGTTTTGAACAGACCATGAACCAGCTAGTTGGGTTTGAACCGAGCGAATCGCTTCCTCTGTGTCTTCGGGGGCACGCTTTGGAGATGTAGCAACGGTTCCTTCTTCTAGCTGTGGATCACGAATATAAACTACATCGCCAACCTGCCATCCTTTGGCATAAAAAACGCATGAATAGTATTGCTCAAATGCAACTTTGAATGTGTTAGTAATTCGTTCCCACTCTGTCGAAATCAGCACATTTCTCTTTAATCCACCTGCTTCGAATCCCATATCATAGAAGGTAATTGGTCGACTGGATTTCATATCCAAAGACCAAGTCATGTCTTTACCTTGAAATTTATTCGCTCTCAAATCGAAAAAGGGCTTATGGATTCCACCGTTACCGGCTTTTGTACAAGTAGCTTTTAAAACGTATCCGCTTTTTGCATTTCCGTCAGCAATTCTTTCGAATTTCCAATCTGTTTCAAATGTCCCAAGAGGTAGTAAACCATTCCAGTCGTAATTTCGGATTAAATTTCGGCCACCTTTAACATACTTCCCAACCTCAACCTGAAACAGTTGATTCGTCAGAGCCATGCGAGCGACCTTATTAGAGATGTCATTTTCATTTCTACCAATAATCCGCTCATAGAGTTGACTAGTCTCTCTGACACGCTGGAAATCTGTCTGATTAGCCTTGCCAGCAATCTGAGACGTAATACTTGCAAATTGGCCATCAACTGTCTGCTTATACTGAGCAATCTTTGAAGCGATGTCATTATTCGTCTGCGTGCTTATCGCACTAAAACGACGTTCAAGACCTCTCACGTCCTCCTGATAAGTCGATTTACCAACATAGTCCCTTGTGACCAGCTCACGGACTGCTGTCGCTTGTCGTGCACTCTCTTCTCGAGTGTATCTTCTCAATGCTTCTTGTCGCTGACCATCTTGACCAACATAGCTCTCGACTGCTGACATTTTAGCAGACAATCCATCAGCTGTTTTCTTGAATTCTGTTTTTGCTAAAGTGATTTCGCTTTTGGCTCCAGAAATCAAATTGGTCGTATCAGTTTTAAGCTTGACAAATGTTTCAGTCAGACCAGCTACATCTTGTCTGACCTCTGATTTCGTCGCAAATCCGTCCATCTGGCCAGTCATGCGACTAAGGGCCTCTGTGGTCGTTCTGCGATATTCTGAAGCTTGATTGACCTCACTTGTGACAGTACGTTTCAAGGCGTCCAAATCACCCGACAGAGCAGCTTGAGTGCTCGTAGCCTGTCTCTTAAACTCATCAAGTTTGGCAATCGAATCCAACCCAATCCGCTTGGCTTCCTGTGCAAGCAGGGTACTTGCGTCAGCGTTTCGCAAGGCTTCTATAGCAGTTTGCCTATTTTCTTGAATAGCTTTTTTAATTTCTTGAGATTTTCGATTGAATTCCATATCGAATTTCTCGTGGTCGAATTCCGTCGGTTCAAGTTCCCATTCTGCACCATTCCAAAAGTACAGTTGTTTTTTGTCTCCTACGGTCAAAAATAAACGATCGCCTTTTCTCAAGGCCCCTTTTGGCACATCTAAAGGCTTCACATCTCCAAAGTAATTCGTATTTTTCCCATCTGCAGACACTAAAGCTCTTGTAGCTGTTTGTAAGGCACGTTCGCTCCCGTCTATTGACTCAGTTAGCGTACGTGATAAATGGCTAATTTCACTTGTTGCACGCTGAACCGTTCCAATATCATTGCAGATAACCTTTCGACTAATTAGGTTGCCACCTACATCATATTCGCTAGTGAAAGATACAATACGGACTTTTTGACGAAATCCCAAGGTTTCGTTAATGGCCATAATATAGTCGCCCGGATTCGGACGACTGATCCGATAGCCAGCCTGTGACAAGTCTTCCATATCGATTTCAACAGAAACCTTATACGACTTATCCACATTTTCTTTTAGCCTTTCTAATAGCTTTCCTGTATCTTTGTAGCGCTCATCTACAACAGGGTCCGCTTCGATTCGTCCGTAAATAGCAGATAGCGGACTCTCGTATGAAGCTTCGTAACGACCTTTTGAATGATCCTCATCATCTTTCCAAGCACCGAGACCACGTTGGTAGGTTACAAAGCTATTGATATCTTTTTCTATTTTCAGCTCGTTCATATTAAAATCTTTACGAACGATTGTAGACAGGTCTGTTCCGACTCGTTTTAAGATTCGAATGACATGTCCACGGACAGAAAATTCAAGGCCAGCAGCCTTGATAATATCGTTAAAAAGCGAGAGTCTAGACTTATTACCAAAATTCTCTTTTCGAATAGACCCGACCGTCGTTTCTAGATTATACGTATAGCCACTGTTTGAAAAAATCGCTTGTAGATATGTTTCAAACGGCTTTGAACCATTTAAAGTAGTGTAGACCATGGATTTTGACATGTCGTAGAAGAACTGATGCACTGCATCAAATTCGACCTCAATCTGTCGTCCTGTGTCGTTAGGTTTTGCGTAAGTAATACGATAATATTCATCGTCTAAGCGAAAACGCCAGCCTCTGCCTATACCGTGCAAGACTTTATCGTTGGTATAGATTGTGCCTTTCACAGACAATTCACCGTTGACTGCGTTAGTCACAGAGTAAGCGACTAAGGCGCTATGCTCTGTACCTTTTTCATCAATAAATGTAATCAATCTATCACCTCCTTACTTGTATAGCTCTTTAAAACCTAAAATTTTGATTGTCCCCCTAAAATCAGTAGAATAACGAACTTGCTTCTGCGGATTTGGACGAATGATAAAATATTCATAATTTGTTCGAATATTGATGTTCAAATCTGGCAATGCCACGCCTTTGTAAATTACATTTTCGACACCGGACAAGCGCAATTTGTCACCTTCTTTAATCGGTGTTGAAGTATGATTATAGACCCAACGTCTGCCATCAATTTCCAAAAAGAAGTTTGTTTGGCTAGTGCTTGCAGTCAATTCGACTACATAAGGCACTTCTAGCTGGCTGAGAGTAGCTGTGCCCTTATATGGAATAATTCCTCCAGCCAAAACAATGTCTCGAGGTACAGTTTCGCCAAATGGCATCTCAGCAGTCACCAACTCAAAAGAAATGTTATATTTCAATCCTGTCGCGGATTTTCCGATAAAGTCATAGTCAATTTCATTACTGATATGCACCTTATATCGATACTTCCAAGCAGTGTGAGGAATATCTAAAAGGTTTAAATCCCCCGTTTTTGCTCCCGGTAGTTCAAATCCGTACAAGTCATCTTGTACTGGGTGCATTTTCGTAACGAAATAAGGCTCGTCACCATATAACCAACCTGAAAGCTCGTCTTGTTTTTCCATAAAAGTCGAAAGGCTAGCAACTGCCAGCCTACCCGTAACTTTTATAACTTTCTGGCGCAATGTTATCCCGTCGTGGATATAACCATTACGCCCTTTTACTGTGCGCCTATCCACTTCAACAGAAGGCGTACTATCAGCAACTTTAATGTTATAAATACCTAACTGAGACAATTTAGTCTCAGTGTTAGCATGCGTAATCAATAAATCCATTTCGTAGCCTTTCTATTCGTAGACAAAGTAATCATCTTTGATACGGTCACGAGCTTCTCGCTCTTTAACAGACGTGTAAATCTTGTCACCCACAATTTCGTTATGAATTTCAAATTTAGCGTTTGATAATTGAGAATTCTTCACATCATCGCTTAGATTTTCTAAGCTTGATTTCAGACCAGTGTTATTCACACTGGCCGAAGTCGTGATTAAGCTATCAACGCCATAACTTTGGTCTGTAATCGCCATCGCATACTGTTTCGCAACACCATTGATTCTGCGCACCCAATCAGACATACCGATATACATTCCCTCGCCTGTGAATCCACCAATGGATTTCATCACTCGAGATGGAGAATGAATATCCAGAGCAGAACGCATCACGCTTGCAATATTAGAAGCGATTGAATATGCGAGTGAGTAAAGACTACCAGCCATGCTTGCCAATCCATTATAGAGACCTGAACCAGCATGAACACCAACAGAGTACAGATGACTAGCCAATGTATTGAAAATAGCCACAATCTGACTATTTGCAGAAGACGAAACGCTGACAGCTTGATTCATTCCGCTATTAAAAGCAGATGAGACAGCAGACATGCCCTGTTGGACATAACTCTTGACCTTATTCAGAGTGTTATCAAATGTCTGAGACATCTTATTTCCGCCTGAAGTTGCAGCTTGGTCAATTTTATTCATGCCGTCTGTGACAGCCTTAGAAACACCGTTCATGGCATTTGTCGCAGCAGTTTCAGCATTCTTGAAATTACTTGTGACAGCATTCGCAACCGCTTGAGAGCTACTTTCAGCATTAGACTGCATCGTAGAAAATGCCGAGGTAGTCGACCCCTGCATACTATTCGCTGAACCTGTCGCATTTCCACTCATGGTGCTATAATTGCCTGAAACAGCAGCTGCTGTACTGCTAGAAATAGCACTTGCATTGCTTTGAACGGTCTGGAATGCAGTATTTGAATCTGTTTGAAGTGCCTGTAAATATGAACTAGCACTTGTATTCAATCCACTTAAATTGCTAGTGACATTCGCATTCATTGTGGCTGACTCTGTCGTTGCAGTCGTTTGGGCTTGTTGCATATTAGTAGACACATTGCTGCTAAACATCTGCATATTGATACCGGCAGCTGCTGCAAGACCTTGCATACTTGTATCAACATTTGTACTCATAGCATTAACCTTGGTTTGAGTATCAAGGTTCATTGCATCCATAGAAAGGCCGACATTCGTTTGCATGGATTGCGCCTGTAAGGTTGCATTCGTTGACATTTCTGTCGTTTTAGCAGATACATGATCCGACATTTCTGTCGTCTTAGCCTTAACAACTTCGCTTCCTTCGGTTGTTTTTCCAGTGACAAAATCCCACATACCACCGAAGAAATCTCCTACTGCCGAAACAACTCCACTGATTGCTTCAGGAACAGCTGTTAACATCGCCTTGCCTAATTCAAAGATAATTTTAGCACCAGCTTCAAGAATTTTCGGCAAACCAGCTACTAAACCAACCACTAGTTTTGCAACTAGCTCAATGCCACCACGGATGAGTTGAGGAATTGAACTTGCTAACCCTGTGACTAATGTGCCGATGATTTGGGCAGCAGATTGAGCAATCTGTGGAAGATTATTAATGATTCCTTGAACTAGAGATACAATCAGCTGTATACCGCCACTAATGATCGCAGGCAAGTTAGATACCAATCCCTGGATAAAGGATGTGATAACCTGTACCGCAATTTGCAAAATTGTTGGTAATGATTGGATGATACCAGTTACTAGATTTTGTAGGATATGGATTCCATTTTGGATAATCTGTGGCATTTGTTGGCCAAGACCAGTCAAGAATGTCATCACTGCCTGTTGAGCCGATTGCAAAATTTGCGGAAGATTATTAAGAACGCCTTGCACGAGATTTGCTAGTAATTCAACACCCATACCAAGCAACTGTGGAAGCGCACTAGCAATAGACTGCACGAACGTTCCAATCACAGTCACTGCTGAACTGATTAGAGATGTAGCATTTTGCCCTACTCCTTGAACCAAACTACCAATCAAATCAACACCAGCCTGCACCAAGACAGGAAACATAGTTGCAAAAGCGCTAGCAAATTTAGCTATTAAATCAGCGCCTGATGCTATCAAAGCAGGGATTTGACTTGTTATGCCTGACACAAGATTTTGAATGATTTGAGGCCCTTTAGTCGTTACTGTATTTAATAACTGGTCTATTTGTGTGCCAAATTGGTTGTTAATAATCCCCAATCCAGCCACTACAAGACCAAGAATCGCAGCAGGACCGATAGCTGCCAACGCAACACTCATGACAGAGCTGATGCCCTGTGACATCATGCTAAGAATGCTAATACCTCTGGCTGCAACATTTCCCAAGACACCAGGTAAACCACTAAGTTTTGATGCAAATAGCCCTACATCTACAGCTGCTGAAAGAAAACCGCTACTTAAAATTGATCCCAAAGCACCAATCTTACCACCTAAGCCACCTAATATACCTGTCAATTTTGTCAAGCCCTTAGTAGCAGGACCAAAAGCTAGCAATCCACCGACCAGACTTAAAATAGGTGCTGCAGAAGACATCGTTCCTTTGAATTTCTCCATAGTCCCATCTGCTAACTTAGTGCCATTCAAAAAATGGTCTAAGACAGGATTGATAGTAGCCATTGCATCAGTGAAATTTTGAATCCCTTGTGATTGACTGAATTTATCTACCAGCTTATCCACATATTTGACGATTGTTGTAAATAATGGCAGTACTGATTCGCCGAGTTTAATCTGCAAGGTTTCAAATGACCCGCTTAGACCTTCAACAGCTCCCTTTAAGTTGTTAAGCTTTTCGGCAGCAACCTGTGCAGCAGTAACCTTGCTGATTTCTGCTTGCATTTTGTTCGCGCCATCTGCACCCTCATTCATCGCGATAGTTGCAGCACGCACAGCATCCGTACCAAACAACGTCTTCAAAGCTTGTTGTTGTTGCTGTTGCGTTAGATCGCCTAAACTATCTTTTAAAACTTGAGATATTTCAGCAAATGAGCGAATTTTACCTTCGGCAGTAAAGAATTTATTAGCTCCATCTTCTGTAATGATGCCTAACTGCCTCATTGCATTGTATTGCCCTTTAGTTTGCGGTTGCAAGTTCATCAGCATAGTCTTGAGTGACGTACCCGCATCAGATCCTTTAAGACCATTCTGAGCAAACACTGCAAGAGCATTTGTTGTGTCTCTGAACGATAAACCTAAACCACTGGCTACTGGAGCCACAGAGGCAAGACCGTACTTCAATTCATGGACATCTGTTGCCGAAGCGTTCGCAGCACCCGCTAATTGGTTCGCTGCATCCACTACACTCAGATTGTCGCGCTTGAAGGCATTCAAAGCAGTCGAAGCAATTTCTGCTGCTTCTTTTAGGTCAAGTTCCCCAGCAGTTGCTAAGTTTAAGGCGCCTGTCAAACCACCATCTAAAATATCTTTGGTAGATACCCCAGCTTTTGCTAGTTCCTCGATAGCATCCGCTGCCTCAGTGGCAGAAAACGCTGTATCAGCACCAGCTTTAACGGCTGCATTATGAAATTGCTTCATCGTTTCAGCGCTAGAGCCAGTAACAGCCTTGATGCTACTCATACGCGCTTCAAAATCTGCTGATTTGGTAATGGCACCACCAATTGCATTCTTGATAAAGTTAAATCCTGCATAAGCTGCAGAAATACCCAGAGCTGTCTTGATGAGATTACTTGTAGCAGAGGCTGCTTGATTCGTGTGATTCACAATACCCATCAAAGCGTTGGTAGCTTTACTACCTGCTTGTTGAAAAGCATTACCCAGACCACTGGAAATTTTACTCGACAAGGCACTGATTTTACTAATCAGTTTACCGCCTAACGAATTCCCGACTTGATTTGTAAAATTATTTACTTTTCCTAAAGCAGAGCTAAAGGTATTTCCTATTGTGCTACCTAATTGTGAAAATTTGTTTGAAATTGGAGATAAAGCACTTGAAATTTTAGAATTTAAACTAGTAAATGCTTGTGTTATTCTCGCCAAACCTGCTTGTATGGGTTCGGGCAATCTTTGACCAATGTTAGATGCAATACGTTGGATTTCGCCCAGAGCGATATTCAAACCACCTTTGAATCCTTGACCTATTTTTTGACCGATTGAAGCATTTGAAGTTGCGAGCTCATTCATCAATTGACCAATTTTTTGAATCATTTGATTTGAACTATTGACCGCAGCTTTCTGGGCATCATCAAAAGCTTTTTTTGTATTTGATACAATTTCATTCATTGACTTTTCATAATCTTTAGTATCTGCCCCAATATAAGCGTAAATAGAACCATCAAAACTCATGCATCCACCTCCTTCTATTTCTAATTTCTATTTGCAAACATCTGGCTCGCTTTTTCAAGCAATGCCACAAAATCGTTTTTGTTTTTGATTTCTTTCTTTTTGTCCGGATGGAAAACCCTTCGGACTTTGTCCTTGTCTCTCTTTTTACTGAGTTTCTTCGCATCGACTTTTTTCGCGTTCAATGTATATCTCAGTTCAAGAGCTAGACCTGAAAGAGCTTCGCGTTCTTCGATTTGTTTGTAGTAAAGACCTTCCAAAATGGCATCAAGCTCCCACTTATTGCAGCTCAGGATTGTTTTTTGGTCGGTCAAACCAAGCTTTGCGCATTCTGTTAAGATATCGCGTTTTCCATCTTGCCAATAATTTCTGAAATTGCTTTGACTTGAGCTTCTGCTGTTTGATCCCCAGCTTCCGCTTGAGCTTGTGCCAGTTCTTGTCCAAGCTTCATGTTTTCGATATATTTCAAAATCTTCTTCTTGAAAAAACCTGACTGCACCATTTCTTCTTCAATTTCCTGAAATAGTTCTTCCTGTGGATCATCACTTTCCGATTTTTCAAATCGTGCTTCAATAGCTGCTAAAGCTTCATCTTCAGACACTGCTTTACCTTTTTTACTTGCGCAATATTGAATCAAATCAACAATTCCTTGGTCGTCACGATTGACAATTTTGAAGAATAGCGCACCAACACCATTTCCCGCGGACTGGCCATTTGCATCTTTAGTCGCCATATCTTTGTCAATCTTGAACATTAAGCGATAATCAAATTTGATTTCAACGATTTTTTTTGCAACATTAAATTCCATGTGTATATACTCCTTTTACAAACAAAATAAAAAGGTGACCTTTGACAGTCACCCCTCCTTAGATAGATTAGTGCTGGATGTTATCGTAGTCTCCTGTTGTTTCGCCTGGATTTTGGTAAGCGTAGATATTGTTCAACACAGCCAATTCCTCAGCAGACAGTGGGAATTTACCGTCTTGCAAGCGACCTACAATGCCAGCCGTGTACGAAAGCTCAACAAACTCTTCCACTCCATCGTTGAATTCCACGTCATCAGTGATTTTAGCATAGCCAAACTTCGCAGGATAAGCATCCTTTTTATTTGGATCTTCTCCGATTTGAGTTTTGACACTATCATCGACAATTACGCGCCAAATCTTGATTGACTCACCCTTAGCTTGCGCGTCTAAGACGACGTTGATTGACGGATCCATTGGAGCGAAGTATTGAGTCAATTCGATTGAGTGCTCGTCACTTGATTTTTCAAGCAAGCGACCTTGTTGTGTTTGCTCATCCTGGTATTCGCCCCCAAGAGTAGTTGTTCCGTCTGTACGGTATGCAGGAAGCAAGGCTCCCTCTCCTTTTTCAGCATGGATCGATTGGATGAAGTAAAATACTTTCTTACCAACGATTGGTTTTGCTGTTGTAATTTTCACTTGTCCTTTTTCAGTCATTTAGTCAGGACCTCCTTGTTTATAATATTGTTTCGGTCGTCTTGATAACGATATGATAGACCTCTCGACCGATTGAGTTATCCATCAATATAGTTGAAGTAGTCCTTGTATTACGTCCCAGCAATCGAATGGCTTGCGATTTTATATCTTCAGCGTATGCCCGATTTTTATTACCAGGCAAGTAAATATCAATCTGAACCGTGCTATCTTCGATTATCAGCCCCGTCTGCGCCGTTTTTGATGTGTCAGATGCAATTCCTCCAATCACTAAAAAAGGCTCGGTTACGGACGCGTTAGGTAGCTTAAAATGGATTGGAACATTCAAGGGTTTCAATTTATTTCTTAAGCTGTTTAATAGTTCAGTTGTTGGAGAATTCATCGTCACTTACTTCCTAAACATTTTGTTAAGGTTATTCATCAATTTTGGATATTCCTCTCTCATCGCTGGTTCCATGAAAGGCTGTGCGGCCATTTTCCGTGTCCCTAACTCGACATATATCGAATAAAAAACAGGCGAAATGACTTTATAACCAAGCATTTTTTCTTGCATCGAGTATATGCTTTCACTCAACCAACCTGTATCCCAAGGAGCGTACAATTTAGCCAAACGCTCGACACGTAGACTGGAACGATTCAATTCCCTATCGACAGCAATAGGGGCTTGTCGACCTTTTCTCTGTGTTTCGCGCAGAAATTTATCCAATCCCTTCACTCGGTATGTTATGCTCATAGATAAATCACCGTACTATTTTTGTGATGTTTCTTACCTTGGATGATTCGACGTCTACCTTTGTAAATGACCTCTGAGAAACCCGTGTGAATCCCTTGAAGATGTAGTTTAAAGCTATCAAGATTGTACTTCCCAAAAATCCCCATTTGTTCTGCATTCGTCAGAGAGCTTTCCTGACATGGCAGAGGACCAGTTTCGTTTTGAGTTGTATCTCCAAAAAGCTCATCTTTAGGCTCAACTTCTTTGATTAAAATAACTCTTTGGTTATAAATCATAGAATCACCTCCTAGATAAAACGAGCAATTCCTCGAGTTTTTCGCTTGCCAGCTAAAGAAATAAGGGCTTGCTTATCATCTTCAGACAAATAGCTGTCTTCCCATGTAAACGCCCTTCCTTCTTCACTATCGGCCTTAGCGCCTTCAGAATTAAGCTTGTTAAATCGTTTCACTGCCACATCACGGACGATGTAGGCTGCGTTGTTTGGAATTTCCGTAATTGATGTTTCAGAGTAGCGATTGATAAAGGCAAGAATTCGCTCTATGCTCTCTTTGATGGTCAAATTCAGCAAATCATCCTGCGCAGTATCGCTTACCCCTTTTAACAATTTGATTTCTTTCAAAATCTCAGTTTTATCAATCGCTGTCATTGATTACCCTCCAGGTACTACTGCAGGAGCCACTTTTTCGATAGTAGTTTCTACAACACCTTGTGGAATTTCTGCAAAGAGTACATTAGCACCGAAGAATACAGATTCGTAAGTGAGATTTTTCAAAGCGCGATCGCGAGCAACTGCAATCAAACCAGTTTCATCTGTGAAGTCTGCAAACAATCCGCCAAGATCCCCTGAAGCAACGTTCAAATTAGCAAACACAAGGTTTTCGATTGCTGTTGTATAAACCTTGCCTTCTGGCACGCCATTCATAACGATAACGTTTTGCATACCAAGGAAGTTTTTGAGCAATGTCAAACCAAATACATTAGATGCATTCGCTCCAACGCCTGCATCACCAAGATATTCAGCTGCATCAAGAGGATTGATAAATGAAACGATAGGTGAACCTTCAAACTCATTGAATGTTGCAATTTTAGCCCACGCTTGCGCAAGCGCACCTTGCAAACCTTTGCCTTTATTTTTTGTTGGATTAGCCTTCAAGAATGTAAAGAATTGGTTCTTGATTCCGTTTTGAATTTCACGCATCAAACGTGTATCAGCTTCTGTGATAGCAACAGATGCTCCGTGACGTGCAATTGTTTCAGCAGAGACAGAACGACGTTTCTTGAACCATGCCACCTCGTAAGGATCACCTTTCGTGCGAACCACTTTAGACAAAGGAATGTCTTCGCCTTCACCCGGGTTTGTTGCATCAACATCAGTAGTCCATTTGTATGTTTGAATTTTTAGATCGTTCGTGAGTTCTTGACGACGTGTGACGCCCAAAAGTGTCAGCAAGTCGTTGATATTTTTGGAAAACTTGTTAACAAAATCAATAGACTTAATTTCGCCCAAGTCAGCCATAGTAGTTAGTTTTTGTTCAGCCATGTTCTAGCCCTTTCTAAAAAGATTGATATTTTCAGCAATCGCAGCCTGACGTTTATTTGTGTCCTCGATTGCCATAATTTGTTCTTTCGTGATTCCTGTTGTAGTACCACGACGCGGCGCGCTTTGAACTAGTCGTTCGTTTACGCGTTTTTCAACTTCACTATCAAATACAGTTCGCAAAGCTGTGATTTTAGCTTTCACTTCTTCAGCAGTCGGAGCTAGCACATGATCCAAAAACTCTTGTGGCAACCCTTCATCTGCCAAAAGCGATTGAGTCGCTAGTTTCATCTCACGTTCTGCTATATCCTGCTCGCGCTTTTCCAATTCAGCGATTCGGTTCGCTTCTTCTTCTCTAGCGCGTTCGTCTTTTGTCAGCTTAGCCAGTCGTTCACCTTCGCTTTTAGCTTGTTCGAGCGCCGTAGCTTGTTCAGCTTCCCATTTTGAACGTTCAGCAGCCAACATTTTCCCGATTTCTGCGCGGGTAAAAGTGCGTTCGTGCTTCTCGCTACCTGTATTTGATTCTGTTTCTACTGTTTTATCGTTCTGAGTGTCGACAGTCTCAGTTTGATCCACAGTCGTAGTAGTTCCGTTGATTTCTTCTGACATGATTGTCCTCCAGCGATTACGTCGCCACTCGATAATCTCGTTTTACGTCCGGCGACGGAACAGTACAGCTTTTATTGTCATCGGTACAGTTTGGACAATATAAAAACCGTACGGGATTCCATACGGTTAGGTTATTTGTTTTTCAATTGTTTCAGTTTCTTTCTAAATGCAATTCCGACTTTTAGAGCTGAAATTACTGCTGAGATTACTTCAAATAATTTAATTATTACGAACAAAATTAACGTAAAAAATATAATCCAACCTAATAAAATTGATACTAAATCCCAAATAAACATATCTTTACTCCTCTACTTTTTCGTATGTTTCTTTAAAGATTTCAGGTTTGCATGGATAAAACTCGCCTTGCACACCTTTGATAATGTAGTCACCTTCTGTTGCAATCATCAATCCTTCAAGTGTTTCTATTTTTAAAATTGGATTATCTAGGTCAGTATAATCAATCCGAACTGGATCTAATCCTAATTCTGACAATTTTAAAATCGATTCTTCAGTATCTACGAACTGAACCGCCTCAATTACTACAGGTTTCTTTCTGTATTTCATTTCTTCAATCCTTTCTTTATGCCATCAATTATCCCGCTAATTAACGCTGAAATAATAAAGATTAAAAACAAAAATACCAACCACCCGAAAGCGATTGATATCCATTCCCAAATAAACATTTTATCTCCTTTCTGGGCAACAAAAAAGCGCCTAGATTACTATCTAAGCGCAAGATAGGCGGGACCGCCGAATGTCGCCCGCATTTCTCGACCCACTAGCTAAGTGGCGCGTTGGAGGCGGATACTTTTCAACCTCTATCTCTACTCTAAGTATATCACATATCATCTTTAGAGTAAAGTATCTTTTGCTCACGTTTCAATTTATTTAATTTTTGTTTTTTAATTTTGTGATAGTGGATGATGTAGTTACCATCATCTTTTTGTATAAGCGCTGCTTCCATTAGATATTTCAAGCGTTCAGGGACTTTTTTATAGAGCAGTACCGAATTGTTATGATGACCAGAGTTATCGGCGACATAATCTGGATTAGCAACTAATTCTTGCAACAATAGCATTTGCTCCAATGGGAATTCTGTGCCATGCTTTTCTAAGATTTTTGCTAGATTTTTTCCAGTAATTTGTACATTCTTCAGTAATTCCTCAGTACCAGGAATCGTCGGTAATTGTCCAATGATATAGTTTTCTGTGAGGTTTCGTTCGATATTCTTATAACTTACGTTCCCTTTTGATATATCATCCCACAAATTAGCAAGATCATCTCTTAACTTTTCAAAGTCATGATCATGAACTTTGATATCACCATTTAGTTCCTCTTCGTCAGGTATCACACCTGACCGGCAGTTAAAATGAAAAGGCGGAGCGTTTACTCCAGCTTGCATTTCATCAATCAGATACCGTTTGTCTTCCGCATGAATTCTTTTACAAATTTCAGTCGTCCGATTGTCAAGATGAACCAATATGCGATAGTATTTCAGCCCTGCATCCTTGTAACGTTGGATAGCGGAACGATTGACAATCATCGTTCCGTCTGTTCGAATGAGCGTTTCAGCTCGGCTATTGGCCACTTTATATTTCTGTGCCAAATCACGCGCCATTGTTCGAGGGTGATCTCCTCGTACAAATCCAGCTTTTAGAACCTTTTTTAAATCTTTGACAAGATTGTCTGTATTCCCCCACAATTGCTGACTGTAGTTGTAGCCATTAAACGGCGTTCTAACTAGTTCTTTTAGAGCTGGCTCATTTATTGCACCAGTCCGACCGCTCATAGCCTTTTTATAGCCCATGAGAGCCATTTTTTGTAAATAGCTTTCAAACTTATCAGCAATAAGACCTCTTGCAATCCCTGCACGAAAGAGCATATCCAGTTGCAATGATTCTAATCTTGTAGCGCGTGCAGTCGCATACTGCTCATTGAGCCTTTTAAGTAATTCAGGGTCTTTCTCAGCTTGCTCACGATACTTTCTGGCATTCTCCCGATAATCTGACAAGTCGGTACCTTTCAAGCGTTGTAGCGCCTCCTGATAGCTCATAGACCCATTTTCAGAATATTTGCTAACAAAATCGTAAAAGGCTTTTTGCATTTCGTTGGCTTGCTCTTGATAGGCCTTGTTTAGCTCAGCAAAAAAATCAATGTCCTTCCGGTCTAGATAGCGAAAAATTTCATCTGAGCGCCCTGACCAGTAATCAAGATGGTTTTGATTCAGCTTCTTGCTCATCATCGACCACCTCATCTACTGGATCTAGCCGTGGTTCTGGTTGCTCCAAGTCTTCTTGCTCTTTCAAACGCTTGATTTCATCGGCAGCATCTACACCCGTAACTTGATTCAATAATTCGAAAATAGTCTGATCGCTGACAATTCCATACAACGACTTAATCATCTCGACGATTTCTTTTTCATTTTGTGGAACGTTCGGACTAAAGACTACCGAAGTTTCATTGATGAGTTCGTAGGCTGTATTTTCATTGCCTTGGATCTTCCAGATATTAACCGCTAAACGCAAACGACGCATGAGGCCGGCTTCAAACAGATCTTCTTGCTGTTCTCTGTAATTGTCGCTAGCCATGAGCTTGTACTTCATTGACTCGCCTGATTGCGTACCAGCAAAGTTATTATCAAGCGTATCCGGAGTGAAGGTAAAACGCAAAATATCATTGACTAAGCGTTGTTTGTATGCTTCTGCGCCTTGGCTATCATACGACTTGATTAAATAGCTAGCGTCTGGATTAGCTCCGCCTGGGTTTGGATTATCGTCCAAGATGAGAACTTGTGCTTTCTTGTAAGCTTGCGACACATACAGCCGACCATTTGGATTGATTCGTCCATCTTCCAAAAAGTCGTTTTCCTCCGTTCCTGTGTATGGATTGCCTTTAATCATCAAGATGGCATCGTTGCTATTTTGCTGAAAATTAGCAAGCTCAGACTGTGACAAATCATAGGCATCAATGTTATCCAAAACCGACTCATAAGATCCTAAACGGTCCTCGTTGTTGCTGTACTCATTGACTGGCACTGCTTTGAAGTAGTGCTCTTGCTCTTCCTTGAGCGCCATTTTATCGCTATCTGTGGACTTCCACTCATAGCTATAGATATGATCTGCGGTGTAGACTTTGATAATTGTCTTACGCTTGCTGTCACCATAATCTACATCGTAGTAGTTTACGGCCATGAGCGAGTTTTGCTCGTAAGTATCGTCGTAAATAACAAAAGTTTGCTCCGGACTAAGCTTATACAATTTAACCCACGCTTTGCTATCACGCTCTGTGACTGTTAAAAGTTCATAAGCACGGCCATACACACACAAATCTTTCTTGATGGAAGAATTGTGCTTCTTCTCGTTGTTTTTAGCCGAAAAATCCTTGATATGCTTAATAATTATTTTGTTCTTATTCTTGTACTCGACCGGATTTCCTAGCATGTAACCTTGTTCAAAAATAGTGATGTACTTTGCAAAATCACTAGAAATGCGATTGTCTGCCGCAGTTTTGTCCGTTTTAGCAGGTCTATACTTGATATTGTTATCACCTTTGTAGTACCGTTTCAGCTCTTTTAACCGCGGCTGTTGCTCTGCTTTATGACGATTCACGTAGCGTTTTAACTGCTCGATCCAATTATCAGAACCATATTCGATAACTTTAAAGTCTTCAAGCATCATCATAAAATGCTCATTCGATCTACTGTCAAAGCGTGTACCATTTAAAAAATTAACTTCCAATTTTACCTCCTAAAATAATAAGACGCATTCTTCATGCGGTCTTGTGTTGATTTTCTTTCGATGTGATATTTCTCTAAAGCATATCGAATCGCATCGATAACGTGGTTGTTTGCATCAATTGGCTCATTCAACCAATTTCCGTCTTTATCTTGCTTGTAGATGTACGTATCAAACTCTTCTATCGTCTTTTCACAAGACGGGTGGATATAGATTTTAAATTGCTTCATAAAGTCTATACCAGCATTGATTGAGCCTTTGCCTTTAACTGATGCTTGTATTCTTCTTACGCCTTTAGATCTCAACTCTGCTATCAAGCGCTGTTCTGCGCTATCTGCTGTAATTTCAGCATTTAGCATGTCGTTCTTGGCAATCATCTGGTAAATATCTTCCGTGGTCATAGCGTGCTCGTAATGTTCTGCATATATCCACAGTTCTTTTTGATCCAGATCGACAGCCAATCGAGGGAAAGTAGTTGGGTCGTGCGTGAAACCAAAGTCAAGACCTGCAGCAGTTTCACCTACTCGCTTGATTGTGCCCTGTATATCAAAATCTCGAACGCTGTAATTTTCAAATACAAGCCCTTCTGCAACTCCCCACTCACCGTCACAGACGATTCTTGCACGCCTTGGATTCGTATGATACAAATCTTCATAACGCTTGATATCGACTTCATCCAGCCACTCATTGCATTTATAAGTGGTCGTCATTGACAGCGTATCGGCCCGTCTAGTATCTTCGTCAAAAAAGACGCGTTTGAGCCAGTGCCTTTCATTCCACGGGTTAAATGTGACTGTGATTTGTTTAAAGAAATCAGGTACGTCTAAACTACCACGGATTGATTCAACAACTGTACTAAACTTATCTTCAGTCTCGATTTGATATGCTTCCTCGAACCATGCCCAACATAAGATGCCTACATCCACTGTGATAGATGTGATTTTAAGTTCGTCATCCAAACCACGGAATAGAATCTTCTGGCCTGTCTCTTTTACAGTAATTTCAGGCAACGACTCATTGAATTTAAATTTATGAGCAACCTTGAGTTGGTTAGCAGCCCACTTAAAATCCGTGTAAGTCGATTGCTTGTTCGTGTTAGAGTATCTGCGTACTACAAGTAAGTTAGCCCAAGGATATTTCAAAATGCGTATGATGAAGTTAAGAGCCGTGGTTTTTGATTTCTTCGAACCACGAGATCCTTTCACGACACGATAGAAATTACGAGAACGCCAAAACCGACCGTATCCACCACCTACTATCTTAGGCAGGTCGATAACAACATCATTCTGTTTAATCTGATATGTCTGACTCATTCGCGAACACCACCGTTCCAGAAATGTCAGCCTCTACCTTGTCCGTCCAAAGCCTATGACGTTTTCCTAAAAGCTCAGCCGCCTTGATTCGATCTTTCGCCCCGACATCAATATCCGTAATCGTTTGACCTAATTCTCCGATACTTATCAAAGTTTGTTCCTGCGTCTCTCCTCGCATGACTGAAGTTAGGTAAGTAAGCACCTCTTCCTGCGTTGCAATCTTCTCAGACGCAAGCTGAGCCAGCCTTTCGTCGATATAGGATTTGATTGTAGTATTTTGTAGTAACTTAGATGCGTTTGTATTAGCGTATTTAGAGCTATACCCTGCCTTAATAGCTGCATCTGTCGCATTCCCGCTGATGATGTACTCGTCAGCGAATCTTTGTTGTTTTAAAGTTAATTTAGCGATTTTCCATCACCTCCATTTTTCTACAAAACAAAAAGCCACACGTTTGTGTGACCCTTTGTAAGACCTCTCACAGACTTTGCAGGAATCGAACCCGCGATAACAGATTTGGAGTCTGTTGTGTTACCACTACACTAAAAATCTAAATAACGGTACCAGGGGTTGAACTAAATAATACAAAGAGGAAATCACCAGCTTTTCGCCCTGATACCGTTAAACATTAAAGGAGTCATCAGTCCGCTTTACCGTACTTTCTGACAATACCATAATATCACTTTAAAAGTTCCAAAGAGTTCCATTAGTTCCATTTTTTAGAAATTTTTTTCAAAGCGCTCTCTTTAGCCCGATGAATCGTTCCGCGCCCGCAACGTAGCTGAGCTTGAATTTGATTCCACGACAATCCATCAATATACAACAACCGCATGATAATATTTTCCATAGGGTCTTCCAATGACTCAATCACTTGCACCATCTCGTCTCGTTCTTGATAAAGTTCTTGGATTTCCTGATACAGTTGTTCTGACTTATCAATAATCAGCACGTTCAATTCTTCGGAGCGATTAGACGAGCTTTCTGACTTTGGCATATTATCAAATTGCTGTCCTCGCAAGATGCTCGATTTCAGGCTGATAATTTCCTGGTGCTTAGACTTCGCTTTGATATCGATATACTGCAAAGCTTTTAATCGTTGTTTGATGTTTATCGTCAATCGTCCACCTCCAAAAGCTCTGGATTTTCGTATACGTTGCCGATGATTTCATTTTCATCCGTCTCTGACCACAAAAAGCTAGCTAATTGCTCGCAATCATTCATAATCAACCAAGCGCCCTCAAGCATGGTTACAACACCTGTGATTGTTTCATTTTCCGTTGTTGGCTGGGTTCGTACTTGTCTTACTACATCCCCCTCAAAGATTTCCTTACCGTTCTTGTCTTTGAGTCCTGTTGATTGCATGATATGAAGGTCATTGTTTACTATCCAGTCACCAGCGACTGAATCCTCATCAATAATCCAAATGTTGCCACCACCAACCATAACTTCGTCTGGTTGATACATACGATTTAATGAGCCACCATCATACGCTCTAAATTTTGGTGCTTCCATTTTACAAATCCTCCTCTTTTACGAAAGTACCATTAATCCAACGGCCCTTGCGGTCTTTGATTTCTTGGTAAGCCAGTTCAAAACATTCCTCAAAACTATAACCAAGCGATTTACTGATTGATTTTAGATAACCGATTGAATGCGCTAAATTATATCGACACATTTTCTTGCCGATTAAATCCTGCCTCAATTGAAAACTACTAATCTCAGCACTTAACCATTTAAAGGAATCCATCACATCTTCATTTTCGATGAAACTTACTTCCTCAAAAATCTCCTGCACATCCGCTTTTATGAGCAACGCCAGACCAACAATCACGACTGCACAATCTCCAATGCTGTCCTTGGTTAGCTTCTCATTCTTCTTGAGATAGCCTGCGCATAACTCACCGAACTCTTCACTTAATTTTAAAGACTGCTTATCCAGCCGTCCACCGTTTTCAAGGTCACGGTCAATAAACCATTGTTTTACTTTGTCTATTGTAGTCATCTGTTTCATTCCTCCTTATCTAAAATCCATGCAATATAGACACAAATCAGAGCAAGCATAATGGAATCCGCCAAATTCCCTCTCACTCCACCTAAGATGATAATTTCAAGTATCTTCCAGAGATAGTCCAATACAATAAAATGGACAAATTGGGTTAAGAAGAAGTTATACTTCCCATTAAATCGAACTTTCATAACATCACCTCATCCCCTATTCTGATTTTCTCAAACTGTTCCTTCGTAACTACGAACACCCCGTAGTCTCTGATAGTCACTGTATACAACTTGCCATGCCGTCCTTTTTCAAGGACACGCCCAAATATCTCAGCGCCTGTGTTGTCAGCCTTATAGACAACAATAGGCTTCTTCTCTTCCAAATCTCGAATCCTGTCCATCTGCCAGATGTTCAATCCAGCAGAGACAAGAATCCAGATAGCTATAAATCTTTTCATGTTCACTCCCTGTAATTATTGTAAATTTCAATAGCTGGAATTGATTCATTATCAATAGCAGAAGTAATTATTAGCTCGTTTCCAACTTTTTTCTGAAATTCTAGCAACTCCTCTATCGAATTGATTTCGATAAAATGCCCCTCTGCACCGTTCGGGAATT
>ERZ772958.254-NODE-254-length-23751-cov-42.307900_pt1 | contig 23751 bp, 18 predicted proteins | sample MGYA00580681_ERZ772958 | MGnify/ENA primary metagenome ERZ772958 (study PRJEB29015, sample SAMEA2738089) | human oral metagenome | biome: human oral; feature: human-associated habitat; material: saliva | place: China | collected 2275 ...
GGGTTGGGCCCGTTCGGAGGTGATTGCCGCCGCCCTGCAAGCGGGCATGTTGCTGGCCATCTGCCTGATCGTGGCTTATGAGGCCGTTGAGCGACTGTGGGAAAACCAGTCTCTGCAGCCTCTACCTATGCTGGTTATGGGTGTGGTTGGTCTGCTGGCTAACTTGATCAGCCTGGCTATTTTGGCTGGTGGGCGCGGCGCCAACCTCAACATGCGCGCCGCCTTCCTGGAGGTAGCCAACGATGCCCTGGGGTCGGTGGCGGTTATTGTGGCGGCTCTGGTTGCTCTAGCAACGGGTTGGGGTAGGGCCGACGCCGTCGCCTCCTTGCTCATTGCCGCCCTGATGGCCCCGCGCGCCCTGCACCTGTTGCAGCGTTCGACGGCGATCCTGATGGAAGCTACCCCTAGCGAGCTGAATTTGGATGAGCTACGCCAACACATGTGTTGCCTGCCCGGCGTCGTAAACGTGCATGACCTGCATGTTTCCAGCGTGTCCTCGGGGCTGGTGGTGCTCACCGCGCATGTGCAGGTAGATGGGCAGGTCACCGCTGCTGAGCGCGACCTGATTGTGCATGACCTGTCTGAATGCGCCGCCCACCATTTCCCAGTGGAAATCGATCACGCCACCTTCCAGCTTGAAACCGCCCGCCACGCTGGCCACGAGCATCTAGAGCACTGACGCCGCCAAGTCGCCGCAGCGCGCGGTAGCGCACAGCCGAGCGCGCGGCGCGGCGTTTAGCCCTTGGTGGCTAACACTTCTGGCGACTGGGCCTGGAAGAAACTGCTTTTATCTGCATCGACTGTCTTGAGCGCCAAGATCTGGTATTTCTCGTCAGGCCGCTCCACCGCGCCGCGCAGCACCTTCCAGGACAGGTTCACGGTTATGGCTTTGCCCGCTGGCAAGTCAGCGGTGAGCGCCAAAATGGAGTCGTGCCCCTCTTGGCGCACAAATTTCATGCCGGCATCTTTCGCAGCGTCAGCCTGGGGCGACGGCGCAGCTGCGGCTAAGGCGCCGGGCTGGGCTGGGGTAATGGGCTGAGCCGAGGCACCAGGCTGAGCCAAGGCGCCGGGGTGAGCCGAGGCGCCGGGCTGGGCTGGGGTGATGGGCTGAGCCGAGGCGCCGGGCTGAGCCAAGGCGCTACTTACTCCGCGCGCAGGCGCCACCTCAGCCTTGAAATAGTATTCTTTAGCGATATTTTTATTGCCTAACGACTGCCCTAAATTGTTTAGGCGCCTGCTGCGTACAATAAACTCAGTTCCCGCCTTCCAAGCGGAATTGCCATCGTTAATAATGGTTAGCGCCTTGGGCATATTGGTGAACTTAGCTGAGCGCCCGCGTTCCTTGGGCACAACCACGCTCGTATCCGCACTGATCAGCCGTAAACTCACTGAGGCTTCACCAAATGTGCCCATAAGGGCGGCTGAGGGCGGGCATTTGGCGCATTGGGACACGATCCCCTCAGCTAGCAGCGCTTCCACACTCGCCGCGTTAGCCCCACCCACACTCGCCGCGTTAGCCCCGCCGGCACTTAGGGCCTCGCTGTTGCCGGGCAGTGCGCCTTGATTTGCAGCAATTTGATTTGCAGCACTTTGAGCCGTAGCAGTTGGGTTGACGACGCCGTCGGCAATTTTCGCGGCCGCCTCAAGCTCACCAGCCCCAAGTTCTCCGCCCCCAAGACCACCATGGCCCAGTTGCCCATGTCCAAGTTCCCCATGTCCGCGCCCCTGCACCAGGCCCACCAGCACCCGGCTCGCCGACAAAAACTGGTCACCGTCTAGCTTCGCAGCTCCGGTCACTTTTCCAGCAACTTTTCCGGCCCCGCCGCCAACAGCCCCTGCTGCATCACCAACCGCGCCCACAGCATCGGCAGCCAGGCCAGCTCCAGCCTCACCAAGCGCGCCAACCGTCGACCCTACGGCGTCACCCACAGCACCAACCGAGCCAGTTACGCCACCGCCCGCAGCCCCTACGCCGTCGCCCACAGTCCCTAGCGCATCGCTAACCGACCCAAAAGCCGCCCCCAGCGGAAGCGAGCTGGCCCCCTGCACCCCACTTACGCCGTCGCCGTGGCGAGAAATGCGGTAAATACCCCCAATAGTGCCCTGCCACCACACGCCATGCTTATCAATAACCCCCACCATCTGGGAGGGGTCGCCGCCAGCCAGTAGGTTAGCCAGGCGCGGCAAACGCTGCCTATGCACCACGCGACCACTGTCCATATCAATCGCGCAGGCATAAACCACCGGGCCGGTGAGCACCCCAGCCGGTCCACGCGGGCGTTCACAGGTGTAAATGAGGTTATCGGCGGTAGATAGGCGCGGCACTGCCGCCGAGTAAATCCCGTTATTACGCCATTTCAGGGTGATACCCGAGGCGTCGTCGTTAACATCCCAGCGTTCCATACCAGGCGCCACCTGGGCGCGGTAGGCGGGCTTAGCGTCGGGGTACTGCGCATAGGGGTAGCCGAAAGTGCAGGCCCCCACTATCGAGTTTTGCACGCCAATCATGGAGTTTTCCGTGCCCGAAGCGCCTGGGGTAAACAGCGGCCCCTCCCCCACTGCGCTGCCGTCGGAGCTGCGGTACACAATGAGTTTTTCTTGCCGATCCGCGTTATCTGAAAGCATCACATAGTCCGAGCCGTTAGGCCCAAAGAAAGTGGCGGTGGCCCCGGAGCCGTGCGAAAGCTGCCCCGGTTTTTGCTTAGTGCCCCGGTCATAGCTGTGGCTCCAGATGATGCGCGGCTTGGAGGTGGAGGCGTCGGCGCCCAGCATATAGATGCCGTAGCTGGTAATAATGCTTACCCCCTGCGGACATGCGGAAATGGAGTTGTCGATGCGCTCTGTGGGTGAGTATTGCTGCAGTTTGGTCAGGCGCACCACGTTGCGTTTAGGGTCAATTAGGCCGACGACGCCGCGCTCTGAAGCCACCCAGATGCGTCCGTGCCAGTCGGGTACGATCCCCACCACGTGATCTTTGGCTTCAAGTTTCATGGCGTCGGTTAGGTCAATGCGCCGCGACACCCACACTTTCATGCCGTCTTGACTGTGGGAAATCCAGGTGAGGGCGTTGGTGCCGTCAACCATCACCAGGTTAGAGTCGGCGTCCAGATAGGCATACACCCCACCGAGTAGCGCCCCGGTGGGGATTTCCATGGCTCCTAGCTGGGCGCCGCTGGCTGGTTCAATAATGGCTAGCTTGGGTTTGCGTAGTTTGGCGTCAGAGCCCAAAAACTGCGTCATTAGGGCCTGAATGTAGCCGTCTTGGCCAGCCAAAATGGTGGGGCAGGCAGCCCAGTGGTTAGTGAAGGTGACTTTCCAGGTTCCGCCCACGCCCGGATCGCCTGGGCCAGCAAATGGGGTGGCGTCCGAAGATTGGGCGTCACCATGCATGGTGGCCAGGCTGTTAATCCCTAGATAGGGATTTTGTTGGGCGTTATAGCTAACCGGCATGAGTCAAATCCTAAAACTGGCCCTGCCTGCCCCTAAAATCTGGGGTCTAAAGCGCGCTTTAGAGTAGCTTGCTTAGAGCATGCCGCCTAGAGCACTCTGCTTAGAACACTCCGTTTAGAACACGCCGTCGCGGTTTTGCAGGTTAACCTGTGGTGAGCCCACCTTGCCGCGCCAGAACTGGATGTCGTCGCCGACGACGGTGCCCAGGTGCGGGGTGTTACCTTCCGAACCAGCGGTGAGGTAGTTACCGGTTTCGTGCGACCAGATCCACTCACCCGGCTCCAGGTCCTTAAACACACCGTTGAGGCCCTTAGCCCAACCGGTGTACTTCAGGACGGCGCCAGCCAGGGCCTCTGTGGAGCCATTAGCCAGCTTGGCAGTGTTCCAACGCTTTACGCGGGCCTGGTAAGCGGCCCAGTAGCAGGCGCGGATGTCGTCCTCATTAGTCCAGCGCGGATCCTGGGCCTTAGCGAAAGCCACCACGTCATCCCACTGCGGGGGCACAAAGCCCAGCACGCGGGCGCCCAGAGCCACATAAATACGCTTACCAATGGTGGTTAGACCACTACGCAGCTGGTAGTTGGCAGCCTCCGCAATAGCGTTGGGGGCCAGATCGCGGTTGTAGTGCAGGGTGATGTCATAGTGGGTGCCGTGCGAGTCGGTAGCGCAGGTGAAGTCGTTTTCGCCGCTAATACCCGGGATGCGCTTACCGGTACCAACGTTATAGAAGGTTCCGTATGAGGTAGAGATGTTTAGATCCCGACGACGCGCGCAACTGTTGACATAGTCTGCGGTGGCGCTAGCCGGCTGCCAGGGGTCCTTAACATGGACTTTAATAATGTTACCTACCGTGCTACCAGCCAGAGTGTTGTTCATAGCCGGTGAGGTAGCTACGTTCATAACCCCAAACTCGAAGTTCAACGGGTACTTGCTGAACTGGAAAGTCTTAGATCCCTTGTTACGCAGCTTAAAGAAGGAGGGGTTGGCTAGCTCGCCGGCGATACTACCGGGGGCCGCCATCCAGCCCTCCAGCACGGCGCCAGCCATAGCGTTCTGTCCCGGATACTTGGCGGGGTTAGCTTTGTAGGCAGCAAAAATCTTTTCAATGTCATCGGCAACTTCGCTGCTGATACAGCTAGACATGCTGGCAGCCAATGCGGGTGCAGTTACGGTCACTGCGGGCACAGCCCAAGCTGCGCCTTTCATCAAGGTGCGGCGGGAAGTGCTCGCGCTGCTAAACGAGGAGGGGACAGACATATTCAGTTCTCCTGGGACCACTGGGAACGAGGGATGAAACAATCCCTCTGGGCATAGAGTGACAGCATGGGGGTGCTGCCCTAACTTCATTCTAGAGGTATAAGACCTTTACCCAGCACCTCTAGGCACTGAGTTTCTCCTCATATGTGCTGTGCGGCTGCGCGTTTGGGCTAAGTTGCTGCGAATTGGACAGGTATCACTGCAAGCTGCGCAATTAAAAGTGGGCCGGCCCGAAAAGGGCCGGCCCACACTAGGCTGTAACTGGCTAGTTTTTAAGCCAGGAAGTGCTTGTATGCGGGCGAATCAGTAACTTCATGACACTCATAGCCCAGGTCTTGCACATGCTGGGCAAACAATTCGTCGCCAGCCACGTTCTCAAATGCCACCAGTACACGCCCATAGTCAGTGCCGTAAGAGCGGTAATGGAACAAGGTGATATTCCAGCGCGTCCCCAACTGCACTAGGAAGTCGCGTAGCGCCCCCGGGGCCTCAGGGAATTCAAAAGCAAACACCGATTCACGCAGTTCACGCTGCGGGCGGCCCCCCACCATGTAGCGCACATGCTGCTTAGCGATCTCATCCTCGGTTAGGTCAACCACCTCATAGCCGCCCCCACGCAGCAGCTTAAGGATCTGCCCACGTTCGGCGTCGCCCCCACTAAGAGCCAAACCCACAAAAATATGGGCCTTTTCCCCGGCCACGCGGTAGTTAAACTCAGTAACCGCCCGATCCCCAATCAGCTTGCAAAAACGCAGGTATTCGCCCTGACGTTCAGGGATAGTTACCCCCAGCAGGGCTTCGCGGCGTTCACCCAGCTCAGCGCGTTCAGAAATGTAACGCAGCGAGTGGAAGTTCAAGTTAGCGCCCGACAAGATACAGGCCAGGCGGGCATCTTCAGGCAGCTCATGGCTGTCTGCATAAGCCTTAAGCCCCGCCAAAGCCACTGCCCCGGCCGGTTCAGCTACCGCGCGCACATCCTCAAACAGATCCTTAACCGCAGCGCTAATCTCATCGGAGCTAACAATCACCAAATCATCCAGGTAGCGGCTGCACAGGCGGAAAGTTTCATCCCCCACACGCTTAACCGCCACGCCCTCGGCATAGGCACTAACGCGCTCCAAAGTGACCGGCTGACCAGCCTTAATAGCGGCGCCCAGGCAGCTAGAATCCTCAGGCTCTACCGCAATCACCTGCACCTGGGGCATCAGCTGCTTAATCACCACCGCAATGCCGGCAGCCAAACCGCCACCGCCCACGGGCACAAACACGTGAGTTAGGGCTGCATCCTGCTGAATCAGCTCCAGGCCAATAGTGCCCTGGCCAGCAATCACCCAGCGGTCATTGAAAGGCGCAATATACTCAAGCCCCTCAGTCTGGGCCAGGTGACGGGCGTGCGCGGCGGCGTCGTCGAAAGTACGGCCATGCAAAATTACCTGGCCGCCCAAGGCGCGCACCGCATTTACCTTAATCACCGGGGTAATCACCGGCATCACAATAGAAGCCGTAATCCCCATAGTGCGTGCAGACAGCGCCACCCCCTGGGCGTGGTTACCAGCAGAAGCCGTGACCACCCCACGGGCGCGGGCAGCGGCGTCGAGCTGACGCATACGTGCATAGGCACCACGGATCTTAAAAGAGTGCACCTGCTGGCGGTCCTCACGTTTAACCAGCACTGGACGCCCTACCCGCGCACTAATGGCAGGCATCGGCTCCAGCGGCGTGTGCTCGGCTACCTCATACACTGGCGCACGTAGCACCGCCCGCAGGTAGTCGCCACCGTTCCACAAGCTCTGCTCGTCTTGGCCCATTTCCCCATCTCTCGACGTCGCCGCCTCCGCAAGTAGCGGGGCGCTAGTTTGCGCCAAACAACTACTGTGGCGCATGGACAGCTACTGTTATAGCCCTAACTTGGCTCGGTCACGCACAGCGCCCAGGTCTGCGCTGGTGGCCAGCATGGCGTAGGCGCGCAGGGCCGCCGACACGTGGCGAGCACGCTGGTGGTGCGGGGTCCAGGCGGCAGTGCCGCGAGCTTCCTCCTGGGCGCGACGCTGTGCGATTTCTGCCTCGCTTAGATCCACGCGGATAGAGCGGGCAGGAATATCAATCTCAATCACGTCGCCGCTGCGCACCAAACCAATCAGGCCGCCGGCAGCTGCCTCAGGCGAGACGTGCCCAATGCTCAGGCCGCTGGTGCCGCCGGAGAAACGCCCGTCAGTTAGTAGCGCGCATTCCTTACCCAGGTGCATGGATTTGATGTAGGTGGTGGGGTACAGCATTTCTTGCATACCCGGGCCGCCGCGCGGTCCCTCATGGGAAATAATGACGACGTCGCCGCTTTTAACTTTGCCTCCCAGGATGCCTTCGACGGCGTCCTCCTGGCTTTCAAACACCACTGCTGGGCCGGTGAAGGTCAAGATGGAGGCGTCCACACCAGCGGTTTTAACAATGCAGCCCTTTTCGGCGATATTGCCGAACAGTACCGCCAGGCCGCCATCACGAGAATAGGCGTGCTCTAGGTCGCGGATGCAGCCGCCAGCGCGGTCAGTGTCTAGCTCGCTAAAGCGGTTAGCTTGGGAGAACATTTGGGTGGTGCGCTCGCCGCCGGGGGCGGCCAGGTATCGTTCACGTACCTGTTCGCTGGGGTGGCGCATAATGTCGTAGGTTTCCAGCTGCTGACCCAAGGTGGTGTCCAGCACGGTAGTGGTGTCAGTGTGTAGCAGCCCGGCTCGGTCTAGCTCACCTAGGATGCCCATAATGCCACCGGCGCGGTGTACATCTTCCATGTGGTACAGGTTGGTGGAAGGAGCCACCTTGCACAGGTGTGGCACCTGGCGCGAGAGGCGGTCAATATCTGCCATGTGGAAGTCCACCTCGCCCTCCTGGGCGGCAGCTAGCAGGTGCAGCACGGTGTTGGTGGAGCCACCCATAGCAATGTCTAGGCTCATGGCGTTTTCAAAAGCAGCCTTGGTGGCAATGGCGCGTGGGGCCAGGTTGGCCTGGTCCTGCTCATAGTAGGCCTTGGTGATCTTCACGATCTGGCGACCGGCCTGCTCAAATAGGGCTTTACGGTCGGCGTGGGTGGCCAGCAGCGAGCCGTTGGTGGGTAGCGACAAGCCCAGCGCCTCGGTCAGGCAGTTCATGGAGTTAGCGGTGAACATACCCGAACAAGAACCGCAGGTGGGGCAGGCAGCGCGTTCAATGGCGCTAATGGTTTCGTCCGAAACGGTAGGGTCGGCGGCGTCCATCATGGCATCAATCAGATCCAGTTTGCGGATCTGGCCGTCAATGTAGCTTTTACCTGACTCCATAGGCCCACCAGAGACGAAAATGGTGGGAATATTTAGGCGCAGCGAAGCCATCAACATGCCGGGAGTGATCTTGTCACAGTTAGAGATACACACCAGGGCGTCAGCACAGTGGGCGCGCACCATGTATTCCACACTGTCAGCGATCAATTCACGGCTGGGCAGCGAGTAGAGCATACCCTCATGGCCCATGGCGATACCGTCGTCAATAGCGATGGTGTTGAATTCCTTGGCGATACCGCCAGCTGCTTCAATCTGCTCAGCCACAATTTTGCCAACATCACGCAGGCCCACGTGTCCGGGTACAAACTGGGTGAAGGAGTTGGCAATAGCGATAATAGGCTTGCCGAAGTCAGAGTCTTTGACCCCGGTGGCGCGCCAAAGCGCGCGAGCACCGGCCATATTGCGGCCCATAGTGGATGTGGCACTGCGGTAGATCATCTAATTCCTCGCTCCAGGCGTGTGGCGCACGCCTTTGCACGGTGCAGAGCAGCCCACACACTATCTAGGCCCTAGTTTCCCACGGCCAGGGCGTGAGTCAAAAACTATTAGTTGCGCTGGAGGCGATTTAGCGCACTACTTCTTGCAGCATGTCCAGGTCTTTACCGTTTTGGGAGACATACTCAGAAACCGTGTCAGAGTTGAAAGCCCGGCACACCGCCGTGAGCCTGTTACGGTCCAGGTTAACGATCGACTGGCCGTCATCGCTTGTGCCCGTACCGGTTACCGGCGCCTGGAAGAAGTGCACATCGGCTGGGCGAATTGAGCTAGCTGAGCGCCCCAGCGAAATCATTTCACTGGTGGTTAGGCTTTCATCTACCGCCAGATTCTTGTTAACCACATTCACGAAAGACACCAGCTTGCCCGGGTCGGTGAGCGTGTTGCGGTTTACTAGCGCCTTCAAAATTGAGCGCATCCAGGCTTGCTGACGTTGGATACGGTCAAAGTCGCCGCGCGCCACAGTGTAGCGTTCCTGCACGAAAATACGTGCCTGCTTACCGGTTAAGTGTTGCGGCCCGGCAGGCAATACATTTGCAGAGTTTGCCGCATTTTGCTTACCTGTTAAGTCCAAAGGTTGAGACAGTGTCAAGTCAACCCCGCCTAACTCATCGGTAAGCGCTTCGAAGCTAGAAAAGTCAGCTAATACAAAGTGGTCAATACGAATTTGCGTCAGCTTTTCTACGGTTTGAATTAACAGCTTAGGTCCGCCCCATGAGAAAGCTGCGTTAATTTTTGCGTAAGAAGCATGTCCGACGACGTCGTTAGCGGGAATCTCCACCCATGAGTCACGCGGGATAGACATGACATTGGCGCTCTTACGGTCACCCGATAGCTGCACCAGCATGATGGCGTCGGTACGTTGCGCACCTACCTTCCAGTCTGAGGGGTTACCGGCGCTAATACGCGAGTCTGAACCCAGCAGCAGGAAGGTAACCGGCTTGCCTTTAGTGGTTTGGGCAGCCGCCGGACGAGTAGATTCGTCAGGGAAAACGTTGCTAATCGTTTCAGGCCTACCCAAAGAGAAGAAAAGCCAAGCCAGGGCACCAGACAAAATCAGTGCGAAAATAGCGAAAACACCAATAAAAGCGGTGACCACCTTGTGGCGGCCAAACCAGCCTAGTAGGCCCTTGCGGCGACGTCGGGAAGAAGAGTGGTGCCGACTTGAAGAGTGATGACGCGAAGAGCCCGAGCGAGACGAACCCGAACGAGATGAGCCTGAACGTGAAGCAGAACCAGCCCCACTACCAGCGGCGCCACTACGAGCGGAACTAGAGCGGCGACGTCGACTAGAAGAGCTAGAAGAATGGTGACCAGAGCCGTGCGCAGCCTCGGTGACAGCCGTGTAATCTACCGGGTCAGAACTATCAAACAGCGGCTTATCCGATTCCAACTTTGATTCAAAGGCATCCAACCCTGGATCCCTAGAATCGGAGTTAGCAACGTTTTTATCAGTCATTAATTCTCCGATTTGGGCACACGCTAAACGATATGGGGACACGATTTAGCGCAGATCGATACTAGCTTCGTTTCACGGTATCATTAGTGAAGTAGAAGTAACAATGAAACGCGGGAGTATCGGTTGCGAATTCACACTTTCGGCCTCGACTTTGAACTGGATCTAACCAGCCTAGACGCGGGCCTAGCGGCGCACCTAGCCGAGCTTTGGCGTCATAGCGAGGTAAAACCTGACACTGACCAGGAGCCGTCTGATAACCCGATCCGTTTGCAGGTAGTGCCAGAGGATGACACCACATCCCCGGTACCTGAAGGCTGGGACCGTTTCGCCATCCCCACTGAGCCACGTCAGGCCAGCTACGCCTTCTCCCAAGCCATCACCCATATCGCTATCCAGGCCCAGGCTGGCAACCTGCTTATGCTGCACGCAGCGGGGCTGCAGGTACCCGGAAGTAGGGATGTAATCGGTATTGCGGCGCCGTCGGGAACCGGTAAATCCACTTTTGCTAGCCGCCTAGCCGGCCAGTTCAACTATGTAACCGACGAGTGTTTGGGTTTTGACCCCGAAACCCTAAAGGTTTACCCCTACCCCAAGCCTATTTCCCTGGTGGACCCCCAAGAGCCCACCGTTAAGGGTGACCACGCGCCAGCTGAACTGGGTATTACCCCTGCCACTGAGCTAACTTTTGCCGGTGAACCGCTGCGCATGGCTGCGCTACTAATCGCTGAGAGAGTCAGCCAAGGCAATAAGCTGGAGCCACTAACGCTGGCGGAGGCGCTAACCAAGTTCATTGCCCAAACTTCTTCCTTCTATCTACTACCCAACCCGCTGCTGACCCTGGCACGCGCCCTAACCCTGGCTGGTGGCCCTTGGCAGCTAAGCTTTAGTGATCAGGCCCAGTGCGCTGAGCTATTCAAGCAGCTCCTGGAACACCCGGCAGACCCGCCCAGCTACCAGCACATTCCTGGCAGCGGTGACGTGAACCTAAAGCTGACTAGCTCTTCCATGGGCACCTCCCTGGGTGACTCTGACCGTTTGGTGCGCGCCCCCTTCACTGACGCTATCTACTCTGAATGGCAAACGGTGGTGCTGGTGGGCACGGTTCCGGTACTTCTCGACGGCGCTGGTGCGGCCGCTTGGATGGCCTGCCCCATTCCGCACACCCTGGCAGAAATCCACGCCGACGTCGTCGCCGCCCTGGGCGAGCATCGCAAATCTTGGAACCTAGTGGATGAAACCGTGGACACACTGCTGGCTGCCGGTTTGCTACAGGTAGTGGAGTAACGCGCTTGAGCGAGAGCTGGCTGATTGTAGGTTTAGGTAACCCCGAGGCCCGCTATCTGCGTAACCGCCACAATGTTGGGCAAATGGTGCTTGACGTGTTGGCGGGGCGCGCGGGTGGCTCATTTGTGAACCACCGGCAGGTGGCGCGTATCGCCCAGGTGCGTATGGGGATGCTGCCGGGTGGTGCGCCGGGGCCGAAGGCAATTTTGGCTAAATCCAACTCCTTCATGAACACTTCCGGCGGGCCGGTTAAAAACCTGATGCAGTATTTCAGCATCTCCCCTGACCACCTGCTGGTTATTCATGACGAGCTGGATATCCCTAAGCATGAGCTGCGGCTAAAGCTTGGTGGTGGGGAGAACGGCCATAATGGCTTGAAATCTATCTCGACGGCGCTGGGTACGCGCGACTATGCGCGGCTGCGGGTTGGTATTGGGCGCCCGCCTGGGCGTCAAAGCGTAACTGACTTTGTACTGGCTGACTTCCCTAAAGCGGCGCTAACCCAATGGGCCACTACTTTGGAGCAGGCCGCTGATGCGGTTGAAGAAGTGGTGACTTTAGGGCTAGCCAAAGCCCAAATGCGCTTGCACACCGGCAGCTAAACCCAGCCGCCGCACCTAAAAACACTAGGGCCGCAACGCTTTCGCGTCGCGGCCCGCAGTGCTAGCAAGCAGCTAATTTCACTCAGCAGCTTCCTCAGTGGCGGCCTCGGCAGGAGCCTCTTCCTCAGGGGCTTCTTCCTCGTTGGCGGCAATGTTGACCACGGGCAGCTCGGCCTCGTTGTGGATCTCGACGTCGTCGGCAACCTTCAGGTCAGCCACGGTGATGATGGTGCCAGCCTCCAGGCCGGTAACGTCAACCTCGATGGACTCGGGGATGTCAACCACAGGCACGGACACGCTCAGGTGAGCCAGCTCGATGGTGTGCATGGTGGCCGGGGCAGCCTCGCCGACTACTACCACGGGAACCTCAACGCTAACCTTCTCAGAGCGGTTAACGATCATGAAGTCGATGTGCTGGAAGCCGGGGCGTAGCGGGTGACGCTGGATGTCCTTAACGATGGTCAGGATCTTCTCACCCTCAACGTTTAGCTCTACTAGAGCGTTGGAGGTGCCACGCAGAGCCATGTAGGACTCGTGACCGTCAACCAGGACGTGCTTGGGGTCAGTGCCGTGGCCGTAAACAACGGCGGGAACCTGGCCGGCCACGCGGGCGCGACGGGCGAAGCCCTTACCGAAGTCGGTACGTAGGGTTGCGGAAATCTTGGAAGCCTTAGCCATGATTTTCTCCAAATGCTTGGGGCTTGGGACGCCTCAACGCGTGCAGCACCAAAGCACTACCACGTCGATCACGGATGCATACGCACGGTTTGCGCATGTCCCTCGCCGGGTTTAACTCCCTTACCCTATCGGTTTGGCCGCTAAATCCCAAGCTTTTAGCGCGGTGAAGCCGCTTACTCAAAGCCAGTAAAAAAAATTAACTACTAAAAATTAACTAACCAGGCCAGTTTCGTAGGCCACCACCACGGCCTGTACACGGTCACGCACCCCTAGCTTGGCTAGCACTGAACCCACATGGGTTTTCACTGTGGTTGCGGAAACCACCAGTTCAGCAGCAATTTCAGCATTGGACATGCCGCGTGCCACCAGGCACAAAATTTCTGTTTCGCGCGGAGTTAGGGAGGCAATACGCGGATCTACCTGCCCGCTAGCGGTAGCCCCACTAGGTAGCTGGCCCGCAAACATTTCCAGCATACGCCGGGTAATACGCGGCGAAACCACCGCCTCACCGCTGGCTACTGTGCGGATAGCTTCAATTAGCTCCGCTGGGCGCGTGTCTTTAAGTAAAAACCCGCTAGCCCCCGCCCGCAGCCCACCAAAGGCGTATTCATCCAGGTCAAAGGTGGTCAGGATAAGTACTTTGGTGTCTAGGGTGCGGGTAATTTCGGCGGTAGCCTCAATCCCGTTAACCCCCGGCATACGGATATCCATTAGTACGACGTCGGGGTTAAGCGCCTTAGCCTGAGTGATAGCCGCAGCGCCGTCGGCCGCCTCACCCACCACTTCAATATCCGCCTCAGCATCCAACACCATCCGAAAACCCATACGGATAAGTGCCTGGTCATCGGCTAAAAGCACGCGGATCATACCGGCAGCTGCCATTTTAGTTCCTCCAAGGTGTCTTCCTGCCAACGCAAAATAGCGTACACCTGCCAGTTACCGTCAACCGGCCCGGCCTGCACTGATCCGGAGTAGACGGCGGCGCGTTCACGCATCCCAATCAGGCCCTTGCCGGAGCCGTGCATGGAGGGCGAGCCGGGGGCGGCGGCGTTAATTACCCACAGCTCGGCGCAGCCTACTCGCCGCGCCAGGCGCACGGTAATGCGTTTGGTGGTGGGCGCGTAGCGCAGCACATTGGTGAGGGCTTCTTGGGCGATACGGTAAATGGTCAGCTGCAAATTGGCGTCATTTGGCAGCGGCTCCCCCAGGTGCTCGTAGCTGATAGGCATCCCGGCTTCTTTAAAGCGCTCCACCAGGGCGGCTAGGTCTTTGCTTTCCGGCGCGGGGGCCAGGGGCGCGCCCGCATCCTGGCTGATTTCTTCCACTTCACGCTCACGCAGGTTGGCAATGGCGCTGCTGGGGTGGGTGGGGGCTATTGTGCCCGGGGCGGCAAATTCCGGCACCGGCAGTTCTTTTACTTGCAGTTTGGGGGCGACGACGCCGCTGCCAGCCGTATTCGCGGCCAGATCCGCGCTGCCTGCCGCGCTGGCGTTAATGCCGGCGGCGGGGGTGATCTCCCCACTCAGGCCGGAAACTGCCGGGTCTTCGCGCAGCACCCCCACTAGGCGGCGCGTGTCCGCGAGCGCGCTGCGGCTGGTCTCAGCCAGTAGGTTGAGTGCTTCTTTGGCCATTTTGGGGTCACGGTCAATGGTGGAGGCGATCCCGTCTGACATGGTGATCATGACGGCTAGGGAGTGGGCGACGACGTCGTGCATTTCGCGGGCAATGCGGCTGCGTTCATTGGCGGCGGCCAGTAGTGTGGCTTGCTGGCCGGCGAGGGCTTGGCGGGAGGCTTCACTGCGTAGCAGCGCCACCTGGTAGCGGTAGGCCCAGGCGCAGATGCACACCACTACCCCCAGTGTGGCGTGCACGATATAGGCCACCAACAGCACGATCCGGGTGTGGGCGGAGGTTTCTAGCAGCAGTTCTAGCGCGAGCAGGCCGCTTATAAACACCAGCCAGATGCTAATTGAGGCCGCTGGGCGGGCGCCAAGCTTTTCGAGGATGTTTAGCCAGGTTTTACGCATTGTCCACTTTTCCACGCTTACTCCTTTAAAGCTTAACCGCAATTGAAATTACTAGCCCTGGCTTGGCTAAGGCGCCGCCCTTACCGGGCGGCGCCTTAGCCAGTTTTTAGGTACTTGCGTTAAGCAGCGCAAGTGCCGCATTAGATACCTAGTACTGAATTATCAGTGCTGTTTAGGCATCGCGCTTGCTGAACACAAAGAAGGCGATAATCATCGGGATGATGGCCCAGGCGTAACCGGAAGCGATCACTGCGCCGTGGTCCAGCTTGGTGATGGTCCCAAGCAGGTGGTAGGGGTCAGCCACAGCTGCGGCAGAGCTACTGGGCAGCACGTCCGTAATGTATCGGACCCACTCCCATTTGCTGGCGGCCAGGCCTAGCGGAATCAGCAGTACGAACAGCAGCACTACTACCAGCGAGATAGAACCGGCGGTGGAGCGCAGGATATAGCCAAAGCTCATAGCCATCAGGCCGATAATGGCGAAGGCCATTGCGGTACCCCAGAAGAAGCCAAGGTATTCAGGGTTTGATAGAGAGCCAGCCTTATCGCCCAGGATCGGCAGGGAGAGCAGGTAGGTTAGCGCCACCGTCACCAGGCCCAGCAGCGCGGAAAAGATTGCTACTACTAAAGCTTTGGCAGCAAACAGGCGGCCGCGACGCGGCACTGCTGCTAGGGATGAGCGGATCTGGCCTGAAGAGTATTCGCCGGTGATCAGCAGAGCACCTAGCACAGCTACAGCGATCTGCCCGAAGGAAGAGCCTACCGTCAGGTAGTTGGCAGCCTTGTCGGCGTAACCTTTCGTGCCAACATACTGGGCCATGATCAGCACAGAAATACCGATAGTAATTAGTGATGCAATTGCAGCGGTGATCCAGGTGGAGCGCAGCGAAGCTAATTTGCTCCACTCTGACCTAAAGACGCTAAAGAAAGTTTGCTTGGCTTGCACTCGACGGCGCGGAGCGCGCTGCTGGGCGGGTACTTGCCCATGCGGGGCTTGCAGCACCTGGCCCTGCTGGGCGGGAACCGGCGCACCCTGTACGGGGGCTGCGGGCGCCGTCGTCGGCATTTGCTGGGCAGGAACACCCTGGGCGGGCACGCGGCCCTGGTTAGCGCTGTGGTTAGTTGCAGTCATGATTGTCTCTCCTTGCTTTCAGCGCTGCGGTGCGGGGTAAACGTTTTGGCCAGCAGGCCCCTGCGGAGGCTGCTGCGGCAAGTGGGCACCGGCACCAGCACGGTATTCGACGGCGTCGCCGGTAAGTTCCAGATAGGCATCCTCAAGGGAGGCCTTAATGGTGGTCAGCTCGTGCAGCACAATGCCGTTAGCGGCGGCCAGCTCACCCACGTGGATAGCGTCAGTGGCGGTGGTTTCTAGCACTGAGGGCTCCACCGAGCTGGCCTGCCAACCCTGCTGTTGCAGTAGCTGGGCCAAGGTTGAAGCCTGGGGCGAGGCTACGCGTACCCGGTCAGAAATAGTGTTTTCAATGACGCTATCTACCGGGCCGGTGGCAATAACACGGCCGCGACCGATAACGATCAGCTCATCTGCGGTCTGGCTCATCTCGCTCATCAAGTGGGAGGAGATGAACACGGTGCGCCCCTCGCTAGCCAGCTGACGGCAGGTTTCACGAACCCAAATAACGCCTTCAGGGTCCAGGCCGTTGACGGGCTCATCGAAGATCAAAACCTCAGGGTCACCCAGCAGCGCAGCAGCAATACCTAGGCGCTGACCCATACCCAGCGAGAAACCCTTAACTCGCTTATTGGCTACGGCACTAAGACCAGTAAATTCCAGCACCTCATCTACGCGACGGGTAGGAATACCGTTTGAAAGTGCCAGCTGCTTGAGGTGGGCGCGGGCAGTGCGTGAACCGTGCAGGCCCTTGGCGTCCAGTAGGGCACCCACTTCAGTTAGCGGGGCGGCCAGATCACGGTAGGGACGGCCGTTTACGCGCACCGCGCCGGAGGTAGGCCGGTCAAGGCCCATAATCATGCGCATGGTGGTGGATTTACCTGCACCGTTAGGGCCCAGGAAGCCGGTCACCTTACCGGGGTGAACGTCGAAAGAAATATCGTTTACAGCCACTTTGTTGCCATAGCGCTTGGTTAAGTGTCGCGCCTGAATCATGGGCTTAACCTTTCTGGGTTTCGTTGTTACGACTTAAATTCTAGGAAGCCACTGCCCCAGCCTTATCGGCCTAGGTGAGGAAACTTAGCCGGCAAAATGGCCAGACTAAAGGTGTACGCCGTCTCCTACTTAAGGAGGAGACATAGAAAAGCCCCCAAAACCTAATAGTGAATAAGTCCTTAGCTGAGTTAATAGCTTAAATCTGCCTATTATGGCAGGCTGGGACCAGGAAAAAATGGAAGGAGATGGGGATAGTGTCCAACCCCGTATTCAGCTCCAACCCTGTATTCAAGCAGGGTGCGCAGCAAACCACCCCGGCCGGGTATCCGACCATGCCCGGCTACACCCCCGGCCACCCCAACCAGGGCGGCTATGGTGCCCCCTACAGCCAGAACGCTTATGGTCAAAATACTTACGACCAGAATGCTTACGGCCAGACCGGTTACGCCGACCCCTACAGCCAGGCCCAGCTTGAGCAGCAGTACGCTGCCCCCGCCGCCTCCGCTGTAGAGACCGGGCGCATGACTTACGACGACGTCATTGTGCGTACCGCCGCCCTGCTGCTAACGGTAGTTATCACCGCTGCTTTTGGCTGGTACCTGGTGGTTAACGCCTATCAGGCCCAGAGCGCACAGGCCATGGGCACCGCCGTCATGGTCACCAGCACCGGCGCTGTTGGGGCGCTAATCTTCGGTCTTATCAACACCTTCAAGCGTGAGCCTTCACCGGTACTGATGTTCATCTACGCCCTAGCTGAAGGTCTAATGCTTGGTGGCTTCTCTGCCGCCGTCGAGATAACCCGCTACAGCGGCATTGTGCTGCAGGCTGTGCTGGGTACTTTGGCCACGTTCGTAGTAATGCTGTGCCTGTACAAGTTCGCTAACTTCCGTCTGCAGGGTAAGTTCCTCAAGATCTTCATGATTGCCCTGATCGGTTACGGCGCTTTCGCCATGGTTAACTTCCTGCTGCAGCTCACCGGCCTGGTGGGCGGCGAGTTTGGCCTGTACTCCATGACCGTTGCGGGCATCCCGCTGGGCCTGATCATTGGCCCCATTGCCGTGATTATGGCGGCTGTGTCCCTGGTGCTCGACTTCCAGAACACTGAGTCGCTGGTAAACGCCGGCGCTCCTCGCCGCTACGCCTGGACCTGCGCCTTCGGCCTGGTAGTTACCCTGGTGTGGCTCTACATTGAGATTCTTCGTCTGCTGGCTATCTTCAGCAGCGACGACTAAGCCAAATAGCGCTACGCGCATTAAGCGCAGCAAACACATAGTGGGGGCGTACCTAAAAGGTACGCCCCCACTTGTTTTTATTAGCTTGCAGCTGGTGGGCAAAGCCTACAGGCAGCTGGTAGCGCTCGCGGCTAAGAGAGTCCTTGGCCCGCGCCAGCGCAGCTAAGAAGCTTCTCAACGTCGCAGGCTTTCACGGGTGCTCGGCCCGCGCCAGCGCAGCTACCTATTTGACCTCTTCAATGCGGTTAGGGCCGGTGATGTCATAGGGACGGGCAAAAGGCCAAGCAGGTAGCTCATCTAAGGTGATTAGCTCACTGTCTGCCGACCAGTTTAGGTCCAGGGCCGGGTGCGGGTTACCGTTTAGCAGATCCTGCCACAGCCCGGCGGCATCCTGCGCCAGAGCAGTTTCAGTCTCATGCCACTGGCGCCCCAGGCGCCCCTCATGCTCAGCCAAACGCAACGCCAAAGAACCCTGCGTTGATTTACGTTCAATCTGCTCCAGCGAACGCCACGGCAAGTGAATTAGGCGCATACCGGCGTCGGTTTCACCAGGGCGGTCCACAAAGTGGTTACCCATAGAAATATTCATGCCAGGTAACGTGGCCACAGCAGTTTTCGGCAGGCTCGCTGCCCGCTGATCAAGACGCCACACCCCAGCGGTTTCGGTGGGGATAGCGTTGTGCACAGCAGCGCGGAACTGCTTCTTGTCACTGGCCCGCAGGTAGCTAGCCAGGGTGGCGCCCGGAGCGAACCACAGTTCATCGGCGTCGAAAGGAATTACCCACTTAGCCCCGTGATTGCGCGCCAACTTAGCCAAGGCCGTCATTTTTTCTGACTGATAGTAGGCCGCCAGGTTATCTTGCACCACCGTAACCGGGTATTTACTGGCCAGCTCAGCCAAAATCTGGGGGGTGTCATCGCTAGACATATTGTCAGCCACAATCACCCGGTCCACTTCCTGCTCCAGCAGGTGGGTGATAACGCGGTCAATAATGTCAGCCTCATCCTTAACCATGGTTACGGCCATAACCGCACCTGGAGTCACCGGGAAGTCAGGCACCTGGCGAGAACTTAAAATTTCGCGTCGTTTATTTACCTGCTGAGTAGAAAAGCTACGTTTAATTGCTCGGTTCGCATAGCCTGCCCACACACGCGACTTATAGACGAATCTGCCATAGTCCAACATAGCGCCAACCTCTCAAGGGCTATAAGTGGGATGGAAACCAATCTATACTATCAACGGTATAGTCACGTTTTTCCTCGTGACACTTTCCCACCCCAACCTTAGGACGCTAATGTCACTACGCCAAGATCTGGGTCAGGCCAGCTGGGTTTGCAAAGATTTTATTAAGCATCGCAACCTACCCGCACAGATGCGGGCCATGAAACATATGCAGCTACCTAACTTGCCGCGTCGTCGTCGTAAAGAAGGCGAAGTTTGGGGCGTAACGCTAGTCAAAAACGAGGCAGATATCCTGCCCCTGGTCATTGAGCACCTATTTGCGCAGGGCATCAGCCACATCATTGTTGGCGACAACATGTCCACCGATGACACCCCGGAAATTCTAGAAGAATTCGCCCTCAAAACCGGTCGCGTGCACGTAGCCCGAGACCGCGAACCGGCACATATTCAGGCAGAAAAAATGACCTACATGTGCCATGCGGCTTGGCGGGCAGGGGCTGACTGGATTATTCCCTTCGACGGCGACGAGTTCTGGTTCGCTCCCGAAGGGAGGCTAGCAGACTATCTGCGCACCCAAAGCGCAGACATGATTTACGCCGACTTTTTACACATGGTGCCCACCACGCCCGGCCCTAAAGACCTTATCAACGCCGAATTCATTGTGGACACCAAACCCTCCTTCCCCGGCAAAGTAGCCGTGCGTTCACACCGCTGGCTAAAGATGGGCCCCGGCAACCACTATGCCCTGCGGGTAGGCGCCACCAGCCATGGCCTAAAAATCGCCCACGCCCAATACCGCTCCCCCGAGCAGGTAGCCCGCAAGGTACGTCAAGGTAGCGCCGCCACCGCGCTAACCGGCGAGGACCTAAGCTGGTTCTCCCCACACTGGGAGGCTGGCTCCAAGCTATCCAACGCTGAAATCCTTGAGGTTTGGGAAAACATCAGCCACGGGCGCCCCGATGAGCGCATCCAGTTTGCTGCTAACGGCCCCATGCTTAAAGCCCACCCGCTGCGCTGGAAAACCTGGAACGAGTCAGGTGAACTAAACAGCTAATACGCGTTTGTGCCCCAGAAACTTCTGGGGCACAAACTTTTTTATGGCTGCCACCAGCTAAGCAGCTGGTTTTATTTGGCTCTGGTTTTAGGCCTGCTCTAGCGCCGCCAACTTAACCAGGTTACGGAAGCCTTCAGAGCGTTCCTGCAGCTCAATGAAGCTACCGATGCCGTCAACCACACCATTAGCCAGGAACACGATCTGATCCGCATTACGGATAGTGGATAGACGGTGAGCCACAATAATCACGGTGATCTTGCCGCTTAGATTATCGATAGTTTCAGCGATTTCCGCTTCAGTCTCGTTATCTAGGGCGCTAGTGGCCTCATCCAAAATCAGCAGGTTAGGACGGCGATACAAGGCGCGGGCAATACCCACACGCTGCAACTGCCCACCCGATAGACGTCGGCCCTGCTCACCAAACTCAGACCAGATACCTTCAGGTTGACTAGAAACAAACTCCCACAGGCGTGCGCCTTCCAAAGCCTCGCGCACCCGCTCGGGGTCAATGTCTTCGCGGCGCTGGTCGAAAGCAATATTCTCGGCAATAGTGCGGTCAGTAATAAACACGTTCTGAGGCACTACCCCAATATTGGACTGCCAGCCGTAAATATTTTCACGCATGTCGGCGCCGTCAATCAGGATCTCACCGCTGGTGGGCACCTGCAGCCCCATCAGCAGATCCAACAAAGTAGATTTACCGGCACCCGAGGAGCCCACAAAAGCAGCTTTAGTGCCAAAGGGAATACGCAAGTCCACGCCCTTAAGCACCTCAGGGGCGTCGTCGTCATAGCGGAAACGCACGTCACGCACCTCTAGCTCTTTACGCAGAACCAGCGGAGTGACCTCCTCACGGCTAACAATTTCCATGCTCTTAATCTGTGAGCGGGCCGCCAGCTTAGAGGCAATAAATTCGCGTGTAGCCGGCTCAGCCTGGCGGATAGTAGCCAAGGTGCCGAGCATACCGGCAGCAGTGGGTAGCACACGGAAAGCCGCCGCTAGCAATACCGCCATAGATGACAGCAGCGACTGGCTGTCACCCATAAAAGCAGTAAAAGCAAACACGATGGCTAGTGCCAGCATGAACACAATTTCAATTAGCTGCTTAGGTAGCGAAGCGATAAAACCCTTCTGAATGCTAATGTCGCGCAGCTTAGCTGAAGCCTCATCAATACGCTCTAGATAGAAGTCGTAGGCGTTACGCAGCTGGGTTTCTTTAATGGTGCCAAAAGCGTCAAAGCAAGCCCTGAACGAGCGCTCATTAGCGGCCACCTCTTCCGCACCCAGACGCTCATTTAGCGGGCGCACCTTACGTAGGAAGAGCCAGCCAAACAATCCAATAAACAGCGCCAAAATCGCGGTAGCCACCGGAGCGGCAATCAGTAATGCACCCACCACACTGACAACCGCAAAAATCTGGGTAGCCAGCGTGATAGTGCCAAACAGGTAACCGCTATAAGCCATGGTCACGTTCTGACCAGACTTATTTAGAATTACCGCCAATCCTAAATAGGCATGCTTAGAGTAAGGCAGACGCAGATAGTATTCGCTGATTTCAATAGCGCTCTTATAGCGCAGGTTAGAGGAAACCTTCAGGCTCCACCACTGCACCAAAATAGAGAGCAGGTCCTTAACAATGAAGCCGATAATAACCGCGCCAGCTAAGGCAGCTACCAGCTCACCTTGGGTATTTACGTCCAGCAGTTTAGCGGCGTACCCGGCGGTTCCGCTGCGCCACTGTCCCGTCATGGCCTGCGCCAGCGGCGCTACTAGCAGAATCGAGGCGGTGTCCGCCAGTGACACTAGTACCGTTCCCAGCATCATCCACACCAGTGCCGGGCGTTCCGGCTTGTCCACTAGCACGCCCAGGTTGTAGCGAATAATGCCCAGCCTTTGTTTCATTCTTCCCCTTATGTGCTGCCGCCCACGCACGAATACGACGCTGCGCAGGACGCTCAACTCCACGGTATAACAGTTCCGCCGCTGTCTGGCAGATAATCCAAAGCACGATTACAGTTGCCAAATTAACCAGCTTTGAACCATGCGGCCAGGGCAGCGGTTTGAGGTTTAGGAGCACTAATTCGTGCACCAGATAAAAAGCAAAAGACGTGATACCCAGATGCTCTAGCAGCTTCAGCCGCAGCACGCCGCGCACCCCATCCAAGTCAGCCTGCGCGCAGGCGTAAATCAGCCAGGCAAAGGCGGGCACCATCAAAATGCCGCTAACCGTAGTTAGCTGCCCGGTGCGCAGGCAAACCATCACCATCACAGCGGTGGTCACCCCCGCAAGGCACACGCTCCTAAAAGGCAAGCGCACGCCGTCGCGCAAAGCCAAAGCCAAAGCAATACCGATAATAAATTCACCGATACGCGCAATCGGCAAGTGGTAGGCGTAAACATTAGCCCCGTTGGCTGCCATCACCAGACCGATACTCCAGGCCACACCCGCACCAGCGGCGGCAGCTAGGTAGCGCTGCAAGGGCTTAAGTGCGTTTAGCACACTGATAAGTAGCGGTGCACACAGGTAGAAGAAAGCCTCACAAGACAGAGACCAGCTAACTGCATTTACCCCAAAAGCAATATCGTTAGGTGAGAACCAAGATTGCAGCAGCAGCGCGTTGGGAGGCACCGCATCCCAGGTTAATGGCAGCGGCGTAGCCGGCAATAGCAACGCGATCACCATCATCACCAGGTGGGAGGGATATACACGCGCTACACGTTTAATCCAAAACTGCTTGGCCTCCACACCGTTATAGATAGGGGTAGACCAGGCCAGCACAAAACCTGATAGCACAAAGAAAAATGCAACCCCCACATAGCCCACAGTGGATGTAGCTTTAAGCGGCATGCCTGGATAAATACGGCACAGGTGATACATGAATACACCTGATGCAGCAAAGAAACGTAGGCTAGTTAGCCTAGGTAAATTAACTATGCCGGTATTGGAAGCCACAAAGTATCCTCAGGAAAATGAAAAGCTTGTTGGGGAAACGAGCGTGATAAAAATGGGAACGCACCCATTCTACTTCAGGCGTAGAAACATACGTTGAGGCATTGGTTACCCTTAAACTTAAACCATGATTGCAACACCGCTTCCTACCGTTTCCGGTAGCAAAGGCACCAAGCCCACCCTCACCTTCCCCGACGCTGAGGCCCCCACTGACCTAGAGATTCAGGTTCTCGACGCCGGCGACGGCCAGATCGTTGAGCCCGGCGACACCATTGTGTGCAACTACCTGGGTCAGATCTGGGATGGCCAGGTATTCGACAACTCCTTTGACCGTGGCCAGCCGCTGAGCTTCCAGATTGGTGTGGGCATGGTTATCCGTGGCTGGGACGAGGGCCTGGTAGGCCAGCGCGTAGGTTCACGCGTGCTGCTGTCTATCCCCTCCGAGCTAGGCTACGGCTCCCGTGGCGTGCCTCAGGCTGGCATTAAGGGCGGCGACACCCTAGTGTTCGTAACCGAAATCCTGGCAGTTCTCTAAGCTTTAGCGCTGAGCTTTACTGGGCTTTAGAAGGCTAAACAAAAGGGCCCCGGCTTGTTGAACTAGCCCCCGAAAGTTGGACTGGTTTAATTCTAGGTGGTTAGGGTCTCAA
>ERZ772958.265-NODE-265-length-23111-cov-5.835661_pt1 | contig 23111 bp, 18 predicted proteins | sample MGYA00580681_ERZ772958 | MGnify/ENA primary metagenome ERZ772958 (study PRJEB29015, sample SAMEA2738089) | human oral metagenome | biome: human oral; feature: human-associated habitat; material: saliva | place: China | collected 2275 ...
CGGGGCGGGTGGTCGACCAAGATCCACGCCGCCGTCGATGCGGGGTGCGGGATGCTCGCCTGCGTGCTCAGTGCGGGACAGGTTGCGGACTGCCCCATGATGGTCCCGGTGCTGGAGGCGATCCGCCTGGCGCACCATGACCCGGGCAGGCCCCGCCGGCGACCGCGGCGGGTGCTGGCCGACAAGGCCTACTCCTCACGGGCCAACCGGGCCTGGCTGCGCGCCCACCACATCCGCGCCACGATCCCCGTCAAGGCCGACCAGGCCGCCCACCGCAAGGCCAGGGGCCCACGCGGCGGGCGCCCACCAGCCTTCGACGCCGCCGCCTACAAGGACCGCAACGCCGTGGAACGCGGTTTCAGCCACCTCAAGCACCACCGGGCCCTGGCCACCCGCTACGACAAGCTCGCCGTACGCTACCGAGCAACCATCCACATCGCCAGCATCGACCACTGGCTCAAACGACTTACATAACAGGCCCTAGTACCCGGTGGTCCCTAGGCGGCGCTGGGCGGCCTCGAGCTCGGCGCGCAGGTAGGCGACCTCCTGCTGGAGCTGGGCGATGTACTGGTCGCGTTGCGCAATCGCCTCGGCGTACTGGGCATCACCGGTTCCGTCGGCGCTGCCCGGGGCGTAGCCGGTCTGGGCCGGGCTCATGCCATAGGTGCCGCCGCCGTACGCCCCGCTATAGGTCCCGCCGGCACCGGCGGCCGGCTGGCCGGCGAAGGAGCCGGCGCTCACCTGCGCCTCAAGCGCCTCCATGGTTGCGAGCACCTGGACGAGGAAGGCATCAACCTGGTCGATGCGGTAGCCCGACCACCGGGTGGTCGAGAACCGGATGTTTCTGACGCCCTCGGAGGTCAGGAGGATCTCGGCTTTCCGGTGCGAGGGGCCCGAGGATTCCTGTGACGTGCCGAGCCGCTCCTCGAACTCCCGCATCGTGGTGGTCACGTCGTCGAGGAAGACGTCGACCTCGTCCTGTTTGTAGCCCTCCTTGAATGAGGAGACCTCGAACTTCACGGTGAGAACGTCGTCGGCTGTCAGCAGCGTCATGCTCTTCTACTCCTTGTTGTCGCATTCTGTGCGTGATCCTGATCCGTGACCTGCAGCCCCAGGTGCTGCGCCAGGAGCGGCGCAAGCTCGCTGAGCTGCCCGCTGCTGACGGTCGCTCCGGCCAGGGAACCGACACCGCTGACTGTTCTCATCTCCAGTCCGCGCAGGTCAACGTCGCTCAGGCTCCCGCCGTGCAGGCGCAGCGTGCCCACCTGGCAGTCCTCGAAGCGGACCCGCTGGGCGTCGATGCCGCTCAGGTCCAGCTCGTCGATCCGGGTGGCCCGGATGAGGAGGTCGCGCACAGTGGTTCCGGCGAGGTTCGTGAAGCCCAGGCGGCAGTTCTCCATGAGGAGCGACTCGACATCGGCGTCGTAGAGCTCCCAGGCCCCGATACGGGAGTCGACCAGCTCCACCGTGCGCCAGGTGGAGCGCGGGCTATGAAGATAGGTGGCGCTCAGGCGCTCCAGGCGGCAGTCGACCAGCCGCGCCGCGGCCAGGTCGGTGTCATTGGCGAAGACCTCCGAGAACCGGCAGCTGAGCAGCGTGAGTGCCGACAGGTCGCCGCCGCTCAGGTCCGCCTCGACCAGCTCCAGGTCCTCGACCATCTCGCCGGCGGTGAGCTCATCGGCCTCGCCGTCGCGCAGGCGACCGAGGTCCGGTGCCGTCAGGGCCGGCGGCCTCGGGCAGGCCGCGGCGGAGGAGCCTGCGGCCGTGTCGGTCCGTCCTGCGGTCATGGTCCTGTTCTATCGCAGATCGGCTCCGGGCACCGGGGGTTGTTCTCCCCGGTGCCCGGGTGCGCAGGAGGGGTAGGTGTCCATATCGGAGACAAAGGACCTCTCAGACCCTCACTCCGCCGAGAAGAACCGCGAAATCATGCGGTTTCATTGTCTGCGACTGAGGCTGATCGCGGCCTTTGTCACCGATTTGGACACTTCCGTGCGTTCCTACTCGAATCGGACGGTGGTGCCGGCCAGCATGCGCCGGCCGTAGCGGGCGCTGGCCAGGGTCGCCACCACCACCAGCGCCAGGCACGCTCCCAGCGCCAGCCAGTAGCCGCCGCCCGGCCAGCTGATGTGGCGCCCCGACACCCCGCCGACCAGTGCCCATGCGGTCAGCCATCCCAGACCGATGCTCATGGCCAGGGCGGTGACCGCCGGCAGCATCGTCTCGTAGGACACCATGGAGCGCAGCGTCGCCGCCGGCATGCCGACCAGCCGTAGCAGACCCAGGACCCGCCGGCGCCCCAGCAGCGCCGCCACCGTCGAGACCCCCAGCGAGACCGCGGAGATGCCCGCGGCGATGAGGATGCCGATGTAGCCCAGCTGGGCGAACTGGTTCTCCATGGCGGTGTCCTGGAGGGCCTGGATCGAGCTGGGTGAGGTTGGGGCGGTCCCCAGGGCCAGGCCCGAGGTGGCCAGAGCGGTGCGGGCTCGTTCGACGGCCCCGGGGCTGGTCGGGTCGGTGCCCACCAGGACGATGGGCGCGCCGTGCTCACGGGCACTCGCCAGCTCCTCGGCGCTGACCAGCGACGGCGAGGCCGCCGCGTTCTCGTACAGCCAGCGGGTGCTGATGCTCACCGCGCCATCCGGGGACGCCACGTGCGGCGCCCCGAGGGCCTCGGCCTTGTCGGCTTCGAGGATGACCCGGCTGTCCTGCTTGCCGTCCCCGCTGATCCTCCCCACGGCGACCGTCGTCACCCCGGGCACGGCGGCGAGCTGGTCGACGGCGCTGTTCAGGGTGCCCTCGTCGCTGATCGCCGGTGTCGCCTCGAGCGACGTGGGGCTCAGGTGCCCGCCACCCTGGGTGACATCACGGGTCCCGGCAGCAACGGTGATGGCGACGGCGAACACCGTCATGGCGTAGACGGCGACGACCACGCCCGCCACCGCCCGGAAGACCGCCCGGGGGTGCTGAGTGATCCGGTTGAAGCCGATGACCTGCGCCGCGGAATGGGCCAGGGCCCTGCCGCCTCGGGCCACCCACCAGGTCAGGACCGGCCCGGCCCACAGCAGCCCCAGCATCGTGCACAGGAAGGAGGCGGGCAGTAGGTAGATGGTCAGATCGGAATCCTGATGGGCCACCGTCGGGGTGCTGATCAGCCCCGCCGTCCCCAGGATGACGGGCGCCAGCGAGATGAGGCGGGGGCGGCGCTCGGTGCGCTCACGGGACCCGCCCAGAGGGCCGAGGTCGGCCCGTCGCGTGCGCCACCAGGCCACGGCCGCCGCCCCCGCCGTGGTCACGACGACGGCGAGGACCGCGTTGACCGGCGAGCGCAGCAGGTCGGAGTAGTAGAAGCGACTCGACTTCAGCGTGATCTGCGCGGCCAGTGGGATCAGGGCCAGGTAGAGGGCCACGCCCGCCAGGGCGCCGACGAAGGTGGTGGCCCCGATCTCCAGGGCCGCGGTGCGGGCGACCTGCTGGGGTGTGGCCCCGATGAGGCGCAGCGTGGCGAAGCGCTCGGCCCGCTGCGCCGCCCCCAGATCCGTGACGATCCCGACGAGCAGCAGCGCGGGTACGAGCACCGCGATGGCGCCGACGATCGTGGCGATCCGATACGCCTCGTTCTCGTAGGGGATGCCTTGGAAGGAGGTGACCACCTGGGGCGGGATGTAGAACTCGGAGGCGGCCACGGTCCCCAGGTCCGTCCCGACGATGGCCACCAGCGAATCCGGTCCCTCGACGGCCTCGGGGGACAGGACCCCTACCTGCTTGCCGTAGCGGTCGCCGAGCTGGTCGGCGGGAAGGGATGCGATGCGCTTGGCCAGGGCGGGGGAGGCCAGGTACTCGCCCCGCTTGGGGACGATGTCGGAGCCCGGGATCCTCACCGAGGTGGTGCCCGACTCCGGCAGGGCCACCCTCAGGACGGTGATCGACTGGTTTCCGACGACGTCGAAGTTGCTGGCGACGGCCAGCTCGCCGGCGGTGAGGGTGTGGTCGGGCTGGAGGTCGGTGTGGTTCGACTGTCCGGGGATGCCGGGTATGAGGGCGGTGGACGCCCAGCTCGAGCGCATGCTGCGCTCGGGGAAGGCCTGGGCGGCGGCCAGCAGCATGAGGAACAGGGTCACCCCCACCATGACGCCGGCGACGATCCCGGCCAGGCGGCGCCGGGCGGAGCGGTCGTTGGCGACGAGCAGCCGGGTCAGGGCGATGCGGCTCATGACTGGTTCCTCTCACTGCCAGGGCTTCCCGGCTCGGCGTGCCCCGGCCGGCTCGGGCCGGCTGCGGTGTGCGTGGCCCCGGGACTGATGCGACCGTCGCGCACGGTGACCTCCCGGTCGGCGTAGGCGGCGACGCGCGCGTCATGGGTGATGATGACCAGGGCGGCGCCTCGGGAGTGCACCGAGTTCAGCAGCACCTCCATGGTCCGCTCGGCGGCCAGGGAGTCCAGGGAGCCGGTGGGCTCGTCGGCGAAGAGCAGACGCGGGTTGGTCACCAGCGCTCGCGCGACGGCGGCCCGCTGCGCCTGCCCGCCCGAGAGCTGGGTGGGGCGCTTGTCCAGGTGCTCGCTGAGCCCCAGCTCGCCCAGGGTCTCGCGGGCCTGGGCCAGCGCCCGCCGGCGCGGGGTGCCCGCCAGGAGCAGGGGGATGGTGACGTTGTCCAGGGCGGAGAGGTCCGGCAGGAGCTGGCCGAACTGGAAGATGAAGCCGAACTCCTTCAGGCGCAGGCGGCTGCGGGCCGCCTCGTCGAGGGCCGCGATGTCCTGGGTCGTGTCGGCTCCGTGGTAGTCGACGCGCCCGGCGTCGGGCACGAGCACCCCGGCCATGACGTGCAGGAGGGTGGACTTGCCCGAGCCCGATGGGCCGGTGACGGCCAGGACCTCACCGGCCGCGACGTCCAGGTCGACGCCGCGCAGCGCGTGGGTCTGCCCGAAGCTCATCTCCAGGCCGCGGGCGCGCATGATGACCTCGCCCGGCAGGCCGGCCTGGCTCTGGCCGGGTGCGGGGGTGACCTCGGCGGCCGTGACGGCAGTGGTGACGGGGCTGGCGTTCATGAGCGCACCTCCTCACGCAGCTCGCTCAGGCGGGCCGCGGTGGTCTCCATCCAGCGCAGGTCGGCCTCGATGTGGAACAGGGCGTGGTCGGCCAGCAGCACCGTGCGCAGGTCGCCGTCCTGCTTGAGGCGGGTCAGCTCGCGCATACGCGCCATGTGCTCGGCGCGCTGAAGGTCGAGGAGGCGTCCGGCGTCGTCGTCGAGCATGAGGGCGATGACGGTCTTGGCGAAGATGTCGGCCTGGACGTCGCCGGCCGGGGTGACCGGGGTCAGCAGCCACTGCTCGACGCTCTGGCGCCCGGCGTCGGTGACCTCGTAGCGCTTGCGCTCCGGGCCGGCTCCGGGCTCGGTCTCGATCTGAGTGATGAGCCCGTCGCGCACCAGGCGGGCGAGCGTGGCGTAGACCTGGCCGTAGGCCAGCGGCTTGGAGGCGGCGAACCAGTGGTCCCAGGAGCGTTTGAGGTCGTATCCGTGCCCAGGCCCAGCGCTGAGCAGCCCAAGAAGAGTGAGTTTCGATTCCATGGCCGCGACTATACGCTGAGTGTATACGCGCACGAAATACTCCGTGAGGAGGATATGCACGAGCACGTCCTTGCTGTTGGGTAGGGGTGCCACGTCGAATAAACCAACAGGCCAGCTCGTGTTTGACAGACCCTGGCCGGCATCGTAGGTTAGGTTAGGTTGACCTTTGTACTTCGGGTGTGGGGAGAGTAGATGCCGATTGGGGTCCTCAGGGCCGTTGTCGCCCCCGTTCTCAGACAGTGGCGGAGGTGAGTGCCCGCGTGATCGCACGCCGCCCGGCCATCCTCCTGACCGCGGCCATCCTGCTGGCCCTGTGCGTCCTGGCCTCCCTGCTCATCGGCTCCTCCCGGATCCCCGCCGGCCAGGTCGCCCACTACCTGCTCCACCCCGACGCCTCCAACGTCAGCTACAACATCAACGTCCTGCGCGTGCAGCGCACCATCATGGGCGTGCTCGTGGGCGCCGCTCTGGCGGTGGCCGGCGCGGTGATGCAGGCCGTCACCCGCAACCCCCTGGCTGAGCCCGGGCTGCTCGGTGTCAACGCCGGCGCCTCGCTGGGCATCGTCCTGGGAACCGCCGTGCTCGGCGTGCTCCCGATCTCCGACCAGCTGGCCCTGGCCGCTGGAGGAGCCCTGGTGGCGACCGCACTCGTCCAGGTCATCGGCATGATTGGCGCCTCGAGCTCCTCGCCGGTGCGCCTGGTGCTCATCGGTGTCGCCTTCTCGGCCTTCGCCGGGGCGGTCATCCGGGGCGTCGTGCTGACGATGCCGAACCTATTCCGCACCTTCATCGACTGGGAGGTCGGCTCCCTGACCCGCACCGACATCCCCCTGCTGCCCGTGGCGGCCCTCGTGGTGGCGGGGACCGGGGCGGCCATCCTGCTGGCCGGCGCCCTGGACAACATCGCCCTGGGCGACGACGTCGCAGCCGCGCTGGGCACCCGGGTCGCCCTTGTGCGGAGCCTGAGCCTGATGGTCGTCACGCTCCTGTGCGCCACCGCCACGACGGTGGCCGGCCCCATCGGGTTCGTCGGGCTCATGGCGCCGCTGACGGCCTCCTGGCTCATGGGACCCCACCGGGGCTGGATCGTGGCCCTGTGTGCGCTGGGCGGCCCCGTCGTCGTCCTGGCCGCCGACGTCCTGGGCCGCGTCCTGGCCCGTCCCGGCGAGATGCAGGTCGGTCTGCTGACGGCCTTCGTCGGCTCACCCGTCCTGCTGCTCATGGTCCTGCGGATGAAGGACCGGTCCTCATGAGGGGAATCAGACCGGGCCGCGCCGTCTCTCCACCGCGTCTCCCCGCCACCACCGGCCCGCGCCGCAGCCTCCACGTGGGGGCCGACGCCGGACGCCTGTGGATCGTCGTCGGCCGCCGGTCGGTGCTCATCACCCCGCGCCACGTCATCGTCGGCCTCATGCTGCTGGTGCTCAGCCTCGCCGTGGCCGTGGTCTCCCTGCGGTTGGGGAAGTTCCCCGTCACCACCCAGGAGGTCATCGATGCGCTCCAGGGGCAGGGGCGCAAGATCGTCCAGGTCGTCGTCGTGAAGTGGAAGCTGCCCCGGATCGTGCTGGGGCTCGTGGCGGGCCTGGCCCTGGGCGTGGCCGGCGCCCTCTTCCAGACCATCACCCGCAACCCCCTGGGCTCGCCCGACCTCATCGGCTTCAGCACGGGCGCGCAGACCGGGATCCTCGTCAGCATCCTCCTCCTGCCCGGCTCCATGCTCTCGGCCTCCCTGGCCTCCTTCATCGGCGGGGCCGCCGTCGGCACGGTGACCTACCTCGTCTCCCTGCGCGGCGGATTCACCGGCCTGCGCTTCATCCTCGTGGGGATCGCCATCAGCTCCATGCTCGTCTCCGTCAACCGCTGGCTGCTGGTACGGGTCGACGACGACGAGGGCCTGGGCGCCCTCAAGGCCATCACCGGCACCCTCGGGGCCGCCCGGTGGCCGGTGGTGGCCCCGACCTGCCTGGCCATCGGGGTCACCGTCGCCCTCATCCTGCTGGCCTCCCGCCACCTGCAGGTTCTGTCCCTGGGGGAGCAGGTGGCCACCATCCTGGGCAGCCCCACCCGCCGAGCCAGCGCCGTCCTCATTCTGCTGGGCACCGTGCTGGTGGCGGTGGTGACGATGGTGGCCGGCCCCATCGGCTTCGTCGCCCTCGTGGCGCCCCACCTGGCCCGTCTCCTCACCGGCTCCCCGCAGTCCCCGCTGCTCGTGAGCGGCCTGACCGGGAGCCTTCTGCTGGTGGGCGCCGACCTGCTCAGCCAGCTCGTGCTCGAGTCGATGCCCGTGAGCGTGGTGACCAACGCCGTCGGCGGCCTCTACCTCATGGTGGCGCTGACCGTGGCAGCGCGCGGAAGGAGATCCCTGTGACCGACCTGCCCTCCACCGAGTCGAACGCCGCCCCCGGGGCTCGCCTGGCCGCTCGCGGCGCGACCATCGCCTACGAGCGCCACGTGGTCTCCCACAACCTCGACGTCGACATCCCCGCAGGTGTCTTCACCGCCATCGTGGGGCCCAACGCCTGCGGGAAGTCCACGCTGCTGCGCGCCCTGGCCCGGTTGCACCGGCCCGCCCGGGGAGCGGTACTCCTCGACGGCGCCGACATCGTCCGCCTGGGCACCAAGGAGGTCGCCCGCCGGGTCGGCCTGCTGCCTCAGAGCGCCACCGTGCCCGGCGGCATGCTGGTGCGCGACCTCGTGGCCCGCGGCCGCTTCCCCCACCAGGGCCTGTTCCGCCAGTGGTCGCAGCAGGACAGGCAGGCCGTCGAGGAGGCCATGGAGATGGTGGGGGTCACCGAGCTGGCCGCCCGCCCCGTCGACGAGCTCAGCGGTGGCCAGCGCCAGCGCGTGTGGATCGCCCTGGCCCTGGCCCAGGGCACCGAGACGATCCTGCTCGATGAGCCCACCACCTTCCTCGACCTGGCCCACCAGGTCGACATCCTCCAGCTGTGCCGGCGTCTCAATGCCGACGGCCGCACGGTGGTGGCCGTCCTGCACGACCTCAACCAGGCGGCGCGCTGCGCCGAGCACATGATCGTCATGCACGAGGGCCGGGTCCGCACCACCGGCTCCCCGCGCGAGATCCTCACTGAGGACCTCATCGAGGAGGTCTTCGGCCTGGCGGCCGTCATCGCCCCCGACCCGGTGGCCGGCACCCCCATGGTGGTGCCCCGTCACCTGGGCGCGGTCGTGCCGGCCGGCCCTGACCCTGCCGGGACCCGCTCCGCTCCCACCGGCTCCACCGGAGGTCCGGCCCCACAGTCTTCTGCCGATCCCGCCTCGGCAGGAACCAGCCCGACTGCTCGTTCCCAGCAGGACGGACAAGAAAGGAACACAGATAGATGAACGCATCCTCGCGGCGCTCCAGCCGCCTGAGGCAGGGCCTCCTCGCCGTGGCGGCCATGGTGCTGAGCACCGGCCTGGTGGCCTGCGGCTCCTCCAACAGCTCGACCTCCGCCTCCTCCGCCGGCTCCGCAGGCGCCTCCGGGGCGGCCTCCGCCGGGGCCTCCGGCGCCGCCTCGGCCTCCCCCAAGGTCACTTGGCCGGTCACCATCAAGGGGGACGACGGCGTCGACGTCGAGATCAAGGCCGAGCCCAAGAGCATCGTGTCCACCTCCGTGACCCTGACCGGATCGCTCCTGGCCCTCGACGCCCCGGTGGTCGCTTCGACACCGGCCAAGAAGAAGGACGAGAAGACCGACGACAACGGCTTCTTCACCCAGTGGTCCAAGCAGGCCACCGACAAGGGCGTCAAGGCCATCGACGGCACCGAGGACAACCTCGCCCAGACGGTCGCGGGCAGCAACCCCGACCTCATCATCGTGGCCAAGACGGGACAGGACTCGGCCGCCAAGGTCGTCGAGAGCCTGCGCCAGCTCGAGGTGCCCGTCCTCGTCATCGACTACGGATCGCACTCCTGGCAGGACGTCACCAAGACCCTGGGGCAGGCCACCGGCCGCCAGGCCAAGGCCGACGCCGTCGTCAAGGACTACACCACCAAGGCCGAGAAGGCCAAGGGCGCCATCTCCGTCCCGAAGGGGGCGACCTCGGTCTTCACCGTCCCCGGGGACGGCACCAAGGGCGCCAACGCCTTCACCGAGGAGGCCCCGCAGGCCCAGCTCCTCAAGGACCTGGGCTTCACCATTGCCGCCGTCCCCGACAGCGTCAAGGGTGACCAGTCCATGGGTGAGCGCAAGGACATCGTCCAGCTCTCACCGGAGAACGTCCAGGCGGGACTGACCGGTGAGAACTGGGTGGTCATTGCCGCCGACGAGACCGCGAAGAACGCCGTCACCACCAACGAGACCTTCAGCTCGGCGGCCCCGGTGACCGGCGGCAAGGTGCAGTACATGCCGCCCTCGTCCTTCCGGCTGGACTACTACTCGGCCCTCGAGATGCTCGAGGCCGTCCAGAAGGCCTACCCCAAGGCCTCTTGAAACACTGACGACCTCAGTGTCAACGCGATGGTGCCCCGGGCTCTCGGCCCGGGGCACCACGTATATCGACGACATCGACCCTCGCGGTCGCGCACTGCTCGGGGACGGGCCCCTCAGCCCCAGGCAACCGAGTAGTACTGAGTCTCCTGGAACTCACGGATCCCTTCACGCGCGCCCTCACGCCCGATACCGGACTGCTTGACACCCCCGAAGGGGGCGGCGGGATCGGATACGAGCCCACGGTTGACACCGACCATCCCAACCTCCATGCGCTCGGCCAGGCGCAGCGCCCACCCGAGGTCGCGGGAGAAGACGTAGCCCGACAGCCCGTAGTCCGTATCGTTGATCCACGTCAGCAGCTCGTCCTCGTCGTCCCAGGTGACGATCGGGGCGACGGGGCCGAAGATCTCGGTGCGCACGATCTCCGCGTCGGGGGCGACATTCGTCAGGACCCGCACCGGGACGAACGCCCCCGGCGACTCCTGGGGCCAGGAGGACTCGGCGTGGACGACGGCGCCCCCGGCCACCGCCCCGTCCACCAGGGCGTTGATCTTGTCGCGGGCAGCCGGTGTCACCAGGGGGCCGATCTGGTTCGCCTCGTCCGCCAGGGCCGGCCCCACCCTCAGGTCGCGGACGACGGCGGAGAACTTCTCGGTGAACTCCTGGGCGACGTCGCGGTGGACGTAGAAGCGGTTGGCGGCCGTGCAGGCCTCGCCCCCGCCTCGGAGCTTGGCCTGAACGGCACCCGTCACCGCGGCGTCGATATCGGCGTCGGCCGCCACCACGAAGGGTGCGTTGCCCCCGAGCTCCATGGACGACACCAGGACCTTCTCCGCCGCCTGCTTCATGAGCACACGACCGACCTGGGTGGATCCGGTGAAGGAGACGGCTCGGACCCGGGAGTCCTCGAGCCACGTCGTCGAGACCTCCACGGAACGGCTCGAGGGCACGATGTTCACCACGCCCGCGGGCACGCCGGCCTGCTGGATCAGATGTCCCAGTGCCACCGCCGTCAGGGGCGTGAGGGACGCGGGACGGAGCACCACCGTGCACCCGGCGGCCAGGGCCGGGGCGATCTTGCGGGTCCCCATCGCCGCCGGGAAGTTCCAGGGGGTGATCATGGCGACCACCCCGATCGGGCGGTGCGTGACGATCGTCCGGGTCCCGCCTGCCGGGGAGGAGCCGAAACCGCCCTCGGTGCGCACGGCTTCCTCGGAGAACCATCGGAAGAACTCCGCCGCGTAGAGGACCTCCGCCCTGGCGTCGTCCAGGGACTTGCCGTTCTCGGCGCTGATGAGCACCGCGAGCTCCTCGACCTGTCCCACCATGAGGTCGAACAGGGTCCGCAGCAGCTCCGCGCGCTGCCGAGGCGGGGTGGCGCTCCAGGCAGGCAGCGCCTCGGAGGCCGCGTCGACGGCGCGTGCGGCATCCGCCGGAGTCGCATCCGTGCAGCGTGCGAATACGGCGTTGCTGGCGGGGTCGACGACGTCGAAGGTTCCGCCGTCGGAGGCTGCCGTCATCCGCCCGCCCAGGAGCATCCCCTCCTCGGGGCGGATCCTGTGCAGGTAGTCGGCCAGAGCCGGGTGGGCTCCGAGGGTGGTGTACGCCGCCGTGTCAGTTGCCGCGCCGGGTCGTGTGTCAGCCATGGTTGTGCTCCCTGAGTATCGACTGTCGCCTGCCACGCATCACGGGTAGAGACCGCGGGAGACGTGGGCCTCGGCGACGCGCTTGACGGCCATCGTCGTCGCGGCGGTGCGCAGCGAGAGTCCGTGCTCCCTTGAGAAGTCTGTGACCTCGTTCCAGGCCTTGTCCATCCTGGTGCGCAGGCGCTCATTGACCTCCTTCTCGGTCCACCAGTAGGACTGGTTGGCCTGCACCCACTCGAAGTAGGACACGATGACACCACCGGCGTTGGCGAGGATATCCGGTACGACCAGGATCCCCTTGTCGGCCAGGATCGCGTCGGCCGTGGGCGTCGTCGGGCCGTTGGCGCCCTCAACGACCAGCTTGGCGTCGATCAATGGCGCGGTCTGCTCGGTGATGACCCCTTCGACCGCCGCAGGAACAACGACGTCGCAGGCGACGGCGAACAGCTCGCTCGCAGGGATCGGATCCGCGCCGGGGAACCCGTCGACGGTGCCGGTCTCATCCACGAAGGCCTCGAGTGCGGGGATGTCGATGCCCTTGTCGTTGCGAATCGTGCTGTAGACGTCCGCCACGGCCAGAACCTTCACGCCCGCCTCGTGGAGGAAACGAGCAGCGCCGCGACCGACTTTGCCGAAGCCCTGAACGATCGCGGTGGCCTGCGAGGGATTCACTCCGATGCTCTCCATCGCGTTGAGGACGGAGTAGACGACGCCGCGGGAGGTGGCGGCGGCCCGCCCCTGTGACCCGCCGAGGTTGACCGGCTTGCCCGTGACGGTTCCCAGAACCGTGTGCCCGGTGGCCACCGAGTAGGTGTCCATCATCCAGGCCATGGTCTGCTCGTCGGTCCCCATATCGGGAGCCGGGATGTCCTTGTCGGGGCCGATCAGGGGGATCAGCTCCGAGGTGTAGCGGCGGGTCAGTCGCTCGAGCTCTCGTTCCGAGTGGGTCCGCGGGTCCACCTGGACCCCTCCCTTCGCTCCGCCGTAGGGCAGATCGAGAAGAGAGCACTTCCATGTCATCCACATGGCCAGCGCTCGGACCTCGTCGAGGTCCACGTTGGGGGAGTAACGGATCCCTCCCTTCGCGGGGCCGCGAGAGATGTTGTGCTGGACGCGGTGGCCGATATGCAGCTCCATCGTGCCGTCGTCGCGTCGCAGTGGGATGGCGACCGTCACCTCTTTACGGGCGGTCTCAAGCATGCGGCGCATTCCGTCGTCGAAGCCGAGGAACTGGATCGCCTCGGCGAGCTGCGCCCGTGCATCGGTGAGGGGGTTAGGGGTCGAGGGCATGGAACTACCTCCTGGGTCGGTCGGGTGGATCATCGTGATCCGGGGCCGGTGCGGCCTTGAGACGTGGGTGGAACGAGGGGATCAGGGCTGGTCTCGGAGCGCCTGCTCAAGGATCTCCATGCCTTCGGCGAACAGCTCGTCCGGCATGGTCACCGGTGGCAGGAGGCGGATGACATTGCCGTAGGTGCCGCAGGTGAGCAGGATCAGACCGCGTGAGCGCGCGGCCTGCGCGACGGCGGCGGTCAGTGCGGCATCGGGCTTCTGCGAGTCGGGGTCGACGAGCTCGAGAGCCATCATGGCGCCCTTGCCCCGGACCTCGCCGATGCGGGGGTCCTTCGCCTTCCACTGCTCCATCAGGCGGATGCCGGTCTCGCCGATCGTGCGGGCCCGTCCCAGGAGATCGTGCTCCTCGATCATGTCCAGGGTCGCCAGGGCGGCGGCACAGGCCAGGGGGTTACCGCAGTAGGTGCCGCCAAGGGCGCCCGGTTCGGCGGAGTCCATGATCTCGGCCGAACCGGTGACCGCCGACAAGGGGGTGCCTCCGGCCAGGCCCTTGGCGGTCGTCACCAGGTCGGGAACGACTCCCTCGTGGTCGCAGGCGAACCACGCCCCGGTGCGGGCGATTCCCGACTGGATCTCATCGGCGATGAAGACCGCGCCGTTGTCATGGCACCAGCGCTGGAGCGCGGTGAGGAAGCCGGGCGCCGGCACGATGAACCCGCCTTCGCCCTGAATGGGCTCGATGATGACGGCGGCGACGGAGGATGCCCCCACCTGCTTCTCGATCTGACTGATCGTGCGCTCGGCTGCGGCCTCGCCGTCCAGTCCGTCGCGGTACGGGTAGGAGCCGGGGACCCGGTAGAGCTCAGGGGAGAAGGGGCCGAAGCCGCCCTTGTAGGGGGCGACCTTGGCCGTCAGTCCCATGGTCAGGGAGGTGCGTCCGTGGAAGGCGTGGTCGAAGCAGACCACTGCCTGGCGGCCGGTGTGCTTGCGTGCGAGCTTGATGGCGTTCTCGACGGCCTCCGCCCCGGAGTTGAACAGCGCGGTCTTCTTCGGGAAGCTGCCCGGGGTCAGGGCGTTCAGGCGTTCGGCGACCTCGACGTATCCGGCGTACCTCGTGACGGCGAAGGAGGTGTGCGTCAGGTTCTCGGCCTGCTCCTGGATTGCAGCGACGACGGGCGCCGCCGCACCGCCCACGGTTGTCACCGCGATGCCGGATCCGAAGTCGATGAGACGGTTGCCGTCCACGTCCTCCAGGACGCCTCGGTCCGTACGCCGTGCGAATGTCGGCATGGCGGCGGTCAGGGCGCGTGGGAGTGCGGTACCTGCGCGTTCGTCGAGGGCGCGGGCCTCGGGACCGGGCAGAGGAGTGGCGAGATGAATGGTCTGGGGCAGCGTTGCCATATGGACCTCACAGTGTGTCGTGACGGGCGGAGATCTGCCGCGGAACAGGGCGCTCCGGGTAGTCGTAGAAACGTGCTCGGCTATGAGTTCCGTCTCAGGTTATGCCCGCCTCTAGGTCTGAGCACCTAAGCCCAATGCACAAAATCTCGCGAATCCTGTGCGTGATGCATAGAACAGTGTTTGAATCCAGGCATGGTGTTGGTGTCGAATCTCATCGATGGAGCGGACCTGGGGGTTCGCGCGGTGCTTCTGCCCGCACCGCACGCCGCGGTCACCTGGGTTGTCGCGACCGAGCTCCTCCAACCGGCCTCCTACCTCGAGGGCGGCGAGCTCGTTCTCACCACGGGTCTCGTCATGGCCGATGCGGAGGCGGCCACGTGGCGGGAGTACGTGGCATCACTGGTCGAGGCGGGAGTCGCGGCTCTCGGACTGGGGACCGGCATCGCCTTCGACACCGTGCCCGAGGACCTGCGCGAGGCCTGCAGGGCCGGGCATCTCAATCTCATCGAGGTCCCCCTCGAGGTCTCCTTCGCCTCCATCAGCCGCGAGGTCGGGGCCATGCTTCAGGCCACCGAGCCTGAGATCGGTGCCGAGGGGGCGGGAAACGAGGAGACCCTGGTCCTGCAACAGCTGACGCGTGCAGCCGCCAAGGACAACCAGAGCGCGATCATGCGCGCCCTGGCCTCGATCCTCCGGGGCGAGGTGTCCCTGCGGGATGCCACGGGACGCACCGTGGTCGGTCCCTTCGGCCCGGAGGCGACGGGAATCGACGACGAGGTCGCCGAGTGCATCGACAGGATCCGTCCGGGAGGGATGCGAGGAGCCGGGGCGGTCGGCCTCGGCGACATGCGGCTGGTCGTCCGCCCGGTCGGCATCACCGGCGAGCCCGAGCGCTACCTGGCGACCGTTCAGCGCGAGACGCTCACGCGCGCTCAGACCCTGGGGGTCGATCTCGCCTGGTCGTTTCTGAATCTCATCGCCGAGTCCTCCAAGGCCTTCACCGGATGGCTCCTCCAGCTCGTGGGGGCCTCCACCCGGCATCTCCTGGCGGGTGACATCGCGCAGGGGCTGGCGCTGGCGGATCAGGTTCAGGAGCTCGTCCTCACACGCCTGCCGTCTCCGGAGCGGCGATCGGTGCCCGCTACCGGTGGTGGTCATCAGTGGCGGGTTGTCTGCCTCGAGGGTGGCAGTGCTGACGTTGCCGGGCTCTCCACAGTGCTGGCCCGCCTGCTCGTCGAGAGTCGGGGAGCTCCGGTGGGGGAGCGGCTTCTGTGGCGCACGGACCGGGGCGGGACCCGCCTGATGATCCTCGGTGAGGTCGAGCGCGTTCCCTCCCTTCTTGAGGACGGCAGTGTCACGCCCTGGACGGAGCGGATGCGGATCGGCGTCAGCGGTCCTGTCGGCGTCACTGATCTGCCGCGGGGCGCACAGCAGGCGCTGTCCGTCTGCACCGGAACTCGGCAGCTCGGACAGGCGGTGCGCTGGGAGACCTCGGGACTGCCGTCGGTCACGGACCTCCTGGACGAGGAGCGGGCCCAAGCCTTCGCCCGCGCTCGCCTCGGGGGCGTCGCCGATCAGCCCGAGCTGCTCGAGCTGTTGAGGATCTACCTCAGCGAGGCCGGGGCGGTGCAGCGCATCGCCGAGCGTCTGGGGGTGCATCGAAACTCCGTCCCCGCACGTCTTGCGCGCCTGAGGAGGGCACTCGGCGTCGACATCGAGGATGCCGAGCAGCGGGCGAATTTGTGGTGTGCGTTACATTTTTGGGCGGAGTGACGGTTTGTCATCTCGCACAAGGGTGACTTTTCCGCGTTTTGATGCGATTCCTTGAAGTGTGGAACGTGATGTTCGACATACTTGGTGGTGTGTGTTTACTATTACGTCGTCACCTAGGACCTTAGCCCGCGTTGTTGTCACAGGACTTGTGGCGCGTCGGGCGCTAGCGGCGATGTAGCCAGCGCCGGTCCTGCGTGAGCTTGGGCAGTAGAGGCCCGAGTCGTCTCATTTCTTTCGACTTTCGAAACTTCTCACCTCGACACCGACGTCCCGCCGAAGCCAAGAAGCAGAGTGATTCACATGAGCCTTCCTCTCCTCCAGAACTTTATCAACGGAAAATTTATTCCGGCAGCCACCGATGCCACGTTCGACGTCGTGGATCCTCGAACGGAACAGGTCGTAGCGCAGTGCCCGGTCTCGGGTTCCGCCGATGTCGATGCCGCCTACGACGCCGCCCTCAAGGCATTCGAGAGCTGGCGGCTGACAACGCCGGCGGAACGGCAGATGCTCCTGCTCCGGCTCGCCGACGCCCTGGAGGCCAACGCCGACCGTCTCGTCGAGGCTCAGCGCCGCAACACCGGTCAGCTCGCCGAGATGATCCGGGCGGAGGAAGTCGTGACAGGGGCCTCTCAGCTGCGGTTCTTCGCCGGGGCCGCCCGTCTCCAGTCGGGTGTCGCCTCGGGGGAGTACGCCGAGGGTCTGAACTCGCAGATTCGCCGCGAGCCCATCGGCGTCGTCGGGCAGATCGTCCCGTGGAACTACCCCTTCATGATGCTCATCTGGAAGGTCGGGCCCGCTCTGGCCGCAGGCAACACGGTGGTGCTCAAGCCGAGTGCCAACACGCCCGAGAGCGCCATCGTCTTCGCTGAGATCGCCGGTGAGATCCTCCCGCCAGGGGTCTTCAACCTGGTGCTCGGCACCGGGGAGACCGGGCGGCTCATGAGCTCCCACCCGGTGCCCGGGCTGGTCGCGCTCACCGGTTCGGTGCGCGCGGGCTCGGATCTCGCCGAACAGGCGGCCGGCAACGTGACCCGCGTCCATCTCGAGCTGGGAGGCAAGGCCCCCGCCGTCGTCTTCGCCGATGCCGACATCGAGGCTGCCGCCGAGGGCATCGCCGCCGCAGGGACGTTCAACGCCGGGCAGGACTGCACCGCCGCCACCCGCGTCCTGGTCGAGGCCTCGGTGGCCAAGGAGTTCACCGACGCGTTGGTGCGTCACGTCGAGTCCCTGCGCACCGGTCCGATCCCCGAGGAGGAGGCGTTCTATGGTCCCCTCAACAATGCTCGCCACTTCGACTCCGTGCAGAAGATCGTTGAGGAGCGGCCCGCGCACTCCCACCTGCTGACCGGCGGCCACCGCGTCGGCGAGAGCGGCTACTACTACGCGCCCACCGTCATCTCAGGGCTCAAGCAGGACGACGCGCTCGTGCAGCAGGAGATCTTCGGGCCGGTCCTGACCGTTCAGGAGTTCTCCTCCGACGACGACGCCCTGGCCCTGGCCAACGGCGTGGACTACGCCCTGTCCTCGTCCATCTGGACGACCGACCACCAGCGTGTCCTGCGATTCAGCAGGGACCTGGACTTCGGCTGCGTCTGGGTGAACTGCCACATCCCCCTCGTCGCGGAGATGCCGCACGGCGGCTTCAAACGGTCCGGCTACGGCAAGGACCTCTCCGTCTACGGCGTGGAGGACTACACACGTATCAAGCACGTCATGAGTGCCCTGTGACGCCCCGGAAGCGAACAGGAGGTCACCCCCATGCGCATTCTGACGGCCTTCACCAATTCGCTCGGCGGTCGAGACTCCTACCACCTAGGGGTGTCTCTCGCTGAAGCGTTCTCGTGCCCACTCGATCTCGTCACCGTCGTCAAGGGCGGCGGGGGACGCTACGTCCTTGACGTCACCGATCACGCCTTCCAGGACGTCGTCGCCACGCAGGTCGACGACTGGATGTCGGAGATCATGGAGGAGCATCAGCCCCGTGTGCCGGTGAGCAAGTACCTGCGGTACAGCCTCTCCTTCCCCGAGGGCATCATCGCCTCGGCCGAGGAGCTCAAGGCCGACCTGCTCGTCGCCGGCGGGGGCCGTCACGGGGTCCTGGGACGAGTGTCCCTCGGCTCCGTGGGGCAGACCCTGCTCAACTCCTCGACAGTTCCGGTCGCCCTGTCCCCGCGCGGCATGAGGCACGCCCCTCTTGACGGACTCTCACGCATCACGGTCATGCTGGGGGAGTCCGGCAGGTGGAGGGGGGTGCTCAGCAAGGCCAGGACCTTCGCTGACAGAGCCGGTGTCCCGTTGCGTCTCATCACGGTGGCCACCGGCGACTCGCAGAACACCGCGGAGATCGGGGAGAGGACCGAGGCCCTGCTCGCCGAGGTACGCCTGGATCTCAAGGGGCTGGATGACCAGCGTGTCCAGATCGTCCACGCTCACAGTATGAGCGCCGCCGTGCTGGCCATGGAGTGGAACAGGAATGAGCTGGCCTTCCTGGGATCGGCGCGACTGGCCCAGAGCGGGCGCCTGTTCCTGGGGCCGGACGCCAACAAGATCCTGCGTGTCCTGCCCGTGCCTCTGGTCGCGGTCCCAGCCGACGCGGCCGACGTCGGGGGTGCAACATGAGCGCCGCGACCACGAGCTCCGGAGGCGGGCTGTCGAAGAAGGGACTGGCCGAGGGCTCTGTCGGTCTGCTCGGCGCCATCATCATCGGGGTGTCCTGCATCGCGCCCCCGTACACCCTCACCGGCGCGCTGGGGCCGACCGCCTCAGAGGTGGGCGAGCAGGTACCGGCGATCTTCCTCGTCGGATTCATCCCGATGCTCCTGGTCGCCTTCGGGTACCGAGAGCTCAATGCGGCGATGCCCGACTCGGGCACATCCTTCACCTGGGGGACGCGTGCCTTCGGTCCGTGGATCGGGTGGATGAACGGATGGGGGCTGATTGTGGCGACCGTCGTCGTCCTGTCGAACCTTGCGGCCATCGCCGTCGACTTCTTCTATCTGTTGCTCGCACAGGTGACTCGCAACTCCGCCATTGCGGATCTCTCCGACAACGTATGGGTCAATACCCTCACCTGCCTGGTCTTCATCACGCTGGCGACCTGGATCGCGTACCGTGATATGCAGACCACCCAGAAGCTCCAGTACTGGTTGGTGGGGTTTCAGCTGACGGTGTTCCTCGGCTTCGGCGCGGTGGCCATTTACCGCTACTTCACCGGAACCGCCGTCAATCCGACACCCGTGAAGCTCGAATGGTTCAATCCCTTCGCCGTCGACTCGCTGGGGACTTTCGTGGCGGGCGTGTCCCTGTCCTTGTTCATCTACTGGGGCTGGGACGTGTCGCTGACGGTCAATGAGGAGGCCGACGACGCCAGCTCCACCCCGGGGCGCGCCGCCGTGCTCACCGTCATGACCATCGTCTCGGTGTACATGTTCGTCACGATTGGATCCATGATGTTCGCCGGCCTGGGGAAGGACGGGATAGGGCTGGGCAATCCTGCGATCCAGGACAATGTCTTCTTCGCCTTGGCCAGGCCGGTTCTGGGGCCGTTCGCGATCCTCCTGTCGACGGCGGTGCTGGTCTCGTCGGCGGCGTCCTTGCAGTCCACCTTCGTCTCTCCCGCCCGCACCCTCCTGTCGATGGGGTATTACGGAGCAATGCCGGAGAAGCTCGGCGAGATCTCTCCGCGCTTCCTGACTCCCGGGTGCGCAACAGTCGTCTCGGCGATCGCCGCCTCGACCTTTTACACGCTGCTGCGCTTCGTATCCACCTCCGTCCTGTGGGACACGGTTCAGACCCTGGGGGCGATGATCGCCTTCTATTACGGTCTCACCGCCTTCGCCGCGGTATGGTACTTCCGAGGACAGTGGTTCCGCTCGGTGAGGAACTTCTTCTTCATGCTGGTCTCGCCGGGGCTGGGGGGTCTCATCCTCTTCGCGCTCCTCGGCCTGACCTTGAAGGACTCCCTCGACCCGGAGTATGGGTCGGGATCGCAGGTCTTCGGCGTCGGTCTCGTCTTCGTCCTCACCCTCGCCCTCATTCTCCTGGGCGTGGTGCTGATGCTCGTACAGTACGTCCGAGCACCGGCCTTCTTCCGCGGGGAGGTGATCGCACGATCCGACGCTGTCACCGAGGAGATGAAGGTGGCAACTGTCTTAGAGGAGGACGATGGTGAAGCCTCCCAGCTCCGTGCTGCGTCATAGATGCAGTGAACCGGAGCGAACACACACATGAAAACAGCTCACTCCGCGCCAGGCCGGCGGAAGGAGCTGAGAGGAATCACATTGTCATCGTATCGACGGCCACAGCTGATCGATGCGCCGGTAATCAAACGCACGATATGTGGACGCCAGGCCGGACCACGAAGGAGTGACCAATGAGCATCAACATGGAGCGAGTCGCTGAGCTGACGGAGATCGAGTCCAGGCGCCTCAATGAACGGACCAAGGGGTCCGGCGACATGTACAACCGCGCGAGAAACAGCCTTTCCGGCGGTGTCGCCTCCTCGTACCAGCTGCGCGAGCCCTGGCCCATTTACCTTGAACGGGGGCAGGGGCCGAAGGTCTGGGATGTTGACGGCAACGAGATGTGGGACTTCCACAACGGCTTCGGATCGATGCTTCAGGGGCATGCCCACCCGGTGATCGGAGAAGCCATTCAGGAGCGGTACGGCAAGGGCACCCACTTCGCCGCCCCGACCGAGGACGCCCTGGCGGTGGCGGAGAACCTCTCGAGCAGGTGGGGGCTGCCGAAGTGGCGCTACACGAACTCGGGCTCGGAGTCCACGATGGACGCGATCCGTATTGCACGCGCCTACACCGGTCGCGACACGGTCATGAAGATCTTCGGCTCCTACCACGGGCACCACGACACCGTCATGGTCTCGATCGGCGTCGAGTACGACAAGATCGGTGACCGTGACAACCTGGCCTCGCTGCCCTACGGAGGCGGCATTCCCGACGCCACCGTCCAGATGACGGTGCCGGTTCCCTTCAACGATGCCGAGGCCATGGAGCGCCGCATCATCCGGCTGACCGATGAGGGGCGTAAGCCCGCCTGCGTCATCATGGAGCCGGCCATGATGAACCTGGGCGTCGTGCTGCCGGAACCGGGATATCTGGAGCAGGTCCGCGAGATCACCCGGCGACACGGCGTCGTCCTGATCTTCGATGAGGTCAAGACCGGCCTGTGCATCGGTCCGGGCGGCGCCACCCAGCGCTTCGGAGTGACTCCCGACCTGGTGACCATGGCCAAGGCCCTGGGTGGCGGTCTGCCCTCGGGCGCCATCGGAGGCACCGAGGAAGTCATGTCCGTGGTGGAGGACCACACCGTCTTCCAGGTCGGCACCTACAACGGCAACCCCCTGGTGATGGCCGCAGTGCGGGCCAACCTCGAGAAGGTCCTCACCCCGGAGGCCTACGCCCACCTAGACCACCTCAACGATCGCATTCTCGCGGGTTGCACGGAGGTCGTTGAGCGCTACAACCTTCCGGGCTACGCGGTGGGCGTCGGCGGCAAGGGGTGCGTCACCTTCTCCCCCAAGAAGGTCGTCGACTACGAGTCCTTCAAGGAGCACCAGAACGCGGAGCTGTCCGAGCTCGCGTGGCTGTTCAACATGAACCGGGGGATCTTCATGACTCCGGGCCGCGAGGAGGAGTGGACCCTGTCAGTGACCCACACGGACGAGGCGATCGACGCCTACGTCAGCTGCTTCGAGGAGCTTGCCGAGGCGATCACTTCCAAGTGACGTCAGCACTCTCTGATCTCATGGGGGCCACCGAAGACGTCGGTGGCCCCCATGAATCGTGTCCTGCCCGCGGTGGCGCTCGGTGGCACTCAGTGGCGTTTCCAGGCGCGGATCCTCGTGCGGAAGGAGGTGAAGGGCGCCACCGTGTTCATGTGCACCCACTTGGCCACAGGCCAGGCCGACGGCGTCGAGGAGGCCCACGCCCGCTGCCCGGAAGTGAAGAGCTCCTCCCGGCTCAGCGATGCCACGAGGGCGACAACGCCGTCGCCCCGGTTCCGAAAGGCCTCCTGAAGCCGGGGCAGGGAGGCGTCACGCCACTGCTCGTAGAAGGCGCTGTAGAGATCGCCGAGTCGGTTCCACCGGTACCCGGGCGCGGGCGTGACCACCTCGCGTCCGGCCTGCTCATCGCGCTCCCAGCCCAGCAGCAGGTCCATCCACCCCAGCTGGTAGGCGAGCATCTGCGCCGGCGTGCGGTCCACCCCGTCCTTGAGCGTGTGGAGTTCGGAGGCGGGGACGTCGTCGAACTCGGCGATGAACAGCTCAGCGCGCTTGCGGATCTCCGCGATGAGCTCCTCACCGGAGGCGTAGTCCTTCAAGGCGGTTCCCTTCTCCATCCTCGCCGGCGGCAGCCGGAGGCACGCGATCGTAGGTTAACCCTCGGGTTCGTACCCTTAACCTACGAACCCGAGACTCAACCTACGAACTCGCGGCGCCCCAACCGCGCCTAGTCCTGCGAACTAGTCCTGGGAGGTGACTCCGACATCGGCCATCTTCCGCTCCGTCCACGGGGCGACGATGAACAGGATGATGGCCACTGCGACCGTCACGGCCCCCAGGCCGTAGTAGTAGGTGGAGTTCGCGATGTTCTCCGTCCTGGAGATGATGAAGCCGGCCAGCCCCTGACCGGTGGCCGTCGTCAGCAGCTACAGGCTCATCGTCTGGGAGGCGAAGTTCTTGGGTGCCAGCGCCGACGTCGTGGACAGGCCCACCGGGGACAGGAAGAGCTCGGCGACGGTCTGGATGATGAAGACCACGGCCAGGAACCACCAGGGAGACAGCTTTGCGCCGCCCGGCCAGATCTGGAAGCCGTAGCCCAGGATGAAGGCAGATACCCCGATGATGAGCACCGAGATCGCGAACTTCATGATGGTGGAGGGGAACCGGCCCGCCCTCCGGGTGAAGAGCCAACCGATGAATGGTGCCAGGATGACGATCGTGGCTGGGTTGATGGACTGGTAGGTCTCGGGGGGGATGGCC
>ERZ772958.266-NODE-266-length-23096-cov-4.066881_pt1 | contig 23096 bp, 17 predicted proteins | sample MGYA00580681_ERZ772958 | MGnify/ENA primary metagenome ERZ772958 (study PRJEB29015, sample SAMEA2738089) | human oral metagenome | biome: human oral; feature: human-associated habitat; material: saliva | place: China | collected 2275 ...
TTGCGGTAAAACTCGCCGAGCTGCGGATTCATGTCGTCCAGCGCCGGGTCATCTGAACCGACGCTGGCGATAATGCGGAAATCCTGTGGCCCCATGTTGCGGCTGCGCACGCCCAAAGTCACTTCGTCAGCAATCTGGGGTAGCGGTGAGTCATGATCGCGGCCAATCCAGGACTCCCCGGCCATTGGCAAATAGCCGTAGAAATAGTCGGGATTCAAGGCGAAAACGTCCCAGGTCGTAATCCCGCCCATGGAAAAACCGCCGAACGCGCGGTGCAGACGGCTAGCTTTTAAGGACTCATCTGTGGTGTCGCCGCCCGCGTAGGTTGAGTAGCGCGACTCGACTGTGTCAATAAGAGTGTTGATCTCGCTGGTCGCAAAGAAACGGTTGAGCTGATAATCCGTTTCAAAATCATCATTCACGAAAGAACGATCAGGGTAATACGTCGCAAAAACAACGATCGTCGGGGAGAGCGCACCACTGCGCTCCAGGTCATCAATCGCCGGCGAGACCTCGTCGGCCATCTCCTCCGCGCTACTCATCCATCCGTGAGTCAGGTACGCGATATTGGCCGGCACTCCCTGTACGTATGTCGCAGGAACGTACACCAGCGCCTGCTTCTTATAGGTCACGCCCTGATATTCCTGCTGATAATCCACGGTGTCGATCCGCCCGTGCAAGGGAATCGGATTCTCCGAGGCCGCGGGGACGATCACCGTTGTCCCGTCCGCCTTCTCGTGGTGGGTGACTGCGGGGGAGGGGGTGGAGGCGTGATGGGCCTCGTATCCTGCTGCACTGACCAAGCCGCTTGCTGCCACTAAGGTGCCCACGGCAAGCGCGACTGTTCGCCTGTGGCCACGAGGCCGTGGCTGGCGTGCCGGCACTTGCGTGGTTTTGGGGGTGGGTGAGGTCGGAGTGCTCATCGATAAAGTTCCGTGTACTTCGTGCGTGTTGACCTCATATAGTCGATTTTAGGTCCGCGGCTGCGGCGGTGCGAATGCGCCTAAGCTACCGGAAGATAGGATTGAGACACCAACTGGACAAAGGAGTTGTCATGATTGCTGTTACGACCCCAACCCTTGAAGGAACGCCCATTAAGCGTTACATCGGAATTGTTTCCGGAGAGACAATCTCGGGCGTGAACTTCTTCAAGGACATCGGCGCTGGTTTGTCGAACCTCTTTGGAGGCCGGGCCACGAACTATGAAGAGGAACTGTCCGAGGCCTCGAAAACTGCGATCGACGAGATGTGCCAGCGCGCGAAGGCAATGGGTGCGAACGCGGTAGTCGGCGTGCATGTCGACTACTTCACCGCCGGAGCTGATAATGGAATGCTCGCAGCAATCGCCACGGGCACCGCTGTTGAGATATAAGTGTATTTTTACGTAAATCCCCGCACTTCAGCCGTAATGCTGCGGCCTGGAATGCGGGGATAATTCTTGTTGCTTCCTTGATTTCTCCTCGGGGAACTCTGTAAAATCGCACAGTATTCAATCCTGTATCAACAAGCAATGGTGGTTGTGTCATGGCGAAACTTCGCGGTTTACTTCGAGTGCTGGGTGCTCTTGTCGTTATTGCCCTGGTCTTCCTCGGTGGAATGAAAATGGCCCCTTACCTGGGATTCTTGGGATTCAACTCCAAGAAGGTCACGACCGACACCACGACCATCACCAACTCTTTCTCTGATATCGCCGAGCTTGCGACTGAGTCCTATATCTTCACTGAGGTCGGCAAATACTCTGAGCAAGGAACGCAGATTTTTGGCCTGGAGGTTCCCGGAACAGGAGCGTCATTCCTCATCACCTACTCGGGTGAAGTGAAAGCCGGCATCACCGATATCAGCGCGATCAAGGTTGAACGGGACGAAAGTAAGAAAACCATTAAGGTCACTGTTCCGGCAGCCCAGGTGATCTCGACCAAAATCGATCCCTCGTCGGTCAAGACCTATGACCAGACCTTTAGCTTGGCGAACCGCCTCGAAGTCAATGAAGTGACTGGTTTCCTTGCAAACGAGGAGAAGCGCGTATCCGAGGACGCTGTGAAGCACGGTCTGCTTGAGAAAGCACAAAAGCGCCTGGACGAAATCGTCACCGGCCACGTCAAGGCAGTCTTGGGCGACGAGGCCAAAGATTATGAGGTGAGCGTAACCGTCGCCGAGGCGAAGAACTGATTGCCGAGGCCGGGGCTAGCTTTCGGGAGAAGAACTCCGGTCTGCATCTGCCTCAGGCAGAGCCGGGAGGGGATCGGTATCGGCGCGCGAAAAGCTCAGGGAAGCCGCTGACCCAAGCACAGGGTGTGTCCTCGTTTGTAGATGGTTCCTGTGCGCTTAGTGCATGCTGGCGGTGTCTATTTTCTAGTTCTCCGGAATTGCTGTTCATCACAGTTCTGGGGTGTTCTTTTCTTTTCGTTTCGGTATATGTGAGGGGTGATGCTGGGTTCAACTACTCCCGAAAAAGTTCGCTGCGAATTTCCCGTAAAACTGACTCGAAATGCCTGGGCAGCGCTGTAACCTATCGACCATATCCACCAATCAAGGATGAGTGAGGGATAACAATGGCGCGAGGATATCGGGCGATTCTGGAACTGCCGGAAAAAGTAGATGCACTAGAAGTTTCGTATCAGTTGTTCCATAAATGGGTTAATGACAAGTACCTGCCTCCAGAGCGGGAACGAAGCATTGAATTCGACGACGATGGAATTTATCGATTCGGTGAATTAGGATCGCGCCGCGACGAAGGGCGAACTGAAGAAGTAACGGTGACACGGTTACGTGAATCCAGTAAGGATCGGCATTATCACCGGCAACTGTTGGAAGTAGTCAATACTTCTGAAAAGAATGATCGCTGGACGACGCGCATGTATTCCATGACAGCAACCAAGGAATCCAGATATCGCCAAGTGATATGGGTTGAAGTGATTCCTCCGGCCTCGTCTGAAGAACCTGCGCGGCGTCCGAATCTGGTGGTGGAGCTCGTCAAGCAGTATGACTTGTGTCTTCATGAAAGCGGTGTTCCTATCTCTCATTCGGTGCAAGACATTGGTGAAGAGAAAGATGTTGACGAATTAAAAAATTGGATCTTTAGCCAGCAACGGAGAGTCGCTATTGTCGTCGCGGCCCCAATTTCAGATGAGAGTGATTGTGAAGCTCATCATCAATGGCGCGAGGTTCTGAAAACGCTGACGGATGATTCCTGTGGATGCGCGTCATATTTCCTGCTGAAGCCAGAAGTTTATGACTATTTCTGTCAGCGCATCGGAAACCTGAAAATGGATAAAGGTTGCCTGAGGACCTACCTCCCACAAGTCAATCCAAGTGACGATCTTGATCCAAAGCGCCATAGGATATTGACATCATCAACGCTTTATCACGGCCTTGACGGGAACACAAAGAAATTCCGTCCCGAACTATCGCGCATTATTGCCCGAACTCCGTGTTCATATATCTGGGAAAAGGGACTTGACGGGGAGCTGAAGAGCGCTCAGGATGTGCTGAGTAAACAAAGACTGGAAGTTCCGACTTTCCGTCTGGCGTTGGCGCCGGAAGTGATCCTCGAGGAGGCTGAAGAGACAGAAACATCCGTAGCCAAAGCTGTTGAACATGTGGTGCAAACTGTGCTCGCAAGCAGGAAAGGGGAGGAATCAGACTCCAAGCCTCACGAGCAAACGGCAGCTTTACAGACTCCGCAAGTGGCTTCTGATATTCAACGTACAGATAGAAGTCGACGTCCTCAGTGGGCAGCTCCGCTCATAGAGCTGATTCGGCGTTTTGCTCCGATGTTCGATCCAAGGACTCACGACGATATGAGTGATGGTGTTGAAGCCCTGTCGGCGGGGTTGAGTGTCATCGATGAGCGTTATAACAACTTGGCACAGAAAGTACATAAGCTCACTCAGGATTTTCAGGGGGAAAAGAACAGGCTTCAGAAGGAAATTGATGCCTATGAGGCTCTCTTCGAGCAGGCCGAAGAAGATAGCAGAGCAGCAGAAAGAGTAGTTGAGCTTGAGAAAAGGATTGAGGAACAAGAAGAAGATCGTAAAGAGGAGCGAGCGAAATATCGAGAACTAGAGAATAAAGTAAGGCGACTTGAATATCAGCTCAGAAATCCCCAAACCGGGCTTCAGGGGTACGACTATGTGGAGGAACAACTGGATACAGCGCCGGATGATATGTCGACTCTCTTCGATTGGATGACCCGGGAAGATCTATATCCGGAAGTGCGGGAATATGTCGTATTTTGTGATCCTGATCGAATGTATGACGCGATACTCGATTTAGACGACATGAGCGGAAATTCGCGTTACGCAGCCGACTTTTGGAAGTTCATCCTTGTCCTGCGTGACTATATGCGCGCACGCAAAGAAATTGGCTTTCGCGGATCTGTGCATGAATATCTAGCGGAAAGTCGTGGGCAATACAGAATAGAGTCGCAGAAGCGCCATTCTCCTACTGAGAGTGAAACCGTCCGAAATAACGGAAAAATGTGTGGAGAAAGGATATTCCCTGTCCCCGTTGAGGTTGATCCGCGTGGCGAGATTGAGATGTTGGCTCATTTCAAAACGAGCCATAGGGACACGAATGACCCGCGTATGCATTATTACGCAGATACGCAATACACTCACAAGGTTTACATTGGCTACATCGGCCCTCACCTAACAAATACCAAGACCAACTAACTGCACTGCTCGAGGAGGTGACCGTGACTATTCCCGAAGGCCTCGTCGCCTGCAAGGACGGCCTTGCCCGCCCGACCTGGGCGGCCACGGACCCGCTCTTGCGCAACTACTACGACACCGAGTGGGGAAGTCCGGTCACCTCCGAGCAGGGCGTCTTCGAACGCCTGGTCCTTGAGAGCTTCCAATCCGGCCTCTCGTGGTCAACGATCCTCAAGAAACGCGAAGCCTTCCGCACTGCCTTTGCTTCTTTTATTCCCGAGGCCGTCGCCGCGTTTACCGATCAAGACTGTGAGCGCTTGATGCAGGACGCGGGCATCGTACGGAATAAGCGGAAGATCGACGCGGCCATCACCAACGCGCGGGCAGTCATCGCGCTTCGCGGTGCTCTAGCTGCCGAAGCGGACGCACACCGCGCCGGGCGGATGGGGGAGGCGCCGCTTACGCACCTGCTACGGCCCCGGCAATCCTACCCACGCCACCTCGGTGAACTTGTCTGGCTCTACCAACCCAGCCAGCAGCCTCGGCCGAAAAATGCCGGGGACGTGCCCGCACAAACGGAAGAATCCCGTGCTCTCTCACTGGAACTCAAACGCCGAGGCTTCGTCTTCGTTGGCCCGGTCACCGCATTGGCCCTGATGAGCGCGATTGGGATTGTCAACACTGACATCTTGGGAACGTGGAAGCGGCCGTCGAATGAATGAACCAAGCTACGTTGAGGTCGCTGCGGCTGAATAGAAACGGGTCTAGAGTGAAAACATGACTCCAGAGATTACTGATCCGAAGTTCAAAGCAATCGCAGAGGAAATCCGGAAGGACCCGGAAAATGCCTCATTCACAAAGCGCGGGATCGACCCGCTCTTCTTCGCAGGACCCGAATGCCGGATCATGATCGTCGGCCAAGCTCCCGGCCGCGTCGCCGAGGAAAGCGGCATCGTCTGGAACGACCGTAGTGGTGACCGTCTGCGTGAGTGGATGGGGATCGACCGCGATACCTTCTACAACTCTGGGAAACTAGCCATTGTTCCCATGGACTTCTACTTCCCGGGCACCGGGAAGAGCGGCGATCTGCCCCCGCGCAAGGACTTCGCGGATAAGTGGCACCCGCGCTTGCTCGAGCTCATGCCAGATCTAAAGCTCACTATTCTGGTGGGCTCCTACGCAACAAAGCGCTATCTGCAGCTCAAATCTTCGGCCTCTCTCACGCAGGTCGTCAAGGACTACCGCGACTACCTACCCGAGTTTTTCCCGCTGGTGCACCCATCGCCTCGTAACCAAATTTGGATGAAGAAGAACCCCTGGTTTGACCAGACTGTTATTCCGGATCTGCAAGAGCTTGTCGCGCAGATCATGAGGTGAGTTTCCGCGAGTTTTGTTTCTCCAAGGTAGGCAGGTCTTCGGGGAAATCTTTATTCCCGCTTGTTACTCCCACTCGCTTCCGTCAGTGCGCCAGCCAATGAAGGTCCAGACAACGGGGAGCGGGTAATTCAAAACCCACTGTGTCTGAGGCGAATCGCTGTGATCGTTAGAAAGACCGTTCGCAGGCTGCACCGCTGGAACCTCAATGAAATGATCGCGTGCATAGGCATCGAACAAACGTTGCTCACGCGCAGTGAAAGGCTCAGGGCGTGCCAAACGACGCAGGTCAGCCCTGGCCTCGTCAAAGGAATTGAAGCGCATCGGCCGATAGGTGTTCGTCGTTGCAGTGACAGGAATGCGGCCGAGGTAACGCAGCGCGCGCAAGACCTCGCGGACGGTACTGGGGCGCTTCGCTTTGCGACCCAGGTAGGTCAAGAGCCTGGGATCCGACGACGGTGGAAGGCTATTCGGGACGACTACGGCGGCCTTGACTCTCGCTGTGGCGTCAAGCTTTGAGATGCGGCTGAGAGTGTGATCGCTCATCAGGGAGCGTGAGGCGAAAGCACAATCGACGCTGTTCTCTCCCAAACCGGCCCGACTCCAGTCCTCATCCCAGGCAAGCAGATGTGAGGTAATAGGAAGATTCTCGGCGGCGGCGCGCTGATCGAGGATAGTCAGCATGGCCTCGGCAAAATCACACGCGTGGACGTGGTGGCCGGCCCTCGCAAGGGGAAGCGCAAGTGTGCCCGTCGCGCAACCCATGTCCAAGATCGTCTCGCCCATCGCGGGGGAGAGCAAATCCATAAGCCAGCGTTCGTAGTCTTCGGTCGCGTAACGGGTAAAAGTCGCCGCGCGTTTGTTCCAGTAGTCTTTGGAATCTCGGTTGATCGAAGCGGGATGCGGACTGTTGTCATGTGGCATGATTAGTGTCCTTTAGCGGTCTGGCGGCGTCATTACCTTTTCATCATGATAGGTGTGGTATGTGCTCGGCGCGTTATTCCTAAGGTAAAAAGCGTGCAATAATTGTGCAATGACGAATCCAGCTGTAATCCCGAATTTCTCCAGTGACTATCAAGAAGGCGCGCGTCAAGAGGTCATTGATGCCCTGGTCGCCACCAACATGGAGCAAACAAGCGGTTACGGTACCGACGAGCACTGCGAGCATGCGCGCGACCTGATCCGCAAGGCCTGCGACGCGCCCAATGCGGACGTCCACTTCCTCGTCGGCGGAACCCAAACAAACGCCACTGTCATTGATGCGATCCTCCTGCCCTGGCAGGGCGTGATTGCGCCTCACACCGGACACATCAATATGCACGAGGCCGGAATCGTTGAACGCGGCGGTCACAAGATCCTCGACATTCCCGCGAAAGAAGGCAAGATTACGGCCGCAAACGTCATTCGTGTGTGCGACGCGTGGGAAGGTGACGGTGCGCGCGACCATATGATCGCCCCGGCGCTGGTTTACATTTCCCAGCCCACTGAGTACGGGACCCTGTACTCGCTTCAAGAGCTCGAGGACATTTCAGCTGCTTGCCGCGAGCGTGGCTTGAAGCTTTTCGTCGATGGCGCCCGTTTAGCGTATTCCCTGGCCTCTCCGGCAAATGACGTCTCGCTCGCGGACCTTGCGCGTCTGTCGGACGTGTTCTACATCGGCGGTACCAAGTGCGGAACCCTTTTCGGCGAGGCTGTCGTCATCCCCGACGGTGGGTCGATTCGCCAATTCGTCACGCAGATGAAGCAGCACGGTGCGCTGCTTGCGAAGGGGCGTCTCTTGGGCGTCCAGTTCGAGGCCTTGTTTGAGGATGACCTCTACCTGACTTTGGGTGCTCCCGGCGTTGCCGCCACTAAGCGAATCCGCGAGGCTCTGATCCGCGCTGGATATGTCGTCACGATGGACTCGCCGACGAATCTGACCTTTGTTGCTTTGGATCAGGCCGGACACGAGCGTCTCTCGCGCAAGGTGCAATACGGTATTTGGGAGACCCTGCCTGATGGTCGCCTCTTGGCGCGCTTTTGTACCTCGTGGGGAACCCCCGAGGAGGACATCAAGGCTTTCGAGGCCGCGCTGGCCTGATAGTCGCCGCGGCCCTAGGTGCTCCCTCCACCTGAAGCTGCGCTCGGCACGAAGCTGCGCTCCGCACCGCCCCCTCCACATGAAGTCGGTAAATGTCATGGCTTATAACGCATGTCTTTTCACGACTTCGTGTGACAAAGAGGGCTGGGAATGCGCGGGGAGCATCGCGTGGACGGGGCGCGAAGCAGAGCGCGGGGAGCGTCGCGTGGAACGAGCTCCCATCGAGACAGGCAGCAAACGGAACGAACTCGCATCGAAACAGGCTCCAACTGACACAAGCACGCTACGCTTGAACAGTGACAACCGACGCTACCAATTTCACTGCCCCTGACTTCTCCGCGCTCGCGGCCTCGCGCCGCTCAATCCGCGCATACACGGATCAGCAGATTCCGCAGGACATCTTGGACGCGATCCTCAAGGACGCGACAACAGCCCCCAGCTGGTCCAACACTCGTGCCTTCCGCGTTGCATTGGCAACAGGGGAGCGCGCCGATCGCCTGCGCAAAGAATATGTGCGACGTTTCGACCAAACCCTGGATATCCAGCACCACAAGCGCTTTGCAACGATCAAAACTGCACTCAAGCGCGAACTTCCCGATGGAGATTTCCCAGTCTGGAAGCCTTACCCGAAGGAGCTTCGAGCCCCTCAGGTCGAGGTCGCGAAAATGGTCTACGGAGCATACGGCGTTGAGCGCCGCGACTACGAGGGGCGTGACAACGCGAACCGCCGCAACGTCTCCGCTTTCAACGCCCCCGTCATGGGCTTCGTTTTTGTTCACGAAAACATGCTCCCATGGAGCGCAATGGACGCCGGTCTCATGCTGCAAACACTCTTTCTTTCAGCGAAAGCTCACGGCGTCGACTCGTGTGCAATCGGTGTGCTCTCGGCTTGGCGCGGCCCAGTTGAGCAGGAATTTGAGATTCCCCAGCACTACAAACTGATCACCGGTTTCTGCTTGGGCTACGCAGATTGCGAGGCCCCGATCAACCACGTGAACGCACCCCGCCCGCCGATCCAGCTCCTCGAAGGGAAGTAAGCGTGTCCAAACAGTACCTCTCGGTGGCTTTTGCGTATGTGGGAGTGATAGTCGGCGCGGGCCTTGCCAGCGGCCAAGATCTCCTGCAATATTTCCTTGCTTTTGGCGCCAAGGGTTTGATCGGAATCGTAGCCTTGGGTGTGCTGAACGTGATTTTCGGCGTCGTTGCCCTGCAGCTTGGCTCGTACTTCCGTTCAGATAATCACGACGAGGTCTTCGAACGCATCACTCATCCGGTGTTGCGTCGCGTCATGGATGTGGTGCTGATCTTCTCTGCCTTCACTATGGGCTTCGTGATGCTGGCAGGGGCCGGTGCGAACCTCCAGCAGCAATTCGGAGTGCCTACCTGGGCGGGCAGCTTACTGTGTGCCCTGCTTGTCATTCTTACGGCTTTCCTGGACTTCGACCGGATTATGAATGTGATCGGGGTGTTCACGCCCATCATCATGATTGCGATTGCCGTTTTAACCATCTACTCACTGGTGACTCCGCATGCGGGAATTGCGGAACTTAACGCTGCAGCGCGTAACGTCACTCCCGCACTGCCGAATCTGTGGCTGGCGACGATTAACTATTTCGCGCTGTGTGTTGTCGGTGGTATTGCAATGGCCTTCGTCCTCGGTGGCTCAATCTTGCGCATTGGTGAAGCGCGTCGTGCCGGTCGTATCGGTGGTGTACTCATTGCTCTTGTGCTTGGTGCAGATGCGCTTGCTCTGTATCTGAACGTGGATCGTATCTGGGATGTAAACGTCCCGGCTCTTGAGATAGCACGCTCAATTCATCCGCTATTCGCTTTCGGATATACCCTTGTGATTTTTGCGCTGATCTACAACACCGCTTTTTCCCTGTTCTATTCGACAGCTCGTCGTTTTTCTGGCGGGTCGACCTCACGAATGCGTCTGGTGCTCATCGGAGTAGTAGCAGCGGGCTACGCGGCTTCGTTCATGGGATTCAAGAAGCTGATCGGGATTATGTATCCGGTCATCGGTTGGTTGGGTGTTGTTCTGCTAATTATTTTGGCAGCCGGCTGGCTGCGCGAGCGTTCTGCAGTCCTGCGCGAGGAAAACCTGCGCCGCAAACTTATTCGCCTTCTTGTCCGAAAGCATGCTGATGATCTCGAGTTCACGGACGAGGACCGGTTAGAGGCCCGTACGCTTGCGCGCGCTTCCGTCGTTGACGGTGTCGAATTGCGCCGTGATGCCAGTTCGGCTGCTGAGGAAATTGTCGATGCCCAAGATGATGCCGCCGCCTATGCGCGCACTCAGCTTCCCGTCGACGAGGACTTGGTTGCGCAGCAGATTGCCGAGGCCTTACCGGACTCTACCGAGAACAAGTAGTTTCGTCTTGGGCTGGCTTTAGATGTGCTAGTCGCGGGCTTGGTGAGCATCGCTCAGTGCCCGCGCGCCTTCCTGAGCCTCCTGTGTGGAACTAATTGTCCCCAAGGCGGCCTCGGCCTCTTCAAAGCGATGTGAGGCGGCAAGCCAACGTACCAGAGTGAGCCGGCTTTGGGGGGATTGGAGTTCCTGGTCAAGACGTTCCGCGCGGGCGACCCATTCGATGATGTCTTTGGAGGGAAGAAGATCTGCCCCTTTCGCGGCTTTCGCAAGGAGATTCAGGCGTGCCGAGGAAATCCCCTCCACATCACACACTTTGATTTCGATCGCCTCGCGCGCGGTGCTGGGGAGTGCCATCATCGGCTCCGCGTCCCCCTGTGCAGCCGATGCAAGTGCATCTTCGACCTCTCCAAGCAATTCAAATGAGGAAGAAGCGGTCAATCTTTCGGTGCCAAACCATGTCTCAAGGAAAATCACGATGCGAGGCAATAAAAGCGTGTCTGAATCCTTGAGCTGAAGAATGAGCCGGGTAAGAGGGTCTGCGAAGTCGTAGTAGCTACGGCGCTGGTCAAGTAGATCCGTGAAAACAGTAGAAACGGGTTTCGTCCACCCTCGTTCGCTGAGATCGCTCACAGCCTTCGCGACGCTGCGCTGTTCTGAACCCACGCGCTCAGCTAGATCTTTTACAGGCAATGGGTGATTTGCTGCTACGAGTTCTGCTATGACGAGGCGTTGTAGAGGGGAGAGATGGGCCAGTTGTTCCTGGTAATACGGGGTGAATGCGTCAATCCGAGTGAGGAGCAGGGTGCTGAGATCGTCAAAGTCAGCAGTGTTCAGAGCGCACCCAAGTATCGCCCACACTCGCGGTGAACCACCTGTCAGGTGAGTAATCGTATGGATTTTAGCCATCGCATCAGGGGTAGATACGTACTCAGCCAGTTGAGAATTGTCTGATTCTCGCGCCAAAGAAGTGAGCATTTCGCGCGCGTCTTCAGGGGAGAAGGGCGCGAGCCGAATCGTGTCGAAGAATCCGAAGAAAGGTGAAGCGGACTCAGAAAGACTGCGATCGAGACGAGCGGCGCTTCCAATGATGAGGATTCTCGTCTCGGTTTGAAGAAAGCTTCGCAGTTTTTGCTGTCCATCTTCTCCAAGAGCAACAAAGATATGGTCAACGTTTTCAGCGAAGACCACAATAGGTCCGTAGGTTCGCAGGGCGTCGCGAAGCTGTGCTTCTAGGGTTGACTCATCCGTGTTTCTCGTAGCGGCGGGGGAAACCCGATCGAGAATCGCAGCAAGAAAGCGCCCATATGACGTGATCGTCCATGGGGCCTCGGGAAGGCGAGCGATACGGACAGAAGGATCATTTTGGCTGGCAATGAGCCGTGTGCAGCGGTGATAAGCCAAGGAAATGACGTGCGTTTTGCCCACTCCGTGAGGGCCAACGAGAAGAGTGTGGTTGGGGCTCGGTGTGTGTCCAAGCTTTTTCACGCGCTTCTCGAGGGTCTTGAGAACCGGTTCACGTGCGACACACACGCGCTCGAGAAGCTCCTCAGGCATGAGTGAAGGAGTAAAGCAGGCAAGCGGAACGGTACTCATCGGCGGTCCCATACTCCCTTCTTACGTGCCCAAATGTATTGGAGTGCGGGATAACGCCAACGAACTGAGCGGCCTCGGCGCTCCAAATAGTGATCCTTGATGAGATCTTCAATGACGTCGGCTACCTCCTCACCTGGAGTCAAAGAATCGATGGGGACCCACTCATTCGTCTCAGACAGAGTCTCTTGCAGAATCTGATCCGCGATGCGTGCTCGCTCACCGTAATGCGGTGCGACGCGAGTGAGATAGTGCTCGAACCAACGGAATTCGTCGGGGTCGTCAATGAAATCTTCGAAGCATACGCGGACATCGCTGGGCGTAAATGTGGCATAGCGGCCGTGCGCGAGCGCTCCCACGAGTTTGTGTAGGAGGAATGGGATTCCCCCGCTCACGTCGACAAGTGCGCGTGAGACCTCGTCGCTGGGCTCATGTCCAACTCCTAGGAGCAGGCGGCGTGCAAGTTCGTCGGCCTCGTCATGGGTGAGCGGACCCAGTGGTAATGATTCAAGATCGTTCAAGACTCCCTGGGTCATGTTGGCTTTACTGAGGACGTGATGGAAGCCGATCGATCCGGTGACAATCCATCGGACTCGTGTGGTCTTTTGACGAAGTGCGCGCAGGGTTTGGAGGATTTCTTCGGCAGCTCCTACTCCTTCACGTTCGGCAATGTTATTCACCGCCATGGGGACTTCATCCATCATGACCAGTGGAATAATGTCGTTTTCTTCCCCGTCGAGGGTGCTGAGAATGTCGGTGAGTAAGACGTGTGGAGATGTTTGACGGTGATAGCTCTTAATGGTGATGGGGCTTGAGATCTCGATATCGCAGTTATCGAAGATGGTTTTAAGTTTTTGGAATGCCCGTGAGGGAAGCTTTCCGCCCTGAATGAGTGCATCGGCGGTGCGGATCAGGAAGTCGTTGACCGTGAATACGCCTTCGTAGTCGATGAAGTAGCAGTGGAAGCGCTTTTCTTGTGCGGCGAAAGCGTGCATCCAGAAGGTCTTGCCCATGCGCCTTGGGTCTGTGAGGAGGAGGTTTGCTCCTACTTGGAGGCGTTGGCGCGCTCGGGTACTCACCTCGTGACGGCCGACGAAGTTGGCCGGGTCTCGGTCGCTTCCGGGCTGTGGTTCGATAGGCTTCAGCGCCATGACACCCTCCAAAGTACGTGAAATCTTACGTGTAATTATACGTAGATTCTTACGTACGTCAATGGTGGCTGTTTATCATGCCTTCGCCTGACTCCAGTGAGAGCAAGTAGAGTTTGCGCGCCGGTCCTCCTCCGTAGTGGACCTCTCCTGAGGCCGAGGCCACGCGGTGGCAGGGGACGATCAGCGAGAGCGGGTTGTGCCCAACAGCGCTCCCGACCGCCTGGTAGGCGCGAGGCGAGCCGACCTCTCGAGCGAGATCCGCGTAGGTGACGCATTCTCCATAGGGAATATCCAGAAGCGCATTCCACACCCGCAGCTGAAAATCTGTTCCAAAGGTTGCCAAAGGAATTGCTGCAGGATCAGGGTTAATGCCCTCAAGAAAATCTTGCGTCCACTGATAGGCCTGTTCCAAGACGGACGCGTTCTGATCGCTCACTGTGCTCCCGTTTGGGGTCCACGCGTGCAAGGCAGCCGCGGAGGATAGATGTACGGGAGAGGAGGCCTCGGCCTCGGAAATCCCAAAAGGATAACCAAAGAAGCGCTGCCCACTCATCCATAGCGCGCTCAAGGCTCCGTCGGAGGCAGCGCAGGTAGTGGTTCCAAGTTCAGTGGCGAAGGAACACAGTGCCAGCGCGGAGTTCCTCGGAATACGGACAATACTCATAGGGTCAGCTTGGCATAGCAAAGACCGGTGCGCACACTCCGGACATGTGATCCTGCCACCCGTAAACTAGGTGCATGGACCCGTTGATGATTGCGCTGCTTGGGATGCTCATTATTGTTGCCACACAGTTTCTGGCGCCCAAGGTTGGCGTAGCGTCACCATTGATCCTGCTTGCTGTTGGCTTGGGGATCGGCTTCCTTCCTCAGGTAGGGGCTATTGAAGTTGAACCGCACCTGATCTTGGAAATCATCTTGCCGCCCCTCCTGTTCTCGGCAGCGGTCCGTATGCCAACCATGGATTTCCGCCGCGAAATGAACGCGGTTGCGATGCTCGCAATCCCTCTGGTATTTATCTCAGCCTTTGCGGTTGGCTTCGTCATCAACTGGATGGTCCCCGCGATTTCCCTTCCCTGGGGCGTTGCATTGGGTGCGGTTCTTTCCCCGACAGATGCGGTCGCCGTTTCTATTGCGAAACGTTCGGGTGTCTCGCACCGCATTATTACCGTGCTTGAGGGCGAAGGGCTCTTCAACGACGCGACCTCGCTGGTTCTGCTTTCTGCCGCAATGAATGCAGGCTTAGCCGCGGACAACAACGCTCTTAACCCGGGATTGCTCATTGGAAGGGTTGCGCTTGCACTCGGTATTGCAGCTGTCATCGGATGGGTCGTTGGTGAGGTTGGTGTACGCGTGCGTGCGCTTCTCAAAGAGCCCTCGACCGACACTGTCTTTTCATTCGCGATGCCTTTCATTGCCTCGCTTCCCGCAGAGCATTTGGGTGGATCCGGCTTGGTTGCAGCCGTAGTGGCTGGCCTCGTTGTCTCACGCCGTCGTGCGGCCCTCATCTCTGCAAACAACAGGCGCTTCTCTCAGCAGAACTGGGAGACCATGACCCTTGTTTTGGAGAGCGCGATCTTCTTAACAATGGGGCTACAAGCCTTTGGAATTGTCGAAGAAGCTAGTGAATTCGTTGGTGGCCTGGGCTTTGCAGCGATTGTGGCAGTTACCCTTGGCACGCTCATCATGGTCATCCGCGCACTTTTCATTGCTCTGATGCTTGCCTGGCTTGACCATCGTCGTTCTCACCGCAAGAGGCACTATGATGCCGAGGCCGAGCGCCTTGAAGCCTTTGAACACCGAATGGCACAGGCGTGCGCGGTCGATAGCGATGTGCTGGCCAGTCGCAATCTTAGTGAAGAACAATGGCTCAAGACTATGAACCTGTGGCGCAGGCGTTTGAGGATACGCGAGCGCCAGCACGCGGTACGTCGTTCCGATATTGACTACTTCGAAAACGAGCCCTTGGGGCCGCGCGAGGGAAGCGTGATTGTCTGGGCAGGCATGCGAGGTGCCATCACTTTGGCCGCTGCGCAGACCATTTCGACGCATGCCCCGATGCGTGCCCTCCTCCTGATGATTGCATTGTTTATCGCCGCTGGTGCGCTCATTATTCAGGGTTTGACTCTTCCCGCACTGATCCGCGTTGTTAAACCGCACATGGCCTCGGGAGATATCTCCGAAGAAGAACGCGAAGAACTTCGACAGGTCATGAGTTCTGCACTCGTGGATACGGCTCTGGCCCAGGCAATCAAGGAAGTTGATGCTCAGACACTCTTGTCTGCCGGAGTTTCGCGAACCCTGTCACGCCTGGGCAATGTTGTCGACCTGCAATCTTCTCCTTCGTTGGGGGCTGTGAGCGAGCCTCTCCCTGACACCGATGGGGAAAACGAGGCCACCCCCGTGGAAATGAGCGAAGAGGAAGTTGAGCGCTCCTTCACTCGCGATCAGATTCGCGAGCTGGCACTCGAGGCCATTCACGCTCAGCGTGATGCTCTTCTTCAGGCTCGCGACGAAGGGATCTTCTCTTCCGCGGCCCTCGAGGGCGCTCTCGCCCGCCTCGATAATGAAGAGATCCTCTTGGTTTCGGGTAAGCCCAGCGACCACTAGCCCCGAGTTTCCCTTACGGTCAACCAGGGGAATCCCCGATGTCGCCCCAGTAGCGATTTTGTTAGCCTTAAAAAGGTCAGTAAATAACGGTCGAAGGAATCCCAGTGCTTGAGCTGCGAAATATCGTCAAGATCTACGAAACCGCAAATCTGCGCCAGGTTGCGCTCAACGATGTCTCGGTTGCTTTCCGCGATAGCGAATTCGTCGCAGTTCTGGGCCAGTCAGGTTCGGGTAAAACGACAATGCTCAACGTCGTTGGCGGCCTGGACCGCTTCCAGAGCGGCGACCTGGTCATCGACGGAATCTCGACGCAGGACTACAAGGCGCGCGATTGGGACGCCTACCGCAACAACCGCATTGGCTTCGTTTTCCAGTCCTACAACCTGATCCCGCACCAGACCATCTTGTCCAACGTCGAGTTGGCACTGACCCTTTCCGGTGTCTCTCGAGGCGAACGCCGCAAGCGGGCGATGGAAGCCTTGGAACACGTCGGGCTTGCCGAGCACGTCGGGAAGAAGCCCTCACAGCTTTCTGGTGGCCAGATGCAGCGCGTCGCTATTGCTCGAGCGCTCATCAACGATCCTGAAATTCTTTTGGCCGATGAACCGACCGGCGCTCTTGACTCCAAGACCAGCGTTCAGGTCATGGACCTCCTCCGCGATGTCGCCCAGGACCGTTTGGTCATCATGGTGACCCACAACCCGGAGCTTGCGCACCAATACGCGACCCGCATTGTCGAGCTCGCGGATGGTGAAGTGATCGCCGATTCGCGTCCTTTCATCCCGGGTACCGAAGAAGTTCGCGAGGCCAAGCCGGTGCGCCGCACCTCGATGGGATTCCTGACCGCGCTTTCCCTGTCCTTCAATAACTTGATGACGAAGAAGGGCCGTACCCTGATGACCTCTTTCGCGGGGTCTATTGGAATCATTGGTATCGCCGCGATCTTGGCCCTTGCGAACGGCACGAACGCATACATCGCCCAGACAGAAGAAGAGACTCTGGGCGCATACCCGCTGACCATTCAAAAGAGCGGGATGGACATGTCCAGTGCCCTGTCCGCGCAAGTCGAAGCTGCTAGCAGTGAGAAGCCAAGCGACGGCAAAGTTGGGGTCTCTAAACTGAGGACCCTTGCAGACAATATTCGCGACGCGAAGACGAATGACTTGGCCTCGCTGAAGGCTTTCCTCGATGGGAACGGCGGGAATGTCAACTCTTTCGTCAATGCCATCGAATACGACTACGATGTGACGCCACAGATATTCCAGGCAGACACCTCAAAGGACAATATTCAGGTCAGCCCTGACCAAGCGATGAGTCGAATGGAAACGGGCATGCGCGGAAGTCCTATGTCCTCGATGATGGCCACCAACGCCTTCTATCAAATGCCGCAGGAGTCCTCGCTTTACACCTCCTCCTACGATGTTCTTGCTGGCCACTGGCCAACTTCCGCGTCTGAAGTCGTCCTTGTTATTGATGAAGACGGCAATATGTCGAACCTGATGGAGTATGTCCTAGGTCTGAAAGACCACAAGGAATTCGACGAGCTGATGCGCCAGTACTACTCGGGGACTATTGGCGAAAAGAACTCAGCTACCCCGAGTCCTTCGCCTTCAGCGAGCGACGCTCCCGCGGCCTCGTACGACTACGACAAGATTTTGGCGATTAAGTACAAGCGCATCAACGCCGCCGCTAAGTACACGTGGGACGACAACTACAAGGTCTGGTCGGATCACTCCACGGATAAAGAATTCATGAAGAAGCTGATCGACGAGGGGCAAGAACTTCGCATCAGCGCAATCGTGAAGCCGAATTCCTCGCATGGGGGAGCACTGCGCCAGGGCATCGCCTACAGCCCTGAGCTGACTCGCCAGATCATTCGCGAGGCCGAGGACAGCCAGATCGTCAAGGATCAGCGGGCGAACCCGAAGACCGATGTCTTCACTGGAAAGACCTTCCAAGAGCTAGCGGATTCCTCGAAGGACCGTTCCAGCGGTTTCGACATGTCCAGCTTGTTTACGGTCGATCAAAACAAGCTTTCTGCGGCATTCTCTATCGACCCATCGGCCATGCAAATGGACCTCTCGGGCCTAGATTTCAGCGGAATGGATCTATCCAGCCTTGACTTCTCAAACCTTGATCTGTCGGGAATGGACCTGTCGAATATTGATCTTTCGAAGCTTGTTCCCGCCGACGGTTCGGCTGTGCAGATTGACCCCTCGAAGCTCAACCTGGGCGAACTGAGCAAGAGTGTTCCGCAGCTGCAAAACGTTGACTTCCCAGCAATTATCCGAAAGACATTGGCAGATGGAGCCGTGAAGGACACTGCAGGAACGTACTTAAGTTCGCAGGCGAGCCAGATCCTTCAGGGCTTCCAGGACTACGCGCAAAACCAGATTGCCGCGGGTGGCTCCACGGACTTTTCTACGCTGGTCTCTGAGTACTTCTCTCAGCCCTCGGTCATTCAACAGATCAATACCGCCGTCTCTTCTGACCAGGTCGTTGATCGCGACAAGCTGATGGCGAACTTGCAAGCGGCACTTGGCGATGACCCGGCGCTCGCCTCTGTTGCCTCTCAGGTGTCAACGGAACTTGCGAACCAGATTTCGGCTCAGATCGCCGCGCAGCTTGGTGGCAATCTGATGCGCGGAGTATCTGCGGCGATCGGCCAGGTCTTGCAAGAGACGATGGCGAGCGCCATGACTCAGATGATGACTCAGCTTTCGGAGACAATTGGCCAGCAGATCAGTGCGACAATGAGCCAATTCGCAACGAATATGAGCAGTGCCTTCCACTTCGATCCCGAGGCTATGGCGTCGGCGTTCTCGTCGAATCTTGATGAGAAGTCCCTTGCCGCGTTGATGGCGACGATGTTCTCAACGAACGTCCCCACGCTTGAGACCAACCTGCGCGATCTGGGGTGGGCTGACCTGAAGTCCCCCAGCAGCATCTCGATTTACCCGAAGTCCTTCAAGGATAAGGATTCCGTTAAGGCTGTCTTGGACCAGTACAACACTGACAAGGAGAGCGCGGGTAAGTCCGACCAGGTCATCACCTACACCGATATCATGGGCGTACTCATGAGCTCAGTGACGAAGATCGTCAACGTGATCTCGTGGCTCCTCATCGCCTTCGTGTCGATTTCGCTGGTCGTGTCCTCGATCATGATCGCGATCATCACCTATATTTCAGTTCTTGAACGCAAGAAAGAAATCGGTATCCTTCGATCGATCGGCGCTTCAAAGGGCAATGTTTCTGCGGTGTTCAACGCGGAAACCTTTATCGAAGGCCTGATCGCAGGCATCATCGGTGTTGCTGTCACCTACGGGATCTGTGGCATGGTCAATGCGATCGCCGAGCAGGGGTTCCAGGTGAGCAATATTGCTCAGCTATCCCCGCTTACCGCGGCAATCTTGATTGCGATCTCGGTCGGTTTGACCGTTATCGCTGGCTTGATTCCGGCCTCGAGGGCATCTCGCCAAGACCCTGTCGAAGCCCTGCGCTCAGAGTAGGTGAGACTGCGCCGGCGTGCGTCTGCGTTACCCTGAAGGTATGCAGCGCGCGTGCCGCGCGTCAGGCTGCCCATCTGAGGAGGACTTATGCCAACGCCTACCACCCTTTCGACCAGCGACACTGTCGCCGTTCTACTGGCGACCGGATTCGAGGAAGTCGAAGCCCTTGCGGTTGTCGATGCTCTCTATCGTGCGGGGATTCGGGCGGACCTCATTTCAATTGAAAACGAGCGTCACGTCGCAAGCTCGCATGGCATCAAGCTCGTCGCAGATCTCATGCTTGATGACGCAGATTTGGCGTCCTACACGGTGGTCTTCCTGCCCGGTGGAATGCCGGGAACCTTGAGGCTCAAAGAGAATGCGCAGGTGCGCGCCGAGGTAGTCCGCCGCGCCGAAGCCTCGCTCAAGCTTGCCGCGATCTGTGCAGCTCCCTCGATTCTGGCTGAACTTGGAGTGCTTGAGGGACGTCGCGCAACGGCGAACCCCGGTTTCATGGATGCCCTGAGCGCGGGAGGTGCGCTGGCTCAGTCTGAGTGCGTCGTCGTTGACGGGAACATTGTGACCAGCAGGGGAGCGGGAACTGCTTTGGAACTTGGCCTCGAGCTGGTTCGTCAGCTTCTGGGCGAGGAAGCGGCGCAGCAGGTCCGCGAATCCATCGTATGGCAGCACTGAGGAGGCACCGTGGGTAAGCGAAAGCCTCGTCCCTGGCCGGATACTCCCGAGCCTTTGGCCTCGTCGGTTATCGATAACCACACGCATCTTCCCGTTCACGAGGGAGAGATCCCCCGCGCAGATGGTGTGAAGATGCCTCTTGAGGAGCAATTGGAGCGCGCGCGTCAGGTAGGCGTGACGCGGATGATTTCCAGCGCCTGCGAACTGCCGTATTTCGATCCGATGCTTGAGCTTGCCCGCGCTCATGAGGGAGTGCGTGTAGCCCTTGCGATCCACCCGAACGAGGCCGCGCTGCACGCTGGGTGCGCCGATCCGTCCCCCGATGGTTTAGTTCCGCAGGTGCGTGAGCACCATATTCCCCTTGACGAGGCCTTGTCCGCCGTGGAGGAGCGCTTGGGTGACCCGATGGTGGTCGCAGTGGGGGAGAGTGGCTTGGATTATTTCCGTACTGCTGATCCCGGTCGCGAGGCCCAGAAGGAATCTTTCCGCGCGCATATCGAAATGGCTGCTCGCCATGATTTGCCGCTGCAGATTCATGATCGTGAGGCACACGAGGACTCGATTGCGCTTGTGCGTGAGTGTGCGAATCCTGATCAGCGCATTGTTTTCCACTGTTTTTCAGGGGATGCGGCAATGGCATCTGTTCTGACTGAACATGGGTGGTATGCGTCTTTTGCCGGTCCTATCAGCTATCCGGCGAATGAGGATCTTCGTCAAGCCTTCGCGGTCCTTCCACGCGAACTGGTGCTGGTTGAAACAGATGCGCCCTATTTGACTCCGTTGCCGTGGCGAGGCTGCCCGAATGCCTCCTACGTGATGGCGCATACTGTTCGCTTTATCGCTGATCTGTGGGGTGTTTCAGAAGAGGACGCGTGCGTGCAGCTTCGTGAGAACACTGAAAGGGTCTACGGGAGCTGGTAAACAGTCGAGGTAACGGGAAAGTGTGCGTGAATGCTCGCGCACATACCTTGAATGCTTGCGTTTAGGTTGAAACACAGTGGTGGGGCCTCCCTGTCGGGAGGCCCCACCACTCATACGTTGACCTGCTCTCCTTAGAGGATCTTCTTGATCGCAGGATCCTTCCAGGTACGCTGCTTAGTGAGGAGCGGGGAGTTGTTATCGATCATGAGGTAGCGAGTTTCAATCGCTTCTTGACGAGAGTCTCCTCCGTCATTCCAGGTAACGTCCACCGTCTTCCAGGTGCCGTTGATCTTGACCTGGTTCCACGCATGTCCGATGCTACTGCCATCGGAATAAGTAACATCACCAGTGACCACTACTGAGGCAACACCCGACTTGGTCGCGAGAAGTTGGAATGTGTTTGCGTAGCCCTCGCACACGGTTGTTCCCTTGAAGAAAATACCACCTGAATCGTGGTCGGGGAAAAGATCGTGAGTTAAGCGGTGCTTCTTCCGGTCAGGATCTTTCCACAACTCTACCATCTTATCCAATCCGGCATAGTTGTAGGTTGTGTGCTCGATCATCCACGAGTTGATTGCTCGTACCTTGGCTGCATCATCCATGCCCGGCTTGATGATGTCGGCAACAACCTTGTCCGCTGCCGAGTTGATTTGAGAGGTGTAGTCCTTGGGGGAAAGATGCTGCTCAATGGCATCCTCAGTGCCGTATTCGACGTGAAGGATCTTCCCATCCTTAGAAAGAGAAGGATAGCCCCAAGGCACGAGACCATTTTGATTTTTCGCTTCCCAGAATGCCTCTTGGATTTGAGTCATCGTTGCTGCATCATCCTTGAACTGCGAGATATCGATGTCTGCTGCGCCGTTCATCATATTGGCAGCAAGGTACTTCGACAGTGCAGTTGTGCCAAGGACCTGCATAGGAGTATCCGGGAAGGTGCGTGCAATCTTATCATCAGGCGCCGTGGACTTTGTCGTTGTCTGCTTGGAGTAAGTCAGATCGGGGGCAATGTAGCCGGTCTGTGTCTTCTCTTGCTCTTCCTTCATCTTTGTCAGATCGTTGAGATACGTCGAAGGATCGAAATTATAGACGGTGAAAGCATCCGTGAAACGGCTGTGTCCAATATGATAGGAAACGCACAGTTTTGCCTGCGGATCTCGCAAAGTACGCGGGTTTCCCGTCTGAATCCAACTGCGCTCAGGGTCGACAATGATCGGAAGAAGGCGGGTGTGTCCATCAGCCATGACCATCGGTATCTGAGAAGGAATCTCGCTCAGGCTTTGGAAATGAGAGTTGTTTGGATTGAGCTCCCTCCAAGCACTTGAAGCGATCTTGATGGGGGTGTTTCCCATCGTTCCTTCGATGTCGAGCAAATCGGACATCTTGGAAACCTTCACGCCCTTCTTGGCGATGACAGCGATCTGATCGCCTTTGCCATTGAGCATGGCATCGAGCTGTTCATCGGTGAAACCACGATCTGAATGAAGACCCTTGATGTCTTCTTCGGTGAAGAAATCTTTGAGCGCGGTGTTGAGTTGCGTGTCAAACTCTCGTTGACCTTCCTCGCGCTGATCGGAGTTCCATGAAGTGGCTGCAGTTTCCGCCATCAACTTGGGATTTAGACGGGTCACTCCCTTGTCATCTGTGCTATTGAGATGAACCAGGTAGTAGCTCTCTGCACCTTCGACCGGGTCCCACGAAACGGTAAAAGTTCCGTTGTCTTCCTCATCGACCTCCACATTTTGAGGACGCGGGAGGAAACCTTCGTCACTGACGCGGATACGACGAACAATCGGACGTTCTAGAAGTTTGCCTGTGTCAAGGTCGTTGTATTGGACCAGGTAGTACATGGGAAGAAGTCCCCAGCCTGAGTTCCCAGTGATATCCGCCAAAGGGCTGGCCTGGGAACGGGTCATGAGGGGGATCGGGTTAGGAGCAATTGCAAGGCCCTGAGAACCATGGCTCGCTACGCTGAAACCTAGATCGACGGTGAGCGTTGCATCGGAATAAACAGAGAAGGGCGGAGTATATTGCGCACCTTGTCCTGAGGGGGCAATATCCTTACGGCGCTCAAAGTTTTTGAGCGACACCTGGGTCGGGACGATCAATCTATCGCCCTGATTGACCTCTTGAACTCCCTCGGCCCACTCGTAAGCCGAAGGATTGGTC
>ERZ772958.267-NODE-267-length-23038-cov-5.573467_pt1 | contig 23038 bp, 20 predicted proteins | sample MGYA00580681_ERZ772958 | MGnify/ENA primary metagenome ERZ772958 (study PRJEB29015, sample SAMEA2738089) | human oral metagenome | biome: human oral; feature: human-associated habitat; material: saliva | place: China | collected 2275 ...
CAGAACCAGCCGGGGCGGGCACGGCGCCAGAACCAGCCGGGGCGGGCACGGCGCCAGAACCAGCCGGGGCGGGCACGGCGCCGGAACCAGCCGGGGCGGGCACGGCGCCAGACACAGCCGGGGCGGGCTCCGGCTCGCCACTCGCGCCGGACTTCGCGGCGGGCTCCTCCTCGTCGCTCGCGGCGGCGTCGGGGTCGGCCTCGATGGCGGCGAGCAGGTCGAGGGTCTGACGGCGCAGGGCGGGGTCGAGTCCGGAGACCGGCTCGTCGAGTAGGAGGTAGCGCGGGGACAGGGACAGGGCCCGGGCGATGGAGACCCGTTGCGCCTGGCCGCCGGAGATCTCGTGGGGCCGGTTCTCCCAGATCTCGCGGCGGATCTCGAGGCGCTCCAGCACCTGCCGGGCCCGACTGGTGGCCTCCTCGCGGTCGCGCACCACCCCCAGGGTGCGCAGCGGGGTGCTCACCTGCGCCAGCACCGAGCGGCGCGGGTGGAGGGTGGCGGCGGCGTCCTGGGGCACGTACTGCACCGCCCGCCGGAAGGCCCGCAGCGCTCGGGCTCCGCCTCGGCGCACGGGGCGGCCGTCGAGCAGGATCTCGCCGGCGTCCTCAGGGCCCGGGGAGTCGAGCAGCAGCAGGGCCCGCAGCAGCGTCGTCTTGCCGCATCCCGAGCGTCCGATGAGGGCCACGTTCTCCCCCGGCTCCAGGCGCAGGTCCACGCCGCGCAGCACCTCTCGCCGCTCGTCGCCCGCCCCCGGGTGGGAGCGCCTCAGTCCACGGGTCTCAAGCCCGCTCATGCGGCGGCTCCCGCTGCGGCCAGGGCCCCGTCGATGGTCTCCTCGGCGCCGGCCTCGCACATGGCGGCCGTGACCGGGTGTTCGGGGCGGGTCAGGACGGAACGGGTCTGCCCCGACTCGATGATGGCGCCGTCGTGGAGGACGGCGATGTTCTCGCAGATGGCGGCGGCGGGCAGGTCGTGGGTGATGAGGAGCAGGGCGGGGGCCTCGGGCAGGCTCGTCAGGGAGCTCAGGAGCCTGAGGATCTCGGCGCGGGCGACGACGTCGAGGGCGGTGGTGGGCTCGTCGGCGATGATGAGGGCCGGTTCGGCCGCCAGGGCCAGGGCCAGGCTGACGCGTTGGCGCTGGCCTCCGGAGAGGCGCCCGGGGACGCGGTCGGCGAAGGACTCGTCGAGCCCGACGGCGTAGAGGTAGTCGGTGGCGCGCTGGCGGGCCTCGTCCCGGGTGCGTCCGGCGGCCTGGGAGGCCAGCGCGATCTGGCGGCCGACCGCGATGAGCGGGTGCAGGGCTGTGGAGTGGTCCTGCGGGACCAGGGCGATGCGACTGCCCCGGGGGCGGAGGGCGGCGGGCAGCCCCAGCAGGTTGACGCCGCCGGCCTCGCCTCCCGCATCGGAGCTCGCGCGCGGGTCGCCGCCTGCGTCGGCGCCGTCTGGCTCAACGGTCAGCGAGCCAGTGATCTCCAGCGAGGCCGGGAGGGTGCCCGCGAGCGCGGCGCAGGTGAGGGACTTGCCGGCCCCGGAGGCGCCGACCAGGGCGGTCCGGCTTGCGGGGGCGAGGCGGAGGGCGACGCCGTCGACCAGCGTCGTGCTGCCGGAGCGCACCACCAACGATCTGAGAACGATTGTCACACGCAAACTCTAAATGCGAACGACACACTTTTCAAATATGTAGTTGGTTGGCCCGGACCGTCACTGCCTGCCCCGTCGGGCTACTTGACCCCGAGGCGCTTGAGATCGCGCACGGCGCCCAGGTCGGCGCTGGTGGCGAGCATGGCGTAGGCGCGCAGCGCCGCGGAGACCTTGCGGGGGCGGTCCACGTGCGGGGTCCAGGCGGCCTCGCCGCGGGCCTCCTCCTCGGCGCGGCGGCGCTCGATCTCCTCCTCGCTCAGGCGCACGGAGATGGAGCGGCCCGGGATGTCGATGTCGATGATGTCGCCGCTGCGCACCAGGCCGATGAGTCCGCCGGCCGCCGCCTCCGGGGAGACGTGGCCGATGCTCAGCCCGGAGGTGCCCCCGGAGAAGCGCCCGTCGGTGAGCAGGGCGCACTCCTTGCCCAGGTGCATGGACTTGATGTAGGTGGTCGGGTAGAGCATCTCCTGCATGCCGGGGCCGCCGCGCGGTCCCTCGTGGCTGATGATGACGACGTCGCCGGACGTCACCTGCTTGCCGAGGATCCCGGCGACGGCGTCCTCCTGGGACTCGAAGACGACGGCGGGCCCGGAGAAGGTCAGGATCGACTCGTCCACGCCGGCGGTCTTGACGATGCATCCCTTTTCGGCGATGTTGCCGAAGAGGACGGCCAGGCCGCCGTCGGCGGAGTAGGCGTGCTCGATGTCGCGGATGCAGCCGGCGGCGCGGTCGGTGTCGAGGGACTCCCAGCGGGAGGCCTGGGAGAACATCTCGGTGGTGCGCACGCCGGCGGGGGCGGCGAGGTAGCCGGTGCGGATCTCCTCGCTGACCTGGGAGCCGGGAACGCCGTCGGGGCCGGGGCGGGCGATGTCGTAGGCGGCGAGCTCCTCGCCCAGGGTGGTGCCCAGGACGTTGGAGGTGGTGGTCTCCAGCAGGCCGCCGCGGTCGAGCTCGCCGAGGATGCCGATGATGCCGCCGGCGCGGTGGACGTCCTCGATGTGGTAGAGGTTCGTCGAGGGCGCGACCTTGGCCAGGTGGGGGACCTTGCGCGAGAGGCGGTCGATGTCGGCCATGGTGAAGTCGACCTCGGCCTCCTGGGCGGCGGCCAGCAGGTGCAGGACGGTGTTGGTGGAGCCGCCCATGGCGATGTCCAGGCTCATGGCGTTCTCGAAGGCGGCCTTGGTGGCGATGGAGCGCGGCAGGACGGAGGCGTCGTCGTGCTCGTAGTAGGCCCGGGTGATCTCGACGATCTGGTGGCCGACGCGCTTGAAGAGCTCGCCGCGGTCGGCGTGGGTGGCCAGCAGGGTGCCGTTCATGGGCAGGGCCAGGCCGAGGGCCTCGGTGAGGCAGTTCATGGAGTTGGCGGTGAACATGCCCGAGCAGGAGCCGCAGGTGGGGCAGGCCAGGCGCTCGATGGCGCTGATGGTCTCGTCGGCCACGGTGGGGTCGGCGGCGTCCATCATGGCGTCGATGAGGTCGAGCTTGCGGGTGGTGCCGTCGGCGGCGGTCATCTTGCCCGACTCCATGGGGCCGCCGGAGATGAAGATGGCCGGGATGTTGAGGCGCATGGCGGCCATGAGCATGCCCGGGGTGATCTTGTCGCAGTTGGAGATGCACACGAGGGCGTCGGCGCAGTGGGCGCTGACCATGTACTCCACGGAGTCGGCGATGAGGTCGCGACTGGGCAGGGAGTAGAGCATGCCGTCGTGGCCCATGGCGATGCCGTCGTCGACAGCGATCGTGTTGAACTCCTTGGCCAGGCCCCCGGCGGCCTCGATCTCGGTGGCCACGAGGCGCCCGACGTCGCGCAGGCCCACGTGCCCGGGGACGAACTGGGTGAAGGAGTTCGCGATGGCGATGATCGGTTTGCCGAAGTCGGAGTCCTTGACGCCGGTGGCGCGCCACAGTGCACGGGCGCCCGCCATGTTGCGGCCATGGGTGGAGGTGGCACTGCGGTACTGCGGCATGAGCGATTCCTTCTCGGGCAGACGGACTGGAACGGCGTCGCAAGGAGCCGGCCTCAGGGGGTGGCCAGCGCTTCACGACGCCGTGTTGCCATAGCGTAGCCCTCGTTGGCTCCGGGCGCCGCTTCGCTTCCTGTCCCTGAGACGCGCTGAGACGCGCTGAGACGCTCCAAGGCCGCCCCGGCGCAGTCGCGGGCCGTCGTCCCGCAGCCCCGGGGGCCGCCCCTCACCGCCGCGATTTGCGGAACACCGGGCTTGCGTCACCGGCCGCGGTGACGGCGCTTGGCCCGCTGACGACGGCGCGCCCAGTCCTCGTCCGCCTTCTGGCGACGGCGCCTGCTCCGGTCATGGGAGGCACGGGTCGCGGTCTCCTCACGGGCAGCGGCCAGGGCGGCCTGCGCGGCGGTGGACGGACGCGCCCGGGCAGCCTCCTTGGCGGCCTGCCGGGCGGCGCGCTTGGGGTTGGGGCGAGAGGCCGACGACGAGCCCACCGGTCTGGACGCCGGTACCGGAGGACAAGCAGCGGCTCGGTCGATGAGCGCCCCGCCGTGAGTCAGGAGGAAGTCGTAGAGCTCGACGTCGCTGGGTTCGGCCCCGAAGACGTGCCGCGCCGCCCGCACGGTGCCGCCTTGGTCATTCGCCTCGGCCCCACGACGACGTTCGTAGAGCTCAAGAACACCGACCCAGAAGCGGCCGTCGAAGAAGAGGGTGAACTGGGCTGAGATGCTGGCGGGGACACCGGCCTGGTCGTCTGAGGCGGGCATGTTCGGCATGGAGGCTCCTGCGGGTGCGAGTGATCGCACCCGGTGCAGCAGGAGTCCCCGTGACGGCCGATGACCGGCCCCCGAGGTGACGAACGCCTGGTTGTTGCTCGCCCACGCCAAGATCGGCGGGGCGGATCCGGGGTCTGCGGCCCCGACGGCGTCATCCGGACTTCCTCCGGACCGTGCAGTTCGTGCTACCGGGTGTGGCGCGAGCGCGCCGCCCTCAGGCTAACGCAGTGAACGCCGCCCCGGGGGCACCGTATGCAGACGCGCGTTCGCACGGTAGGGCTCCAGGGCGCACCTGAGGGGTGCGTTCTGGGCGCCTACCGTGCGAACGCGCGGTCAGCGGCTGAGCGAGGTCTGCTCACATGACGCCGAGGATCTCCGTGACGAAGACGAGGGTGTCGCCGCCGCGGATGCCGGCCTGCGGGACGCCGCGGTCGCCGTAGCCGAGCTCGGAGGGGATGGACAGCAGCAGGCGCGAGCCGACGCGCTGGCCCACGAGGCCGTCGTCCCAGCCGCGGATGACCATGCCGACGCCGACCTGGAAGTTCAGCGGCTGGCCGCGGTCGTAGGAGTTGTCGAAGACGTCGCCGCCCCAGATCTGGCCCAGGTAGTTGGCCACGATCGTGTCGCCGGCCTCGACCACCTGGCCGTCGCCGGCGTCGAGCACCTGGACCTGGAGCCCCTCGGGGGCCTCGGTCCCGGGGAAGGTGAGCGTGGGCTTCGTGCCCTTGGCGCCCTCGACGGAGGGCATGTTGGTGTTAATCATGCGGCGAGCCTACGTGAGGCCCCCGGTTGGACGCCGCAGCGGGCCTCGGCCCAGCGCGAACCCGGCGAGCGGGCCGCGCAGCACCGGGGCGGGAACGGGAGCGAGACCGCCGAGCACGCGGCTGGGGCCGGGACGCATCAGCTGCGTCCCGGCCCCAGCCGAGGTGGTGGCGTCAGGTCGGACCGGACGAACCGGGCCCGACCCCTCGCTCTCAGTCGCGGAAGTAGCTCAGCAGGCGGAGGAACTCCACGTAGAGCCACACGAGGGTGACGACCAGGCCGAAGGCCCCCGCCCAGGCGTAGCGCTGGGGCAGCCCGTTGCGGACCCCGTTCTCGATGGACTCGAAGTCGATCGCCAGGAAGAGGGAGGCCAGGATGACCGCGAGGATTCCCAGCGGGACTCCCAGCGGGATCCCCATGATGGTCAGGGAGCGCAGCCCCCAGGCGCCGGTGGTCGCACCGGTCATCATGAGGGCGAAGTTGATGAGGCAGAAGATCATGTAGCCGAAGGTGGCCACGACCACCACCCGACGGAACCTGCCCTGAACCCGGAAGCCGCCGAAGGAGTAGGCCGCGAGCATGGCGCCGAAGGTGGCCAGCGTCGCGAGCACGGCCTGGACGACGATGCCCTCGTAGCGGGCCTCCATGATGCCGGAGAAGCCACCCAGCAGCAGTCCCTCGAAGGCCGCGTAGGCCAGGATGAGGGCCGGGGAGGGCTCCCGCTTGAAGCTGTTGACCAGGCCCAGGACGAAGGCACCGATGGCACCGGCGAACACCGCCATGGCGCCCAGGCTGAAAGTCGCCTCATCGGAGCTGGTCACCAGGCTCCAGGACAGGGCGCCCGTGGCCAGGATGACGGCGAACATGCCGGCGGTGCGGATGATGACGTCGTCGTAGGTCATGCGGCGCATGTCCGCGTTGGTGGCCGACGGCGCCTGGTACTGGGCCTCCAGACCGGCCATCTGCTCGGGACTCACCTGGCCGTAGCCGGCCGTCTGCTGACCGTGCTGGTTGGCGTACTGGTTGGCGTACTGACCGTACTGCTGGCCGTAGCCGGCGGCCTGCTGGCCGTACTGGCCGGCCTGGTAGCCGGGCATCGTGGGGTAGCCGTTGGGCGTCTGAGCCGGGGCGGCCCCGGGCGCATGGCCGCCTTCCTGGAAGGCGGTGCTTCGGCTGAAGAAGGGGTTGGACATGTTCCTCTCATCCTCTCTGAGGGGGCTGGGACCGTCGGCCCGGGGAGGCCGCCGCTCGCAGTCCGGTCCGGCCGTCGAGGACCGGCACCCGAAACTGCGCATATTATGCGCAGCCCCCGCACGGTCAGGGGAACCCTTTTCCCTCACAACGTAGCCATCTGGGGAGAGATCCCCACTGCGCGTCGGACGCCGTCGACTCCTCAGTGGCCTCCGACGGCTCGCATCGACCGATTGGTTCTCATCCTCCAGGAGGACCCCCTCCCCCTGACGGACCCGCCCCGGCCGGCCCCGGGTTCCTCACCTCGGCCGATTCACCGACGACGGCGCCTTCCTAGGCTGGAGCCATCCGGTTGCTCCGTGGGAGCAGCCCCTTGGAAGAACCACGGCGAACCGCCCACCCACCCCTGGCCAGAGGCCCACGTCGAAGAGAGAACATCATGATCGAGGCAGTCAATCTCACCAAGCGTTATGGCAAGAAGACGGCGGTGGACAACATCTCCTTCACCGTCGAGCCCGGCACCGTCACCGGCTTCCTGGGCCCCAACGGGGCGGGCAAGTCCACCACGATGCGCATGATCATGGGCCTGGACAAGCCCACCAGCGGCAAGGTCACGATCAACGGGCGCCCCTACCGGCAACTGTCGGCCCCCCTGTGCGAGGTCGGTGCCCTGCTGGACGCCAAGGGCCTGCACGGCTCGCGCAGCGCCCGCAGTCACCTGCGCCAGCTGGCCGCCTCCAACGGCATCCCCGCCAAGCGGGTCGACGAGGTCCTGGACATCACCGGCCTGACCTCGGTGGCCAAGAAGCGCGTCAAGGGCTTCTCCCTGGGCATGGGCCAGCGCCTGGGCATCGCGGCGGCCCTGCTGGGCGACCCCGGTGTGCTCCTGTTCGACGAGCCCGTCAACGGCCTGGACCCCGAGGGCGTCAAGTGGGTGCGTGAGACCTGCCGCCGTCTGGCCGGCGAGGGCCGCACCGTATTCATCTCCTCCCACCTCATGAGCGAGATGGCCCAGACCGCCGACCACCTCCTGGTCATCGGCCGCGGCCGGATCCTGACGGCCGGCCCAGTCAACGACGTCATCGCCTCGGCCACCACCGACCGGGTGCGCGTGGCCTCCCCTCAGGCCACCCAGCTCGCCGAGCTCATGGCCTCCCGCAACCTGGCCGCCCAGCCCGTGGCCCCCAACGTCCTGGAGACCACCGCGACCACCGCCGCCACCATCGGCGAGCTGGCCGCCCAGGGCGGCATCGTCCTGCACGAGCTCACCACCATCCACGCCAGCCTCGAAGAGGCCTACATGACTCTGACCAGCGACTCCGTGGAGTACCGCACCGACCCCACCTCCCAGGCCCAGATGCAGCAGACCCGGGTGCGCCAGGCCGTGCCGCAGGGCTCCGCCCGGGGCTGAGGCCCGCACGCCAGCGCGCCACGCCCGCCATCAGAAGCTCCATCCGTCTCACTCCAGAAGGCCAGCCATGAGTACTCACAGCCCCGCACACGCCTCCGCCGCCCCAGCCAGCCCCGCCCCGGTGCGCACCGCCGTCGGGACCGCCCCCGCAGGCCCCGCACCGCACCCGGCGCGCTCCCGCATCCAGGGCCGCCAGACCCTCCTGCGCTCCGTGCGCGCCGAGTGGATCAAGTTCTGGTCCCTGCGCTCGACCTGGATCACCTCCTTCATCACCATCGCCCTGACCGTTCTGTTCGGCGCCGGCCTCACCTCCGTCCTCGGACGAACCGAGGAGTACCAGGACACGGCGAAGAACCTCATCACTCAAGGCCTGACATTCGGGCAGGTCGTGGTCGCGGTCCTAGGAGCCCTCATCATCACCGGGGAGTACTCCTCCGGACAGATCCGCTCCTCCCTGGCCGCCGTCCCCAAGCGCGGGCAGCTCTTGGTGTCCAAGGCAGTGGTCCTGGCCATCGTCTCCTTCCTCCTGGGGTCGGTGTCCGTGTTCCTGTCCTGGGCGATCTCCAAGCCCTTCATCGGTGAGCACGCCGGCTCCCTCACCGACTCGCACTACATCGGCTACATCTGGGGCTCGGGCCTGGTCTTCGCCACCATCGCCCTCCTGGCCCTGGGACTCGGTTTCCTGCTGCGCTCCACCGCCGGCACCATCACCGTCATCGTCTCTCTCCTGTTCATCATCAGCGGCCCCCTCCAGCTCGCGGCCAGCAAGTGGCCATGGATCTTCAAGATCATCGGCTGCCTGCCCAGCACCGTCGCCGAGGCCGTCTCCGACCCGTTCCAGCGCACCACCGAGTGGGGCGGGCAGGGAGCCCAGTTCCTCACCCACGGCCAGGCCATCGCGGTCTTCGCCGCCTGGGCGCTCATCCCGCTCATCACCGCCTGGATCGTCTTCTCCCGGCGTGACGCCTGAGCGGGAGACTCCCCCGCCGGCAGCCCGGAGGTGATGCCCATGCCAGCCCCCGCGCCCCTGACCGACCCCGCACTTCTACGGAGCCTCATCCGCTCCCTGCCCGCGACGCCCTCCCCCGGTTCGGCGATCCCCGCCTCCGACCATGAAGGGAAGAGCCCCCATCGTCGGAAGCGGGTGCCTCAGCCGCACAGGTCGACGTCGATCACGACCCCCTGGAATGACACACTGAGCCCTATGTCCAGCCAGCTGCCAGCCCCTCAGCCCGGCCGTCCAGCCACCGACACGCCCACCGAGGACGACGTCGAGCTCCCGCCCGAGCCGCGGGGCCTGCTGCGCACACTCAGCCGGTGGTACCACCGCCATCCGACGATCATCGACATCTCGATCGCTGCCGGCGTCGGCGTCTACAGCCTCGTCGTGGCTATCCCGATTCTCCTGCGCCCAAGCAGCCCGGCGAGAACCTATCCCATCCTGCCTCTGGCGTTGATCGTGATCGCACTGATGGGGGTCGCGCTGTCACTTCGCCGGCGCTTCCCCCTGTGGTGCTGGGCCGCCATCCTCCTGATCCCGGAGACGTATCAGTTCGCGGTGCTGCACGCCTTCCACCTCACTGCGGAGCAGCTGCTGTACGCGGCCATCGGCGTCAGCGGCATGGAGCTGATATCAGTTCCCTTCGCCCTGGGCGCCATCGCCTCGCACCGCAGGCCGGCCGCCGCATGGACCGCGGGGGGCATCTCCCTGGTGGTTCTCATGGTGGACTTCAGCCTGACAACTCCTGGTTTGTCGATTGGGGAGATCCTGCGCACCACCGTCATCCTCGTTCTCCTCATCCTGGTCGGCATCCTGCTCGGTTTCAACGCCCGCTCCGCCCGTCTGCGGCTCAAGGCCATGGAGCTCCGCTCGGCCCGAATGGCCCTGGCCAGCGAGCAGGCGGTGCTGCTGGCGGCCGCCGAGGAGCGCAGTCGCATCGCCCGGGAGATGCACGACGTCGTCGCCCATTCCCTGGCCGTCATGATTACGATGGCCGACGGCGCCGCCGCCATCGTGGAGCGCGATCCAGCCACGGCCAAGCAGGCCATCGAGACCCTGGCCGAGGCCGGACGCAGCGCCCTGGCCGACACTCGCCGCCTGGTGGGGGTCCTGCGGGAGGACCCCTCGGTGGCAGCAGAACAGACCCCGCAGTCCCCGGAGCCCTCAGCACCCTCGGGGGAATCGCCGTCGTCGGCCCGCCAGCACGAGGTCCGCGACCTGCCGGTGCCCGAGTTCGCCCCCCTGGGGACGGTGACGCCGGTCGAGCCCAGCGTCCCCATCGCCAACCTGCGCCAGCAGGCCACCGACGGCGCGGGCGACCGTTCCCGCGGAGACCTGCCCCTGGCCCCCTCCCCCGAGCAGGCCGATATCACCGAGCTCGTCAAACGCTTCGTGGCGGCGGGGGTGCCGGTCACCTACCGGTGGGTGGGTGCGGCGCTCCCTGCGGATAAGGCCCTCCAGCTCACCGTGTTCCGCATCGCCCAGGAGGCCCTGACCAACGTGCTGCGCTACGCCCCGACGACACCGGCCGTCAGCGTCGACGTCGAGCGGCACATCGGCACCGTGGTCCTCACCGTGGACAACGAGGCCGCCCCCGGCACGCGCCCGATGCACGGATCCGGAAAGGGGCTGATCGGCATGCGGGAACGCGCATCGGTCTATGGTGGGACCGTACAGGCCGGCCCGACGCCCACGGGTTGGCGAGTCCGTGCGGTCCTGCGCTGGGACGAGCATGACGAAGGGACTTTCTCATGGCAGACGCCCCTGTGAGCAGCGGTGATCCTCTCCAGCCCGACGAGCCTGAGCGCCCCGGCGAGGTCCGCGGCCCGGTCAGCGTCGTGCTCGCCGACGACCAGGCGCTCATGCGCATGGGCTTCCGCATGGTGCTGGAGGCCGAGGAGGACATCACCGTCGTCGGCGAGGCCTCCGACGGCACCTCCGCCCTGGCCCAGGCCAAAGCCCTGCACCCCGACGTCATCCTCATGGACGTGCGCATGCCGGGGATGAACGGCATCGAGGCCACCGAGCACATCGCCCAGGAGTGCCCGAGCACGCGCGTGCTCATCCTGACCACCTTCGACCTGGATGAGTACGCCTTCGCCGGGCTGCGCGCCGGGGCCTCCGGCTTCCTGCTCAAGGACACCCGGCCCACCGAGCTCGCCGAGGCGATCCGCACCGTGGCCTCCGGGGAGGCGGTCGTCTCCCCGCGCATCACCCAGCGGATGCTGGAGATGTTCGCCGGCTCGCTGCCGAGCTCGGAGGCGCCGTCCCAGTCCTCCTCGGATCCGCGGATCGACTCACTGACCCCGCGCGAGAAGGAGATCCTCGTGCTCATGAGTCAGGGCATGTCGAACGCGGAGATCGCCGCGCACCTCGTCGTCTCGGCCACCACCGTCAAGACCCACGTGGGCAACGTGCTCGCCAAGCTCGACGTGCGAGACCGGGTCCAGGCCGTCGTCGTCGCCTACGAGACCGGCCTCATGGCCTGACATCCTGAGAAGCCGCATCGAAACGCAACTGTTGACGACAGCGTAATCCCTGAGTCGGCACCAACATAGCCCCACTCAATCGTTTAACAGATTCCCAACCGGCAGCCACAACCAGGAGCCACAAGGCGGCGCTGAAATCTACCACAAGAGCACAACAGGAATTCATACTGACGAAAAAACGCAATTCTACGGAACTCAGCGAAAAACCTAGAAACACGAAATAATCTGAGGGTTTTTATATAATATACCGTCAAACCCGCCCCTACATTACGCCAGCGGTACAACTTTCTCATGGCGAACCCTATCGACTTCACATACCAGTTACAACTGGCACGAACCCCGCGATTCCTGTGTCGCTACCCTCCACCGACACCCCCACAACGCCACGTCCACCACACAAGAATCAACCGCCGTACACCTCCTACATTCACCACGACAAATTTTCGTAAACAACTCTCTCAATAGAACAAACAGTGGCGTAAAACTTCGCTGGGAGTCCCGAAAAAAATTCGAATCCCTTCAATCAACAAGGAAGTTGACTCCTTTTGTATCACCAACAAAGGAGCCACTTCCTTCAATAGCACCACTGAACTATGTCAATCATCCAAAATGACGACAGTTGCATTATAGTTCACCTCAAACCACCCAAGAAACTCTACAAGAAAGGCTGCAGTCACATGAAGAATCAACAAACTGGAGACAATAACACCTACATTGGCGGAAATTCCAATGGCCCCATAAATAGTCCCGGTTCAGTTAGTACGCACGGAAATCACAATACAGTAATAGTCGGAACTATAGACAATCACGGAAAAAGAGTCTACAACATCCTAGACACTTCGCGCAAAATGAAAATACCTATCCCCTCAGGAGGTGTCGGCTTTTTGGCACTACTTGCTTCAGCGCTAGGAATTCTTGCAGACATATTGGCAGTTAAAGGGGAGTACAGCGATCACAAATCTGAATATATCGACTTTTTTACCTCCCTCACAAAATCTGCAAACCCCAAGGTGCCGCCAAGTCTAATCGGAGCAGTAGTATGCGTCCTAGCCGGCATCTCTTTGATAGCAATAGGGTTTAAGCTCTTCAAGTTACTTATATTCTTAAGGAAGACGATCCTATGGATCCCAAAAAGAACTTTCAGGTTCATGCCATCATGGGCAGGAATTAAGACGGAAACTGGGAAAATATATCCATTCGCGATAAGAATCAAGGCGAAGTGCCCTGAGTGTCACGACAGAAAACTGAGCATTGCTCGCGTTCGTGACGCAAACACTTGGAAGCCGTTAGCCAAATGTTCTCGATCCCCAGACCACTCTTTGACGATAGATGTCGCAGCTAATAACTTTGACAAGCCCATCGAACGATGACAACAATTTGAAAGCAGAATTCTTAACGAGTCATCCAATACTTCATTACCGCCCGTGGAGGCGCTGCTGGGCGTCGTCGAAGCCGACCGTGACGACCTGCTCGACGGCGTCGGCGGCCTGCTCCAGGGTGACGCCGAGGTCGGCGCGCTCACGGCCGGGGAAGTCGGACAGGACGAAGTCGGAGGGGTCCTGGCGGCCCGGCGGGCGGCCGATGCCTACGCGCAGGCGCGCGTAGTCCTTGGTGGAGACGGACTTGCTGATGGAGCGCAGGCCGTTGTGACCGCCTTCGCCACCGCCGCGCTTGAGGCGCAGCTCGTGGGCGGGCAGGTCGAGCTCGTCGTGGATGACGAGCAGGCGGCTGGCGGGGTCGATCCCGTAGTAGGAGACGAGCCCGGCCACGGGGCCGCCGGAGAGGTTCATGAGCACCGAGGGCTCGGCCAGGATGACGCGGGGGCCGGGGGCTCCGCCGGGCATCATGCCCAGCCTGCCCTCGGCCACGCGGGCGCGGGCCTTCTTGTGCTGGGAGAACCGGGACCCGGTGCGCTCGGCCAGGACGTCGAGCACCATGTAGCCGACGTTGTGGCGGTTGCGGGCGTACCGGGTCCCGGGGTTCCCCAGCCCGACGACGAGCCAGGCCTCACTCATGCGCCCCGCCCCGGGGTGAGCCCGGCGCGGGCGGCACGGGTGGTGCGGGAGGCGCCTGCCGGCGCGTCGTCATGGCTGGACATGTCAGTCACGCGCGATTCACTCGCCCTCGGCCTCGGCGTCGCCCTCAGCGGGGACGACCTCGGGGACCTCGGAGGCGACGGCGTGCTCGTTGGCCACGTTGACCACGGCGGTCTCGGCGTCGGCGACGGCCTCGACGCCCTTGGGCAGGGCGATGTCGGCGAGGGTCAGGACGGTGCCGGCGGCGACGCCGGTGATGTCGACCTCGATGGCCTCGGGCACGGAGACGGCCGGGGCGGAGACCATGACGGTGGCCGCCTCGATCATGTGCATGGTGCCGGGGGCGGCCTCACCGATGACGGTGACCGGGACCTCGACGTCGACGCGCTCGTTGCGGTCCACCAGGAGGAAGTCGACGTGCTGCACGCCGGGGCGGATGGGGTGGCGCTGCACGTCCTTGGCCAGGGCCAGGAGGGTCTCGCCGCCGGCGATGTCCAGCTCGACCAGGGCGTTGTCGTTGCTGCGCAGGGCCAGGCGGGTGGCGTGCTCCTCGAGCAGGAGGTGGCGGGGCTCGGTGCCGTGGCCGTAGACGACGACGGGGACCTGGCCGGCGCGGCGGGCCTGACGGGCCGAGCCCTTGCCGAACTCGGTGCGGTCCTGGGCCTTGAGGGTGATGGCGTTGTTGGCCATGTGGCTCTCCTTGCGGATGAGGCGGGGCCCGGTGCCCCGCGGCTGATGGTGGTCCGGCTGGGCGCGACGACGCGCAGTACCGCCAGGTACCACCACGTCGATCACGGATGCGCGCCATGCTGGCGCGTCCCTCGCCGGGGCAACGTGGGCAAGACTACGGCATGGGCAGGGCGCGCGAACAGCCGCGCAGCCGGTGAGGCGCCCCACCTGGCGGGGCCGGTGGGCGCCCGGATGGTTCCCGTCGTCATCTGGACGCAATGCACGAGGGTCGGGGGCTACTGGAGGAGGGTCGGGGGTACTCCATGAGGGTCGGGGGTTCGTGCAGTACGCACAACCCTTGGCTAGTGGTTCCCCACCCTCGTGGAGTAGGCCGACTCGGAGCGGGAACGGGCCGACAGCCCAAGTGTCCACAGCGCTGACATTAACGAGCCAGCCGCCGAAACGGACAGCGGAGATCGTTGGAATACTGCGGTTTCTTCTCGGCGTGCGACACCGGTGCGCCTTCAATGTCAGCACCATGGACACCACCGACCCGCCGGGCGCATGAGACGAGCCCCAGCAAAGCCGAACCGGCTCGCGCGGTCGATCCTTAGGTCGCGCGGTCGAGGGTTGAAGGCACGACCTCGCGACCTACCCCACGACCGCGCGGGCTGCGGGCCTGCAGCAGCTCAGCCCCGTCACGTATGCCATTCCCTCGCAATGAAGATCAGGAGGTTGGCGTCAGCGCAGATGGCAACCTGTTCGGTGTCGAAGGAGGACGACTCAAAACGACTCGGGTCATCCTGCATCATGTGCTCGATGTCGAGGATCGCATCGGCCTTCTCCTTCGGGACCGTGGTGAAGACCTTGCCCTCGGGGACGTACTGGCGCAGGTCAGGGTAGATCCCCGGGAGCGGATCGGTTTTCCCACTCGATGCCTCGGCAAGGGCCCGACTGCTGGCGGGATCGAGGGTCATCACCCCGTGCACCCATAGGGGGCGGTCCGGCGCGGGCAGGATCTCGCGTTTCTCCTGCCAGTACTGCAAGACCCAGTGGGCCGAGGAGATGGTGACGCCCGGCATGCGTCTGTCGAGGCGCCCCAGGTCGGTCCGGATCTCCAGCGTCACGGGGACGTACTCGGCGAAGCTCGCGAAACGACCATCCGACGTCGGCGTCGCACTCGACCGCGACCGGCCGGCCTGCGCTGGGGCGCATCCACCCAGCGCCAGTGCCGTTCCACCGGCGAGCCCCATGCCGACGACGTCGCGCCGCCCGTACTCGGACATGCCCGCCTCCTTCGCTCTCGCCCCCGCCTGCGACCCGACCTGTCGCGAGGCACTGCGGGTGCAGCGAAGACTACTCGCGCCGTGCAGCCGGTGGCCCGTGCTCACGGCGGCCGGAGGCGGGCACTTGTCCCCATATCCAGCCATGTGGGCACTCAACGGGTGGGGAGAACTGCGATCATTCGGAGGACAACGGCCCCGAGCCCGCCAGCGCCTCGCAACGCCGGCAGCACTCCCGCACCCGACTACCAGAGAGCAGACCATGAGGTACTTCGCCGAGTACATCGTTGGCAGGAACGGTCCCATCGATGTCTTCCTGCAGCCTCAGACCCCGCAGCTCGTCGCTGATGAGGTCGCCCGCAAGCTCACCTCGCCCGCTTACCTGGACGGCGCGAGGCACTTCGCCCTTGCGGTGTGGGCGCTGCCCGACGGAATGACGCATATGGACGAGGTTCCCGAGTCCTCCCCGGCGCGGGCCACCTACATCCAGTGCGGCGGCTCAGCAGCCGCCATGAGCGTTGAGATACGCGTGACTCACGAGGACGACTCCTACGAGCACTACGCGGTGGCCCGCGAGCCCGTCGCCGACCCCGCAGCGTGGACCACGATCACCTGGGACAACGGGAGTCCTGAGCCCTTCACCCTGCACCTGCACCCCGAGGAGGTCTTCACCGGCGAGCAGGCAACCCCTGTCTTTCGTGCCTACATCGAGAACGGGGCGCTTCCACCCACGGAGCTCCTGCGCAGGCTCGACGTCTAACTCGCGCCGGCTCCGCGCGGAACCTCGCTCAGGCGCGCAGCAGCTCCAGGCAGCGGCGCACGTCCTGGATCGGCAGCTGGCCAGGGGCGGAGGCCCGGGCCTGTCCCTGCTCGTCGGGGACGACGGCGAAGGTCAGCGCCGACCCGAAGGCCGGCGCCACGCGGCTGACCGCCCCGAGTGCCCCCATGGACATGGCGGCCACGGGCACATCCAGGGCGGCGGCCTCCCCCGTGCCCGCCGTTGCCCGCGCGCACACGCCCAGGAGCCGGGCGACGTCGTCAGCGCTGGTGGGCCACACGGCGATCTTGGCCAGGTCGGCCCCCTCGCGGGCCATGCGGGCCAGGACCTCCTCGAGGACCTCATCGGCGGGGGTGGTTTCGAAGTCGTGGAAGGAGGCGACGACGTCGATGCCCAGTCCGTGGGCCTGCTCGCAGACCTGAGGCAGGCAGCCCCGCTGGACCTCGACGTCGATGGCGACCGGCCGGCGCTCGGGTGCCCAGTCGGTGAGCCCGTCGAGGACGGAGCGCAGAAGGGCGCCGTAGGAGGCGTCGTCCAACTGGCCCCGTCCCCCCTCGGCGGTGGTGCGGCAGGTGAGCAGCACCGGGGCTCCGGCATCAGCACCGTCGGCGGCAATGGCCTCCCCCAGCCCCCGTAGGCACTCCAGGACCTGGGCGGCGGCCGTAGCCGCGTCCAGCGGGTCGGGGGCGGCCAGGGCGCCAGCCTCCTCCAGCAGGTCGACGCGCAGCTCGAGGACGTCGGCACCGGCGACGACGGCGCTGCGGGCCTGGGTCCGCGCCTGGGCGAGGCTCGGCCCGGTCAGGGAGACGGCCACAGCGGGCAGGCCGCCGGGGCCGGGGATGCTGCGTCCGCCCCAGGTCAGCGACGTCGCGCTCACGCCGGGGCCCCTTCGGCCGGCCCCGACTCGGGCACGAGCGACAGGGCGATGCCGTCAAGGATGTCGTAGAGGCTGGTGGTGACCCGCGCCAGCGGGCGCCCGGCGGCGGTCCGCTCCACGACGCGGGTGACGACCTCGCTCCACACGAGGGCTCCGGCGGCGATGACGTCGCGGCGGCCGGGGGCCAGGTAGCCCCAGGAGGCGCGCTGCTCGGGCGTGGAGTGGATGATCGCCTCGCAGGAGGCCAGGACCGCCTGTGGGCTCAGCTCGGCACCGTTCAGGGCCTGCGGGTCGAAGGCCTGAAGGTCCAGGGCGTGGGCGGTGACGGTGGTGATGGTGCCGGCCAGGCCGACCAGCCGCCCCGGGGCGGACAGGTCGACGACCCGCTCGGCCTCATCGAGCAGGCCGCGCACCTCGGCCCGGGCCGCGGCCTCGGACTCGGTGGTGACGCCGCCTGCGAGGAAGCGCTCGGTGATACGCACGCTGCCGGTGTCCAGGCTGATGGCGGCGCTGGGCTCATCCACGCCCAGGACCAGCTCGGTGGAGCCGCCCCCGAGGTCGACGACGAGCCGCGGCGCGGGCGCGCGCTCCCCCGACTCCGGCGTGCCCTCGTCTTCACCGGCGCCCAGGAGCGAGCCGGTGAAGGACAGGCGGGCCTCCTCCTGGCCGCTGACGACCTCGGGCTCAATGCCCAGCAGACGCCTGACCCCGGCCACGAAGTCCTCGCGGTTGCGGGCGTCGCGGGTGGCGGAGGTGGCCACGAAGCGCCGCACGTCGCCCCCGGGGGCGACGCCCAGCTCGGCGCAGTCGGCGGCATAGGAGGCCACGGCCGCCAGGGTGCGCTCCAGGGCCTCGGGGTCGAGCAGGCCGGTGCGGTCCACGCCCTGGCCCAGGCGCACGATCTCGTTGCGGCGGCGCAGCACCTCCAGGCGGGGGCGCCCGGAGTCGTCACGGTGGGCCTCGGCGACGAGGAGGCGGATGGTGTTGGTGCCGCAGTCGATTGCGGCGACGCGGGTCATGGTGGCGGCCTCCTGGGCTCGGTCGGGAAGGGAAGGAGCAGGGCGTCCCTGCCGCTCAGCAGGAGCAGCGCTCAGGATCCCACAGTCCGCGCTCGCGCAGGGCCTCCAGCGTACGGTCACCGATGGGGTTGACGCCGGCTCCGGCGGCCAGGGAGTGCCCGAGCAGGGCGTGGAGGCACTTGACGCGCGTGGGCATGCCACCGGCGGAGACCCCCTCGATCTCAGGGACCTGCCCGAGCTCGGCACGACGGGCCAGGTAGTCGTCGTGGGCGGCGGCATAGGCGGCGGCCAACTCGGCGTCGTCGGCCAGCGCGGCGTTGAAGGTCTCCATGAGGTGCTCGGCCTCCAGGGTGGAGCAGCCCTTCACGGCGGCCGGGTGGGTGAGGTAGTAGCTGGTCGGGAAGGGGGTGCCGTCGTCGAGGCGCGGGGCGGTGCGCACCACGGTGGGGCGCCCGCACACGCAGCGGGCCGCGATGGCGACGACTCCGCGCGGCACCCTCCCCAGCTGCTCGGCCAGGGCCTCGAGGTCGGCCGACGACACCGGCTCCTGCGTCTGGGGCGTGGGGCTCACGGGGTCTCCTTCGTCTGCGGGGTGACGGCCGGTTTCGGCGTGGTCTTGGGCGGATCCGACGGCGCGTGGTTGGGCTCCCCGGTCGGCAGCTCCTTCTGGGCAGGGTTGAGGGTCTTGCCGTCCGTCCCACCCTTCGATCCTGCTGGCGCGGTGCTGTTGGCCTGGCCGGCGGCCCGCGAGGAGTCCCGGAGCTCCTCGTACCAGGGGGCGTCCGGGGAGCCCGGGGTGGCCCCACCGCCGGCCTCGTTCTCCTTCATGGAGTCGGCGCCGACGACGACGTAGCTGGTGTCGCCGGGCATGACGTAGCCGAGGCGCTCACGGACCTGGGAGCGCACGTAGGTGTCGTCCTTCCACTGGGCCAGCTCGTTCTCCAGGGTGGTGGAGGTGTCGGAGGCCTCCTTGATCCTGTCGACGACGGCGTCGTACTGGGCCTGCTGGGACAGGTAGGCGCGCAGGGAGGTGAAGATGACGACGAAGGCCAGCAGGCACACGACCGCCAGGATGACGACCCGGGGCGGCAGGGTCCGCTCGGGCACCGCCATCGGCAGGCCCCGCTGCCGGGAGCCGGACGAGCCGGAGTCCGACCCGGCCGCGGAGGCCGCCCTCTCGGCCGGTACCTGGCGGGGCCGGGCGCCGCCGGCGACGCGGCGCGTCCCGGACTGGCTGGAGGAGGGGCGGCGTGGAGTCATACCGGCATCCTGCCTCACCAGTGCACAGGAGACAGCGCACCCCACCGGGCGCGTTGCTCACGCTTCGGTCATGGCCCGCCCCTCACGGCCATGCTGCGGCACTGCTCCGTAGACGACGCTTCGGGGCAGGCGGGAGAACCCGTCTGCCCCGAAGCGGTGGGGTGCGTCGTCGTCGAGTCGCGGCTGAGGTATCGCGTCAGTCAGCGGCTCGACGTCGGCTGGTCGCCGTCAGGCTCAGGCCTGGAAGCGGGGGAAGGCACCGGCGCCGGCGTAGACCGCGGCGTCGCCGAGGGCCTCCTCGATGCGCAGGAGCTGGTTGTACTTGTTGACACGCTCGCCACGGGCGGGGGCGCCGGTCTTGATCTGACCGGAGTTGGTGGCCACGGCCAGGTCGGCGATGGTGACGTCCTCGGTCTCACCGGAGCGGTGGGAGGTCATGGACTTGTAACCGGCGCGGTGGGCCATCTCCACGGCCTCGAGGGTCTCGGTCAGGGAGCCGATCTGGTTGACCTTGACCAGCAGGGCGTTGGCGGCGCCGAGCTGGATGCCCTTGGCGAGGCGCTCGGGGTTGGTGACGAAGAAGTCGTCGCCGACGAGCTGGACCCGGTCACCGATCTTGTCGGTCAGGGCCTTCCAGTCGTCCCACTCGTCCTCGGAGAGCGGGTCCTCGATGGAGACGATCGGGAAGTCGGTGATGAGCTTCTCGTAGTAGTCGACCATGAAGGCGTTGTCGCGGGCCTCACCCTCGAACTGGTAGGTCTTGGTCTTCTCGTCGAAGAACTCCGAGGAGGCGACGTCCATGGCCAGGGCCACGTCCTTGCCGGGCTTGTAGCCGGCCTTCTCGATGGCCTCGACGATGAGCTCGAGGGCCTCGCGGTTGGAGTCGAGGTTGGGGGCGAAGCCGCCCTCGTCGCCCAGACCGGTGGACAGGCCGCGCTCCTTCACGACCGCCTTGAGGGCGTGGTAGACCTCGGCGCCCATGCGCAGGGCCTCACGGAAGGTGGGGGCGCCGATGGGGGCGATCATGAACTCCTGGATGTCCACGTTGGAGTCGGCGTGGGAGCCACCGTTGAGGATGTTCATCATGGGCACGGGCAGGACGTGGGCGTTGGGGCCGCCGACGTACTGGAACAGGTCCAGGCCGGCGGACTCGGCGGAGGCCTGGGCGGCGGCCAGGGAGACGCCGAGGATGGCGTTGGCGCCGAGCTTGCCCTTGTTGGGGGTGCCGTCGAGCTCGATCATGAGCTGGTCGAGGCCGCGCTGGTCGGCGGCGTCGAAGCCGATGATCTCGGGGGCGATGATGTCGTTGACATTGTCGACGGCCTTCTCCACGCCCTTGCCGCCGTAGCGGCCCTTGTCGCCGTCGCGCAGCTCAACGGCCTCGAAGGCACCGGTGGAGGCGCCCGAGGGGACGGCGGCGCGAGCGGAAGCACCGTCCTCCAGAAGGATCTCGACCTCGAGGGTCGGGTTGCCACGGGAGTCGAGGATCTCGCGGGCGTGAACGTTCTCGATGAGGGCCACTTGGTGCTCCTTGCTGAGGGGATCGTGATGCGGTCGTCGGCGTCGGGCACGCTCGCGCGCGACTGCCGAATGCAGGATCAGCCTAGCGGGCCGACTCCCCCACCACGAGGGCCATGGTCCTGAGGATTGCACAGTGTTCACGCCCGGCGAGAAGACTGGACGACGGCGGTCCCTGGGTTCCGCCGTCGTCCTGGGGGCTCTGTGCGGCCCTACTGGCCGCTGGCCTCGGAATGCTCGGCGCCCTGGCCGGCCTCGCCCGCGGCGCCGTCGGCCTGACCGGTCTGGCCCTGCCCGTCGGTCTGGCCGGAGTCGGCGGGCTGCTGGCCGCCCTGTTGAGGAGCCTGTTGCTGGGGCTGCTGCTGTTGCTGCGGGGCCTGCTGCTGGGGAGCCTGTTGCTGGCCGCCCTGCTGCGGGGCTTGCTGTTGGGGGGCCTGCTGCTGGGGAGCCTGCTGCAGGCCACCGCCGAAGGGGTTGTTGCCGGCTTCCAGACGGGGATCGGTCCGGGTCAGCCAGGCCTGAGCCTTATTCGAGTAGCGCGGGGAGATGTCACCGTCGAGCGTGCCGCGAACCTTGTCCAGGTCGGCGAGCACGACCTTCCCCTGCTGCCCAGCCTGCTCCGGGTGCTGAGAAAGCTGCTGGTACTGGCCGTTCAACAAACTCGCCCGCAGGTAGGTGAGCGTTTCCGGCTTGCGGGGCTCGAAGCCCAGCCGCTCCTTGACCAGCTGCACGATCTGCGCGTCAGAGACAGTCAGGCCATGGGCCTGGCCGACCTCAATCAGGTAGGGGGCCTGAATGAGGCCGTTCACGATCTCAGACCGATTCACGCCCTGACGCACCAGGTTCTCCCAACCGAGTGCGGAGTCCAGCTCCTTGACCACGACGTCGACGTCCTTCTCGCTGATGACCACGGAGTGGCGGGCCCCGTCCAGGCCGGTGTAGTGCATGTCAGCCACCTGGCCGGGGTGGTCGGAGCAGCCGGCGAGCGCCCCAACGGCGAGGAGGAGTGCAGCGCTGGCGGCAAGGACGCGCGTGCGTGCGGCAAGGCTTCGGGTCACGGTCTGCTCCTGGAAGGGGACGACGCCGGAGGGCGACATGGTGTCACAACATTTCTGCCCCCGACCCTACCGTTCCGCCTGCGACGACGCACGCAGCCCGTACAGCCGCCACTCGTACCCATGCCCATAACGCCATCTCTTGATAGGAGTGAGACGCCGAACCCCGGATATCTTGTGCCGGTTGCATGACGTCTGCTCACATCCGACCACTTGGGTTGATACGTGTTGAGCTCTCCTCAACACACCCCTCACGGATTCCAGCGCAGGCGAGAACGCCCACCCCAGACAAATCCGCACCACCTGACCTTGAGCAGTTCCAGCAACCGTCGCACAGCCACAGCACCTACATCAAGGCATACCCGAAGAGTAAAGCGAGCACAGGGCTCCGTCCGGCGCTCAGCCCTTCTTGTAGCTCTCCTTGAGGGAATCGAGCATGATGATGGCGGAGTAGTAGTCGAGGCGGAAGGTGGAGGCCGGGGTGTAGGCCACCCGCCCGTGGGTCACCTGGGGCGCGGTGGAGAAAGTCGGGTCGTCGGCGATCTTCTGGCGGCTGGCACTGTCTGCGGCGACGATCACCCAGTTGTCACCAGGCAGTCCCACCTGGACATTCTCGTTGGACAGCTTGACGATGTCCTGCCGCCGCCCCTTGGAGGTATCGCCCTTCACCTCCTCGGGGATGTCGGCCATGGTGAACCCAAGAGAGGTCAGGACCTGAACCTGGGGCGACTCCGCGGTCAGGGCCGCGGCGCCGCCGCCACCACCGCCGTAGACGATGAAGGCCGATGTCGTCCCCTCGGGAACAGTGATGGCCTCCTTGGTCGCAGACACGTGCGCGTCGTAGTCGGCAATCACCGTGTCCGCCTGCTGCTCGTTCCCTGTGGCCTGACCGATGCTGCGGGTGACGTCCTGCCAGGAGCGCCCGGTGTAGTCGACGACCATGACCGGCGCGATGTCACGCAGCTGCTCGACCTGATCGGCCACCGAGTCGCCACCGCTCTTGGCCACAACGATGAGGTCCGGCTCGTAGCCGGCCACCTTGGTGATGTCGACCGACTTGATCTCGTAGAGCTTCTCCACCTTCTGCTTCTTAGCCGCATCAGACCACTGGACGAAGAAGCCGGAATCGTCACTCAAGCCGTCGGTGTTAGGAGCCGTCACGGCCGAGGCCACCACTGGAGCTCCCACCGCCAGCAGCGAGCCGGTCAGGGCTACGGAGGTGGACACGATGCGCTGGGGCTTCGAGGAAAGGGCGAGGTCGCCGTCGTCGGTCTTGACGGTACGGGGCCATCCCCGGGATCCCGACGACGCC